>Ga0247722_10000012_pt1 | contig 170702 bp, 261 predicted proteins | sample MSEWelMarce3H_FC_FD_189094 | JGI IMG/M metagenome (GOLD analysis project Ga0247722, IMG submission 189094) | Subsurface sediment microbial communities from gas well in West Virginia, United States - MSEEL Well Study Marcellus 3H_FC | ecosystem: Environmental > Terrestrial > Deep subsurface >...
GTTAAGATTTTATGCTCAGGTGTACATTGCAATTTAAATCCAGTTGACTCGTCCTCGATTTCCAACAATTCTGCGTCTGGGTGGGTCAAGCCAAAATTAGTTACTAGTTTAAATTCTTGTGCATTGGTTGATTCATTGTAACTCAATATGTACACTTCTGGGTTAGTAGATAAATGGTATTCTAAGTTATGTATTTCTACATCTTGTATTGCATCACCAATTTTAATGGTAATTTTAGTATCCCCAGTGACACATATATTAGTCATCGATACGTTCAAGTTGAAGTTTTTGTATGCTTGTGGGTTAGCGTTGTTTACATTGTCCTCAAACATAAGATACGGCTCACCCGTCTCAAGTCGCGTTTTTAAGATCTCGCCCCACAATTTTTGTGCTTGTGGGTCTTTTGCCTCTACTCGATTCATGAACGTATCATCAATTACAACACATTGGTGTAAATTCAAACATTGTCTGTTTACATCTCCTTTTGGTCGTCTAATACCAAGAAATTCTTCAATGTCTGGGTGGTTGATTGATAAGTTAACTGATGCCGCTCCACGTCTAACTGAACCTTGATTTGTTGCAAGTATTGTTGAGTCGTATATTTTACACCATGGAACAACTCCTTCACTCACACCGTTCCCAGATATTTCTTTACCACGCCCACGAATTTTGGATACTCCAATACCAACACCACCCCCAGAAGCACCCAAACGCATTAATTCTGCGTTAGCTAATGCAATTCCGTCGATTGAATCATGTGTATCAATACCGAAACATGAAATAGGCATACCACGTTCTGTACCTAAGTTGGATAATACTGGTGATGCTAAGCACAACCAATTTTTTTCCATTGCCTCGTAAAAATATTGCTGTAAATCTTTACGTTTAAGGCGACGGGACGCTGCTTTAGATACACGAGTGAATGCTTTAAACATGTTTTCGTGTGGTAAAAGATAACCTTGTGAGATGGTGGCCATACCAATTTGATCTAACCATATAGGATGATCTTTCCCCTTTATCCAATTAGAGGTATCTACATTTATTTTGCTCATATATTTGTTTTTGTTTTTTACTTAATTATAAGTCACTCCAGTCCGCGGTGGATTTTGCGTATGCGGTTGGCCTTTGTGCAAAGAAATCTTGCTGCTCAACACCACTAGTTAAATGGCCGAACCATTCCATTTGTTTCAATAGGTTTGGATCTATATCGTTGTATAGTGGTTTAAATCCAAGTTCAATTAGTTTTTGGTTGGCGCGTTCCTTGATGAAATTTTTCAATTGTGCCACTGATAAACCTTCAATATCACCCATCTCAAACGCCTTATCAATGAAATCAAATTCCAACTGCACAGATGCACTACATGCGTCATATATTGCTTGGGATAGTTCTGGTGTGTTTAAATGTTTGTTTTCCTCAATTAGTGTTCTGAATAACCAGCATCCAGCTTGTGAATGGAGAGATTCATCACGCACAGACCATGCTACTATTTGCCCTGTTCCCTTCATTAAATTACGCAATTGAAATGACATGAGTACGGCAAATGATGAGAATAAATTTACCCCCTCAGTAAACGCCGAAAATACAGCCAATGACACGGCTTTATCGTGTAACGTTTCACCAGATGTTTCAACTAAATGGTCGATTTTGTTTTTTGCTGTTTCGTCTTCCAAAAATGCTGCAAAGTCATCTAAGCCGAGTTCCTCGTTTAAACGTGCATAAGCCTTAGAGTGCACAGACTCGAAGTCAGCGAATGCTCTAGCCATGGACTGGATTTCAAACACTGGGAACCATAACGATACTTTGGTTGACCAATAATCGTTCACACATGTTTCAGTCTGGGCGAATGATTTTAATATGTTACCCAGCAAATTTTTCTCGCTTTCAGTTAGTTTACCATGCCAATCAGCTAAATCAGATGCTAATGGTACCTCGCTCGCTAACCAGTGTGCGGAGTGTTGTTTTTCAAAATAGTCATCTGCTATTTGATATTCAAATGGTTTGTAGTGTAAACGTGGTTCTGTTAATGCCATAATTTTACGTGTTTAATTCAAAAAATTTCTCTCTAAGTAATTGCTTGTCCAAATTGTCGAAATCCTCAAATTTCTTGTTCTGTCTAGCGGGTACAGTATCTGCTTCTTCATCGTACGCGTCTCCAATTACTATTTGTCCTGTTTTAGTGTTAATGTCAACTTCGTAAGTCATACCATCACCACCATATCTGTTTTTCATGATGTGTAGTCGTCCAGTACCATTTACTTTGTCTTCTTTTTTTCTTGATAGCGACATACATAAGTCGGCTACGGCCATTTTTGCATAACTACCTGCGGCTTTGTCGCCTTCAATAACACTATCTTTTGCACCAGCTCTATTCACCTGTGAAACCGACCAAATTGGTAGATTCATTTGGCGAGCAAGACCTTTAGCGCTAGTATAAATATCGTCTATTTCTCCTTTAGTATCTGTGTTTCGTTTTTTACTTGCAAGTAGATCTAAGTAGTCAATGATAATTAAGTCTGGTTCAATTCCCATTTCCCTCACTTTATTAATATGCGATTCAATAGTGGACATGGTTGTTTTACCCATTGCAAATTCACGGATGATTAATTCACCTGGTAATTGTGAAGTGATTTCCTCTACTTTTTCCTTGCTTTTATCTAATTGGTCAACATCAACACCTGTAAAGAAGGCATCGTAACGTCTACCAGTATATGCTTCGCTTAACTCTAGTGTGTAGTGAATAACGTTGTATCCCATTTTTACAGCCAATCCACCCATTGCTACTAGTGTCCACGATTTACCACCACCAGGACCACCAAATATAAGTCCTAAATCACCATTACCAATACCACCTTGAATCAATTCGTTGATTTGTTCCCATGGGGTAGGTACAATTTTTCTATGATCTTCACGATATCTAGATTCGGTATCTCGTTTATACTCGTGACCAATATTTTTGTCTTGTCCTGCCTTCATTGCTGATTCAATCATGTATTTGATTGATTCGTAGTCACCGGCTTTAAGTAAATCAACACTAGATAGTAGTGCTTTTTTGAGTTGTTGGTTTTTGCAGAATGTGCTAAATTCTTCTTGAACATATGGTAAATCAGATACATCTGTTTTATACGCTTCACGAAGTTGTTCTTTGATAGATACTTTAAGTACCTCGTTGTCGAGTTTTTTCATTTCCACTTTCAACATATCCATTGAAATGGTTGTATGATAGCGACCGTAGTACTTTAATATCTCATTGATTATCCAACGATGTGCCGGGTTAGAGAAGTGGTCTTCTGTAAGTACGTCGTGGATGTTTTGCAAAAATTCTTTGTGGTTGAGTAACGATGATATAACCTTCATTTGAAAAGGTACACCATACTCTTCCATCGATTGGAGTGCTGCCATATTTTATAACTTTTATTTGTATTAAATGTACGAATTGTCTATTGATTAACCAACAAATCTTTGAAGGTATCGCGAATCCAATATTCTACGTTTCTAATTAACCCACCAATTTGGTCTTCATTATACATTTCAATAAATGCTTCTGGGTGGAATTCTAGTGGGGTGTTTTTGATTAAGTGGTCAACGTCAAGTTTGTCTTGGTCGCTCATCATGGGGTTGGATAAATCCATTATTTTGTATTTGTTTTCAAGTAGTTCTATATCGTGTAGTACTCTTGCGTAAATTACGTGTTCTTTTATGTTGCGCTCGCTTATTTCAAGTATATCTTCGAATGTAAGTGGTTGTGTGCTTAGTTCAGGGAATAACTTGAATAGTTTCCCAGCACCTAATCCTTTAATACCAGGTAATGCATCTGAAGCATCCCCCAATAGTGTTTTGTATAGGATAAAGTTATGTGGGTCTAGGTTGAATTTTTCTCGTACTGTATCTTCAGTGTAGAATTCACGTTCAACAGGACGATAAACGATTACTTGGCGCGTAATCAATTGTAGATAATCTTTGTCGCTAGATACTATGAATACACGATCGTCTTCGTGTTTAGGCAGTGTACCTGCTAAATATGCGATAACATCATCCGCCTCTACATTACCCAAAGTGATTGTTTTCACAGGTAATGTTTTTAAGTATTGGATGATGCGAACAATTTGACCTATTTTCGATTCATCTTCATCGTCTATGTTGTCAAACAATTCATGTTTGGTTACTCGAGTAACATTTCTTCCAGATTTGTATTCGGGGATGATGTTTTTACGAGATGTTGATGAACCAATACCATCAAACACCATAATTACTTGGGTTGGTTGTATCTGGCGTATTAGTGCTCCCAATGAACGAAAAAACCCACCTAACCCACCAATATGGGCTCCGTTTGAATTAACTGCGTTGATGGCGCTGAAGTTGCGGAAGAATAAGTTAAGTCCGTCGCAGAGTAGTATTCTCTCTGATTTTATTGGGGTGGTTTCCAATGTAATATTATCTAATATGTCTAGTAGTTGCTTACTCATAATTTTATTTTTTATACATCCATTTGTATCCTTTGGATGTTTTATTTTTACCATTTAAACATAAATTTATACCAGCTATAGGAATGTTTAACTCAATACTAGCATGCGTTTGAGATTTCCATTCTTTGATGATATTATTGTCCGTATCCAACTGGAATATGGGTTTTAGTCCTTTGCCTATTTTATTTTGGGCAATTTTGTCACTATGTTCTTTGGTGCGTTTCATTTTCTTACCAACAGGTTCAATGTTCAACGGGATTGTTAATTCTTTGTATTTCCATTGAAACCCACCGGATGTTTTGTATCGTTGTTTAAGGCAATTATTTATGTCTACATCCAAAATATTATATACATCTAGTTGAGATTTCCACTCTCTTATAAAATCACCATCCAAACTATACTGGAGAACGGGTTTGAGTCGTTTTTCTATAACATCCTGAGGGAGTGGTTTGCCTGAAAGAGGATGAGGTTTATCCATCCAATATTCTTTTATAGATTTAGAGCGCCTTTTATTAGATGTTTCAGTTTGGATATGTGGGCCACTTTCACCATCTACTAAATGACAAAATAAAGCTTTATCCCAGGTATATTCATTTATAAATTGCGTCTTATGATGGATTTCCCTTTCAATTAATAAGGTAACATCACACTCTTCTATAATATCAAATACATGGTTCTCAGGACCATACTTTTTGAGGGAATTATATATCTTTTGTTGTTTATGACATTTTAAGTGGAAATACTTATAGTACCTTGACAATATATTTTTACTTTTTCCTATATATACATTCCCTTTAGGGTTTGTTATTTTGTAAATTCCTACGATACCGTTCTCTGGCTTTTTCATCTTGTTGTTCTTTGTTGGTCCAATAAAATTCTCGGGCACGTTGTCGTTTGACAGCCTGTTTTTCTTCTTCAGTTTGATATTTTTTTAAACGTCCCATATCGGTTATACATATTAAAGGATCCAACAAAGATACAAGGTTTGTTGATATTGTTTTTAAATTATTGCATCAATTTCGTCTGGTGTAGGGTAACTATCTTGTTTTTCTCCCCATTCTGAATCATCAGTGTCGATTCCATATGTTCCAGCGCCTAAAATATCTACCCATTCATGTGAATGTTCTTCTTTGTATTTCTTAATTGCGTTCGGATCGTCCTTAATAAAACCATGAGCGGTTGAAATGATTGTGCCGGTTGTAGTGATACCATTGATGTGATTTTTATCACATGCAATTTTAGTACGCAACGCGAATTCTACTTTTTTCTTGTCTTTTGTTGCGTTGATTTTGGATGTACCGGCATTAGTAATGTTACCAAATGTTAAACACAATGATGCATCGTAGTAAAATGTATCTCCACCTTTATTGGTCATACGAGGTTGAGACATTGGTGTTAATGCAGGAGCAACACCTGTTTTATTGATGATCAAGAATGTATTGGTGTATTTGGATGATTCCTTACGTGACAATACGATTTGTTGGTTAATGAAATTACCAAATTGTGTAGCGATAGCTCCACTATTCCACATTGGGTTGTTTGTACCTTTCTCAATACTCATATCACATGCAATAGATCCAACTGAATCCCATAAGAATAATAAGTCGTAAGGTAAATTGCCTTTTTTCTGTTCGTTTAATAAATCGATCATGAACGTAGCAATATCTTCAATTGAATTTAATGTACTGCGATCACGGTAGATAAAGAATCCAGTATGGTCAGTGATTTCACCCGTTGATTCATCGATAATATCTTCCATTTCGAACCCCATTTGGCGCCAATGTCCAAAATCGTGTTTCATTTCCGTGATAATTAGCACAGGCAATACACCCATCTTTTGTGCATTTACTGCTAGCTCAATTGATGTAGTACTTTTACCAGTATTTGAGCGACCACGCACCATCATGATATGCCCCATAGGACATCCAGGAATAGACAATGCTTCTTGCAGGGCCGGAGAAAAAGGAATCCAACGTTGTTCTTTGAACTTTACGTTGGATGCCAATCCTTTACTCTGCTTAAATTTGTCTAAACTAAAATTTGCTTTAATTGCTTGGTCAGCTGCTGCTGACAGTGATTGTCTTCCTTTAGCCATAACTTTATTTTAAGTAGTAAATAATTTGTGTTTGAATTAGAACGGCATGTCGTCGTCATCGTCTTCAAACAATTCGTCAAATTTGTCTGCTTTAGTTGTTTTTGCTGCAGGTTTAGCCGATACACTGTAATTTGATTTTGGTTCAGCTTTCTTTTCAGTTGTGAAAGTAATACTGTCCTCGTCTTCTTCACCAACAGGTGCTAACCATTCTTGCAATGCTGCTTTAATTTCATCAAATGGAAGTGGTTTGTATGTGTCTAGTGGATTTGATTGTTCTTCTAATAAACGCTCAATAACAGCTTCGTCATCATATAATGGTGATGTTTTAATAGCAACGGTGATTGTTGTTTTATTGTATGCTGTTCCAGTTACATCTGGGCCTACAGTGTTTAATTTGATATCTCTACCAACCATGATGTCTGTGAAGTCACCAACTTCTTCGTCAGCAGCTAATTGTAAGAATGCTTCGTAAATTTCTTTACCAAATTCCCACATTTTCACTCCTTCTTCCTCGGCACCACGTACTACAATTGGAACTTGAATACGAACTTTAGGGTCAAGCTTTTTAGCCAATTTCCAGTTCTCTTTGTCGTTTGTCCCACGTAATTGTTTTGCGAACTCAGCGATTGGGTCTTTTTCTCCCCAGTTTAATGGTGATGCGATTACCTTTTTATTACCGATATTGTAATAGAATTTCAACTCAGTAAATGGATTTTCTTTGTTGAATTTAAACGGTACTACACGAATAGATTGTTTACCAATTGTTGGTTTGAATTTTTCAGGGTAGTTGTTTTCGCTTTTTTTACCAGCGGACTTTGGAGTTTGCATTGCCTCCAACTTTTTCTTGATTGCATCAATGTTCATATATAACTTATTTATTTGTTTACAACTTAAATATACGTAACCTTTATTTGATAGACAAGTATTTTGTCTAAATTTCAATAATTTTATAAATACGAGTTTGGAGTGTTTTAATTTGCCCCTCTTGCGTTAGTAAAATGCTGTTTTTGTAGTGTTGCCAATCAATTGGGAATTTTGGATCAACTACACCTCCATTCAAACGTTTGATTAATTCGTTTAATGAGTTAATTGTATATAAAACGTTAAATTCTTTTTTTCGGTGAACCAATATTGTATTGTCTGGGATATCTGTTACATTACCTTGATCAATATTGTAAGTCACTACATACTCGTTGTTGCTTTTAATATGCAAAACGAACATTTTATTATATAATATATCGTACTTGTTTGAAAGACCACCAATTAAGTTGTCTAAGTCACCCAAAGAGGTGAAAGTACATAGTAAACGATTGTTCATGTTTAAGTCTGTATTCATAAATAGGTCATAGTCATAACTATGACTCGTATTATACGTATACAGAGTTTCTTCTAAGGTTTGATACATAACTACTTTTTATTTGAAATTATATGTGGCACCCACTTTGGCTTTCACATTAAGTTTTTGCTGTTTAAATATGTCTATTATTTGTGACATGGTGTCTGTTTCTGACTCATCTACATCAAATAAAAAACTATCATATACTGTCAATATTAGTTTTGTGTTTTTACCACGCAAAACCCTAAATATTTTCCACATCAACTTAACGTTGGTTGATGTTTCAAAATTTTGTAACACGTAGTTGAGTAGTTTTTGTGGATTCATTTCATCCAATTTATCTCGCTCAAATCGGTACTGTGATATCGGACATTCAATGTATCCTTGTGTATTAAATTGATACCATAAATATTCAGTATATTTTTTTACCTTACTGAAATATACTAAATTTTCGTATTGTTTCCAAATCCCTCCATAAAGTTGCTGGAAAGTAATCTCTTTTGCTTTGCTGTAATCCACCCCATAAAGATTAGCAAACTCCTGATGAATATCACCATCCCCAAAATCATAGTCCACCAAATGAGATAAAAGCACAGGGTGATATGCACTAACATCCAACTCAACAAATACATCATTGTTCGGGATAAAACATTCTCGTTCGCCATTGTCTTTACTTAATGTGTTGAAATTAGTTCCACCAAATGTATTTGATGGTCTAGTTGTTGTTGTATTTAAATTGTAGTGTGTGTATACACGTTGTATATCGTCTTTTCCAAAGCATCGTTTATACTCGCTTGTATTAACTGATATCCCGCTGCGTTCTATCATGTTATATACAATGGATGCTTTGTTATAGAAATGGGTGGTGTTTGTTTCGGGTAGTACCTTAAATCGCTGTTCAAACCATTCATAGTGTTTTACAATTGGTATGATTGCGTTAACATCTGCTCGGTTTGGATATAAACGGTAAAAATATTCGTGTGTTGGGGTAGGTTCCGGTAATTTAACATGAATGCCCGGAACAGGACATGCTATGCTTTTGTGTGTGAAATAGTGGAGGAATTCTTTTTTGTCGTGTACGTGTATAGTTTCAATACTGTCTAGTACTTCTTGAATTAACTCAATTGGTAAATTAATTGTATCGTTGTGATTTACCGGGAGAATATACCCTTTGTCGTTTTGTGTTGGTTTAAGATATAACGCGCATATTTCGTTTTCTTGAGCGTGGTGGGTGTGGGATATAGGTAGGATGTCTACGTATACGTTCTTATGACGTATGCGACATAAAATGTCAATTTTATCTGTATCCTCAATTAACCAAAACATGGATTGAATATACAAAGAAAGCCTGGTGGAGCCAAGCTTTTTAATGATTATATTGGTGGGGGTTTAAATATAAAAAACACCCCCAATGTTTCCTCCTTTATCTACAATCATTTTGTGAATTTCGTCTTCTGAATATTGTTTGGACAGTGGGGTATCACGCAAATGAAGACTACCCCCAACCTTTAAATTGTTTGGGATGGATGAAATTTTAGTATCTGTAAAACTAAGACTATTCCCAACCGTTAAATCATCAGGGAGGGAGGTGATAGGGGTGTTGGAGATTTTTAGATCACTTCCAACTGTTAAACCCTTGGGAAGTGATGTAATTTGAGTGAACCTTAAATCAATAGTACCTTTAACTTTTAAACCATCAGGGATGGAGGATATTTTAGCACCATATAAAAGGAGATTATGAATAACTTTTAAATCCTTATTAGTGATTGATTCGGGATCATGTAAAAGTTTTAACTTTAATGGTGTCCGGTATTTTGGCCTATTAGATTCTATGAATTTAAATAGATTGTATAAATTAGTCATATTAAATTATTGTGTTATCTTCTTTGTCCATAAATTGATTACTATCATATGAAAATTGATATTTTTCATCAGATCCGGGTTTGATAAATATAAATAATGGACCTTTTGCAATATACTTATCAAAATACCTTCTGGTTTTACCAGTTGCTGTGCACCATTCTGTTCCACTTCCTAATTCACAAGAGGCACCATATAAATCTGTTCTTCCTTTTGGTAACTCATACACATCAAAACCATCAACTGAACCCATATAGAATTCTTTGTATTTGTCTGATCGAGCTACTCCTTTTTGTTTGGATGGATCCGCTTTTTCGGTATTTGCTATTTCAACCGATTTTTTGATGAAATCAGATACATCTTGAGGTGATTTGTATGAGTTTATATCTGGGGAGGGGTATTGTCTTTTTTGTCTATCAAATATAGAGAAATAATTTTTGTATTTGTATATGTCTTCTCCTTTGATGGTTTTATCTGCTACTTTTTTCACTAGCCAAGTAGCGTATGCTGTTTTATTACCTGTGGCATCAACGATTTCTTTAAATTCATCAGGTTGGATTTTTTTAGAATCTACAAATTGTGTTTTCAAGTCATTTAATGATACCTCTAGCAGTATTTCTTTTAATATAGTTAGTAATTTCATAAATATAAATATATGTAAGTTACATTAAACCGCAAAATATTTTGTATAGTCTTGTTTAAAGTATTGTGAGAAACCATACCATTTTTCATCCACTTCCACCAAGTTAACTATTGATTTGTTTATGTTGTATGTTTTTGCCACATCCCCAGTTATGTACCAATCTATAGATGTTGGAGTATATAAATCCCAAGCTATGGTTGAGTCTTTTGATGATAACTTACCGTATGTTGTTTGGTCTATTTCCATGTATTTCAACTCGTTGTTTTTCTTACAAAAATAACGTGTGAATAACCCATTTACATAATCATCTGGTGTTGGTTGTGTGGGAACCGGTTGAGGGAGTAGGCGTGGTTTTGAATTTGAAGTATATTCGAATGATGGGACCACATAAATTTCAACAAGTTCTGGAGTTACTGAATTACTATTGAGTGATTGTTGAGGGATTATTGGTAATAAAAGTTGTGGGGTACCGTCTTGTGGGGTTTTGCCTGTATACCTCTCGTTTTTGTATGTTTCGAAATAGTATCCTGAATATATTTCACCAGTGGTAGCGATTTTGTATTCGTTACCATTGGTGAAAATGTTTGCTTTATATTGTGAGCTTGGTAGGTACATATGTTATTGATTTTTATATTAATAAAGATATAAATGTATCTAGATATGGGGATGGGTCTGATGGGGTATTAGAATTTGATGAGATATACTCAACATGAAGATGATCCCCATAAGAATGTCCCGTGTTTCCTGTTAATCCTATGATAGTAGAAGGGGATATTGTTTGGTTATTTCGTACATTTACCCTACTTAAATGAGCTAATGTGATAATTGAACCATCAGCGTTTCTTATTCTTACGTGGTTCCCCCATCCCCCACCACAATTTAAATCTCCCACCGCACACCCACTATGGGTTTGAATTACTTTTCCCGTTCTGTTATATATAAGTTGTTGACCTGTTCTAGCTTGTATATCTGTACCTTTATGGGTGTACCCATTTCTAATTTCCCCATAAGGGTGGGTAATCTGAAGGCCTCCAGGGGTCATACGCCTACCGGATTGAGTGGTTATTTGTACACTAGTTTCACCCAATATTTTCAATACTTCACTACGAAGTTCTTCGTATGGGATTTGTTTTTTATTTGTCCCATCACCATTAGCTATCACCACAGTTTCAATTGATGTTTCCCAATCACTATTGGATAATTTGTGGTTTACACCTTTGATAATAAAATGTAAATTGTCTGGGTAGTTTTTTGGGAGGAATTTGGTTTCCACATTCAATTCGTTGTATATCTTGATACCACCAATACCATCCATTGTTACACCCAATGAAATAGGAATAAATCCATTTGTTGGTGATGCATAACTACCACTATACCGTATTTGTATTTCGGATTGTATCGATTTGTAAAATTCGGATACAATTGCTACGTTGTTTTCAATGATTTGTGGGTCTAATTCGATAGCTGAATCTTTCATACCAAATGCTGAATCGTGGGCCCACCAGAATTTTTTTAAGTATGTTTCTTTTACTTCGTCTCTGCTACTGCTAAATCCAGTACTTATGGGTGCAGATACTTCTGGTTGTAAGCGGTCTGTTAATCCCCAGCACCATTTGGAAAACATAGTATTTTCTACTCCCTTAACATATCCACCAGCTGTGGAGCTGATACTAGCCATAGATGCAAAATCTGGGGTGATTTCGGTTTTAAGGTTAAAATTACGTACGAAATTGGATGTGTTATATGGTTTGTTGGTTGATGGGTTGTTGTTGGTGTTATAACCATATAATTCCAAACCATATTTACGGGGTTGTTTTTCGTAATAGTGGGTGTCAATTATTCGAATAGTAGCTTCTTCAGCATCAATAATTGTTTCTAACCCGTTAACACCACCTAAAGCTTTGTTTAAACCAACACATATTGAGTTGAGGAAATTAAATATAGACAAATTTCCTTTTTCATCTAAATTTTCGTTCAAACAATTATCTATAAATTGGTGGTGGATATAAATGTTCATTATGAATGCCGCACCGGGTTTATTCGGATGTTTCCAACGTCGTAATTGGTTGTAGTATTTTTTGGTTCCTACTTCTTCATCTAACCCATTCACTAAACACACTTGAGGATCAAGTGATACTTGAAATGGTATGTTATACATTAAATTTTCGAACACCTCACTATCTATTTTAAGAAGTTTTTGATTTGCACCATTATCTGGAACGATTTCTGGGAGCACGTAGGTTCGGATGATTTCAATAAGGTGTTCAAATCTTATATAGTATCCAAAAGTATAGTCGTTTGGTGTAGAGTTTACGTAATTGATGAATGCTACGTCTTTTATTTCTTGGGATGTTGTTGTAAATGGTGAATTAACTGGGTTGGGTTGATAATAAACCATATCATCAACAATATTATATTCATTTGGTTGTAATATTATTACAGGATTAGTGAATGAGGTGGTTCTTTCAACGGCTCCCGGATATAGTTCTTGTATTTTTCTTCTAGCTACATCTTCGGATGAATATGGCCCCAACTCTTTTACAGATTGTGGTATTTGTATTTCACCTTCAACTGGTTTAATGAAATGTCCTACTTGGGTGGAATTACCTTGCACCTCAATATGGATTTTTTCTGTTGAATAGTTGGTTGGGTTGCTATTTAATATAGATTGATAATATAAATAGGAAGAAATAACATTAGATGAGGGGGGGGTGATTTGTGTTTGGGGGGTTGATGTAGAGGTAGTTGATACATATGATTCATCTATTAATTCTAGTATATCTTTTCCAGGTGTAACATTGGTTTTTAGAGATTCGATAACATCACCAACACTAAGTAATTCTAATGTAATGTCATATGAACCATCTTGGGCAAATTGCCAACTAAAATTAACCACACGAGCTACTAATGCATCGTAGTTTCCAAATTTGTCTTTACGGTAACGTTTAATTTTTGGTAACATATCGTAATATGTCTTTACACTATCACTGAAGAAACCATCTTCTGCTTCAATTAATGTATACCCCATATTTTCCAGGGTCCCCGTATTATTGTTTAAATACAAACTGTTTCCCCACTCAAGTAACATTGTGTATCCTATACGCAAATACAGCAAATCCAATATCTGGAATTGCTCAGGGGAGTAGCATTTGATTTTGATGGTAGCGCGTTTAATAGAACCACGGTTGAGGGATTTAATATCTGCACTTTCTATACCAGACATAGGTACGTAACCAAATTCACTCAATCCTGAATTGGTAGCGTTTACGTTATATTTTTGTGAAAATGTGTCTCTTTGTTCTAGTGGATTGTATTGGGTACCATTATTTGTGGTAATGGGATTTTGTGATAGGTTTGAGGTACCATTAAATAGCACATAATTTTTGGCTAGTTGTTTCCCATTCAGTCCCGTTTTCAATAATTCATCACTGGCTCTCTTATCACTTATACTGATGCCAGAAGCTAACTTTACCCATGCTGTTTTTGAATTCAAATACATGATTTCTTCTGGAGTTCGGTCTGTGGTAACACCGGAACCATGGGCATTTTGGCGTTTGTTTATTTGTTTTGCAACAAACTCTGGGATTTGTTCTCCTATTATATTGGGCATAACTTTATATTCTGTTTAAGTTTGTGTATTCACTTAATATGGAAGGTATTCTTGATAGGGATGGGATTCTGATTTGTGCTCCGGTTACAGGAAATATAGAATCCGATGGTTGGGATGGGTTTGCTCTAGATATTACCCACCATATACTACCATCACCATAGTACACTTGGGATAGCAAATCATAGCGGTCACCTTGTGTTACGTACACATAAATGTCTTCAAAATCTGGTTTGATTTCGGGATATTTAACGTTAATGTATCTACGTTTTGGGTTGTCTTGTGTTGTAAATGTAGGTGTTGATGAGTAACGAGCCATGGGTGTTTTGTTTATAAATATGGAAAATACAAAGAAAGCCTGGCAGAGCCAAGCTTTTTAATAATATATTATATGGGGGTCAGGATTGATTAATGAATTTACCCGTTGTATTGTAACTAGGTCTAAAATCATGTATTGGGGTGAATTGGAATCCTGTTACTTTGATATAAAATGGCAATTGATTATCTGAAGTTATTTCCCAAGGTGACTCTTCAATTATATCATATGTTAATCCTGTAATTATACCATATTGATTTGCTACATAATTACCCACAGTTAATTTATGGATATTACCAGCCATATATCCGGCATGAGTATATGTTGGTGCCAAGGATGAAGCTAAAGTATTTAATTGATCATGCATATCATTCAAATGGTGCTCACCTTCAGCAGCTACTGTAAATCCAAGTGATATTTTACGATCAAATGAATTATATTTGTAGAATTTTTCACCACGCCCCATATATGTTTGTGAATTCCATTCTGGGTTATATGAGTCGGAAAAATTGTCTATATATGCTCTGAATCGTAGTATTGTTGGTTGTTTATTGTTTGGGTCGATTATACTAATACTAAATGCAATAAGGTCATTTTCAATTCCGAATTGTGTGGACTTGCGTTGATTATCTGATGTATAGTATATTCTATCAATTACTTTTTTGGCTTGGTCGTCTGTAAAGTAGTCACCATCCTTAATTACATCGCCTGTGGTTTTAGTGATATGATCATATGCATCCGGATAATCTACGAATCCACGTACTTTTCTGTCTACTTTTCTAAAGTCAGGACCAACATTTTTGGCAACCCCGTTAAATACTTGAGAATCATATATTAATTCACCTTGTTGGTTGGGGTACCACCCAACATTTTTGTTTAAGTTAGCTAAATAACCCCGGTTACCTTGGTTTAAAGTAACATATTTGGTAGAAGGTGAAGCGTCTGATGATGCTGGGTCTACCTGGATTGAATTGAATGAGGAGTATTCAATGTATTGGGATATTCGAGGTGACACATCAGAAAAACTTGTATTATTACCATAAGTAATTTTATCGGTTATTTCTCTTCCACTCCCGGCATTTATTAGTTGATCATTGATGAATGAATGATATGAACCAGAAACAAGTAGGTTTCTTTCCTTAACGGAAGCATCATCATATATGGTTAAATTTGGTAAATTGGGGGATTTAGATAATGATGTAGTAAATAATGGAAATTGGTTTTTGTTGGATAAACCAACACCCCCCTTAATTGAACGTGTTTCAACTATAGATGTCTTTAAAGGCACCAAATATGACTTAGGATCCAACCCGTTGGACCCCATTGACCTCAATGGTGTTTCTCCATCCCCAGCGGTAGCATAATTTATATATGTTTTACCTAAGCCAAATAATGAACCTGGCCCCCCCTTATATGAATATAGAGTGGAAAGATTAAAAGCATCTGGGTTTTCAATAGATTCAAAGTGAAGATTAACTAGCCTATTATCTAAAGTGGTATTGGGGTTGAATTGTCCTTTCTCATATACGGTTTTCCCATATTTTTTAATAGACAATGATGTTAATCCTGTTGGGTCAAGTCCTTGTTTATTTAAGTGTATACCTAATATACCCACCCCAGCTTGTGCTAGTGTGGATAATGGTGTATATAGCCCTTCGTTTAAGAATTTTCCACTTGCTTCGGTTTCTGGAGATACACGGGAAAGAAGATTTTGTTTTAGGGTAAATTTAATACCGCTTGGGGAAGCCATATATTTGGTTAAACGAGTAACATCTTGTGCTGTTCGTTTAATAGATAACAATGAACCACGAGTTACTCCATCACTATATGCAGCTAATGAAGTTTCTGGTTTAGTTACTACTGTTGCATCACTTGGTATTGGTGTTTGGATAAATGGCTCAGCTGTAAAGCTGTTGTCATTACCAAATTTAAGTGACTTAAGTTTAGTTCCGTTTTCAGTATATGATGATAATATACCCATACTAAATTAGTTTGGTAAATTATCTGAATAACGTTTACCTAGTGTTGAATCGTATTTTGTTGGAGCCGTTGGATCACCCATTTCCAATTTAGTTGATGGGGGTAAAGTGTTTGGCATACCATCGTTGTACTTAATGAATTCCGCATTAACTGCAGATTGGTTAGTACCATCTACAGAATAACCAGGTTGTTGTGTTGTTGGATTATAGTGTAGTGGTGATTGTTTTGTTGCTAGTGGGTTTGTTGCAATAGCACCACCATTTTTTTCGGCAGCAAATGGAGAACCCTGTGTTTCAAGCATGTTTTTAATTCCCATGGTAAATTAGTTTTGTTTATAAATATTATTAATTATTGAATTGAATAACCCGTTTTACGATTGCTTTGATTGGTGGCAGATGCTAATACATCGTTGTTTTCAGTTTTAACTACACTATGTACTACAACGGGTCTATTATTTAATTCATTACGCATTGCCCTTATTTCAGCAATTAATGCTGAATTATCTTGGGTAGAAGAGGATTGTTGGTTACCTTTAAATAGACCTGTACCTGCTATTACGGTGTCTTGATTATTTAATTGGATTGCATCTTTACCCATTAATAGAGTACGATTACCATATCCAGTTCCTTCACCGTGGGATATAACATCATTTCCGGTAGTTGTTGTACCACTTAATGAGGTTATTTGATTTTTAGATGATGTTGTGAGATCTGTAAATCCTTTAAATAAATTGGTAGGAGATAAATCACTCATAGCTCCGTTTATATCAAGAGTTATCAATTTGACAATGCCGGATATGAGGGAACCAATTACCCTCAAAGTAGCCATAACCGGTTGGAGAATGACGTTTATTAAAGGTAATATTGTTGATACTAAATCCATAAATGGAGAAACAATCTGGAGTACGGGTTCGGCCAACTGGATGAAGAGGTCTTTGAGTTTAAGGATGGTTTGGTTGAATCTGTCTTGTATAGATTGTTGTTCAACTAATTTATCTAATTGTCCTTCTTTCAACATTTTAGATGCCTGTTCAATACCATACTGTGCTTTAGCAGCCTCAAATGCACGTTGTTCATCCTCACTCAACGCTTTACCTACAGCACGAATTGCTTCCTGTTCAACTAACACATCCGCTAACTGATTAGCATTCATACCAACGGCTTTAGCCATAGCCTCTTGTTGGATTCGGTTCATTTTACTGTATTCAGCCGCGGAACCTATTTGGTTAGTAATTTCCGATGCAACCGTAGCTAAATCGTTGTTTAACGCGGCTTGTCTCGCTTTTTCTAAAGTGATATCTTTACCGGTTAATAGTTCAGCTGATAATTCAGCCTCGATGGATGATTCAAAATTAAGCAATTGGTCGGCGATTGCAGCAACTTGTTCCAAATTACCACCCATTAACTTAGCGTTAACGGCAGCTTTGGCTAAACCTGCAGCCCCACCTTCAATGGATAATTTTGTTTGATTTGAAACACTACCCATATCCACCATCAGTTGTTTGGTGTTAAGGGATACTTTATTTTGGTACGATAATATTTTGGATGTTGCCTGGAACGTTGTTATGTTGTCTTCCAAGGTGCCACCAGTAACCATGGTATATTTTTGCATGGAAAACAACTGTTCATTGGTTAGTCCAGATTGTTCACGCAGTTTGGTAAATGTAATTAAGTCTTGTTGGGATAATTTTCCGTTGGTACCTAGTTGTTGGTTAATATAACCTAATGATTCTTGTAAGCGTTCCGAGTTGATTGCAGCGTCTCCTGATATTCCAGCTATGGCACCTAACTCTCCTCTAACTCTAAGGGATTCGGTATAGGTTATATTCATTGATTTAGCAAAGTCACCGGCACCCTTATCAACATCGTGAAGTGAATCTACTAATATTGTTAACGCTCCTTGTATTAAATTTGCTTTAGTGAATAAACTTCCAGCCCCACTAGTTAATTGTTTTAAGAAAGTAGGCATTGCCTCAAATTTATCATTAACCACCCCGGCAGCTTGTCCTAGCCTGTGGGTTTCTTCTAGGGCGTCACTTACCCCCAAATTAGGCAAACGCATGTGTTTTAACATTCTATCTAAACCAGATAATGCTTTTGGATAAAAACCAAGCTCTTTATTGATTTGGGCGTGCCTTTCTATAGTTTCATCTAATGTTTTTTCAGTATCATTTAATATACTATCTTGCTCAGTTAACAGGTGGTTTATTGTTGTTTGTAAGTTAAGGGCCTGTTGTCTTTGGGAGTTTGTTAGTGCTGCATTAGATGCTTGATCGGATAGGGATTTTTGGAGTTGTGTAATAGAATCCCTCTCAATAGTATATTTTTTCTTTAGAAGGTTTAAATCTTCAACCGATAAAGTGTTAATCCCTTTATAATGATCTTTTAACTTATTAGCAACATCAGCCAATGATGATAGAGATCGCTTAGAAGCATTTATTGAATTGTTATTTGCTTTAACCTCATCCAACATAGCGCGCCATGAACCGACCATTTCATTAACACCACCATCTAAATCATGTACCTCTTCTCTAACATCACGAAGAACATCAAGTAAAAAACGCATATCTTCAGTAGCAGGTTTTAGGGTACCAAAGGGATTGTGTTGACCTAGTTTCTTATATAACTGTTCAATTTCATCTATGATTTTTCTCTTTTTTTCTAAATCGTCGGCCATTTATAGGGATATTTTCGTTATAAATATTGATTAAATATAACTTTATTGGTAACTAGTACGTTTAGCCATATGTTGTTTTAGATGTTCTGGTGCTTTAATAGTACCATCACTATCAATTACTGTGGTGGTGTTGCCTTGTGTTTGGGCATTTGCACGGTCACTTTCTTCACTATAGAATTTTTGTAATTGGTTGAAAGTAAAACGGCGGAGCCAGATTGGCATATTGTATATAGTTTGCCAATCGTATCCGCCTTTACCATGAAATACTATCTCGTGAATTTGAGTATATATTGCTAATTTTGTTGCAGCTGCTGTTTCTGGTGTAAGGCCAAAAAATGCTAGTTGATGTCTTGTTTTGTCGCTGACGTCCATTTCATATTACAATTCTGGCCAAAAGAAACTTAAGCCAATTGGGATATTAACTTTATCACCATTATCTGGTGTAAAAGTTAGGTCAACATCTGGTTGGATTTCTCTAATATATTCGCGTAATGCGCGTGAATCTTTTGCGATCAAATAATTGTCAACAAACTCGCGGATATCTTTCTTATCGCGTCTACCTTCCACCGAAGTGATAATGTATTTCCAACGTGTAGATAATTCTGGGGATGAATCTTTGTTAATTTTTTTCAAACCATCTAACTCACGTTGGATGTCTTGTTCGTCCTTGTGGGTTAATAATTTGAATGTAACTGTGTTTTTAGTGTATGGTAATGTGTATGTGAATTCATTTTTGTCTGAATTTTCAATTACCTCGTGTACTGGTTTATTGTCTAAAGCTGATAAATCAACGGTTTGTTCTTCTCCACCATATGTGAATTTGTATTCACTTCCATACCCTAACACACGTGCTGCAACCATGATTGCATTTTTATCACCAATCAATAAATCGTCGTAGTTGATTGGGGTAACAATTAATGCTTTAATTAACTTATCCAACACAGTACCGTTTTTAATATATGTTTGGTTAGTTAAGATATCTTCGTGAGCGGCAGTCATGTATTTTACTTCAACTACACCTTTAGCTAACTCGGAGTCTTTAGGATATAGCAATCCTTTTGATGGTAACTCTACTGTTTCAGTAGGGATTTTAAATTCACTCATATACTTTATTTTGTTTATAACTTTATTTGTCGGATATACATATATTAGATAGGCGCGACAGTCTCAGAATTCATATTGAATCCCACTACTCCTTCTACTTTACGTATCTGTGCAGCTATTTCACCCATTTTTTCACGGCTGAATCCTCCAGATTTCATGAATGGGTATCCATCTACTTTTACGGTTAATACTGCTTTGAAATTGCGTTTATCTTGCTCATGGTAAGGCAATGTTTCTTTTTCGGATACTATGGTAACACCGGTAATTGCACGGATGCCAGATAATATCTCTTTTTGTGGTCTAATTTCCAAATTAGTAACTAACCCACCTACCATTTTGTATTTGTCTTGGTATTCTTCGCTTAGTATACGTTTAATTTCCTCACGGATAATTGATTTGATTGGATTATTTTTCATATTATAATATATGGTATAAATATACAATGGGTGGGACAAGTAGGCAAGAGAAGTTAATAAGTTTTAACCCACCTGTACGTGCCTGAATTATATAGTCGGTATAGACCCATTTGGTGGGTAATTTCAAATTCAGTGAGTTTTGGGTCGTACCCCATTTTGATTAGCTCGGATTTCCTATATGCGTACCTGTTGCGTAGTGTGGATGTTTTGTTTTCATAGTACATATAGGATATGTTGGTGAATGAACCATCTTGAAAGTTTAACGACTTGTACAAATTGCCGCTGGAGTAATCATTGTCTGAATAGCTTACTAGATATTGTGGTGTGTATGTTTTCTCAAAGTGTTTAAGTAGTCTGGATGCTCCTCCAACTATATTTGTGTGGAGTAAGGTGCAATATCTTACTAGTTCATATTTACCACATGTTTGTTTGTTTCCTAAATTTACTCGTAGTTTACTGAATCCCATGCATGCTACTAATTGTCCATCGTGGTACAACCCTAGTTTAATTTGTGTAGGTGAATGTCCTTGTATATGGTTTAACGTGCAAAATTCTTTGTAGTCTTTACTAGATACAGACTGAATGGTACATTTACGGGCAAATATTTTGTTTGGGGTTAAATTCAGTTTGTTTAGTAACATGGATTTAACTATTTTTTGTTTAATTGGATTGGTCCACTGATGTTCCCAAATATGGAATATTTTAATACCGTGACCAGAATAAAAATCGGATTTTTGTTTGTGGAAGTTTGGTGTTTTAAATAAATGTGAATGCCAATAGCACCCATTTACCTCCAGCCCCAAATTAAATTCGGGTAAAAATATGTCTATTTCCTTCCTACCCATAGTATGTCTAGGTATGATTTTAGTGGGTGAACATGATGATATGAAGTCAATTAATTCATGTTCGTAGGATGATGAATAGTTTAAATGATCTGACGCGCATTGATTACATCCGCAACCTTGTAAATGATCACCAATGGTTTGCTCAAATTCACCATGTACGGGACAAATGATTGTGGTTTTACTGAATCTACCGTTGTATGTGGATTTAGAGTAATCGTATTTGTTGTCGTGCATCAGTGGTGCCTTCTTTATGAATTCACGGAAATATTTGTGGTTTTGGTCAGTTTTGGAACAATATGGACAACCATAACCTTGCAAATGATACGCTGGTTTGGTGGTAAAATCACCATGTTTTTTACAAGTAATTATTACATCCTCTATATTACTGGTATATTGGGTTTTATTGTAGGTGTATTTGTTTGGGTGGGCTGATTGTGCTTTTGATATGAATTCGGAGGTAGTGGAACGTTTAACACATTTAGGACATCCACTACCATTCAAATGTGTGAATATTGTTTGTTTAAATGTATGGTTATTAGTACAAGTAATGGTGATTTTTTCCAACCCGTTCACGTATTCAAAGTTATCGTATGTGTATTTGTCGCCGTGTATTTCTTTAAATCTACCCAGCACAGTCTTCTTGTCTAAACGTATACTTGTTTTGGCGCACAATGGACACCCACGCTGTGACGATATATGTTCTTCAGGTGTTAGTTGGAAATCACCATGTTCAGGACACGTTATAGTAATAGGGGTGGAGTTGTTTATATATAATGAATTATTGTAGGTGTATTTGTTTGGGTGGATTATTTGTGACTTATATATGAAACCATCCAAGTTCGATATATTACCACCCAGTGTTTCTCTCCTGCATTTGGTGCATAAAGGTAAATTGTTTTTGAATAGTTTGTATGGTATGAATTTAAATTCACCATGTGTTGAACACACTATAGTAATAGCATTGTTTGAGTTTGTGTATGTTACTTTAGTTAAATCATAATTGTACGACCCATAGTGTTCTTGCAACTTATTTAATATATGTTCTTGTGTATGTGGTTTCATGTAGGTGTTTTTGAGGTAAAATTATGTATAGTATACAAAAAATCCCTTGGGTAGCCAAGGGATAATTAGAAGTATATCTAAAAATTTAAGACGCAATAATCAGGTCTGATCGTCATTTTAATGTTCACAGCAACTCCGTCGTCATCGTAGTTATAGTCACCAAAGTTAACATTTGTTGGAAATGCACCTTTAACAACCCATTCACTAACGATATCACCTACTGGGCCAAGTACGTTGAATGTCAAGTCTTTCTTGTAGAAATCAGAATAACCATCTCTACCTGTTACTGATTCGTGGCCTAAACGAATCCATTCCATTACAGCTTGTGCTCCAGATGGGGTGATTGATTCAAACAATGTTAAGTCAATTGTATTCCATTTAGTTTTACCCTTAACGAAACGTTGAACGTTAATGTGATTTAATTCTACTGGTGTTTGATCTAATGATATAGCAGTTACTCCTTTTACTAGGTAAGCAGGTATACCATCAATATACATTACGAATCGATTTGATTGTTTTGGCTCAAATGCAGTGTAGAATATCTCGCTTGAATTTAATATTGGCATGTTATGTAAGTTTTAATTTTGTTTATAAATATCACTTAATTCCCTCTTTATTGAGGGAATTCTGCTCCTGTTGGTAATACTACGAAGTCTAGTGAAATAAATTCTGCTGTTTTTGTTGGTTGGATGTAAATTTGACCTACTAATTGGTTTCTGTCGATAACATCTGGTCCATTATTAGTATCATCCATCACAATTCTAAATGCATATAAACCTTGTTTTTGTTGGATGTTTTCTAGGTATGGATTAACTTTAGCTAAGAATGAAAATCTAGTTACAGCTGTGTTTTGTTCAAATACGATGTTGTCTGCTAATTGACCAATATATCCTTTTAATTCAATCAATAAACGTCTAACATTTACTCTGTCTAGAGCAGAAGCACCTTTTTGGAGTGTTTTCTGACCGTATACAGCCACACCCACTTTAGGCATTGTTGCTAACGGGTTGATGTTGTTTGTATATAGATCGTCTTTATTTGATTGTGTTAATTTATATTGAGCACGTGCTACATTGTTTAATCCACCTCTGTTAATACCAGCTGGTGCGAACCAAGGAGCAGCAATTTTATCGTTGTTTGCGTATACACCTGGGATTAATGTAGATGCAGGTACCCAAACATATTTTCCAGTTGCTGGGTCAATTATGTTACACCATGGCCAGTAAGCGGCAGCATATGAAGTGTCTCTTGACTGTGCTTGAGAAATTGCGTCTGTTACGGTTGAATTATAATCAGTTAAATCTACTACATATAAATTATCTCCACGGTTTTGGGTGTTGGTGATAATTGTAGATATTGTTGATGTATGTAAATCGTTAGTTAATCCTGGTGTAGTTAATATGTTAAATCTATATTCGTCTTTGTTTGCTAATAGGTTAATCATGTTAACATAATTATCAGCAACTAAACCTTGTGTATTTGATGAATTGAGGGCCTCGTAGAAATTAGCACCTCCTTTAATTGTACCAGTAGCACCACCAAATAAACATTGTTGAGCAACGGGAATTTTATCAGCATATCCGGCTTTTGGTAAACCGTTTGCGTCTAAATAATCAGGTGTTGTAACGTTAACTGCTGATACTCTAACATATTTTGATGCGTTAGGGAAAGAACCACTGAATTCCATTTGTTGTGTTGATGGGTTGTAATTCAATTTAGTATCTCCAATTACACGTGCAATATAGTTTGGTGATTTTGGATCTAAGTTTACACCGTTAAATGATTCAAGTACTATTTTCTTGTTTGTCGTGTCGTTACCTTGACGAATAACTACGTTAAATGTACCTGATGATGTGTTTGGTGAAGTGATTTCAAATCTAATGTTGTCTGCAGTACCTGATGTTAAACTACCGTTAGTACCTGTTGTTGTATTGTTTTGATCAACACCTTCACTAAGTGTTTCAAGTTCAAATATATTTACACCACCTCCAGTAACGTATGATGAGCTAACATAACCATCAAACACGTATGATGAATCGTCGGCAACAACCGATGAAGTTGCTGGGGAGTAAGAACCAGATACTACTCTTGCAACTAATAATGAATTTCCACCGTAGTTGAAATAATTGTATGCTGCAATTGATGTCAAATAAGAATAAACATCACTTCCACTTGTGATGATGTCACCGAATATGTTTTTATATTCTGAATAAGATGTAACTACCGTTGGAACTTCAACTGGGCCTTTTACTGTTGGGCCTATAATAGCTGCACCAACTTGGATAGGTTGACCCGATAGATATGATTTATCTACCTCGTTTAATGTTACTCCTGGAGATATTGAAAAGTTTCCCATTTTTGATTTTTATTATAAATATAGTGATTACTGATTAAATTCGATATGGTATATTAAAGTATAGCTCCTGTAGGTAATACATTAAATTCAAGTATAATGAATTCTGCTGTTTTTGTTGGTTTTAAATATATTTGACCCACCAATTGATTATTGTCTATTACTGTTGGTGTATTGTTTGTTTCGTCCATTACTACTTTATACTCATATAAACCTTGTTGTTGTTGCACAGTAGCTAGGTATGGGTTAACTTGTGCCAAAAATCTATTACGTGTATTAGATGTATTTTGTTCAAACACTAAAGTGTTTGCAATTTGGCCAATATAATTATTTAATTCAACTAACAATCTTCTAACGTTTACACGATCCAAAGCATTTGCTTTTTTCTGTAGTGTTTTTTGACCAAATACAACTACACCAGTTCCTGGTATTGTTGATATTGGGTTAATGTTTGCTTCATATAGTGAATCTCTATTGCCTTGGGTTAATACACGTTCAACACGTGTTACGTTTGACATTACACCGCGATTAATGCCGGCTGGTGCTATCCAAGGATAAGATATGTTGTCGTTAAATGCATATACCCCAGGAATCAATGTGGAAGCAGGTACCCAAACGTTTTGTCCTGTTGATGGGTCGACGGTTTGAGCCCAAGGCCAATATGAAGCTACAAATGATGTATCAAATGAAGATGCTTTATTTACAGTAGTTGCTATGTTTTGATTGAATTGTACTAAATCTACTATAGCCATCGTATCGCCACGCTCTGTTACCATTGGTATCAATTTAGTATTGATTACATTAAAATGGTCTACAAATGAATTATTGCCTATAAGTCCAGGTACTGTGATAAAATTGTATTTGTATGAATCTTTATTAGCTAATAATGCTATTGATTCAACATATGAAGATGCTGGGATACCTTGTGAATCTGAATTGGTAATTGCTTCGTAGTAGTTTGCAGCATATCCTGTTGGGATATTTTTTCCAGTTGCTCCTCCAAATGCACCACTAGTAGCTGTTGGAATCGAACTAGTATATTGTGGTTTTGCAATATCGTTATTGTCTAAATAATTTGGTGTTGGAGTGTTTACTTGTTTTACACGAACATACTTTGAGTTGTTTGGATAACTACCAGTTAACTCAAGGTAGTATTCACCATTATCAGAACGTAAATTTTCAGTTGTATTACCAATTATTTTTTCAATATAGTTTGGTGAAAATGGATCCAGGGATAAATTAGAAAATGTTTCAAGTACAGATGGGGAATTTGTTGTATCATTACCTTGTCTAATTAATAATGAAAATGTTCCAGATGATGTATTAGGTGATGTGATTTGGTATCTGAAATTATCAGCAGATCCACTATCTAAAGCACCATTTACTTCATTGCTAACACTATTCATGATTTCACCTTCTGATAATGTTTCTAATACGAATGAGGATTGAATAGATGCTGTAGCAGGGGTGAATGAACCGCTTACAACGCGAGTTACCAAAAGTGAAGTACCTCCGTTGTTGAAATAATTATACGCGGATATTGACGTTAAGTATGAGTATGTTTGAGATCCACTTACTAAAACATCACCAAATTTGTTTTGATATTCACTATATGTAGTAACTATGGTTGGGATGTTGACAGGACCTTTTACGGTTGGGCCTATAATGGCTGCTCCAGCTTGTGCAGGTTGTTGTTGTACTGCTGATTGATCGTTTACATTAATAACTACACCTGGTGATACAATGGATGTTGACATATTTTGGTTTGGGGTTTTATTTAATTATAAATATGATGCAGGTCAATAGAAATTAAATGGGTTTTGTTATTTCACCGGTTTCTGGGTTGAGGTTAATTTGACCGTATTTGTTGTATAAGGACTGGTTGAATTGGGATTCAAGGTTACTTAATTCGGTTAGTTTGGTTTTTGCTTCGGCGTGTCTATCATCTAATTGTAAACGCATCAACTCAATTTCCCCTAGTTCAAGAACTAGGGATTGAGTTTGTTTTTGTATGTCGCGAAGTGATTGAAGTTCATCTGTTGATAAAACTGGGTTGGTTGTAACTGTTTCCATGTTTATATTTTATATATAAATATAGGGTGGATTATGCAAGAGACGAAGAACGCCAAGTCCCCCCAATATAAACGTAAATATAGTAATTACCTCCGTTAGATACTGGTACTATTTCTCCTTCTGTTCCTGTGTATGATGGGGCAGATGATTGGGTTGCTACTACTATAGTATCTCTGCCAGTTACTTTAAAGGCATCTTTACGTGATGAATCACTGGATCCACCACCAACTATAAATGAGGAAACTACATCGTCGTGTGTGTTATAAGCACCAACTACGGTTTGAAATGAACCTGAAGCTATGGTGCCAAGGCCCCCGGCATGTGAATAATCACCTAGAGCTACTGTGTCTTGACCTTCAGCATGTGAATTACTCCCACTAGCTATGGTTCTAAAACCTTCAGCATGTGAAGCATATCCATGTGATATTGATGCTTGCCCTTCAGCGTGTGAATATGCTCCATTAGATGTAGTTCCTGCCCCTTCAGCATGTGATGATTGACCAACGGCGGATGTGGCGTTACCTTCAGCATGGGAACCAAATCCTGTGGTAGATGTTTGTTGACCTTCAGCATGTGAATAATCACCATTAGCAACACTTAAATACCCTTCAGCATGGGAACCGGTACCAGATGTTACTGTAAAATACCCCTCAACATGTGAACCAACCCCATCAGCAGTTGTTCGGATACCTTCGGCATGAGAACCACTACCGTTTGCTGTACCTCCGGAGTTTGATGTAGAATCATATCCTCCTTCGGCATGAGAAAAGGGACCGTTAGCTCTAGACCCAACCCCCTCAGCATGTGACCCATTACCAGAAGATACAGTAAGTGCCCCCTCAGCATGTGAACCTATACCGGTTGATTTTCCACCTATTAACATCCCATCTATCCCTCCTTCAGCATGTGAATAATTACCGATAGTGGTAGATAGATACCCTTCAGCATGTGAAAATGAACCAGTGGTAGAGGTAACATACCCTTCAGCATGAGACCATGAACCACTAGCTCTTGTTTGGTTACCTTCAGCATGAGATCCATTACCAATGGCTCTGGTTAGTTGTCCTTCGGCATGTGAGTGTGACCCACTAGATATTGTTTGGTAACCTTCAGCATGAGAATAATTACCGCTAGCAGTGGTGGATTGACCTTCAGAATGGGATGCTATGCCGGATGCAAGTGTAGATATACCTTCTGAATGGGCTGCCGGACTTGTGGCTCTGGTGCTTCCACCCTCGGCATGTGCACTTTGGGCGGATGCCGTTGTTAATTGACCTTCAGCATGTGAACCATATCCAGTGGCTAATGTTCTTTCACCTTCAGCGTGGGAATACAACCCAGTTGGGAGACTTCCGGTTCCTTGAGAAAATGCTCCGAAAAATTCTACTGTACTTCCATTTGGTATTGTTAGTACACGTGGGGTAGACATAGGTACAGATAGATTTGAATTGCCTATATTAGTATCAACACCCCCAAATGCACTGGATGCTGTGTAGAATAGTTGCCCTGTTGTTGTGTTGATTGTTACTATATTAGTTTGTGATACTTCGGTTAATGTTTTAACGAATGTACTACCTGATAGTATTGTAGAGCCAGTAACTTGGAAGGAACCTGATATGTTAATATCGTATGCGCTTAATCCTGTAAGTGCATCTACGGATTGCGATACGTGATAAGGTCTTACTATATTAAGTGAAACTATATCAGTTTTGTCGAGACGTTTTGCCATATTTAATTAATTATTTCGTTTACTGTTAATATTGTTATATCATATGTTTCATTTTCTGTATTTTTATCAATGTAGTATTGAATTAATTTGGAAGTAGCGTCATCAATATCGATAGCATCAATTATGTGGACATCATTGTTGGATGTTCTTTGGTTTGGAGATGATGAACGAGTAGTTGTTTTTTGGATTGTAGTTATATATAACATGTGTTTAAATTTTAATAATTAGGGAAAAAACGTTCAACTAATACACTTATATTCCCTCCATAGGTTGTATTGCTTCGATATGCTGTGATTTTGTAGAATGGATAATTTGGGTCTAATCCCGCATGTACAGTTATTTCTAATCTACTGTCAGAACTTATACCGTTTGGGTATATGTCTGTGGTAACACTGGCTACTATAAGATCTGAGGTTGCTGTTACTGTGGTTGCTGTGGTTGAAAATGCATGTACTTGCACCCTACCAGAAACTGGGTCAGTATTGATGTCCATTTCAAAATCATTTCCTGAAGAATCATATCCTAAATTAATATAATCATCTTGATACACCGGGCGAGTGGTGGTTAGATAACTAAATTGTTTATATTTGGTTAAGGGGACATTATATGATATAGATGAAGACCCTGATGGTAAATTTATGGATATAGAGGATGTTGTTTGGGAAAGTGATGAGGTTATAAATAATGAACCAGATATCAATGCAGAACCCGTATAAGGGAATGTTGGGGATGATGGGGCCCAAGATGAAGATAATGCTTGAGATGAGTATGATGCTGTGCCCAATAATGAGCCAGTAATTCCACCTTGTACAGATAAACTACCTGTTATTGTAGTAGTTAATGATGAATTAACTTGAATGATTGGTGTTGAACCGGTCCATACTGTAAATAGGGGACCTGATATTACATCGGTTACATCAAATAATGGGCCGTTTGATCCACTAACAGCAAATGCTGTTGAGCCAGATTGATATATGGACACACTACCTGTTGCATTTATTGAACCTGATATATATACTGCTTGGTTTAATTGGTTAATGTATGATGATGTGGATGCAAATGATGCTGATACAGCGTTTAATACATACGATGCCGTTTGTGATAAGGCAACATACGAAGCTGTTTGTGCTAGGGTAATGAATGATGCAGTTACTGCATTTGTTGCCCACGATGATGTACCAAATAATGAACTAGTGACGCCATTTTGTACGTTTAAACTACCAGTAATTGTAGTAACCAATGACGAATCAACCACTAATATGTTCGTGGATCCAGTTGATACCGTTAATAATGGGCCTGAATTATTATCTGTTATTGATAATAAGGGTCCAACTGATCCACTTATTGTTACTACTGTGGATCCTGATTTGTATACAGATACACTTCCGGTTGTGTTTAATGAGCCGGATATGTTTACTGTTTGGTTTAGTTGGTTAACATATGATGCCGTAGATGAAAATGATGCACTAACGGCATTTGTGACATAGCTTGCGGTTTGTGCTAGGGTAACAAATGATGCCGTATTTGAATTTTGGGCCCATGATGAAGTACCGAATAGTGAACCAGTAATACCGTTTTGCACTGTTAAACTACCGGTGATTGTTGCTGAACCACTTAATGTCATTATACGATTTGATGATACATCAAATATTGGTGATGATCCAGTATATATGGTCCATAGCGAACCAGATACAGCATCTGTAACTTCAAATAATGTGCCTTGTGATCCACTAATTATAAGTGGGGATGAACCTGACTTGTATATGTTTACACTACCGGTTGCGTTAAGCGAACCGGAAATGTTTACTGCTTGATTTAATTGGTTAACGTATGATGCAGTTGATGAATATGAAGCGGATACTGCGCTTAGCACGTAGCTAGATGTCTGAGCCGTTGCAACATAGCTAGCGGTTTGTGCTAGTGTAACGAATGATGCTGTAGCTGCTTGTATTGAGTATGATGATGTACCATTTAATGAACCTGTGAATGATGTTGCATTTAATGAACCCGTTAAACCATATGAACCTGTTAATTGTTTTGAATTAACCCATACACTACCAGATTTAATTAACATATCGCCATACGATGTGGTAGTTGTTGTGTCTGTTATGTCGTGCAATTCGCCAATTTCGTATCCGTTGTCGATACGAATATGTATGGAACCATTGTTTGATTGTTGGCGGATAACTTGACCTAAACGTACTGTATGTAGTGGTGCTTGTGGTGCAGAACCGGTGATTGAACCACCAGCACCTAAAAATACCAATTGACCTGAAATATAGTTGGTTGTGTCAATTCCTGTTAATACACCTTCAGTAATAACAAATCCTTGTGACCCATTTGTAATTTGTTGTGTAGCTATACCTAACGTATTTGCTGATACATGGTCTGTTTCATAAGACGCAGTGGTAATACGTGGTATATCGCTAGAATTGTTTGAGCCAGTAATACGTACAACCATTCCTTTTTCAATTGTGAAACCAGTTTGGTTAATAGCGAGTATATCGGTTTGAGTTGTGCGTTCTGAAAGTGATGATGTAGAAGCATATGATGCAGATAATGCATTAAGTGCATAACTAGCCGTTATAGCATACGATGATGATAATGCTTGTGTAGCATATGATGCAGTACCAGTAAATGAATCTGCTGTTATACTACCACTAATATATAAACTACCAGTAAATTGGTGTGTATCGTCTGATGTATCTCCGAATTTGGTTGAACCAGATGCATAAATAATTGACGATGAATTGTATATAGTGTGGAATACGTTAAATGATGCCGTACCGTTTACCACTAAATCACCATTGATTGTAGCACTACCCGTTACACCTAACGATCCAGTAATTTGAGCGGACCCTGTAAATGGGAATGGTGAAATGTATCCTTCTAGGTACGATGCAGTTAATGCATACGATGAAGTTGTGGAATTGTTTGAATAGGATGAGGTTTCAACATATGAAGCTGTTTGGGATAGTGTAACATATGATGCTGTTTGTGCGTTTTCTATATATGAAGCCGTTTGAGCATTTTCTACGTAGCTAGCTGTTTGAGCATTTTCGACATATGATGCAGTGTCTGCTAAATCGGCATGTGAAGCGCTTACAGCGTATGATGCGGATATGGCGTCTTGTGCAAATGATGATGTAGTTGAGTAACTCGCAGATATAGCGCTATCAGCAATGGATGAACTTACAGCATACGATGCGCTTAATACATAACTAGCGGTTTGAGCCGTTTCAACATACGATGCAGTTTGTGCATTTTCTACATAGCTTGCTGTTTGAGCGTTTTCAACGTATGATGCTGTGAATGAATACGAAGCAGATATTGATTGGTTAACATATGAAGCCGTTTGTGCATTTTCTACATATGAAGCCGTTTGTGCTAGTGCAACATACGATGCAGTTTGTGCATTTTCAATATATGAAGCTGTAACCGCATTAAATGCCCAAGATGCCGTAGCAACATATGAAGCAGTTTGTGCATTTTCTACATATGAAGCCGTTGAGGAATATGATGCGCTTATAGCGTTTGAAGATGTTGCAGGAGCAATAGCATTGGATGCAGTATAGTAGAATTGACCGTTAATTGGATTATATGTTACTACATCTGATTGTGCGGTATTGGTTAAATTAGGTACAACTACATTACCATATATGGTAGTAGGCCCATCTACGTTCAATTCACCTTCTATTGATGTGGAACCAGTTACAGTGAATGAACCTGATATGGTTATATCGTAGTTATCGGCGCCGGTAAAGGCATCTACGGATTGGGATACGTGTTGAGGGTAAATTGTTTGGTTTAGAACTATGCCGTTGTTCGATAGGTTTTTTGCCATCTTGTATTTTAATTATAAATATGGTTGAAACTATTAAATATTTGGGGATCCTGGGTAGTATGTTTCAGTGCTTACTATTACTTGTGCCTTACTATTGAATTTACGATGTGCCGTGATTTCCTTCTGGATATTGTCTGGGATGATATATCCTGATAATTTGAGGGTGAATGTGGCTTTCACTATACGATCCATACCATCGTTCAATTCTGTGGTTGTATTGAATGTGTCAATGGTGGTTTTGAATTTGAAGCGTTCTGGGTCTCCCCAATATGCATTTGATGCGTAATTGACTGCTTCAACTATTTTGTTAAGTTGATCCACGTAGTATGTTTGTATAGTACAACTATATGTTAAATCCACATAGTCAGGTATTACTATGAGTTGATACGTTTTAACGGGTTTACGGTTATTTAGTAAATCGAAATTTGAATATGAATTTTTAGCGTTGTATGTAGTAGCCCAGGCTGCATATAGGTGTGGTTGATTGGCATCTAGTTTATTAGTGATTGAAGTGTTTTTACTTACAGTATCACGTTTGAACATAATTATAGGCGCCATGATCTTGCCGTTCTTGTCTTTGTAGTACCCGTCCTTTTGTGCCGATTTCCAACGTTCAGGGGAACCATATATTACTGGCACCGCAATACGTTGTCCGTTTTGTTGAACAGAGGGACGTATTACTTCATTGAAGTAATAGAATATGGATTCGTCCATGTCCTGAATCCCAATGGTGAAGGGTTTGGTTGTGTCGTTACGGAAGGATATTTTTTCTGAGCGATTGAATTCATTCCCGGATTGTTCGGTTTTGGTAAATTGCTCGAACGAGTTTAGTTGATTTGGGTTACCTAACGTTTCACCAGTTTCTTGGTTAACATATGGTTCAACTTGCTCGTTTGAGATTTGTCGCTGTGACTTTGGGTTGGGTTTTCTTGTTTTTGCCATATCGTGTATAAATATGAATGGGGGTGAAAAAAATAGCCACCTGTAAGGGTGGCTAAATTTGATTACCAGGTTGTGGTTTAAATTACATTGGTAATTCGCTTACAACTGGGTTATAAGTGATTTCTGGTAAATTATGGATCCACTCAAATGCACCATTTTCATGGGTGCATCCGTTTACTTCTTCATTTGAGATGAACCAGTTTCCATCTGCATCTTGGGTTGGGTTGAAATATGTTATGCCATTCCATGTTTGGCCAACTAATTGGTCTTTTTGTTCGGTTGTTAATTTATATACGTTCATAATTATTTAATTAAAAAGTTGGATAAAATTTACCTGTACCTGAATTGTATAGACTACTAACACTGGATGGGGATAATACACCTGTGTATACATATACTTCATCAATAAGACCGTTAAATACACTGCCAACACCTGATGGTGATGAGTTTATAGCCCCTATATTTGTTCTATTAGATCCAACCGCATATAAAATTGAAGAAGCGGCTGCATTTGTGTAGGTATCAGATAATACATTATTAATATATAATTTCCAAGTTGTATTTACCTTATCCCATAATATGACTATATGGTTCCACTGATTATTTGATAAAGTTAAGGTTGAGTTAAATCCTACTCCTACAGACCCCGTTCCTAGAGCAAATACTTGTACTTTATTTGTATTTGTTACACCAAATGTATACCCATGGTCAGATGTACCATAATAATAGTCTCCAAACAGTCCCTTAAGAGCACTTTGATTTGCTGTAGTGTAAGTCCACATTGATACAGAGAACGAGTTAGTAAATCTCATTGAATTTTGAGGCAATAATATATAGCTATTAGTACCATTAAATGAAAATGCATTTCCACTTTTTCCTGATGTGTAAGTTAAACCACCATATGCTGTGCCATTATACAAACCTAAACTATCGTTTGCATTACTCTCAGCTTTATATACTGCGTATAAGTTTGCACTTAATGATGAGGTGGATGGAATGGATGCACTACGCCATCCAACCTGACCATAAGATAAAATTGCCATATTTAATTATTTAAAATTATTACTATCATACATATTACAACGTTTTGGAAGAATATGTATCACCAAAACATAACTACATGAACGATAAATTAAAACAACTCGAAATACAGAAATTACTGCAAGAATACAATTATTTGCTACTAGATGATGAGTACAAGCAGGAGTTGATTGCTGAAGGGAAAACACCTTTTCTTGAGCAAGTGCATGAGTTTATGAAGACGCTAAATATGTCTCCACCCCCACCAATGCCCCCTTCGCAAGAGAAAGAAGGGAAAAAGAAAAAACGCATTGATCCAAACACAATAGATGAATATATACGCAACAAAGTGAAAAAATTGTATCGCGATATAGTTAAGCTAACACATCCGGATAAAGCCAAAACCGATGAACATAATGATTTGTATGTTGCGGCTACTACCGCTATGGAAACATATGATTTATTTGAATTATATAACATATGCGTTAAACTAAATATAGCGCACACCATTGATGCAACGGATAAGCCGATAATTGAAATGCGGGTGCAAGCAAAGAAAGATGAGTTAGCCAATATTGAGCGTTCATATGTTTGGTTATGGTATCACGCAGTGACAGAGGCCGATAAGTTGTTATACATACGAAATTTTGTTGAGAACCATGGTGGTTCATTCATATGACAAAGACAAAAAAAGGGGCGCAAAAGCGCCCCTTCCTATATTCTATTTACTGATTATAAACCAGCGTTAGATATATTAGTTAATGTACCATATACACCGTAGAACATAAGTTTATCTTCAGTTGCTGGGGCAGCCGTGAAGGTAACTCCTGTAACTACTCCACCTGCAACTGTAGTTGTGTAGTCGCCGTCTGTATCAAGTAATTGACCGTTCAAGTAAACTTGTTCAGATCCAACTTTAACAGCGTTAGTGAATGTAAATGCAGTTGTTGTACCATTTGGAGCAGCAGTAACTGTGTTTTTCTTAGCATATACCGCGTCGAAGTTAGCAGCGTTAACTGTGTTGATGTTGTTGATTACTTCTTTGAACGAGTCAATAGCAGTAATATCAGTATTAGCTAATATATCAGCAACATTTTGTGTTAATGTAGCATCAGCAGCCTCACGTGCCGCAATTTCAGCAGCTAAAGCTGATTCGAAAGATGCAGATAACAATGTTACATCAGCACTACTTGAGAAGTTCAACGCAGCAATAGAAGCAGACAATGTCGCTTCAGCAGCTAATGCTCTTGTTTCTTCAGCCGCTAAAGCAGCGTCGTTAGATAAAACATATCCAGCAAACGCTGTATCGTTTGTAGTATCAACTGAGTTGATTAAAGCAACGATTTCAGCGAATGTATCTTTGTCAGCAGTTGAAGCAGATAAGATAGCATCGATACGTCCTTTTTCTGTTGCGATTGCAGCAGCAGCTGATGCACTTAATGCAGTATCAGCAGCGGTACGAGCATTTGCTTCAGTAACGATAGCAGCAGCTAATGATGCACTGTTTGCAGTACGAGTTGTGATTTCAGTAGCTAAACCAGCAGCTAATGATGCAGAAATTGCAGTATCATTATCAAATGCCAATTTACGTGTGATTAATGTTAAATCACCATATCCACCAAATGTAGATGGTTGAGCACCAACGTTGATTAATCCATTGAATGTACGAACACCCGCTGAACCAGATGCAACTGTGTCCATCAATCTAACTGTACTTCCAGTTACCTCGATAGTAACACCATCAACTAATGGTAATGCAGCAATTGATTGAGATAAAGATGCAGATAATGCTAAGTCAGCAGCAACACGAGATGCAGATTCTGCAGTTAATGCAGTTGCAGCAGATGCACTGTTGTTTGTATCAGCAGTAGTACGTGCTGTGATTTCAGCAGCTAAACCAGCAGCTAAAGATGCACTATTTGCAGTACGAGTTGTGATTTCATTTGCTAAGTTAAGAGCTAATGATGCACTGTTTGCAAGACGAGTTGTTGTTTCTGTAGATAAAGATGCACTTAAAGCAGCATCACCCGCAATACGAGCAGTTTCTTCTGCAGTTACGGCAGCAATACGAGCAGTTTCTTCAGCATCAACGTCTGCAATTCTTGCAGCAACCTCAGCAACTAATGAAGCAGATAAAGCAGCTTCAGCAGCTAATGCACGAGTTTCTTCAGCATCAACGTCAGCAATACGAGCCGAGATTTCAGCAACCAATGAAGCAGACAAAGCAGCTTCAGCAGCTAATGCTCTTGTTTCTTCAGCAGAATCACCAGCGATACGTGCAGCAATTTCTGTTGCTAAATCAGCAGTAAACACATTATCAGCAGCCTGTGAACGTGAAGTTTCAGTATCGATATTTGCTTGTAATACTTGTTCAGCATTTAATGAACGAGTAATCTCTGTGTTTAAGTTTGATTGTAATGTAGCGTCACCTGAAATTCTATTTGAAATTTCAGTATCTAGTGATGCAGAAATGGAAACGTCAAATGATGTTGCTCTTTCAATTTCATTAACTAATGAAGCAGAAATTGCAGCTTCAGCAGCCATTGCTCTAACAATCTCAGCATCTAATGAAGCAGAAATAGCAGTGTCTAATGCAGTACGAGCAGCTGTTTCAGCAGCTAAAGCAGCATCGTTAGATAATACATAAGAAGCGAATGCTGTATCATTAGTAGTATCAACTGAGTTGATTAAAGCAACGATTTCAGCAAATGTATTAGCGTCAGCAGTAGATGCAGATAGGATAGCGTCAATACGACCTTTTTCTGTGTTGATGTTTCCTTGTAATACCCCCTCAGCAGCTAATGCACGAGTTTGTTCAGCAACGATAGACCCAGATAATACTGCCTCAGCAGCCAACGCTCTTGTTTCTTCAGCGTTAACATCTGAAATGCGGTCAGCAATTTCTGTAGCTAGGTTAGCAGCGATCACAGCTTCAGCAGCTTGAGAACGAGATACCTCAGTATCAATGTTTGCTTGTAATGTGATATCTGCGTTAGCGCGAGCTGTTGCTTCAGCATCTATGTTATCTTGCAACATTTCATCACCTGCAATACGGTCAGCAACCTCAGCAGCATCTGCAGCTAAACGTGCTGTAATTTCAGCAGCTAAAGAAGCAGACAGTGCAGTATCACCAGCGATGCGAGCAGTAGCTTCGTTAGATACAGCTAATTCACGTGCAGCAATTTCTGTTGCAACAGAAGCGCTCAATACAGCTTCAGCAGCTAATGCACGAGTTTCTTCAGCATCAACGTCTGCAATTCTTGCAGCAACCTCAGTAGCTAAAGATGCACTTAATACTGCCTCAGCAGCCAATGCTCTTGTTTCTTCAGCGTTAACGTCAGCAATTCTTGCGTTTGTTTCAGTAGCGATAGAAGCACTCAATGCTGCTTCAGCAGCCAATGCACGAGTTTCTTCAGCATCAACATCTGCTATACGAGCAGCAACCTCAGCATCCAATGAAGCCGATAATTGGGTATCACCAGAAATACGTGCAGCCTCTTCAGCGTCAACGTCTGCGATACGAGCAGCAACCTCAGTAGCTAAAGATGCAGATAATGCTAAGTCACCGGCAATGCGGGCAGCAGCTTCATCTTCATCAGCAGTAACTAAGTTTGCTAAATCTGTAACTAATCCAGCAACGTCGCTTTTTACAAGACCTTGAGGTGTTGTCAACGTGGCATTAGTTAAGATCAAATCGGACTGTTTGTCCAATACAATTTTAGTAATTTTACTCATTCTTTGTAAATTTAAAGAAATTAATTAAATAGTTAACTAGTGAACTATCTATGAAATTACTACCTATTGAATAGCAAATTCTTCAAGTTCTTTATAGCATTGGTAAATGCTAAGGGTTCGCACGAACCTGTTTCCGTTAAATATTCATCTACATGTAATAGTAAATCGGGTGTTTGGTTAAACATGAATGTGGACTTCTTTGCAGATTTTTCCACAGTGAAACGATGCCCCTTAATTTTAAGGTAGGCTGTTAAATATAAATCTGATGTTGAATATGTTTCAAGACTCATTGTGTAGGGATATTTTTAATTATACATATAGCGATTTCCCGTAAAGGAAATAAAATATTAGAAATATTGTAAGATAATTTAATTATTACACATCATAATAATATGTGCAACGAAGCCTTGTATCAATATCGGGGGGGTATACAAACACAATTGTATTTCCTGTTAAGGTATAGTCGTTCCCGCTACCCTCTTGCAATAAACCATTTAAGTAAATATGTTCACTACCTAATACAGGATCATGGGCTAGATGGAATGTAGTGTTTTCACCGTTTATGAGACCATATGGGGCTTCTTTATCTGCAAACAGACGTACTATTGTTTCGGTAGCATAGTAATATGTACAGTGGAGTTTTGCTCCTTCCCACAGCGGCTCACTAAATGTGATTGTAGAACCAGATATGATATAGTCTGTTTGGGAACCTTCCTCAATTAATAAACCATTTAAATATAAATGCTCACTTCCGTTTACAGGAATGTTGCGCAAAATAAACGTTGAATTTGTTCCATCGATAGAACCGATGGGAATTTCTTTGTTTACGTGTATGTTGGTTGATTTTGTGTTGGATAACGCTAAATCTTCAATAGTGGATAACATTACTGACTGACTAGCCATGGTTAATGTAAATGAATCGATGGATTGGGATAACGTGGTAGTTACTTGTGATAATGATTGAGATACATTGGTGTTGGTTGTACCTATTGATTGGGAAAGATTTGTATAATTGTTGGTTACGGTATTACCCAATACTGTTGTTGTATTATTGATAGTAGATACGGCATCATTAACGATGATATCAGCATATTTAATTGAAACGGAACCATTTCTAAATTGGTTCATTTTACGTAACGGGGTCGAGCTTGGTCTTTCAGCCATATGTTTAACGTTCTCTAGTTATTTGCACACGATCCGCAGATGTAAGATGTGCTTTGACAATGATAGATAAATTAGTACCAAATTCTTCCAATCCTGGATTAAGTGGGTTTTGGTTGTATGGGTATTCTGGGTCTTTACCAACAAATAATTGGTTATCGTTTATGTTATCTACTTCAAAGTAGCTTTCTTGGTACAGAATGATATCACCCACCTCAGGAACTAGATTTGCTTCTACTAAGTCATCACGGAAGAAACGGAACTCCATTTCACGGAATGAATCTACCCCCATATCTCCAGATGTTTGGGATTTGTCACCACGTTGGATTAGTGCATTAACTAATACCGGGTCAAAATAAAAACGATCACCGGATGCCTCCCCATATATGTTTATTTTGGTTTGGTTTAGTTTAAGTTTGTACACAGCACATTGTTGTGTAACCACATCCCACAATAATTCACGGTTAATGTGTCTGAAAAATGAAATATCTCTTTGCGATCCAAAAATTGCCATAACTTAATGTATTACCCGATAAATATATTCATTGGTACCTGTGCTATTGTGTCGTTTTGGAATTTTGCTTCGTTTGCTTTTTTCTCCATTAAGTTAGTACGTGATGTTGAATCTAAATAGGCACGTAAACGTTCAATCAATGCATTTTTCTCTGCAGTAGCCGCGTTAATCAAATCACTTTGATTTAATGTCACTTCAGCTCCTGGTATTGGTGTGGTTGAATATTTTCCTCTAACGTATCCTAGTATTTCTTTAACTATTGCTAATGCATATTCGAATATCCATTGTCTACCAATTGAGTTAATTTGGGAGTAATTTGGATTATTATATGGTACATTAGATACGTTAGTAATTATGCTAGTACCATTCCTATCAACATATGGTTGATTGCGATCATTAGTTAATATATAGTGGAAGAATAATGAATGGAACCCTGTTGTTGTAGGTATAGGAAATACCCTTAATTTATTGTTTACTAATTCAAATGTATATTGGGACTTACGAATTTGATCATTTAGTTCAATTGCTTGAATTTTTTGCATATCATAATTCATAGGCATCAATAGAAAGTTGATAGCAGGTGAATATCCACCCCAACCAAAACTATCCATCATTTGCATCATACCAGTACCCGTACCGGCGTAAGGATCAAAATAACGAGTAATTGCTGGGGATGCTTCATAAAACACACGTTTGATTTCAATAGGGCTGGTTATACCCTTTTGTTTTGCCCACTCATTTAAATCATACGTCTGCTGACTTGCATTAAGTGCAATCGAACCCGTATGATATTCAACAGTTCCACCAACACCTGCTTCTGTTCCATACTGGTTTGAAAGGCGAACCATAGAAGCCAAATTATCCTGTACCAATTCATTATTTCCTGGGTTTATAGTTGTGGGCGCTCCTTGGAATGATAATAGATTTTCAGCAACTTGGTAGGCATATAACTCGTTTCCGTATGTGGTAATGGCTTCTTCAAAAGCCGCGTAAAAGTTCAAATCTTGCAATTCTACTTCCATAATCGGATAACCTAATCTACGTGAAGCAAATGTAGTAAATTTGTCCGAATCGGTTTGGAATTGGAAATCCGCATCGTAGAAACCAAATGGTGTTTTGCCAGGTGAGAAGGAGGAACTTCCTCCGTAAATTGGGATATTCATGGCGTTATGCGTTAATTAGTGTATATTCTATATCTGCATTACCTGTCATAGCATATGCTGAAACGGATTGAATTGTATCACCGAATGAGCTTGAGAACATACTTGAGGTAATGTTTGGTGAAACAATAAATATGGATGATACAGGTAGCAATTCTTGTGTGTATCCACCCTTCGATCCACTAACGGTAATAGCGATAGATGTTGCGTCGTCTAAATTAGATATACGCGCGTATTTTAAACTACTAGATGGGAATACACCCGCTCCCGGATTCACACCATTTAAATTGAATAAATCAACCGAAGTGGTAGCGGGGCAAGTAAGTATCCTGTGGTCAACGTTGCTTACGTTTGGAATAATGTAAGTGAGTTCGTTTTTGTTTACGCTGTTTCTTACTATTTGCTCCTCGATGATGTGTATCTTGAATGTAGTAGGTGTTAAGGTAGATGCCATTTTATTGTTTGTGTATAAATATAGACAAAAATGGGCTCAGTTAAGAGCCCATATTTTATTGGTAATATTCGATTATGAAACGGAATTTGAAATCTGGTATTGTACCGTAGTCAAATTCCCCTCCAAATGGTCTGATATAGAATGATATATTTGATCCATATGCTAATTCAACTGGGTCATTTTCAAGTATATCTATTGTATCGCCGTTTGAGTTTACATAGCTAGTATCAAATGGGATTGGGTATGCTGGGTCTAGTGTTTTTTTACCTACAAGTGTACCATAACCTGATATGGCTGCATCTACGCTCATTCCAGGTCCAGCTGAAATTTCACCCCACAATGTACCTGGGTCGCCTATGTTTGTTGATGTATATGCTGTACTACCAGTTGATGGTGTTCCTGTAATTACATTAGATGGGCTCAATTCATACATCGTATCACTACTCATATGGTTAAAACCTAAATATACTAATGGATCAGCAGGTGCGTAGTATTGAGCTGTACCTAATCCGTTTAATCGGATATATGTTTGGGTTCCGTTGTATGAATTGATGATGTTAGTATACACCTTAATTTTGCTGATGCCTTTCCACGATATGTCTGGGCAATATCCTATATTAGCATATATACCAGATGTTTCGTATACTAATGGAGGGAAATTTTTGAAGTCTTCTCGGAAATCACCAGTAGGTAATCCTGAAACTATACCTACATGAGTCCCATCCCACCCAATAACATATGGGTTAAATCCATCTTTGGATAACGCATCAATAGATATGGTTATATCTCCACTGTCATATTGTGCGGTAGCAGGAGCGGAAAATGTCCATTCACCTGGTAATGGGTTCTCAATGCAAATAAACTCATATGGCATTCCATCTGGTGGTAATATAGCAGGTGTATCTACCGGGTAATTGTTGATTTTACCACCAACATTGGATGGATAAACTGACAAAAATGAATTACTATTGTTTACAACGCGTACACTTTTACCAGTTGTTGGTTGTGGTAGTTTAGTTGCTCTGTTTGTTGTTGTTACATATTCAAACACGTTTACACCATACGAACATATGGATGTAGTTGCGGATGAAGTTGTACTTGCACTCAACGCAGCATTGACTGTATACAACGTGTCTGAAATGTTTAGTGACGCTGTTTGTGTTGTAGTTACAAATGATGCAGTGTCTGCACTAGTGATAAATGAACCTGTGTCTGTGCTAGATACGAATGAAGATGTATCCGCGCTGGTTAGGAATGAACCCGTTACCGCAATTAATGCGTTAACGGACCCAGTAAGGTATTCGAAATTACCATCCAACTCATCGTGAGTTAATGGGGCTCCTTTGGTTGAGCGTAATGTTAAATTAGCCATAGTTTATTGGTAATATTCAATTATGAATCTGAATTTGAAGTCTGGGATGGTGTCGTAGTCAACATATTCTAGAGGGCATATCTGAAATGATATGTAAGATGAGTAGAATTTTTCTACTGTTGTGCCAACATATACAGGGTTAGAAAATGGGTAAAGTAAAGTACCCAATGATTTATTACCTATAAGAGTACCTTGCTCAGTATCTAAATTGACATTAGCTTCAACGTCTGAAAATGCTACTTGCTCTCCCCACATTGTACCAGCATCACCTATATTTGCTGATGTATATGCTGTACTACCTGTTGATGGGGTTCCAGATATTGTATTGTTTAAATAGAGTCTAAATAAATTAATATTAAGTGCACTAGCACCATTAGTTATTATTGAACCGTCGGATATTTTGTAGTAATCTGCTTCCCCATTCCCTAACAATCTAACTTCAGTATATCCTACAGGGTCACCACCTTCATCCACTGTTGCTAATATATTTGTGTATACTTTGATTTTGCTAATACCTTTCCATGCGGTATCTGGTCTGAATGCTAGGTAATAGTATCCGCCAGATGTTCTTTGTTGGATAGTACCTTTGTTTTTCCCATTGTACCCCCAAGTCTCACTATTAAAGCTATTTGCTAATCCAACATGAGATGCATCATATGCAGTAACAACGGGGTTGTATCCCTCTAATGTACCTGCAGTAACAGATATTTCTATTTCTCCACTATCGTATTGTCCAGTAGCGGGAGTTGAGAATGTCCATGCTCCTGGTAATGGGTTCTTGATACATATGAATTCATATGGCTTACCATCTGGAGGTAATATTGCTGGAGTATCTACCGGGTAGTTGTTAATGTTACCGCCAATATTAGATGGGTAAACATATAACAATGATGTGCTATTGTTGATTACAGTAACGCTTTTACCTGTGGTTGGTTGTGGTAATTTAGTAGCGAAATTAGTTGGAGTTACGTATTCAAATACGTTTACACCATATGAGCACACTGACGTAGTTGCTGATGATGTTATACTCGCGCTCAACGCAGAATTAACTGTGTATAACGCGTTAGATATGTTTAACGATGCCGTTTGTGATGTGGTGACAAATGAACCTGTATCCGCGCTAGTAATAAATGATGCAGTGTCTGCACTGGTTAGGAATGATGATGTATCGGCACTAGTGATAAATGAACCGGTTGCAGCATTGATTGTATTAATTGAGCCCGTAAAGTACTCAAAGTTGCCGTCTAGTTCCTCGTGGGTTAATGGGGCTCCTTTTACAGAGCGAAGGGTTAGGTTTGCCATATTTTAATGTTTACGTATAAATATGGACGAACATGTTAATCACGAAATTCTTCGTATATTTTAAGTATATCCTCTACTGCTTCGTGGCGATGGTTTTTCTTAAGAGTGACCACTTTAACGGTAGGTGTGCGTTCTTCTAGGCGATTGAAGAATGATATACCGGATTCTTTTTTGGAACGTAAATCTACCTGGGATATATCACCACAAAATACCATTTTTCCACCTTTACCCAAACGGCCTAAAATCATTTCGGTTTGTGGGTGAGTGATGTTCTGGCATTCGTCTACAATTACAAATGAATTTGGGAATGTACGGCCTCGCATGAATGCAAATGGTACTACCTCAATTATACCGTCCGCAATTAACTTGTCGATTTTTTCCTTATCGTACAGCATGTATAGGTTGGCGTATATTGGTGCTAACCACGGGTCCATTTTTTCCTTTAAGTCGCCAGGAAGGAAACCAATGTCCTCTTTTGCTACGGTAGGTCGGGTGATGATTAGTTTTTCCATTTCCTTACGGAACACTAAATCGAGTGCTATTTGACACGCTAGTAATGTTTTACCTGAACCGGCCATACCCTTAATTAGGGTAACGGGTGTGTTTAGGATGATGTCTTTTGCTTCTTTTTGTTCCTCGTTAAGGGACATTTTGAATTTGATGGGTCCCTTAGGTTTGCGTTTTTCCTTGAATACATCTTGTGCTTCAGGAGTACGGTTATAGTCAGTCATATAACTTGTTTTGGTATAAATATACTAAATGGTTGGTGGGTAGCCAAATTTAAAGCACCATTTCAAATCTAGTAACACCACAATCCCATACTCGGTGGTAACCCATGTTTCGCATTAGTTCTACCTCGGTATGGTTGTCAGTGTCCATACCCATTTTTTTGAGTACACCTTTATTGTAATTGAACCGGTGTTCCCTACTCATATAGTCTTTGGTATACCAGTAACCATGTTGTGATGTTGATACATGTTTAAAACCACAAGTTAAATATAAATTGTTTACAGGTGATGACCATCGGTTATCTGCAAATGAATATATGTGTTGTGGGTTTACTTCACGGATAAAATGTTTGAGTAAACGCGATGCAGCACCAATTACATTGGTGTATTTTTTGTTACAGAATCGAATGAGTTCCCATGTATCGCCATTGTTTACGTTTGTTTTACCTATTGCGGTACGTGGTTTTCTGAATGTCATTATGGATACCAGTTCGTTCTGGTAGTATAGTCCGTATTTGTAGAATGCTTGGTCGCGCCCCTGAATGTGGTTTTGGTCGAGGAATGTGTTTTTAATGTTTGGTGCCACATCACGTATTTCACATTTACGAGCAAATATAGTGGTGGTGTTTGCTTTTAGTTCGTTTTGTATTCGTGAATACACAATGTCTTTTTTGTTTAGTAATTCGTCCGAGAATATTTGTATGAGTTTAATGTTTAACTGGCTATATTTGGTATATAAATTGCGGGTATAGTTTTTTTCATATAACGTGCTGTCCTTCAAATCAACTACGTTGATACCCAATCCTAAATCAGGTATATATATGTCTATTTCGCTATTGTAATTATGTAATATACTCCCGACATATAGACTGGATATATAGGATGTTAATTTAAATATATTTGGTTTATGTTTGGTTAGTTCATGTTTGTATTGATTATGGATATGTTTTTGTGTTTCAATGTGGTTTAAATCATATTCTTTGATGGTGTTCTCTATTAATGATGTACCGTATTGCCATTTGTACCCACCACATGTTTTCTGTTTACCATTACAACATGCTCGAATGTCGGTGGAGTTAATGCGTATGCCTTGTTTAGCGTATTCTTTTTCGGCATAGTAGCTATTTGGGTATTCACGTATGAATGTACCTTCCAAGTCGTATTGCAATACGGTTTGTTGTTTGATTTTCACATTGTTTTGAAGTCCAGCTAGTATTTGTTGTATGTTGTCGTCATCCGACCACTGGAATATACAACCACGGAATGTTTTTTGTTTGGATTGATTGCATGACTGAATGATACCACCTGTGGTGTCTTTGATGTCCGGGAATAATATGGTTTTGGCTTGGGAGGGTGAATCGAATTTAGCTATGAATGTACCATCCAGTTTGTATACATTTACCGCACGTGTGTTTTTAATGGATGAAATGGACATTTTTTGTTTAGTAGTGGTTGATTTGTTGCCACCTTTACCGTCGTTTAACATGGTAAACATAGCTGAATCCCATCCGTATTGGTCTACGTGGGTTTGTTTATGATGTGCTTCACGTTCATCTAGTATGTCTGGGCTGCATTGTTCGAGTATCTCAAATGTGTGGTTAGCGATACCATGATGTATGAGTGAATTATATAGTTGTGGTTGACCTTTGCAACGCAAATTTTGGTAGTGGTACCAACGTTTATCTATGTCAAGTGATTGACCGATATATATTTTATTGGTTGGTGATGTGATTTTATATATGCCTATTTTCTTCATGTAAATATACCTTATGTTCCGGTATAAATATACTAAAGGAACATAGGGGGGGCAAATATAAAGGGAAAATCAGTGATTATATGTGTGGATGAAGAGTAACGGGAAAAAAGAAGGGCGCCGAAACCGGCGCCCTTTTTAGCGTGAAATCTGCGATTTTACGCGCGATTAGATGCTTGCTAAGTCAGAAACAAACACTCTTCCGTAGAATTCCGGACGGATCATTTTCTTCGCGTAACGAGTCAATAGACCTTTTCTTGGTGTAAATGTTTCAGGATCGTATACAAGTGGCGTCATGATTAATGGAACGTAAGGCGCAAATACAGCTCCTGTTTCTAAGAATTGAGCACCTCTATAACCCATCAAGATAACGTTTTCAGTCATGTATGGGTTTTTGTATACTGTGTAACGGTTGTTCAAGTTACCTGCTTTTTGGATACCAAAAGCGTAGCTTGCTTTAGTTACATCACCATCAGAAGATGAAGCAAATCCTGGGATTGACTCAAGGATTGTTGCTACAGCTGGAGAACATACCATGAAGTTAGCGCCACCTCTTAAAGTCTTTTGGTGAATTTTGTTAGATACTTTTTGGAATTTCGTTCCTAAAGTTTGGAACCATTGTCCTTGTGTGTTGTAGAAACCTAAGTTATCGTATCCAGTTTTAGCTGAATTTAATGACTTGTTGTTTACTGCTGACCAATACTCATCTGCTGCAGAAGCGTCTTGAATCAACATATCTAAGTTTTCTAAATCGATTTCTAATGCGATGTACTCAGACATGATTGATGTTAATTCTGCTTCAGCATCTAATGATTGGTAAGCATTTAAATCTTGTGCGAACTCTGGAGTCCATTGTGCTTTCAACTTACGTGTTTTAGCAACGATAGCTTCTGATTTCAATTTGATATCGATAGATGGGATAGCTAATGTATCAGCAGCTTGTGCGTTTGCATATCCTCCACCAGCTTGGTCTTCGAAATCACCTCTGTTGTTATCAACTGGTTGTTGGTTGTACCATACAACGTTTCCAGCACCTGCAGCAGGAACGTCAGCTGAAGCTACAGCACCTACATAGATGAATGAAATGTTTGTTCCGTCTGTTTTAGTGAATTGAGGTAATACTTTAGCGTTTGTGTTTGGAGTCAATGTTGATCCAGAAGCTAATGTAAATGCTCTAACACCTTTCAAATCAGGACGTGTTAATGCAGAAGCAGCAACAGATACTTTTGTATAAGCACCAGCAGCAATAGATGCAGATAATTCAGCAGCATAGTTAACGTCTGCCCAAGATGCAGTAGCAACTGTAGTTGCAGCAGAAGCTGAGAATTGATTAATTGTGTATCCGAAACGACCAGCACCATATAAACCACCATTTGGATCGTTTGCAGCACCTGGGTTAGTAACACCGTATAATGAACCTGTTCCGTAGATATCACCTGCTGGTCCGAAGTTCAATTTTTTGTTTTGTCCGAATGCGAAATCCAAGAAGAAAACTAGACCTGAAGGTAAGTTCATTGGTTGAACTGACATGAATTCTTTAGTTGATAAAGAACCGAATACTTTACGTACTAATGGTAAAGCTACTCCTGCCCATTGCTCACCTTGTCCTACTGAAAATGTAGCACCACCTTGGTTTGTTGAGTTAGATTCCATAACCAATTGTTTAGCTTGGTTTTCAAGAATCATTGCCATGTTGTTTTTTTCAATTTCTGAGTTAACACCCTCTAAAAGGCCTGTTTTACCCCATTTTGCAGCCATTCTTGCTGCATCACTTTGCAAGTTTTTCCAACCTGCAGCTGAACTTTCTAATAAGTCGTTAATTGTTGACATTTGTGTGTTTTTGTTTTAGTTTAAAATTAAATTAAGCCAATCCTGCTAATTTACGCATTCTATCGAATACTGCGTTTGATTCAACGATTGGATGTTTAGTTGTTGTAACTGGTGTAGTAGTTGATCTTGATGCTCTACCTAAGTTTTCGCGAATTGGGTTAGTTTTAACTTTTAATCCCTCGTTTAAAGTTGAATAAACTAATTTTACTTCTTTAACTGTAGTAGCTTTGTCAAATGAACTCAATACTTTCACTTTTTGCTCTTCGTTTAATGATTTTGCTTTGAAGATTTTATTTGTGTAAAGAAGTTTAGCGTTTAACAAGTTGATCTCGTTTAATTCTGAACGTAGTGTTTCGATTGTAGAGTAAGCATTTTCTAATTCTGTTGTTAATGATGTAGTGTCTACTGTTGTTTCAGTAACTGTTTCTTCTTCGATTTCTCTTAACAATTCAGCTAAGTCTACATCTTCTTCTTCACTGTTGTCCAAGTCTAAGTCAATTTCTTCGTCGCCTTCTTCCTCTTCACCTTCTTCGCCATGTCCTGCTTCTAATTCTCCATCTTTAACCATATCCGCAATTACGTCTTCGATCATTGATTTCAAATCTTCGTCAGTCATGTCTTCTAATTTCATCGGTTCTTCCTCTTCTTCTTCCTCCTCTTCGGATTCACCAGCTTCTTCAGCTTCGTTTAAAGTTTCGTCGATTTCTTCTTCGCTTTCAATCTCTGCAAGTAACTCTTCTAAGTCGATTTCTTCTTCGTCTAGGGCCTTTTTACCCATTTCTCCGAATCCTGTATTTTCAGGTGTATCGAACTCACCAAATCCTTCTTCTACTTCATCATACGTTTCTTCAATTGATTCTTCTGACAAATCTTCGTCAGCCATTTCTTGAAGTTTTAACGATAACATAGATTTTAATTGTGGTGTGAATGCTTCTTCCAGAGCTGCTTTTGCGTTTGCTATAGCCATATCTTTTACAGATTTAGCGTCAGCGATTGCTTCTGCAAGCATGTCTCTGTTTGTTGCCATTTTTCCTAAATTATGTTTTTTGTTGGGAAAATACGTTTATTGGAAACGTAATAGAATATAAATTAATTGGATACCATATAATATATTGAGGGGATGGTATATTCGGAGTATACGTATGTGTGGAGGTAGTCAAAGTCGCATAGGACAAAAAAAGCCCCCAAAAGAGGGAGCGATTTTTGACCGGTTTGCAATCTTAAATATTTTTAAAATATAGGGCATGTGCCTTTAGCACATAGTATTTCGGTAACTAGTGAATTAACTTTATTGTATGGGTTTAATTGTGTAGTTCTAGATTCGTTAAGTTGACCAGGTTGGGTAAACCATGAATTTGGATTTGATGGGTTGCTTACAAAATCGAAACAAAGCAATTCGAAATCATCTTGTACCTCCATGACTTCACCTACTTGTTTGAGTGAACCCATACCACGAGATGACATACCAACGTTCAAGCCATTCTTAATCAATGCCCCAACAATACGTCCAGAAGATGTTCCCTTTTCACCCATGTCCGAGAATATTTCTATTAACCCCATAATTTTATCCCCATCCCACCATATCTTTCGAATAGCATGAGATACGTTTTTAAGGTTGATAATTTGTGAATCTGGATGGTCTAACTCACCACATACTTCTGTAGTTTTTTTCTGGATATGTTGTTGGAATTTATCTATTTCACGTTCCCATAGTTCACGTGGGTAGTAGCGGCCATTTCCATTTTTTACTTCAACGGTTGCTAAGATACCTTCTACAAATACATTACCACCATTTCCCTGTCCTTCTACTAGAAGGACAGGTGATGGGTTAAAGTATCGTGTTTCAATTAATAATTGTTTGTTCATGGGGGGTAAATATATTTTTTAGTAATCCATTCCTTCAAACCCACCAATTATATCGTTGTATAATTCGCGTTTGAATTGTGGGTAATCAGCCATAATTGAGTCGATGTCTTCTCCTTCATTATAACGATCTTCTGCGTCTTGCTTAGCAGCCATATATTCTGGTGATGCTTCGTCTGTGTTTTCAGTTTCGTCAAGTACTTCTTTTTTCTTACCCTTCATGGATTTCTCCAATTTTGCTTTTGCTTTTTCTAGCAACTTGATTTCTTTTTGAAGTGCTTTAATTTTCTTACCATCTGTCAAGTCTTTCAAGTCTTCGTTTTCGTCTAACATATTTAATTGTGCTTGACGTTTTTCGATTTCTTCTTGTACTTTGTTAAGTTTTGATTGTGTTACTTCGTTTGCTACTTCACCATCAATTTCTTTTAAACGTTTATGTACATTTTCGTTTAATGGTGTTTTACTCATTTCTTCAGCAATGATTGAGCGAATAATACCGCGTAACTTTGATTCGTTGATTGACATATCTTTTGTTTGTTTATTTTCGTTCAATTTAACTGCTTCCATTCCAGATGAAGCATATTTTCCTTTTGCTTCTTTTGGTGTACCTAAGCCTGGGTGTTCAGTTGTATAGCCTAATTCTTTAACACCAAATTGTCCTTCTTTAGTGTAGTGGATAGGATCTTTTTGTAGGTTTTTAAGCACAATGGATTTTAATTCTTCCATTGTTTTATCACAATTCTTAGGGTCTTTCATTTCCGCGTAATAACCCATCATTACTTGGTCGAATATAACGTTGTCGATATTTTTCTCGTCTGCGTTATCGTGCGCGTGTTCTTGCTTGTCTTCAACCGATTTAGATACGGTTTTTGCTTCTGCTTTATCCGCCGATTCTTTCTTTTTTGCTTCTTTCAAAAATGAATCAAACGCAGTTTCAAATGACTCTTTTTTAGTTGGAGTTAACTGATTTATTGCTTGTAAACCAACTATGTTCTCACTAATAACATTTTTGTCTTTTAAGATACGTGTAGTTAATTCAATATCAGCATTAACCGGAATAAGATTTGGAAATTGACGTTTTGCTTCAGTTAAGAATACACCTTTATGTCCTTTTCCCTCTTTGATTAGTAAATATTGGTCTTGTAGTGTTTTTTTCATTTGTTTGCAGTTAATAGTGTTTCGATGTTTTTTAGGTAATCTAAAATCATCTCGGTTGGTTTATATATATCGTATGATCCGGGATGTTCATTATAGTAATCTGCGGTTTCGTTTTTTGCGTTAGATACAAGTGGATGTAGCGCGTTTAAACGCGTTTCTATGTCGTCGAATGCAGATATGCGCTCACGTTGGAAATCGCTGGTTTCGTTAATGGGTTCTACTTCAAATAGTTGTTTTACTTCTAAACCAGATCCCTTAATTTTATTAGGAACAGCTTTATATCCTAGTTTGTAGTAGAATTTAGTGGCAGCACCTTTAGCATTTTTATTTTTGTTAAATGCTTTAGGTGTAGCATATTGCTCACCAGCACCCGGTAAAAAGGAGGCACCACCCTGGGAAGTAGTTGAATCTTCTTCTAGGTGGCCTTTTGAAATTTTAAATTGATATAATTTTTGGCGGATTATTTTTCCTATTTTAATAATATCTTTTAATTTAGAATCATCATATTTAGCAGATGCATTTTCTAATTGCTTGACAACATCTACTACGGCTCTATAAGTTTTGTCTAAATCAGGAGCATATTCCACATCCCACTCTGATGAGTGGGTTTCGGGGTCGTCCGTTACATGTTTCGTTGAGAAAAAATGTTGATGGACTTCTTGGAATAATTGAATAGAATTCTTTTTTAGATTATCCATTAGCTTGTTCAAGTTCTTTTACTAAATCGTAATATTGTAATAGGTCAACTATATTGTTGTCTTTAATTTTATGTGTTTTACCAGGTATAGTAATCATGTTGATTATTTCATCAATTTTGATTTTAGTTACTTGGTTTTTTGTATGTTTGTTTATTTCTGTTAGTTGGGACTTGATTTCGTTTGTTTTATCAATATAAAATTCACGTAAGCGGGTACTGTTGTCTACTGAATTGATATATTCTTTAAGTACTGCTTTTTGATTTGAGTCGAAATTATTATATTTACTGTTAAATTTATCTAATGACATTCTATATGCTAACAAACGTACATCTTTATCTGAATCGATAAATGCTTCCATTACGTCATCCTTTACTTTTTTCTCGGTAATAGGTGCAGCTGTTAAATGTTCAAGTATAGTTACTTTGTTATTTATTATTTGTTCAGGATTAACAGTATTTGGTGGGATATTATATGTTTCTAATAATGTATAAAACGCAGCAAATACTTTGTAATTAGGTAGTTTGTGATTAAAGAATTTTTCTAAATCGTAGTGTTCCTTAATTTCTTTAATTAAATTATACTTTTGGCGTTTAATAGCACCACGATTTAAAGTCTTGGAAGATTCAGCTAATGCATTTACTACTATATTTGCCTTAGTTTCAGTTAATGAAGTTTTTTTCAATAACGTTTCATATAGTTTATACTCACGCCCTAACTCGGTTTTTACGAAATATTTTTTTAGTAGGCCTTTTACTGGTGAATCTTTTCCGTCTAAAGTGTCAGAGGTGATTTGGCGAACCAACAATTCAAATAATATTCCTGTATTTTTATACTTCGAATGTTTTATGAGATTCATTCTATATAGTTTAGTTTAATTATAAATATGGTAAAATATGTTACTCTCGTATTTGTGACTCATCTAGTAGCGAATTTCCGTTAATATCTGATTCAAATATGATACGTTTTTTATTTTGATTTATTTGGTTAAATAAAGCCGCGTTGCGTTTTGGGTGTTTTTTTGATTCAAGTGCTAACGGAGATCCACCTTTGTAGTTTGGTTTAATTGAATCTGAGGAGTCATTATCTTTTTTCATACCCATAACACCAAGTAAATCTTTACCAAATGCACTATCTTGAGTATTACGATTGGTTACTTTTTCTTCAGGTCGTCCAAGTGGATTTTTCTCATCGTATCCATCAGGTAATTGGGTATCTTCGTATCTTCCTCTACCATACAATGATGCTAAATCGTGTGGAGTACCATATGATTTACCAGTTTCAAGTGGATCGTTTCCTTCGTTTTCAATTTGAGCTAATCTAAATTTACGCTTAGCATCTTGCATTATCAAGTCTTTATATTCATCAAATTTATCTTCACTAAACTGGAATATATGCTCATAAATAAAATCGGATGGTAATAATTTATTTTCCATCATAGAGTTGGCTAATTCTACTTTTTCTTTAAGTAATGCAATTTTTTCTTGTTCGAATATGATTGATGGGTTGGTTAATGATAATTCAAAGTTTGTTAAATTTTCATCAGTATAACCTTGTGAATACAAATGCACTAATGCTATCTTAGTTAATTCAGATACCATAATGCTTTGTATGCGGGAAATGGTACGAGCAAAACGAATATCTTCAGCAGCTAAAGTTGCTTTACCCGTTAAATCTTTTTCATAACCCATAAATGCTTTTGGGACCTTTAAAGCAGCAAATAATTTGTCACGCAAATATTCAACATCCTGGATCCCATCATATTGTAAACCACCTAAATTATCTATTTTGGTTGCTTGATCATTACCGCGTACTGGGATGTAGAAATCTTCAAGCAGGTTTTGCATGTTATATTTCAAGTTATAATCACCAGTTTGTTGGTCAATATATGGAGTACGTTTCATTTTAGAAATGGTTTTCTGCATGAAATTTTCTACTTCTGTTGGTGCAATATTACCTACGTTGATATAGAATATACGTTTTTCAGGTGCCCTTACAATCCTATGAATTAACATAGCATCTTCCATCATCGTATACTGTTTAAACAATTTACGCCCTGGTTCTAAGTATGATCTACCATATGGTAAAAAGTTAGTATCAGTTAATAAGCGGAAATGAGCCATTTCGTAGTTATCAAAGTATACATCGTTTGCTTGATTAGCTGAATTAGGCACATTGTAATAACCATAGTTAGATGGGGATGAAACGCCATCTGGTTGGAATTTATATCGCACCCCTGATGGGTTATCTCTATCATATCCGTCTTGTCTTTCAATATGGAATGCGTTAAATGGTATTACGTTATACACACCAAACTTTTCAGATATTTCTAGTTTAAGGAAAAAGTCACCGTATTTGCACATACCTCTAACCCACGGCCATAAATTAAATTCAACGTTTAGAACGTCGTAGAACAAATTATATAGTATCTTTTGAATATCTTCATCTGAGCTGCGGATTTGAAGTATTTCCCCCATATCGTTTTTCAATGTACTTTCATCAGCAATGATATCTAATGCTGATGCTACAATAGCATCGGTATCCATTGCATCATATTCAGAATACAATGTAGGGCGTAATGTTTGGTAGTTAAAACTACTTTGATAACCATATATTGAAGTATGAGTATTTGTCCATATTCTACTGAATCTATCTACCAATGAATTGGTTTCGTATTTTCCAGATTGTTGAATTTTATTTACATCCATCACCTTCAATCCAGCTCCACCCTCATTACGAATGATGACATCTGTTGAAAATAATCGTTTTAATCGAGGTAATAAATTTGTGTTAGCCATATATATTTTAATTATTTTTTATTCAAAGCAACCATGATATATCTTCGGTGCCATTTCCGTATGGGTTAGGTATGTTGAATTGGTTTTGGTTTGAACCATTCATATAACCACCAGCATATGGGTTTGATGTTGTATTAATACTATTTAATATACTTCGAGACATATCCATACCTTGTTGTCTCATTTTAAATGTTGTGTCTCTTAAATAACACCCAATAGAAAAGGCCATTACTAGGTCATCATTATATCCTGTCTGTGCTTCAGCACGGCCATTTTTCCAAACAAACACTTTCATTTCCTCAAATAACCTAGATGAATATATGATTCCACTTTTGTCTCTCACAGCTTCTTGGAACTTTCCTATAGCTACTGGTCGATTTTGTTGGTTAAGGTTAAATCCCGCTACCATTTTACTACTATCCATTACTGGATCAAAATATGAATTAACGCTAGATCCTTTTGGTGTATAGTATAAGTTAGGATACCCACGATCAATTATAGTCTGGATGGTTGACCAGCCAATAGATGCGTTTTCTACGGCTAATAAAGCATTATTATATTCGGTTGCTATACCAACAAGTAAATGTCCAAATTCAGTGGTGGTTAATTGCCCCCTATATTCACCCACTTGTTTAAATGATTCAACATCAAATATATGGAATGTTGAAAAATCCTTTCCATCACCTCTAGCAACGTCTGCCGCTACCATGTAATTGCGAGAATAATCAGCAGGTTCCCATATCCATAAATTTTGGTCAACACCTCGTTTTTCCAATGGTTCTCGAATATATGTTTGAGATATAAAATCCATATCTTCTGGGGTGAATACAGTATCACCGGATGTTGAGAAATCACAATCACACTCTTGTGCCGCCATACGAATACCTAAATCCGCGTCCTGTTTATCTCTCCAATTTTGGTCTCGTTCAGGGTGGACACTCCAAGGTAATTTGATTGGCAAGAATGAATTATCACCCATTTCAGCACCTAACCATGTTTTATGGAACCAGTTACCTGTACCATATGGTGTGGATAATGCGATGCAGCCCCCACCAGTTGCTAGGGTTTGTTGAGCAGATGCCCATATCTCACCAATGTTGTTGATGAATGCAGCCTCATCAATTAGTAGCAAAGATACTGCTTCTGATCGACCTGCATCAGATGATGCTGATGTTGCTTTAATTTGGGAACCGTTGTTGAGACGTAGGGTTAATTTGTTATCTTCAACTGGTTTGTCTTTTTCACGTAACCATGTAGGTAAATTGTCGTACATGAATTTTACCTTGGTTACAATATTTTTTGCAGTATCCTGTTTAGTGGCAATACAAAGTATGTTTTTATCTTGATGGAATAACATTAACCATACCGCATAACCTGATGCTAATGTAGATATACCTAACTGCCTGGATTTAAGTACGATTGAATACGGGTTTTCTTGGAATAATTGAAGTACCTTTTCCTGGAATGGGTATAATTGGAATTGGATGCGTCCGCGTTTAGGGTGTTGGATATAACAATATTTCTTCATGAAATATGCTGGAGATTGGGAGCATTTAATGTATTCTTCCCTGATTACTTGGCGTAGGCTTTTATTTGATTCCATATTATTTAATGTAAAGGAAAATTGATATAATAGCTACAGTACCTATTAAACCCGCAGATAAATATTTTGTTGTTGCCCTATAAATATCTAGTTGGTTTTGTTTATTTTCATTATCTGATTTGAGTTCAGCTACCATATATTTTTGAAGGGATATAGTAGTATCACGTAAAGATAATTCTTGAACATATGTTGATGTTTTATCGCGATATATTTTAATTACGCTATCACGTTCAACTAATGATTTTCTATACTGCTCCATAAGAACATGGGTATATTTCAATTCAGCAATTGCTGAGTCTCCTTTAACTAGATCAATGACTATGTGTTTTGCTGTTGGGTATGGGAAACAAATTTTATTTGTATCGATTTGTGAAAAAACTATAGAGTTGAGTAGAAGTATAACGGTTAATATCCTTAATTTTAGTATCATAATATGAACGTGTGTCGATTATTTGTTGTTGGGTGTTTTGAATGGCATTATTTAGTGAGTCTATATTTCGAGTATGGTAGATTAAAGTGCCATCTAATTTATGTTGTTTTAACTGTAGTTGTTTGATAACCCCAGATATACTGTCTATTTGTGTTTGTTGTTTGGTTAAATCTATTGGTTTTGAACCGCATGATTTAGTTGATATAAATAAAACAACAAGGGCAATACATAATAGTATTACCGTTGATAAATTAATATGAATTACCCTGTCGTTCATGTATTATTACATTTTTACTTGTTTCAATTTTTCAATTGCTGCTTCAATACGCATTTTTTCAGCAGTTAATGCTTTACGTTTTTCCATATCAGGTGAACCAACCATTGCTTTAAGTTCAGCTGTCTTAGCGTCCAACGCTTTTTTTAATTTACCATATTTGTCACCAGCGTTTATTGCACCACCTTTAACACTAGCTGCCATTTTCATTGCTGCTGCGTCTTCTTTGTCTACTGGTTCAGTTTTAGCTGTTGTAGGTTTTTCTGCTTTAGGTTTTTCTGTTTTGGAAGAGGGGGTTGATTTTGGTTTTGTTGATTTAGGTTCAACTGCAGGTTTTTCAGTTGATTTACGTCCACGTTGTCCTGGTTCATATTCACCTAGTGCTTTTGCTACTGCTTTTTCTGTTTGAGGACCACCTAAATTAGATGTGTATTTTGGGTCGTCACCATATTTTTCTTCTTGTGCCATTAACGCATCCTCTACTTCTGGGGCAAATTCAGGGCGTTTCTTTTTACTTAATATGATTTTTGAGATATCTTTTGCTGTTGCATCTGGGAATTTATCTTTTAATTTTTCAGATGCAGACTTAATTGCATTGAATAGTTCTGTGCCTTTCTCACCACCGATGAAGGGCATTTCATTTAATGTTTCTTCGTCAAGTTGATTACTTTCATCTAATCCTTGCTTTTCTGCATTAACTTTTCGTAAAAAGTCAATGTAAATATTTTCATCTTTACCATTCAGTCCATAAACGCGTGCGTGGTAAAGGTTCGGGTCATCTTCATTCCATGAAATTTTAACTCCATCATTAAACTTAGTAATTACTCTACCTAAACCCATATCCTCCCAATCAGATCCAGAAATAGAAATCTCATTATCTTCATTCAATGACGTGCCTGGTTTAGATAATTCTTGTTTAGTTTTATTTAACGCGGTAATTTTTTTATCAATAGCCATGCGTTGAGCATCTGCTGCTGCCTTATTTGCGGCTGCGTCTTCGTTTACATTGAAAGTATTAGCAGTTGCTTCTAATTGTGCTATTTGAGCATCTAGATTATCACGCAATTGTTTCAATTGTTCTACTTGATCTAATAATTTATTCATTTCACGTTGTTGTGTTTGTGGTGAATCATACATTTGTTCATTCTCACCTAAATAATTAGATATTTCTTCGCGGATAATGCCCATTAAGTAATTTTGTTTCATTTGAATATATTTTTAATTATAAATATGCGGGGAATATTGTCTGTTTAACTTTGAGTACCCTTTCCTCAACGGAACCCGTTAATTCTGCGTAATTTTTCATTTGATATGAATGTTTACGACATATACTTCTGATTTCATCATCCACAGACATTCTATATTCTGGGTCTATGGTTCGCACTCCATTATCTTCGATTGCTACCCCATCAGGTGATATGTAGAATATATAGTCGTATTCGGATATTAAACCATATGCTAAATTGCGGAAATCTGATTTTAGATAGAATGGGATAGATTTGGATAGTTCAGTAAATGCAATTACATCAATTATTGTACGGTCAGTGATAATATTAGTACACATTAATTCACTAGCACGTTCAGCAGCAAATATAATTTGCCCCTTAATAGTTGAATCAGTATTGAGTGGTACTCCCAAATCACGCAAGTATTTTGAACGTTCTGTGGTGAATGTATATCCTTCAAATTCAGGTAATTGTTTGAGTGCATTTACGAGTGTAGTTTTGCCTACCGAAACACTGCCTGTGAAACCTATTTTAGCCATATAATTTATTATTTAATGTGAATATATGAAGCCCCGATTGGGGCTCCAAATATTGTTTAACTAGAACTCGATAGTATCGCCTTGTTCCCATTCATTTTCCATAACACAATTATTTGAGGGGTTATGGAGATAAATATTATTTAATTAATGAATCTGCGATATAGATACCATGTAATGCTGAAATGTATATTCCTCTAGCCCCAGCAGCATCTCCTTGTAAGTGGATATTTGGATATTTTGGTAGAGATAAATTGTGTTTGTTTAGTACTATTTCATTGGTTAAGAATTTTACTTCAGGACAATAGAATATATAATTGTCGTCAATACCAAATGTTGAATTTAAATCAGATATAAACTCCATAATATAGTCGGCATATTTACCGAATCCTTCTTTGAATTTGTCCAAAGTGATTTTATATCCAGGTACGGATCCACCTTGATCAGTTTGGGATGGTTCTCTATCTGTTGGTGAGTAGTATGCTGCTTTACCTTCGGATTGGAAGAATTCCACTAATTGTTTACTGAATGTAAATGGATCTTCAATACCACGCGCCTCAAGTAATATACCGAAATTGGTTAAATCATTGAATTTGTCTGGGTCTTTATGAGCATGACCATTAAATGATTTCATCCCGTATGTTTCTTCTTCTGCTACGAATGCAGCGAAATTGTTTGTGCAAAATGAACGGGCGCTATCGTCGCCAAATTTCTTGTACAATTTAAAATCGTATGCTATTTTGTTTAGTTCGGTGAAATATTTTCCGTCTGTTTCGTAACGCACACCAATTTGTGCTGGTTTAGGTGTAGTGTCTAGTTGGTATTCTTCGATTAAATCCGACAAGAAGTCCATTCCCGATTTACCTGTACCAACAATTAACACATCATAGTCAGTATAATTATGTACGGTTTCCCCAGCGTATTGAGTATCAAATATAACGCGATTATGTTGTGCATCTATACTAGTAACATTGGCATTGTATACCTGGTATACACCACATTGCTCAAAGTACTCGAATATAGCTTTAACTTGTTGCTGACCAAAATCAGTACCCAAGTGATAACATGGTGATTGGCGCAACTCAAATGGTGAATCCTTGATGTATTGTGGTTTATCCGTTGGTTCAGTATACATTATTTTAGATGCATCTGGGTGGTATTCTACAATATAGTCATACAATTGTTTGGATAATTGTTCAGCATATTCTTGGTTAGTACAATAGTGTGGGTAAAATATACCGCCTTGGTTGAATGATGGGATTACTTTAAAGTCACTCCATGTACCACAACCACCGGCCCCGGTCATAACATCCTCTGGTAATCTGTTGTGGATGTCTTTTCCCTTATCTATGATGGTGATTTTAGTAGCATCATAACCATTTTTAAGTAAGTGTAGTACAGCATATTGGGTAGATACCCCTGCACCAATGTATACTATTCTTTTCATATATAAATTTTAATTTAGTTGAATATACGTAAAATAAAAAGTGGCTCCAAATACTTTCGTATAAGGAGCCACAGCTTCCATAATTTTATTGAATCGACAGGCTATGAATCTATCTACATGTTTGGCTAATTAATCACCGGTGTATGCTGAACCCATATGTCCTTTTCCTTTTCCTAAATCAACATATTTGGTGGATTTAGGAGATGTTGGTTTTGGGTTAATTTTAATGCTTAAATCGTAAAGTTGTTCAAGTGATAGATCGGATAATGATTCTACATTATTTTTGTCTAAAAACACATTGATTATAGATTCACGGTTTGTTTTAGCAGCAACATTTTTAATCCCACGAATCATCATTGATTTATCACGAGATTCATTTTCATTAATTACACGGGATATTTCTTCCTTAATGATGCGACGGATGTCTGTTTTATTCATGTTTATATGTTTTTGTTACCCTACCCAAGACCTTTTTGTCCTCCTATTAAAATATATAGGACGGCCATTTTTCCTTCCCATTATAGTTATTTCGTCATTATCATCACTTTTACCTAATATTTCATTATATTCACTATCGTCTAATTCACGACCTAAATATTTTTCAACTTCAGATTTGTTATTTGGATTAACACCAGCTGCTTTTAAGTCCCTTAAAGTATCATACGATTCTTCGTTTAGTACTTTTTTAATTTCTTCTTTGATAATGTTACGTAAATCAGATTTTTTCATGTTTATGTATTTTTATTTTTAATGTACCATCACCTTTAATTAATCGGTGATATATATGTTTCGGTATAAATATATGTTCTTTTAGTGAGGTAGGCAAATTATTGTCTAACTGGATTTGCCAGTTTGTGTCTTCTAGGATTTCTATAGTGCGATCTTCAGCATCCCTGTGCCAAAGCATTTCGATTGGATCTACATTTTCGTTGAAGTTACGGATGATATAGGTATCGGTTATCTCTATGTCGGTGTATGGGGTCATTACCAAAATCCTGTAAACGTTGTGTTGATACCAAGTGCTTTGGCAAATTTTGGAAGGCGACATGACCAATAACGCGCACTAGTTTTTGGTTCGCCAGTACCACATTTATGTCGTTTAGCGAATGCTCGGCGTGCCTCTGGGTTGTTTATTTTTGCTTTAAGTCCACCAGCATCACCAAATGACACTTTTTTGATATTTTTGGTTTTTGGATTGCGAACATAAACATAGTATTTTTTACCACCAGCACCACCACGTTTTGGTTTTCCAATTGGTGGGTCTTTTTTGTCTGCTTCGTTAATATCTTCATCAACCATAGGCATATCTAATGGTACTTTTTTACCTTCAAACATACCATACTCACCTAAATTGGTTTCGGTAAGTATTTCTTTGTCCAAATCGTTTACATGGATAGCTTCACGAACATATAAATAACGAGCTTCTGCCCATAAATCGAGGAATGATTTTGAACCATAGCGGAATGTGTTTTCGGTTAGTGGTAATTTATTTTCCACATGATATCGCAGATTTTCCGTCATTAACACTGGTGTATTAAGTGACTCATTTATTACCACGCCAGGGTTTCCAACATTGTCACAATCGTGACACCCACAATTACATTTGTCTTGTTTTGGTGGTGTGGATAGTGCTTCGCGAATAAGTTTTTCTAGTCTGTTCATGTAGATAAATATTACGATATTTTAGCGAATACTGAACTTGATTTGGTTGAAGATGAAGCATATCTAATTATATCTGAAATGATTTCATTTTTAATATCATCAGATTGAGATTCAATGATACTTGCTAAGCTGGTAGATAAATATTTGGATACTAGCCAGTTTAAGTCTTTTTCATCTACTATTTGGTTAAATTCTTCTCGGGATATTTTTCCAACTATTTTAATATAATTAGCATAAAAATCATCCAATAAATTGGAATCATTTGATTTGAATTTTGTTTGTAATTCTGAGGTTGATGGTAAGGTTTTAAGGTTAAGGGAATTCAATACATCATTGATGGCACCATGTCCTATTTTACCATGAGCGGCAGTTTTACCTTTTATTTCACCTGCAAAATTCCCAGCAAAATTAAATGTTCTAAATGTAATAGAACCATCATTATATAATATTACCGTATTATTGTTGGTAGGTCTTGAATCTGCTCCTTCATATGTGTATCCGGCTTTATCTTCTTTACTTAAGTTATAAGTACCTAGCTTGGCTTCAGCACCTGTTTTTTTCAGGGATACTCCTATCAATTTATTACTAGAATATAAATCGGCAAGGGTTGCGTTTAATTCATTTAGTTCTGTTGGAAATTCCATTCCCAAAATGGATATATCTACCATCCAAATATCAGATGGATTCCATTTATCAGATTGCATAGATACACCTGATTTTTTCTTAGCTATGGCAAACGCTCCGTATATTTTATTAACAAATTCGGAACCTCGGTGTTGTTGGAAATTAGGATTGGGGTAATTGGATAATAATATATTAGCGGATAAAATAAAGGTATTTGTCCAACTATTTTGGTTTTTAATGAAATCTTTAACTTCATCCAAAGTACTAGAAACATCACTCAACCCATATGCCTTATCAATATTACCATCAGTTAAATCTTCTGGGGATATATTTCCTTTTTTTTATTTTGTATGCTATAGAGTTAACAACACTTTGAGATGATTCTTGGATTGCCGTACTAGCGGCCCCACCACCTTGTCCGGCCCCACTACCAAATTCTTCTGTTTTTTTAAACGAAGTGATCCCATATGCTTTACCATTAGTGTCAATTAATACTTTAGCACCCTTATTTAAAATACTGTATTGTTTTTTCTTCAGGGCATCTATTAAGTCAGATGATGATTTGGGATCAATTACAATAGTAGAACCATCATTTAATTCAAATTCACCACCTTGTAGTATTTTTTCTAAAAATCTTTCACCACGGTCAGAATATTTACTTGAAAATTCATTTCGGGGTGGGTATGGTTTTTCTAATTCTTTAGGGGACAATGAACTTTCTGTTATATTAATACCTAATTTGCTTAACTCGTTTTCCAATAACGTAACGTCTTGTGGATTATTTACGTCTGGGTATCCCTTATGGAATTTGTATGATATTCTACGTAAAAATTGTTCAATGATATCCATTACGCTTCAGGTGTTTCTGGTTCAGTTGGTGTTTCTTCTTTTGATGGTTTTTCATCGGGGAAATTCTCAAAACCATCGTTGTCTTCGCTTGCCACTTCTTTAGTACCATATCTTAATATACGGGCAATAGATTCGGCCGCGCGTTCTTCTTCGGGGAGGTTAGCTAAGTAGTAGCGTTTACCTTCAATTTGAGCCATCCAACTACGTGTACCGTAGATGAGGTAAAATTCTTGGTTGTTCTTTAAATTAATACGAAATGTAGTTGGGCGTGGTGCTACCCAATCAATTGATGAGAGGAAATTATCGTATTCGTTAGTCAATAAATCAACCAAAACCGATTTAAGTTCAGGGAATTTGGTTAGTTCATCGTATTCGACAACATCAGGCAGTACATCTTGTTGTTTTGATTTATATACCTGTTTTGCTAGTTCACGAATGCGGGATTTGAAATCGTCTATTGTCATTTCGTTTTGTTTTTGATACGATTAAATATGGTTTCAGTTAAATCAGGTACTATATTTGAATCATTTTTTGGTGGAGTAGATAACGCAGTGCGGATTATTTCACGAAGTTTTTCTTCGTTTGTAGCCGTTTTACGTTCATCTAGTTGTTTTGCTTTGGATATGGCATGACCATATGCTACTTTTTCTGCATCAGCACCATATTTTTTAAATAACATGTCTCGCTTGTCGGCGATCATTGATTTAAATATAGCTACTGCTTTTTTGGATACTTCGGGAGATAGACCTTCGGTTAATGATTCGTTTTTTTCAGCAGCATATAGTGCACGTAAATGTGCTTTAGCTAATTCTACAGAATCAGAAACCCCAACGGATTTTAATTTTCCGTTGGGTAATTCTTTGTATACAGTTTTTCCGATTCTTTTGTAAGGCATATTAGTTTGCTTTGTCTTCTGCAGTAGATGTACGTTTGAAGTCAGCTGCTAATTTTTTAATTACGTTTGCTACACTACGAGCTCTACTACGAGATACTTTTGTTGTTTTTGTGTGTTCTGCTTTCAAAACTTCTACAGCCGCAACTAATGCGTCTAGGATTTCTGTTGTGTTCATAGATTTTATTATTTATTTGTTTATTATTGTGCCATTGATTGATCAATAGCGAATTTAAGTGTGTTTAAGATTTGAGTAGTTAATTTCTCATTACCCATTGCTTTAGCAGCATCCAATGACGTCATTAAATGGTTAATTAATTCTTTAGCGTCACCGGTTGCACCAGCAGCAGCAGCGCTTAATTCGTCTTCAGGAGCATCTATTTCTGTATCCATTTCCATATCTGGGTCTAGGTCAGCGTCGTCAACTGGGAGGTCTTCTTCTTTGTCTTTTTTAGCTTCGTATAGCTCATCTTCGTCTTCAGCATCAATGTCGAAAAAATATTCGTCAGCATCGCTACCGTCCCATTCTTCATCTTCGAATTCATCTTCGATTTTATTATTTCCACCCAATTCAGCTAATACCATTTCGCGAATTTTAGAACGTAATATGTTTTCATTTAACCCATTACTGTGTTCAATATCTGACATATTCATTAATGTCTTGAGAAAAGTAATATCACCTCTATTATAATCGGGGTTGTTGGAAATTTGTTCCATTTCCTCTGGGCCAAATCCATATCTATATGATTCGTTGAACCCAATTGTATTGATTAATCTTGTATATTTTTCAGCTGCTTCTCTGCCTAAAATACTGCCTATGGTTCTTGCTGCATTTTTAATATTTTTTTGTTCATCAGCATCATGGGAATCTAATCCATATTCATTAATTCTTCCAGGGTTTTTTTCCGTGTTTTCGTTTAATTTACGGAAAATAGGGTTCATATTTTCAATAGATTTGCTCTCTACTAAAAATTTACGTAAGTCAAAGTTATCGCTCATTGTTTATGTTTTCGGTATAAATATATGTGAGTATGTGTTATTTGTGGTTTTGTTTAAGTATCGCTAATGTTTGTGTAACTTGTTCACGTAACGCTTGAGCATCAAATGGTACTTCGTTTTCGTTTACATTTTCTAAATCCATCAAAATCGAATCTAATCTGCCATATATTTTTTCAGGTAAGGTTAATTCAAGTGGGGATTCGTTTAAGTATTGGTTTTTGAACCATTTATGTGCGTCAAATTCACTCATTAGTATTTGGTTTACGTTTTAAACTATTTAAATATTCGATTGATTCTTGCATAGATTGAGCAACACGGTCCTTGTCTATACCACCAACCCATTTCTGGATGTCACCAGCTTCGGTAATATATCCTTCATTACTTTCGGATAGGGCATCTTGCATATATGCTTTGTAGTCTTCGATGTATCCGTCTATTTCTTGATTATATGCTTCGGTTACATAGTCGTCCCACTTGCCTTCTAATTTGAGTTTGGTTTCAAATTCAGTACGACAGTCTAAACATGAACCGTATGACTTGTAGTAATGTGGGTCCAACTGTTTATCCATTACTTGCTTACATGATGGACAAAATAATGGGACTGCTACTTTTTTGAATTTGTCTAGTTTGGTGATATTTTCACGGATGCCATCTCTAATAGTCCATTTTTTCCCATCTTCTACCCACACATCACCTTCAACATGGTCTTCTTGTGTTTTTGTGTAACCTACACCGTGAGTGATGCGATCACCACTTTTACCTTTTACTAAATTACGAATACGTTGTACGTCTCGTTCATTGAATTGTTTCTTTAGTACTGACATTATAACCCGAGTTGTTTAAGTTGTTGTATTGTGTCTGCGGCGCTAATGTGGTGGATACCTACTCCACCTTTTGCTCTCCAGTCGTCGATAGTTGCTTTTCTATCATCGATAAGTATACGGTTTTTACGTGAATATTCTGCTTTAGTAGCAGCTGACTTGAAGTATAGTTTTTTAACGTTGTCCAAATTAGTAGTAACCCACAACATTTTTCCTTCTTTTGATTCTGGGTTAAATGTAGGTGCTGTTAAAATGTATGGGGTGTACTTTTTAATATAATCCCATAGTTGTTTTCCGTCAGACATCCATTCAAGTTCCGACCAGTATTTGAATTCGGATGTGTCTTTATTCTTGATTGAATCGTTGAATGTTTTCCAAAAATCTTTCTTAACTTGTACGTCTGCGTGGTGAGTATGCTTACCTGTTAATTGGTAATAACCTTTGTCGAAGTCGACCAAAACGCCATCCAAATCTGCAAATATCACATATTTAGGGTGTTCATCCTCTTTAATTAGTTTATACAGGTCTAGTAATGTCTTCATTTTATTAAATTATGTTGTTTTTTTTAGATCTATTATCCGATTTATATAATGGTTGGGTATTGATATAATTGAATGCGGTGAATATATTTTTTTCTAAAGTCAAATCAAATTTAGATAGAGGAATTATATGATCTATTTCCCAAACATCTCCGTGATTTTCCCAAGTCATACCATCTAAAAATTGTTGTTCTATATATGATCTATAATATTCTATAGAACACCCCAAATATTGGAGGGATGAGTTGTCTCTATGTATATTTTTTTTAGTTAACATACTATTCATCCTACATCTTAAATTACTTTTTAATTTATGATTTATATCAGTACTATATTTGATATTCTCCCAGTTTATTTTATAATCTTTGTTTCGAGAATATTGTTGTTTATACCAATCTTTAGTTTTATTATTATTGGATATACATTCTTTGCAATAGTAATATATGCCGTTAATTGTATTTTTATTTTTTACAAAACATTCATTTGGTTTTTCAATATCACACATCAGACATATTCGACTGTTTTCGAATATAGTTTGTTTTTTTTCTTTAAGTGGTGAATATCTTCTTGACTTTTCAACCACACATGGTTTACAATATATATCTAAACCATCTGATTTTGATTTATTTTTATTAAAATGGGTTAAATCTTTTTTTAGATTACATTTATAACATGTTTTCATAACGGTGAATATACGTACCTAAGTTTAATTAGGCACGTTTTTTATGAATTAGGTAATATGTGGTTTTTGAACTTTCTTAATAATAATCCACCTTGTTCATATGCTTCACGCTCAATTTCAAGTAACTTTTCATCTTCATGTATATTAGTTGTATTGATGGTTGGTAGGCGATCCTCTAAATTTTGCATATGATGAATATATTCATGACATATTGTAGCTAATACATCACGGGGGGAACGGTTAAGAGAATATACGGTTATAGTCAATGTTGAAGGATTATAGTAACCAGTTTTACCAAAGAAATCACTAGCATTTTTAGTGTCGTTATCTATTAACTCAACGCGTGGTAATGGTTGCACGTTCATCCCTTCACTAATCATATATTCGTTTAATGATTGAATATAACCTAACAATAATTGACGTGAATCAGTAGGTTGTTCTATTTCGGTTACTGTGGTTTGTGGGTTAAGTATATTTACTACTTGTTGTTTTTCTTCATCACTCAATATATCTGGGAGGTAGTGTTTAAATGCTTCATAGTTACCTGATAGTAATGCTTGGCGTGCTTTTGTTCCACTAACATCTGGGTCTCCAGAAAGGACAATGGTTTTAAAATTAGTGTATTTTTTACCTAGTGAATCAAATCGTTTAATATCGTTTTGGTCTGCTTCTGATCGCATCCCAACTACAGGGAAATAGAAATTTTGTGGATTTTCACCAATTATTTTATGTATGTCTATAATAGGTGAATTAGCTTCTGCTATACGAATAGAAACATTTGAAGATAAATGATTTTTATATATTTCCCATATCTCCAAACTTTGATCAGCAGTTATACCGTCACGTACTTTATGTCCTATTAATACAATTACTTCGTCTATTTCTCCACGTTTTGCTACCTCATTAACTAAATAAAAATGTCCGGATGTGGGTGGTTTATATCCGCCAGGAATTAATGCTATGGATTTTCCTGGGGTTTCAAGGAATGGTTGGATTAGAGATTCAACTAATTGATTCATGCTAAGAATGTGTTTATTTTTTGTTTGGCACTGTCTAATATATCGAATTTTGGTAACGTTTTTACCATTTGCTCTATATCACGATTTAACTGTGCTTTGTTTGCGTCTGATTTTGCTTGTTCTTCTGGTGTTTTGGGTTTACCTGTTGCTATTTGATCAAGTAAATATGGTTTTAATAATGCGCTAGAAAACGATTTATTTGCGTCTTTCGGGTCGTTATTTATTAATATAAAGTTATCGCCAAATTCGCGCGCGTATGTGTCTATATTGCGATTTACATCACGCCATGTTCTCAATACAATACCAGGCATTAAACTACGTTCACGTTCTGAATTACGTTGGAGTGAAGTTAATGGGGAAACATAAATCATTAACATTAATGTTGTATATCCAAGTGCCTCGAGTTCCTGTTTTTTCTTCAGTACTGGGTTGGTTGAGGCTCCTGTCCCATCAATTACTAAGTCTTGCATGTTTTGAATGGTTTGGGATAGTTTATCTTGGGTAACTTTGCGGGCCTGTGATTGCATTTTGGCTGCTTGTGATAGTTGATCAGGTGTGAAGTTTTTTTGTTTCAGACCTATACCACTAGCTTTCAACATTTCCTCATATGTGTCATCTGAATTGATCACAGTTAATGATGGTGGGATAAGTTGCTTAGATATGTATGATTTACCACTGCCTGCAGGGCCAGCTAGGAATATAGCGTGTGGTTTATTTTGTATTTCTTTAAGTAATTGTATGAGACTAATCATGACTATACATATTACAATTTACGTTTAACTGTGGTTTTAAATTCGGTGAATGCTGGTTTATGTGTTGGGTTTTCGATGTCAAATATGCGTTTCACGTTTTTGAATATGTCGATATTTTCCTCAAATGTGCGAGTCGATTCAACTATTTCCCAACCTTTACCCTGCAATTTGTCCGCGTTTGGTTTACGTTTGCTGGATTTTAGCCATAATATACCACATCTATCGATTGGTTTATGGAAACATTCAGTGTAACATTGAGCATATACCGCTGTTTGTAAATCATAGGTTGTGTGTAAATGGTTGGATGTTTTTAAATCAAGTACCCAACGTTCACCATTCAATTCAATAATCAAATCGCACGTGCCTGCTACTTTCAATTCGTCTGAAAATAGGTGCACTTCGGCTTCAATTAATGTTGGATGGTGAGTTTCCCAAAAATCAACAAATCTTAATAACATTTCCCAAACATCGGGACTACATAGTGGTTGCCCGGATGGGGAAAGAAAATGTAGCTCTTCACCATTTAAATACGCCTCAGCCATTTCGTGTACTTGCGTACCTTCTTCTGCTGCTTTTTTAACTATATATTCCGAAGCAAACCCAACTTGTTTCAACCATTTTTCGAAATGTGGTCCTTTTGGATATGAATTTAATACATAAGTAATACTTGGGTAATAATGTCCGTTACGGCGGTAATAACGTGAATCGGGAAGGGTGATTTGTTGAGCATCATCAGATATCTCTAAAATGCGATTATACGATCTTTTAATTTTACTCATATGAGTTGTAGTTTATGTTCCATTAATCTATATTGAGTTAATGGTTGGGTTGTTTGTATTAATTTAGTGAATGTTTCAAAACCCAGCTCTGAAGGGTCTTTACCACTTAATTCAACTAAATATACTTCTTTGCCTATATTGAGTAGTTCTTCACAGAACTCAATTGCCTTTTTAATTGCATCTTTGTCTAATGCAATATACACTTTTTGTACACGGGATTCAACCAATTTTTTCATTAGTTGTGGTTGAATATTTTTTCCCAATAATGGAATCACGTTACGTTTAATAGCGATAGCATCAAATGGTCCCTCACATAAAATGATAGGTAAATCCCAGTTGATAAACATTTCAAATGCTATTATATCACGCGATACCATTGGATTACGGTATTTAACATAAGGTTCATGTTCAAACGATCGTGCAGTAAAATAGTTGAGTTTACCATTACCATCATATGAAGGTATAACTACCATATTATTATATAAACCACCTTCACAATATCCAATACCATATTTAAGTATATCTTGTGGAGTTAAACCACGTGATTTTAAATAACGATATGCATGTCTTGCTACACGTGAGTTATTGTCTATGAATGACTTATATTCTTTTGGTAATTCGAGAAATATTGTTTGAGTTTGATTAGATTCGAAATACGTTGATTTAACGTGTTTACTTAATTCACTCATATGTTCCGGTGAAACATTAATTCGCTTAAATAAACTACGCACTGTTTGACCCTTAACACCACACGCCCAACATGCCCACCTGTGTTTTCCTTCGGAGTTTTCTAGTAATTGTATTTCTAATTTAGGTTTTGGGTGATGACATAACGGGCAGTGATAGGCAATATTACCACGTGATGTACGTTTACCTTGCCCTAGTACCGAATTTACCAAATTAACTAATAACTCATTTACCATAATTGTGAATATACTAATTATGGGTGGTTAAGCAAAGTCTTTTGAGTAAAACTTGGCAAGAATGTTAGTGTTTAGCCATTCGCTGGATTCCAATACACCATATATAAATTGATATTTGGTTTCGTAGTATGTGAGAAGTTTTTTGTTTGGTACGAGATGAATTATTTCGCGGGTGAATTCGTCGTGTTGTTTGTTTTTGATTGCGAGTTTGATGGAGTCTGCGGAACCATAATACGTTTTCCAATCCGATTCCTTGGTTATTTGTTTGGTGGTTTTAACACGACCTCGAGTTACAGGTTGTTCGGCTAGTTCCTTTTTTCCAAGTTTTTTGTTGGTTGTATGATATAGGGATTTTTTACCTAAATAACGTTTACCTGTGGGGGTATGGGTGGTGATATAGATGAACCCAAATATATTATCTGGCATATCTTCTATTGATTGGATTGGAGTATTATTATATAACCACATTTATTTAATTTTAGTTACACCCTCATTGTAGTCGATTGATTTTTCGACATGATTGGGGTCAATTTTATTTAGTATTGCCGCTATAAATATCCCAAATTTGGTTAAAGTATGTTGATTTTTATTTTTACCTAACACAGAACTTATAGTTTCATCTATATTACCAAATTGATAACCATTACCGCATATGGATAAATCGTTCATTACATATTTGAGCAAACCGTTTCCATATTGATCTTTAGCCACGGCTAAATCAAAGTTCCATTTGTTCCATTCCTTCAACCCACCAATTTTTAATGATTTTACCGTCCCATACATATAGGCAAAAGGAGCCACTAAGACCTTAAGTATAGTGGCTATTATTAATAATATTAGTCCCATAATATCTTATGATTCTCCTGGGAGTATATATCCATTTGGTACATCCATAGGTAGTACTGATAATATATATTCGATGCTATCCATAATTCCTACTGGGGATTGGATTGGTGTTCTTGCTAAAGATAAAAACCAATTATTTGCTGCTAACCATTCAGGTTGTTTGATTTCTCCACCCACTGCTATAGTTCCTTCGGCAACAGCATCACCCTCATTATAATATTGGAATACTGGGTCGCCATTTTCATTAGTGGTTTCACTTCCTGGAATGGTTTCACCTCCAACTGCTAGTGTTCCTTGTGGGAGGGGTTCTCCAGTATTATAATATGAAGTTGGACGGTTTGGGACGATATATGATTTGTATCGACGAAGTTCGGGTACTTCTTGACCCAAAGCATTTTTGAATATTTCTATATAGTTAACAACAATATTACTATCCATAGATAATGTACTGTCATCTGTAAAACGGAAATATGGAATAAATCCATTTTCCCCGTCATATTTGCGATACATAACCATATTATTGTATGGTAAATATGATCCTATTTGTACTTCGTTAATTATTGGCATTTTAATTAAAATTACTAGTTATTATCCATTGTGTTCCTGTACTTCTTACGGTAATGCTTAATTTACCATTTAAATTATAAAAAGTAGCAGCATCTATTAATTGGGAAGATGTAGTCATTATTGTCACGGTTCCCCCAGATACCATACTTTTTATAACATATGATTTAGTATTACCCACAGCCGTTGGGAGAGTAATATTGTAAGGACCACCCCCAGAAGCTACTATTATATCATCATTAAGTGTTATAGTATATGATGCAGTTATAGTTTTGATATTCTGGATTAATGATGTTACATTGTTCCACTTACCCCCAGAATAAAAATATAATTTACTATTGGTTGAATCTATTACTACAGGTAAGGAAAATGATTGAGAGGTGGGTGTACCTATAGGTGCTCCGGCAGTTGATGCTATGTACATAAAACCATCTGTAGAGGATAGTGGAAGTTGTGTGGGTCCCCCTTGCACTACAGAACCGTTTCCGGTGATTTGAAGTTTTCTATTTGAAGAAGTGTTACCGTTAGTGTGAAATGTTATAGATTTGTTAGAATCAGTTCCTATAGAAAGTGCACCACCAGCAACGTAGATATACCCATCATTGGCTCCACCTATATTAAATGATGGATCATTATAGTTGGACCCATTAATACCCATATCTATATAGTAATTACTATCACTACCATTATTTGCTGTAGCTACTATATCAGTTGAAGCAAATGCACCATTACTTAAGTTTTGAGCGTTGGTTTGGGCATAATCATTTATATTGTGGTTAACAGATAAAGGGTTATTTGCTATTGCTGCTCCCGCTGGACCTATGGTTAATGATCCGCTCCTGTTATTGCCTTTAGTATTATTAGTTTCCAACCAATTAAGATACCCAAAAGCACTAGTAGCAAATGATCCTGGGGTTTGTCCTCTAAATTGGATATCTCCTTGGGTTCCTTGTGCAGAACCATTGGAAGTGGGAGTATTAAGTGCATATGATGCTGTAACAGCATACGATGCGGATGGGGATGAGAATGATGATGTTATATTGGATATATCGTCAAGAAATATAGGTTCATTGGGTTGAACAAATATATCTCCGGATGATGAATTTGTTGTAAGTACAGTACCTACTTTAATTGTTATAAATGGGGAAGTGGGTTTATTTTGTGTTAAAGAACCGGAAGTGGTTGAAGATACATATAAACTCCCACCAGGTGTATATGTGGTTGTATTTGTGTTTTTTAATAAACCATATGTTATAACATATCCAAACTGTCCATTAGGTATATCATGGGCTACTAATCCTATAAATTTATTTGAATTAGTGGGGTTTGTTTTGGATTGGTCCGATATAGATCTTACTACAGATACTTTATCGTCGTATTGTTGAGTTTCGGATATTCTTACTGCTTCTCCTCTTAATAATGGGGTGCCGGTATTGTTGGCAACATAAATATATTGTTGTTGAAATGCGTAGCTCATTAAATTTTATTTTATTATAAATATTAATGCATGTCCAAATTTATAATTATGTTTGTATCCGTTATGCTAGAAACTGGTAATGGTTGGGATAGTTTAGCTACGGCTAATAGTTCTTTATTATTATTATATAAACCAACTGTGGTAATATATGGGTTAAAATATGAACCCGTGGCAAAATCTGAAACTATACCACTGTTTGAGCTACCTGAAATTATAGATGGGTTTTGGGAAAATGTAAATTCGTTTTGGCGAATAGTACATTTGTATTGGGTTTCATATAATGTGATGTGGCTTTGGAATGAGCATGTTACATTATCTGATAGGTAATCTGTTATGGTTGGTGTTGTTGGGGAACCATAACTAGTGCTACCGTAGTTACCATTACCATATTCTCCGGATGTTGTTGGAGTATCTTTAGTTAGTATTACCATACCATGTTCATATATGATATCTCCTACTTTGTATCCATCGTATGTAATATTTCCATTACCATCATCTTGTAATTCTCCACCGGGCCCAATTAATGAAAATGTATTAGGTTCAATATATTCCCCAAACATGTTGGATGGGATGGAAATTATTACTATTTCATCATTTATACCTTGTGGGAAATAACGTTCAGCTGGTAAAGTAGAACCCAAATAATTATAGTAACTTGGTGTATATCGCTCTCCAGTTATAGTACCATCAGTATTAAATGATGCAGTAGATAGTGGAGAACCATTAATTCCACTTAAATAATTTGAATAATATAATTCTTGTATAGAACGATATAACAAATATTGGTCTTGTTGGTGGATATTTCCTGTTTGGTTGGAACCAGATACCCACAATGATGAAGTGATATTCTTGCCAAGATAACGATCTATACCGGCATTATATAATGCTGCATCCCCACTGAATGTAAAGGTTTTGTTTACTTCAAATGGGGATACTACAACATCAGATGTTACGAATGGTTTAAATACACTCATATAAAAATCAAAAATCTAACTTAACTCGAAGAAGACACTCTTTCGTGAAGTCTTTTAATAATGGTTTTGATAATTTAGCTACAGCTACTAATTCATTTGAATCATTATACATGCCTACTGTAGTGATATATACTTGAGGATGATTGATAAAATTATTGTAGATAACTTCTCCAGTTGAACCTGAAATGAAACTTGAATTTTCTGAGTAGTTGAATTCGCTATTTCTTGCTCTAATGAATACGTAATCTGAAGTGATTGTTTCTTCGGAGTTTAATGAGAATGAAGAGCCATTCTTAATAGCATTAAATAGTAATTGGTTGTTGTTCCCTTCTGAATTTGATGAGCGGTTTGGTTGGATGGATATTCCAAACTCTTCTACTAGCGCATGTGGGTTAAGTAAAATTGTTCCTAGATCCGGAAATACCAACCCATATGAACCCTTTGAAGTAGAATAACCACCATTGTTATCCCATGATGAACCATTAGAACCAGATATTAATTGGTATACTCGAGTAGAGCCCAAATATGTATTTACTAGGGTTTCTTGGGAGTTGTCTGTAAATTGTCTAGTATCACTTCCATCAGTTAATTGTAAATTCAATGAACCCGGGAATAAAGATTCTTTATAGCATGCTCTTTCTATGGAAAGTGCCCAAAAATGGTCACTTGAAGTAATGTTGGTACCAACACCAAATGTAAATTGTGCTGTTTCGTCTTCCAATATCATTGAACGATATTGACCATACATTGTTTTAGATGGGGAGTTATCTGGTACTATGTTATTAAACCATGCACTACCACTACCAAGAGCATCACAATATGTTATGTCAAATTGCACCGAGGAGGTTGCAGGAGTATCATATACACTTAAATAGTACTCTCCAGCAGCTGATGCTTTTTGGATAGATGATGTATAGAATGATGTTAATTTTGGGTTACCATTTGACCACAATGTAGAAGTGATCGAATCGCTACTTACAACGAAATCTTCAGGGTCAAGTCTTTTAAATGCCATGTTTATGCTGTTTTATTAATTGTAATTGGTATAGTTACACGAGCACCACTATCTAAACCTACAACAGTTAATGTACCTGCTAATTGTGTATTTGAGCCAAATAATGTGTTAACAGTTGTTGCTCGTAAATTGATTTGAGTACCTATTACAGTTTTAGATACATTTGTACCCAATGTTACTGTTGCAGATGAATTTACTGCATTAGCTGCATCCGTGTTGATACCAACTCCACTATATGTATTCATTAATCTCACGTCTGAAATTGTAGCTGAATAACCACTAGTTTCGTAAATTTGATTATTGCCTAAATAGTTTAATGTCTGTGGTGTAATTGATAGAGCAGAACCTTGTTGAAGTGCTATTGAAGCATATCCTAAATCCAGTACTGGCATTTTAGCTGTTCCACGAGGTAGTGTAGCTAATTTGTATTTCATGATTTGGGTTTCAATTGGAAATGCTTCAAGTAATGGCATGTTTTCAATTGCTTCACCATAAAATGCAGAACCTGATGGGTGTGTTGGATTATATAATGTGTAATCGATTTCGTCGTCCGCTAAAGCAAATTGAGTGATGCGGAATGAACCATCGTTCTTCGCCATCAATTCCCTACCTTTTTTGGTAAGTATCGCATCAACAGTAACAGAGGTGTTATTTAAATAGCCCATGTATGTTAATATAATTTAATTGTTTGTATAAAATTCCATATAATATATGAATAAATATTATTAGAGCAAACCTTTCTGTGTAAGATCGACAATAAATGCGTCAATGTCTTTATCTAATTCGGGAACTACAAATTCAGGTTTAATAATATATGGTGCTGATGAATTATTTGGTCGGAAACCTTTAATAATAATTTGACTAGCATCATCTACATATCGGGTTAATGAGTAGTGGTTAATGTTGATGTTAGTTAAATCTACATCGGGTGCGAAATTTATTTTTAACATTGTTGGATATTCTAATCGCTCTACAGAATCTACAATATATGCTTTTTCTTGGTCTCCTTCAAATCTAAATATGTCTCCTCTATCTACATCCCACTCAGTAAGTATGGGGTTAAAACCTGAATTTTCTATGTCTTTCATATACCATGTTGGGGTTGTTTGGTTGGTGTCATATGCACTCACCATAAATGATTGGGAGGTAAACATGGAATATGTGAATCCTGGGGATATTTCAGTGGATTGTTGCCATATATTTGAGGGAATGTTGGTTGTTGGTTGTGCTCCGGGGAGTGGATATTGGTTTATTGCCAGGTTTGATCCTCTAATTTCTGCAATTGTGTTTCCATTTTCTAAATGGAGACCCAGGGCTATTTTATCTCCACCATACTGAGCGATTAGTTGGGGGGTTAAGGTAAAGGAAACTTCAAAATTGTAATTATCCGTGGTATTGAAATTTCCCATAGCGTATCCTCTTTGTGCTAGAATACTACCTTGAGTTAAATTAACTATTGCTATATATCCAGTTCCTATCCCGTCATTGTCAGAAAAATTTAAAGTCATATAAGCGCCGATACTTATAACAACCCCATCAATTGCGGCTTGTGGATTGATAGTATAATAATTATAGAAAAGTTCATATGGGTTGGGGTAATCAAATCCTTGAACTAGATAATTATTAATAGTGATTGGGGAGGAATGGTTGGTAGTTGTATCATAAGGGGTTCCATTTTGGAAATACTGGTTTGGGAGATAGTTGGAGTAAATACCAGTATACCCATAATTACCCACAGCTGGTTGGACAAAATTTTGTAATTCAATACTACCAGACCACTGAGGTGGTTTAGAACCTGATTGATTATATAATATTGGTTCAATTCTAGTAGCGCCACGAATTATTTCTCTATATGATTTGTTGTTGTCTGGGCCTATTGCTGTGGTTTGGTCTCCACTTTCATTACGAGAACTGACGTATACCCGCTCCCCAGTTATAAATGTGCCTTGGGAGTTTTGGAGTGAATTGGGAGTTGAATTAGGTATACTTACAGTCCCATCAGCGTTAATTAAATATTTAATATGAGCCCAAGATGCATCCATATATTCTGGTACCCATCCGGCCATACCATCACAATATGCTACGGATGTTTTTAAATGATCTATAGATGGTGTTTTACCAAGAGTGCCTTCATTATATGGACTGTCAGTCCATTTATTAGTGCGTTCTGAAGTATTTTTAACACCGTTATATCTTGGGTTTTTATGGCGCACGGTAGTATAATTTGAATCTTGTACCGGTGCCTTATACGCTATGCTTCCAGTAATTAAATCAAAATTTATTGGGGTTTGTGTTCCTCCGGAATAGTCTACATCTTCGAATGTAGTGCTTAATCTAGCATCATCTATATTATTTAATAATGGGTTAAATTCACTATTAGCGAATGATGAAATGTCTCCTCCAGGGAATGGGGTTGATAACGATTGTGTAGTTACCACTATGTGGTTCCCAGGTAATTCACCATTGTAAAATTCAGATTGATCAACATATATTTTGTCAACCGAACCGGATAATGTTTGTACAACTTCAGTTTTGGATTGGGATGGGTATAGGGTTTGGTTTATTACTCCACCAGTGCCTGCATTCACATCGTATATTTTGTTTTCATCGTAATTATCCCATTGTGGTTTAACACTACCCGATAATTCAATGTTAGTATGTGTTAGTTGGGGTTGGGGATATCGATTACGTTCAAGTAAATGTTGTTTAACCACAATACCAGATGCTAAACTAGTGCGAGCAGGGACAAAATCACGAATCATTTTGAATAATGAATTGTCAAAAAATTTGATCAATCGTATAAAATCGCCTAACTTGTAGTTGCTTAAATATTTGGTAAAATATTCGTTACGAAGGGTATCTAAATCAGGATATGATTGCAATGAGGATGATCTGAATGATGGGTCACCTATGTACTCACCTATGTTAAAGTATCCTAATTGGGAAATTATATCATCGTTTAATTCGTTTTGTGGGGAAAATGCTACCTCCAAATAATTGATATTTGGTGTGTAGCTAGAACTAGCGTTGGATTGTTGCGTTAAAGACATAAATGGTGATAACGTATCACCAGATGGAAGTACGTTGTTTTCCACGCGTATTTTATCAGATATCGCGTTTTTAATACCCACCACAGGTTGGTTAAAATAGAAATATTCTGTGTTTGATACAAAATGTGGTGTTACATCAAAATAAAATTCACTATGATTAGCAAATGAATGGGTTGTTTCCCACCCACCTATAACTTTAGGATGAATAGAAGATGTTAACATATATAATTCACCACCAACAGGGGCTCTAAATGCCAATGTTTCTGGTGATTCGTTTAATGTGTTGCCCTCTATTGAATATGGGTTCATGGTGTAATTGTCAAACGCTTCATTGCTTACCACATTTGAATAGTATCTGATTTCTTGATATGAGCCTGAAAATGGTGAATAAGTACCAGCTAATGCACCTGTACCATCATAAATCCCAACATCGTAATGTATAATGTCATATCCCGTAGGGTCAGCAACAGTAAATGCTGCTGGGAAATAGGATATGTCGGATAGTGTCCAATTATGGCCTGCGGTTGTTGTAGTTGATGTTGAGGAAAAACCAATAGTGTCTGAATTATTTCCACCACCCAATAATTTATTTTGGGCATGTAATGTGAAATTATCACCATCACGAGTAACCATAACAGACCACCATTCACCATCGAAAAATGGTAAAGTAACATTTGCTGTAGAAGTATTGTTATATGTGTCTGGGTATAGGGTTAATGTTGCATATTGGTATTGTGGGTCTATTATTGAACCATTATATGATTCTGTAGTATATGCTGTTCCATTATATGTTAAAGTAAGGGCTGATCCTCCATCTCCATACCACACACTTTGGGAATATGGAATGTTATTATATGGAAGGTCTTCGGTTTTAAAACGAAACATAAGTGTGGATGGAACATTGTCTTCTGAATTCCAATCACTATTTAAATCCCAAGATGAAGATATGAAGTTACTACCACTAGTTGAGAATGCATAGTTGAATTCGTTTTGCCATTGATCCCAGTCGTTTGTGTTTACTTTATCTTTACCACCATATTCGTTTATTCTTAATATAGTATCAGGGATACCATATGAAGTAATAAGTGCGCGCAATCCGGGTAGGGTTCCTTTTGATTTAAGCAGGTATGGCAAATTATGATAAATGCGTTTATATAGCGATTTATTCACATCATCCAACGCCATATTGTCATTTGAAGCAGATATCAATGTATCAACATATTCAAACCCAGATGAAGCAGGGAATGATTCAGTAATGTTTGGGAATGGGAATAAACTACCATGAGGGGTTAAACCTAAAAACGCAGTATATAAATCTTCATTACTGAAATTGTTTTGATATAATTTAACACCAAAATCTCGTATAGCATCCGCTACTAGGTCTTTTGATATACCTTGCTCTAAACGGTTATCTGAATTATATTTTTGTGTTACTTCATTGTAGTATATCCAGATATTGTCATAATGCTGACCAACCATGTTTACAAATAAATCATATGGTTGATTTGCTGGGTCTTCTCTTAAGTATTCTGGTATTGAGTAATATAAATTATCGGGGTTGTTAATGTCGTATAAGGATGCTGATAGGATTTCACCACCATATAAGTTGCTATATTCGTTAGTACTACCAAACCAGGTTTCAACTTCGGTACTGTTTAGTGGAAATAATTGGTATGGTTGAGTAGATGTTGATTTAGGCCACGCGTGTGAACCTGATGTATAGTATAAGAAATATTCATATCCATCGAAATGGGTAATTATATCGTCTATTTTATTGAAATATGTTGATTTGCTACTACTTATTTCTGTTTGTGAAGATGTTGTTGTATCTAAAATAGATATAGCATCTTTATATTGTTCAATAAGATCTATTTTAGCATAGAAATTTTCTAAACGTGTTTTAGCTGAGCTAAAATGAATAAAATTATTAAAGTCTGTATAGTCAATATTTATGTCAATTTCTTTTTCTTCAAGTAAACTGTTCAATTGATTATGTGAACTAGTGATTGGGGATGAAATTAAATCAACATATGATAATTCTATTGTAGAATTATTTACTTGATCTTTAACATTTAAATTAAAATTAGGACCTTTAACATTTACGATATCTGTAAAGATGATTGGTTCTTCTTCAAATAATACTTTATATGCTACTGGTTCTTCAATTACGGTATTAACCCACAATTGGGAGTTTACATCATATGAATCAGGAAGAGGTTCATATAATTTGATTAGTATAGTGGGGTTATTAGGGTCTTCATTGTCTAATAATATATTATTAGCTATAGCGAACTGATTATCTCCAAAATTTAAATGAAAATCCAAAAAATATGAACTGGATTCGCGTTCATTAATGAAGTTAGTTGTTTTTTCAACTATATCTGTTTCAGTTAATATAGTACTATCTAATCGGATTTCAGTGCGGTCAGATGAAAGTTCAGCTATATATAATAATTCAATAGGTGAACCAATTTTTTTATTGGTAAAATTATAGTATGTGATGAATTCTCCTTGAGTAAAACCAAGAGATGAAAGATCATTTTCTGGGGAGAATGATATTTGTGATAAAGTATTATTACCAGATGATTGACCATCGTTTAATACTGAATAGTTTTGGAAGTTATATTCAGTGTGGAGGATATTTTTATTATTATCATATATAAAAAATTCAATACTGCTTGTACTAGACAACGATGTATTTACCTCAAATGATGGGATTAAATTAGTATCTGTTATTTGATATGATTGGGCCGTAAAATCGGTTGCATCTATTTGGATTATTTCAGAAGCCATTAATAACTATATTAGTTTATTTGTTGTTGTAACTCAGCTACTTGTTTTTGAGATTCAAGTAAATCTATTCTTAATTGTGCTATTTCTGCTTGTAATGCAATTATTTCATCTAAGTTTTGTTGATAATTTATATACCCACTACTAGTTTCAATTAAGTAAGTATGTGAATTATTACCATCTTCAGGAATTTCATAGAATAATTCATTATACATTTCAAAAAATTGTTCAACAGTGGGTTTGGCTTCAATTTGTTGTTGAATTGTTTTAACTCCTAACTGTTTAAATGAAGTATCAATTATTTTAGAATATTGCCCTTTATTGTAAACTTGCTTAGCAAATGTAACATTTTCACTCATTAGTTAACTACTTTAAAATAATAATTATCGTCAAATAATACAGTAGAACCATTAATTTCTGATTTGATTATTATTTGGTAATAACGCTCAGGTTCAAGCCCACTCATATATACTGTAAAATAATTACCTTTTTCATCAGAACTAATTTGTGTATATGTTTCATCAAATGTACAAACGTAATCATTGGTATCCAAGTCTTTTATAGCAAAATAGGAAGAAGTTGGTAAATAATGGATATCTGTAAAATATGAACTTGTTTGGAATGTTCTTGTTGGATATAAAGGACTTACATTTAAATAAAAACGATTAATGCTTTCTGGATAGAATGTGGTTGGGTTTTCAGCAAGGGATATTTTAATTTCGGGGGAGGAAATAATACTTGAGGCAGCAGAACCCGTTAATATGGTATGGTAATCCCTCCATCTAAATTCTAGGTGGGGAGGATATATGGTATTTGTATCTACACTATAATATTTCAATAATGGTTCAAGGGTTGAATTGAATTCAAATGAACTAGATAATTTGGTTATAAACCCATAATTAGGGATGGAACCTGAATACCATGAATTTACAATTTTAGTAACATCTAATTCTAAATCTTTTTGGGATCTTAAACCAAAGGATTGAGTAACATAAAGGCTAGATGTTGTGAACCAATTACCACCAGCTAAAGAACTAGTATAATCATATCCCCCTATACTACCTGAAAGACTCCAGGAAGTATTAGGGGTGGCTTTATTCCAAGAAGCACCGTCTGTCTCTGAAGGGGAATCACCAAAATATCCAGTACCATTATCCCAATCTTGAGCAACTGGGTATATATTAAGGGATATGTTGGTTCCTATTCCTTTCGCAGTTGATATAAAATTGCGAATATGTGCTGAATATTGACTTCCGGATATAATATTATCTATAATGTCTGTAATTTCTAGATCATCATACAATGAAATATATCGTGCTACTTGAGCGTTTCCGGAAATATCTAGGGTATTGGAGACCTCACACATAGCATCAATCCCAGTATTGGAATCAGGAGTAATGCTATATAATGTGGTATCTTGTAATGGGAATATTTTATATATGGCCATCTATATTGTTTTATTATAAATATGGCGATATATGTTTTGTTAAAGGGGAGAAACGCGCCCTTTAATATCTTGTTGGGGATATTTTAATTCAAATATGCTTGGGTCAAGGGATGGATATATTACATTATTTTGAGTTGCTCCTAATATATCATATGCATATGGTGAATAACCCAAAGAGGTACCGGCCTTATTATCTATAGTGACAGATTTTACTGTTTGTACTCCTTTAATTTTATCTAAAATAATATATAAATCACGCAACATTATAGGTTGATTAATTTGCCATTTATCTCGATTAAAGTGGTCTTGAATAGCTGTTATACACGCTAATAATACTTCGTTATTATTTGAATTTGGAGATACTACTATTTCAAAATTTACTCCTACATTAATTATAAATGCATCTCTAATTTCAATGTTATCCCCAATCATTCTATATTGGGATAGATAGGTACGAATATTATTTTTTAATGTTGAGGATGCGTAATCTAATTGACCTAAAGAATTTTGAGATAAAATATATAAATTAAGTGTTTCTATGGTAGATACTTGATTATCCGTTAATTTTGGTTGTTCAATATATGCTTTAGATACGGCTCCAAAATCAGAAGGCATACTTAATGTTCTAATTAAGTAATCGTCTGCAGTAACTGAGCGTTGTTGAGATGCTACTAACATTAATGTATTTTGGCGGATTTCTTCAATAGTATCTCCCCCCTTCCCCCCACTGGCTGCATTGGGGTTGTTTGAAGCTAATGAGGAAAAAATATAATTAGCTGTGGTTGGGTTTAAGTTAATTTGATTGAATTTGGTATTTGTAGTGTTTACATTAATTAAAGTATTGGCTGGAGAATTGGATGAAACACCCCCTCCAGTTAAATAACGGACTGTTAGGGTTGTATTTGATGGTGAAATACCATAAGTACCAGTATATAGGAAATTTGTTGGGGAATATGCTGATGTAAGTTTTGATTTTTTTATAGGTAATCCCATACCCACATTATTCGGGTTAGGTGAAATTTCTTCATCTATACTTGTGGGATTACCAGCACCGAATTGGATTTGGAGGTTTGAATTTGATGTAAATCTAGTAGCAAATCTTCTTTGTACCTTTTTTAAGCGAAGTAAATATGGGATATCTTTACCACTGTTAGGATCATTAATGTTAGTATTTTTAACGGGATCAATTACCATTTCTTGACCTAAATGATCTACTTCATACCATATATTTCCATCTGAGTCAATTATATCTAATATCTTGATAAGGTTAGGGGAAGATATATTTACTGTAGCGAATTGTTGAGGTTCATTAAAGGTAAATGAGGTGGAGTTTATTGTGGCTGATATTGCTTGTCTAGATTTTTTTAATAAGTAATATTGAGGAACCCCACCGGCTGTTTGATATATAGATACTTCGGTTGGGTCTTGTGAACTAGATAGAGAAAAATCAATTTTATCTTGTATTATAAAGGAAGAATTGTTGGATGATATTGTGGTGTTTTCTCCTATAGTTAATGCATAATCATAATCAGGTACCACATTCCCTCCACCTATTGATTTTGCTGGGACTTGTTGGTAAAAATCTATAATGGTTTGGGCGGCTGTTGTTGTTTTTGGTTTATAACCAAACATATAAGCTAACTCATATATGTTGTTGGTTTGTTGTGCATATTGAGTAAAATTTTCTTGGATCTGATTATCTAAATAAAAACTCAAAACGTCTCCAACATATGCTGCTTGTTCCATAAACATCATTCCTGGGGAAGATGGGGAAAAATCATTATAAGTGTTGGGGAAATATGTTTTAGTATATTCTATTAATCGTTGTCTGAAATCGGTAAAATCTCGATTAATATATTTGACATCTCTGTTCATATTAAGATAATTTATTGAAAGTTTAGTTGTAACTGGTCTTGTGTATTAGTGTTAATTATAGAATATGAGAGTATTATATTAACAGTGTTCATATCAGGGTTACCAGTTACGGTTAATTCTTCAACTTTAACACTAGGAAAAAATGTTGAGATTTTATTTGATATATCTGTTTGTAGAAATTCTAAATTATTATTAGTTATTTGTTCAAATATAAATGCTCTTAAACCCCCACCAAATAAGGGATTCATAGGACGTTCTCCGGGGTTAGTGAGTAAAAAATTGATAAGATTATTTTTTATAGCATCCTTTGTTTGGTAATTAGAATTAAATACGGAATTCGAACTAAATGGGAGATTAACCCCCACAGCTGTACTTTCCTGTAAGTCTATCGGGTATATCTTAACCGGGTCAAAAGCCATTATTTACCGCTTAATAAATTCATAATTTGATCCATCCCTAATTCTCCATTACCTAAATTCCCATTTACAGGATCACCAACCGCTGATGGGTTGAATTGGTTAATATCTCTGCTAGTAAAACTCATAGCGGTTTCACCTAAAATATTAGCATATTTTTCTCTAGCATCAAATGTTGGTTGTGTAAATGTTGGTTTATAATCAGGTTGTGGTGTATGTGTTTCTTGAATAGATGTTTTAGGAGTTTTGAGTGCTTCTAAAAGGATATCTTTCATTTCGTCACGAATAGCATCACGTACTGCTTCTTTAATTAATTGTTTAAGTTCTGATGTTTTCATATGGTTATAAATATTAGATTAATCTGCTTTTAAATTATTGGTTTGAATATAAAATGATAATTCATCTATCAATATCTGGTCAATTGAGCTGAAAGACCACTCTCCTTGTAAAAGATTAACACCACTTCTATTTTTTGCAATTGCTCGTTTACGTTTTAGTGGTTTTTCAGTAATTTCAGTTTCTACAGTTAATGTAAAACCATTTATAGAAGGAGGATTTACTACGGTTTGAGTTTCAGCTTCTTTAGTTAAATCTAGTAATATTTGATTTAATATTTCTTGAGATTGGGGTGTATTGGGGGCGCAGTGTTGAATTAGTATATCCAATAAATTCAAGTATTGCATTAATTGGGTTAACGTTTGACGTATAGATACTAATACAATTAAGGAACCTGCACTTATGGCACTTAATTTACTAATGGTACCTTCAATTTTTTTGATTGAATCTTGAACTTGAGTTATAACATTCATAGGAATACCCACCCCGGCTACCGCTACAGGAACAGGTAGTGCTTTTAGAGTTTTTAAAGCAATATTCATCCCCCCCAACAGACCAGTAGTTATACCTAGTGCTTTAGTAGTAGTATCAATGGTATTAGTGGTTAAATTTATTTTTTTATATAATTTATTTTTAGTATTGAGTAGTTGATTTAATATATTACCAGTAGGACAATTAGAATTATCTACATATCTTTGAATTTCAGATTGGGATTTTGTAATTAAATTATTAACATTTGATATTCCAAATTCAGCTATCATTCCTATAGCTATCGGAATTAATTGTGATTTTATATCTTTAACAGTATCACTTAACCGTTTTTGTGAATAATAATTAGCATCTTTTTTAGATTTCAATAATGAATCTACTTGAGATGAATCCATTTGGGATGATGTGAGTATATCTTGAGATATATCCTGTTTTAATGGACTTAATTGTTGTACACCTAAATCTGTTTTAATCTCACCATCTCCCTTAAATGGTTTAATTTCCTTAGTAGAATAATTAATATAGGATATAGTTATATTATTTGGGAATGAGGGAATATCAATAATAAATTTACCTTTACTATCAGTTGTTGAAGTTACGGGGATGTCACCATTAAATGAAGATAATTTTACTCCCTTTAATGGTTTATTAGTTAATGAATCTATGACTATTCCTGATATCATTTTAATTTGATGTATTTGGATTTTGATTTGTCTAAATTATTTATTATACCCTGAACTACAGATGAGGCATTACTTCCAATTATATTTCCAGCAGCATCAGGAACTGGGGTTCCTCCGGGGAATATTTGGGAGGTTTCTAGTAGGTTGGCTATTGATTTAACTGAAAAGCATAATTGTTCAATTAAACTTATAGTAGTATCTCCTAATAGTGCTGGTTCGGTGGCAGATGTTGGGTTTGGCCCCATTTTTATATCATTACTATGAATGTTAAATGAGGGGGAATCCGCATTAATACTCTCGTTAGATGATAAACCCACAGACTTAGCTGCGCTTATTAAAACACTATCAGATTTCGCGTTCAAAACCACCCGATCCGACCACAATATAACTTGAGGGAAATTGAATGATGATGGAGATATTGGGGGTATTGGATATGAAGTGAAGTCTTCATTAGCTAAACTAAATTTTATTGATTGGTTTGATGTCAAATACAATGATGCTAAATCATTTTTAACATCTTCGGAGATAGGTATAAATCCGGATTCATTTGTTTTAGATTGTCCATTTCTGAGTATAGTTATTGGGTTTCCTGTGTTATTTCCAAATCGTAAACTTTGCCCGTGTCTCCCATATCGGATAATATCTCCAGAATTTTGGGTTAAGGGTTGAATTGGGGATTCAATAAATGTGGGGGTTGTTTCTGTTAATGGTAATGAATGATTTAATATTCCTGATTCTGTTTTTTTATAATTTTTTATATTAGTTTTAACAGAAGATATATTATTATTTATAGGTGTTTTATTATTATTTATAGCATTCCCATAAGATGAATGGGGTTGATCATATAACCACATAAACCCATTACTGTTGGGGATATATGTTTTATATAAAGTTACAAGTTCATCCTTAACAGGTATAGTAATAGTTGTGGTAGATTTTGGTGTAGCCACATATTGAGAACCTATTGTATTTTTTGATATGGAATTACATAATATTGTCCCCAATTGGGTAAACTTATTTCCGTTTACATCTATTATAGGTTCTGGGTTATCTGATGTTATGGTGTGGGTAACCTGGGCTATTATAGTATCACTATATTGGGTTGTTTGGGTAGGGGATGGGTTTGAATTGGATTTAACCAATTGGGAAAATCCAAATTTGCTATAGCTCATTACTATTTAGGTTGAAAATTTTTTACTTCGGCTAATAATTGCTTTTTCTCATCTTCAGTCATACCAAACCCTTCATCTTCAGTCTTACCAGTACCTACAGCACGTTGAATGATGGTAGCCATTTTTATCAATTGCTCATCATTTTTAAGACCTAATTCCATATATTCTTTAATTAATGGGACTATTAAAGTAGCATCCCCTATATCTGAAATTAATGGTTTTAATTCACCTATTAAAGCTGATATTTGTTCTTCTTTCTTTTTTTGATTATTATATATCTCTTGAAGTATATCGGAGAATTTTTTCTTCCCAAATATATTAGTATCTAAACTTCCCATGTTTTATGTATAAATATGAATTAATTAAATTCTATATAATCATTCTCTAAATAAAATACGTAATTCTTTTTAAAGATATCATATAGTGAATTAGCTATTTTGGTTATACGTGGTGTTTTAGCTTCAGGAACCATCTCATGAATGTATATATAAAGTGCCTTTTTATTAAATACATCAATTTGGGATCGTTTTCTAAATAATTCCAATACAGAATCAGCAATTTCTCTATCTTGTGATTTATTAAATAATAATTCAATGTTTGAATTTAGATAATCAACATATTTTTCAGTGAAAATGAATAATTTATCATCTGGGCTATGTGGGTCTAAAGTGTATGATTGATTATGATCTTGATTCAATTCATCAATTTGAGTTTGATTTGTCTTTGAATTATATACTTTATTATTATATACAATACACCATCTTTTAACTATAGTCCCAAAATATGAATACGCTTTGGGTGGAGTAAGTTTAGAGAGTTGTTCTCTACATTCTTTAGATACTGTTAAAGTAGATAAAAATTCATTTATTTGATTTTGGGTTACCTTATCTACATTACCCACAAAGTCAATAAAATTACCAGTATATTCTTCTTGAAATATTTTAGTAATTATTCTAACTAAGCGATCCTGGATGTTTTGCTTATGGTTATAGAGATGAAGCTTCCCTAAGAGGAATACTTCAATTTCATGTTGTAGATGTTCTAAATTATCAACTTCAGTGTGATAAAACTTAAACGTATGGATTATATTTTGGGTAAGTTTAAAAAAAGGATAATGAATATGTTTTTGATAAATTTTATCCCTTAAAAAAGAATCAGAGGTTTTATTATATAATATAATAGCATCTTCTGTTTCTTGGGTAAAATAATTTTTATCTTTGGATTTTTTAGCCATAGTATTAGGATTGTTTTATATTAAATTCATTTAATATTTCTTGAATTTGTTTAATTCCATCAAATATAACTCCAGTTTCATCATCATTAGCAAAAGCACCCATTTGATCTAATTCTTTAATTTTAATATCAGAAACTTCTATTACTCTAGATAGTTTATCTAAATAATCTAAATACCCAGATAATATATCTTCTGATTTTTCTTGTTTTTTTAATAGGTTCCAGGTAGTAAAACCTAAAGTTAAAGTACTAATAGAAAGTACTATAATTAATATTATATAAACCATATTATAAATTATCTAATAAATTTTTTAAATTATCACTTTTAATAGACCCCAAAGCCTTATTTCGAATATTGTCTTTTTTAGTATTAGTTGGGTGGATTTTTGGGGTTGATTTAATTGTTTTACTATTTCCTTCTTTTAATTTTCCTAACCATTCTCTCTCAAATTCAATACGGGCAGCCATTAAATCAGCTTGATGAACAATAAATGGAAGTGCTGTTCTTGGTTTTTGACCGGGGGTGAATGAAAGGAGATATTTTTTATTTCCTTCATCATATAAACCATCATGGGTTTGAATAGTAATCATCTCATTAAATGAATACTGGATATTATGAGATTGGAGTAGAAATAACCCTCTATCAGGGACAGATGCAAATGCTAATTTTTCATTGAACATATAATCTTCACCTAATTTTTCTTTTCTCCATTGGTCTGTCTGTGGTAAGTATGATTCGTTTTCTTCATCACCTAACTTACCTAAGTCATGATTTAAAGCAGAAAATACTAATTCCTCTACAGTATATGTAGAAGTATCAGCTCCATGTTTTTCCCATAATTTATGTTGATCTAATGCACATTCTATTACTCTAATAACATGTTCGCAATAACCTCCAGGAAACGCATTGTGGTATTCGCGCTTATGGGCAGCCGGCATCATCATTAAACGCTCGGAAAACTTATTATAGAAATCCAATAATTTTTCTTTTCTAGGAGACTCGATATATTGTTCAATATATCCTAACAATGTTTCCCAATTTTGTAATATTTCTTCAGGTTTTAAAATCATAACTAATTATTTTTAATTTAAGACCCAATATACGCTCACCCTACTTAGATACCACGTTTTTTACAAAAATTCTTAATATTTCTTAAATGAGCACATTTTTCATATTCTTCACACATTTCATAATATGAATTACATAAATCAATACAATCAAAAAATTTTTTATGAGGGATATTAGATAAACAATATTTCCAATCTTCGTTATTTAAATCACACTGTTCAATCCAATACCAAGCCCTAGCATACATCATAAAATCGCCAGCTTCATTTATATTAGATATATCTAATGAAGCATCAGATTTTGAGAATAAATCTATAATTTGGTCTTTAAATATAACCCCATTATTAATTAATTTTATAAACATCCTAATTTTATAATATGGGTTATTTTTAAAATCATCTATTTCATTCTCTATTTGTTTTTTGGTATTCTCGTTGTTTTCATTAAAGCCGAATAAACCAAATATATTTTCTAAATTCATATAATTATGTGTTTTTTATATTTACGCGTTTAAATTGCGCATAAAAATAATTACTCTACGATAAATATTATAAGTTAGATCCAACACTAATTATAGTATTAATAGCATCATCCACCCCCATTTTAAAAAATTCTCTTTTCTTTTTAATTCGGTATTCGGATAAACATTGATGAACCATATATTCTAACTTTTTTCCATCAACACACCTAAAAGCAAAATCAACATCAAATTCATCAGGAACCCCTGTTGATTTTGATAATATTAATGCTCTATCATATGGGTTAAGGGATGTGTATCCTATTTTTACAATTCCGGGCATGTATTTATTGGTTAAAACATACACAAATTGTTCTCCATTTTGACCAGCAAATTCTCTCTTAGGTTTATTAGTATAATATGTGACTTTAGACCACCCATCTTCATCATCAATTGATGTGAAGTAATGGGGATCCATATGTGAATACCCATCTTCTTCTATGGATATAAATTTTTTTGATTGTTCTAATGTAATATATTTCATAACCTTTATTTTTAATTTAATTTTTAAAACCTAACAGTAGCTCCACCTTTATACCACGGAAGACCTTCACGCCCACGTAAGGCTTTCTTCCATTCCTGGTGTGTCATTCTTACCCCATTAATATAATATTCAGCTAATTTTTCATCACCCTGAGGGATCAATGCTGGACCTTCCCAATTATGTAATTTACCATCAAACATGGTAACAACTGTTCCATCTGCGGTTCTTAATGTTTTGCCTTTTTGATATGTCTTACTCATAATCTTAATTATTTATATACTTAAATATACACCCAATAAAATTAAACCCCAAATAAGATTTAACCATTAGGATTGTTATTTTATAATAATTATGGCTCAATAGTTAATGTTATTCCTCCAGTACCCATTATATTTAATTCGCCAACAGACACATTTACAGAAGGTGTAAATTTAAATGAATTAGAACCAGAATTTAAACAGAATGATGCTTGATAGAATGAGGATGAAACACCATTAGCAATATTGGTAAAATTGGAAAAAGAACCAGATAATGATTGTTTACTATTTTGATCATATAATCCACTTGTTGTTTTGAGTGATTCTAATGTGAGATAAGCGCAGAAAGATGGATTATCGATAAGGAATGTGTATGTGGTATTTTTTGTTAAAATTGGCGCGTAACTTCCACTACCATTTAATTGTTCTGAAGTATAATTAGTCATATTTTTTAGAGAATATTTCTTTAATTAATAATAATGGGGAAAGGGATAATACTATTATCCCCACTATTAATGCCTCTAACATGTCTTCCATACGTTGTAATAGTTTTCCCATATTCATAAATATCGAATTATATATGTTTTGTTGGATTTTTTATTTAAAGTGTCTGGGTAATATGGTTTTGGAGTAAAACCTTGTGTTTTGGGGGTGTTTTCACAATGGTTTAAGATATGGATTACTACCATAAAATAAAATAGTGCTTTTAGTTTTTTTGTCATTTAATTGTTTTTTAAATTAATACTTTTTTACAATTAAAATAACTATTAAAAGGAACAATATTGTTATTCTGGGATAAATATAATAAAAGGAAGAAAGAAACTTGGAGTATTATTTTTTATACTGTATATTAACCATGGGTTGAAAATAAGGATATAAAGGGTTTAGAGATTAGGGAATAAGGGATGAGTAAATGGGGAGTGGGAACGTAGGATAACATGGGGGTGGAAAATATGGAGACATGTACCCGGTACGGAAAATATGGATAAATGGTTAGGGGTTACTGGGTATTATGTTGGGAAACAGTATATTATATCGGTATATATTTTATCGAGGTAGAGAAAATTTTTAAAAAGAAGAGATTTAAAATTTATGAATTTTCCACAGAAATGACATTTTGGGGATTTTTATTTGGGTTATGGGGGGATTTATCGTATATTTAAATTGGGGTTAAAAATGATAATAAAATGGTTGAGGAATAAAGGTTTTTGGGAATTTGGAATAATATGTTTAGGATATAGGGATATACAATGTCGATGGGTAAGGGTTGTTTGCGATTTATAAAGGCGTCTAATTCACACCCCGCACCACCATATGCGCGTATTGACGCGAACGCACGTGGGATATAATGCGATATATCATATATATACCGTACCGCCCATAATATCCAGTACGCATATGGTACGAAGTAGAGAATCTATATCTCTATAGAACCCTCACTCCCAGTATTCTCAATTCCAACAATCATATATTGCATGAAATCCCAAACACCAATCCAGTTATCCATTGCTGCCAATGTTTCAGGAGCATTTTCACCTTCCATTATGATTCGATCTTGATAGATTTCATATAACCATCTCTCACGCTCAGCTAATGCTATAATTAACTGTTCAACACTTAAATTCTTACCATTTACTACTTTCATAACCATATGTTTTAACTTATTTATACTTGAATATACGAACTGGATTCTATGATATTGTTACCTTATATCTATCACTCATGAATGTTTCCATCTCCTCACTTAGTGTATTGAATAAGAAAAATGATTCACTTACAGTCATATCACTAAAATCATAACCCAGGGTTTCCATTATTAATTTAACTGCTTCTAATTTCTCAATTGCGCTTAACTCTTTCATAACTATTAATTTAAAAATTTAAATATAAAATATTTAACTACACTTAAAAATCCTACTAACACCACTAAATAAACGATTGAACCTAACATAATATCTATTTTTAATTATGACTAAATATACGAATTGAATTTAAATGCTTTATGTCCTAACTAATATAAAAATAAAAAGAGGCTATATTGCCTCTTTAATATAATTTACTAATTTTTCTAAACTATTAAAAATATTTAAATCGTCCTCCTCAGTAAATACTTCAAAATCACCCTCTTCCCCAGTTATGAAAATAGAATTATTAATTACTAACTCTGTCCCTCCATCAAAATCTCCTTCTATTTTTTGAATTTTAATTTCTACTGCCTTTCCGAAAATTGCTTCTAATTCTAATTTTAAGTCCTTCATAGCTTTAATTTTAAATTATTAATATTTATCTTTTTATTATACTTAAATATACGAATTGAATTTAAATTATTTATGTCCTAACGTTCCGCTCTCACTAATGCACCTTCTTCAAACCAATAGAATTGAAATCTACCATCTTTGTATAATGTAATGTTTGCATCTTCAGTTAGACAACCATCTATATTTTGGATATATTGCTTATTTTGTTCTATGAATTGATATGCGCTCATATGAATTGATTTTACGTGTTTAAATTATATTGATTAAAGGAGAATTTGAAGAAACTCACTACCTATTTTCACACTGTACTCCTGGGATAATGCTTCTAATTGCTCCATATTAATGTCTACCTCAGTTTCAGTAAAATAATATTCATTAAAGTGTTTACGCTGACGAAATGAATCTTTTAATTGAGGAATTATGTTAACTATATTTTCCATTTCCCAACCTGCAACCACACTATCATTTATTTCAATTGTTCTTTTCATAATATCGCTTTTTAATTATACTGGAATATACGAAATAAAAATGGAGATCATTTGACCTCCATATTTTTTAACATATCAATTAAATTAACATCGTTCATTTCAACTTTTGATTTAGCTGGACGGCCACGACGAATTTCTCCATTTACACGTTTAGCCTCTAACTCAGCTATTCTCAATTGTCGCTTTGAAGTTGGATCAACGGCTCTACCCAATTTTAATTCACCACTAGCACGTTTAGCCTCTAACTCAGCTATACGCTTTTGTCTCTCACTATCATTTGAAACCGGTCTCCCCTTTTTAATTGTAACACCTGCCTCTATTTTAGCATTTAACTCAGCTAAACGTTGTTGACGCTTTGATTCAGGGTTTGGTTTACGGCCAGTTTTGATACCTTTAAATGATTTTTTCTCAACTGCTACCTCTAATACTTCTAACTTTTTCATAACCTTAATTTTTAAATTTATATTTTCTTATTATGCTTAAATATACGAATTGAATCTCGATTCTATTTACCCTACTACATTAAGTATTTTGCTTTATTAAAACGTTCCTTACATTCATTAATAAAACTATCTGTAATTAAACCAACACACTCTTCTTCTACCATTGATTCAATATCAATTCCCATATCTAACATTTTCTCTTTAAATTGTTTATATGCCTTACCACCATTGATTGGCATCCCCATAAATGTAATATTAACAATATCTGAAAACTCAACATCTACTCCTTCATTACTAACTATAATCTGATGTTCAACTGTTGCTTTGAATGATCCATCACCACAAACGATATCGTTTTGAACACTTACAAACATTGATTGATTTACTACTTTCATAACCTTAATTTTAAATTATTATCTCTTTATTTATACTGGAATATACGAACTATATCTTGTATCGCTTAATCCACCGTTAAAATTAATCTATTTAAACAATACTACTAATTGTTCCGCTGCTGGAGCATTTTTCAATACTAACTCTTCAAATGAATAACTTGAACTTACCTCAAACGCAATTTTAACATTGTTATCCCATAACTTGTTAAATTTATTCTTTTTCTCAATCCAGTATAAATCCTTTACTAATTGTTCTTTGCGTAATGTAGCTTCTCTTTTCATAACCTTTAAATTTAATTTATTTAACTTATTTATGTTTGAATATACGAAATGTCTTTTAAAAATACTTGTCCTACCAATCCAGTGATTGTATATTAAATGTAAGGATCAATTATTAAATTGCTGTAACGATCTTTTGGTTGGGTAATGTCGTTATACAAGTGAACCACTGCTGCTGGGATTAATAATAATACTCCGAATGGGTTTCCAAATGCTAATAAAACGAACCCTAATGCTAATAATGAATTTTTAATCATAACCTTTATTTTAATTTAATTTATCTATTATTTAATCTTTTAAACACGTTTAATAATTTAGGATCGGATTTGATTTTATTCATCATTTCATCCATTTTGTCTCTAAGGAATTTGTTATATTCTTCCTCACTTTTGAATTTTGTTTTATCGTATTTTAACTTACTCATAATATCTATTTTTAATTATACTGGAATATACGATTTTAGATTTAATTATTTTTATCCAATGAAAACAAAATCTTCTTGAAAATAAGTTCCATCCATTTGCCCATTAACTAATTCAATATTGGGATAATTTTTTAACCACTCTATTTCCATCATATGATCACCTTCAATTGATACTACTTTAGCTAATGCGGAATAATAAACTGAGTGATCTTTACTTAATTTGTTCCACTTAACAATATCTCCAACTTTAAATTTCTTTGCTTTCATAACTTTTAATTTTTAAATTTATAACTGGAATATACGAAACGTTTTTTATATTACTTCGACCTCTATTACATTTGTATTATCTAAATACCAATTTAATTCCTCCTCTTTAATTAATTTAGTAATTAAACTGTTTCCTTCTTTGTAAATAACTTCTAACATAATATCATTTTTTAATTATGCTTGAATATACGAAATCAAGTTTGTATATTTGTGTCCTGAGACCAAGAAAGCCTATATGAAACATATAAGCGAATAATTTAAAGCAGGCGATTATCATTTACACTGAATACAATGCCTTTTAATATTTGAATCTATTATTTAATTTATCAATCATTACTACTTGGTCCCTCATCTCCCTCCTCCCTGGCGTCTCCATAAGTCATAGGTTACCTTATGGCCTCCCTGTTGCGGCGATTGGTTTCGGTCGTTCGTTAATGTTTGGAGTAAATTAATTTTAATTCCCCGTTCGTCTCGTTTGACTATAATCGTGGATAGGGCCTCGGTTTAATATTCAACTGTTCCTGCCTGTCTCCGCTACTTCCGGTATGTTTTTCAATGGGGCAATTAATTAAATTACTGGGATAGTGGAGAGAATGGATTAACCGATTGTCGCACCTTAAGCCGTAGCATCTGTTCTGTTTAATTAATTCAAAGAAAAACGCACCTTGGTGCGATTATACATATGTGTGTTTTCCGTCTTTTATACGTCTTCATGAAAACCTTTTCACCCTCCCTTACGGGAGGGATCAAAGGGAAATTAACGGTTATGAAGCGTTGTTTCGTTATTAATCACCATAATCGGTGATAATCATATCGTCTGCGTTGATCGGCGCTTATATTTCGCTTAAATCAACACTGTGATGTAGCCATAATTGCGATAAATGGCAATTCTGTTGTTAGGACAGGATTCGAACCTGCTTAAATCCCCATGACAGGGACGATGGTGTGATTACACTCACTCATCTTAGGGATGTGAACCCATTCCATCTGTGTTTTACCTATTACACCCACCTAACATTTTATTTTGTTATTAGGACAGGATTCGAACCTGCAATCCGATGGGCACCTCTATTGGCTTTAAGTGCTCCGAACACACCACCGCAGTTATCCAATTACGTTCACCTAACATTTTATTTTTAAAGTAAAACCATTTCGTTTTACTTGCTTTTATACCTGGAATATACGAAAGTTCCGTCGGTAATTTGCGTCCTTATCGGAGACGTTTGAAGTATGAGTAATCATTTCTATCTCCATCTATTTCCACTTCCACCGGGTATTGGTGTTGTGGGGTATATTCTATAAATTTACCTATTTCCCATATCTTTCCATCATCACTTACCATTATTTCCTCACCTAATTCCGGTAGTTCTATCGGGCGTTCCTGTGAGAAACCGTTGAGAGTATATTCGGTTAATGAAAGGGTAGGTTGGGATATTTGTTGGTATCTTCCATCGGAGGTGTAATATCTTGCTCCAACATTCGCATCAAATACTATTTCTATTGGGTATATTCCTTCAGTTTCTATCTCCGTTATTTTACCCCATCCATATATTACACAATATACTTTATCTCCTACTTTAAATGTTGTTTCTTTCATAACCTTAATTTTATCATTTTAATATACTGGAATATACGAATTACTCAGGTGTCCTCCAAGTAATTATTTACTTACTTTACTTACTCTCAGGTAATTACCTCAGGTACATTTTACTTACTCCTTACTTACTCTTATGTGAGAAATGCGGTGAGGGACGTGGAAAATATATATTTTTGGAAGTGGGGGGAAGGGCGGGGAGGCGCGGGAGATGTGGGTTAGACCCCAACTCCCCTCTGCCCCCCTATGTCCTACACAGTTGGCAAATATTATACACATTCACTTACCCCCAAGTACATTTACTTTCCTCTAAATATTCTCCCCAAATATATTCCCCAAATACTTAACCTCATCCCACCCCATCATCTCATCTTCAATAATCGATTTAGATAAATTCTCATGTCCGTAATTATATTCCCCAAATAATCTTTTCTCAAAATAATACCACTTACCATTTAACCAAACAAAACGAGATATCCCATTCACAGTCTGACCAATATCATACAAATCCCCATTTTCAAACGTTATATTCTTTCCCATCGTTATTATTGCTTTTATTATGTATTGAATATACGGATTGAATTCTGATTGTTTATTTCCCTCGTTATTCACCCTGGATTATCTCCCCATCTCTCCCATGTCCATCTTATATCCATTATGCCATTCTCCGGTTTTGATTTTGGAGCACATCCAATATCTCCAATTGTCGCTTAATCATACGGAACTCGTTGAGTTTGGCCGTTCCCCACTCACTTATATTATCAGTACTTTCTAATATCTCTAGTGAGTTTATTTCCTCTTCTAGGTGTTTATATATGGTTTTATTGGTTTCCATATTAATAAAATCTTAAGTAATGTTGTTTATCCTTCTTATCTAATTCAGTATTGATTTTATCCATTTTACTAACAGTTTCAATCAATTTATCTAACTTTTTATCAATATCCTCTGCTTGTTTCTCTAACCTTTCTAATCTCTCTAGTTTATCTTTATCCATCATTTCGTTGATTTTTATTAGCGCATTTCACTGCCTATTTTACTTAATCCATAACACCCCTCGTTGATATCCTTGGGTGCGTTTTACCACAACTTACCACCTGATTCCCAACCACTTTACACACTATTTACACCTCATATTTCCTTTTGTAACATATACGTAGGATGGGTTGGTCACATGGGGTAATGCAATTATTTATCTTCCCGGTATATTTCCTCCATCATAGAAACAACCTTGGTTCATTACAGGTTTTGGTTTGTAGTGATGAATATAAACTACTTCTGTTCTAACAGGTTGTTGTGCAGGTGTTGTATCTTTAATTGCTGCAACTGTTGCTCCTACTATTAATGCTCCTCCTAATATTAAGGACATATAATAAATGTAATCTTTCTTATCTTCCATTTTGTTTAATTTTAAATTATATCCATTTCAACAACCTCCCATCCTTCCGGGTTAACTTCAATATTATTGATGATTAATTTATCATCATTGGTCCAAGTGAAACTATGAACATCCTGATTATCTTGTTTATTAATTGCTAAATACATAATATTGCTTTTTTAATTATACCTGAATATACGAAATCAATTTATATAATTTTTATCCTTAAATTCAAGAGTAGTTTGTGTTTTTTTTGTGGAGTTATAAGTAATTACCTTAATGCTCTTAATTCACTTTCAGTCATTACTTCTATCTCTAAGGTGTGGTTAATTAGTTTTAATTTAGCCACGTCAGAAATTTTTTTAGATGACATTATTTCCACTATGTCATAAAAATCCCCATTATACCAAATTTTACCTAATGCCCGGTATGCATCTGAAAACATCATATATCCCATATCAATTAGTTTTATAAATTACTGTTCCTTAATTGGTTTTGTACTGATTGTTTAATCATTTCTGTACCTTCAAATACATCGTCCAACAAATAAATGTTTGCATGGTATTTGTCAATTAAATTATCTAATTCCTTAATGAATTGTCTTAATTGTTCTGGATTATTTTCTTCGAATTCGTTCATAACCTTGATTATTTTCCAAATTTTAGTTTCCTCTAACCTAGTATCACTCAACATCACTTTCTCCTCTAACAAATCTTTTACATCACTTTCGGGATTATTCATAACTAATTGTCTTAACATTTGATCGTTCATTCCAACTTCATTAAGTATTAATTCCATTTGTTCCCCATTTACCTCTATTTCATCTAGCAATGCAATAATTACCTGTATGATTTTATCTTTATCCATAACCTTTGTTTATTTATTAATTTTATGCTTGAATATACGAACGTAAGTTTGATTATTTTTGTCCTAATTTAAAAAAACTATACATTCTAAATCTTCTAATATAGTGCTTCCTATGATTACATCTACCTGAGCAGGTAAGTTTAAATACTCTTCCATAACCTTTATTTAATTAAATTAATATTTCTTCTTTGATTGTGTAGTGATCGTCATAACCCGCACTTTTAACATCTGCTAAATATTTTTGAGAATATTCATGTAACTTTTCTAAGTCAGTACTAACAAATATTATTCTACCTTTTGAATCGAATGAGATATAAACTTTTTCCATAACCTTTATTTTTAATATGTCTGAATATACGAATTATTACTTGATTATCTTGGTCCTTTAATTATAAATCTCCTTCTAATCCTCCACAATATCTAGCGTAACTATACCCTTGTGTATCTACAAAGTAATTTTTACCTTTATGTTTTAAAATCCAAAATTGTTCTCTATCAAAATAATCATCAAACAATGAAAAATTATCTATATTGATTGGGTGTTCCTCACCATCCTCATCATACTCTACTAACAATGAAGTATCTATTGTTGGTAGACTTTTTAACATATCCTTGATTCGTTGAGGAATATCTTTCAATTTATTTACTACACAATCTTCAGGTCGATTTTCTTTTCTATCAACATAAACCCAATTTCTAATTTCATCAAAATTACTCATAACCTTTATTTTTTAAATTTATACTGGAATATACGAATTTGTCGGTAATAATCTTAGTCCTCTATTTTATAATCTCCATCAAATATCTTGTAATGTCCCATTATTACATCACATATAATATAACATAACATGTTTTTATTTTGGTCATAACATGGTACTCGGTAAGAACCATATTGGCCTGATGTGAAGAATCCTTGTTCAACATCAAATGTAGTTACATCAGGATATTTTAATTTGATATGACCATTAAATAATGTTGTTAGTGATGTAGCAAATGACTTATTAATGTCATCTGATGGTTGTTGGTTTAATGTTAGGTTAGTTATCATAGTCTTAGTCCTTATTTACAATTTTTTTAATTTCTCGTCTCCAAGCTTTTAAGAATAACTCTTTATTAGTTATTACTATTTCGTTTGGGATAGTATTGTCACGCTCTAACGTATCTAACAAATCATAAAATAAATTTGTGAGTTGATCTAATTGGGATGGTTCTTCAACTAAATGGTTAATAGCCATATCTGCTGGGTGCCAATATCCGTGATTGTCGATATCAAAATTTATTTTAAATGAGTTGTCATAGTTACAATACGCTGTGATAATTCCTATTTCTCCTATTTTATCTAATATATCATCATTCCAGCCTAGCTCGGAAACAGCTGATAAGTTATCACTCCAATCAAAACCTACTACTTTACGTCCTACTAACTCTTCCATAATCTTTATTATTTATTAATTTTATACTTAAATATACGAATTTATTCTGTAATAAACTTATCCTTTATTATTCATTATCTTTTTGTTTTGAGATGCGATATCTTATATCCCCAATAAAATCAACCCCTTGATTACTATTATCTATAGCTATTACTTCTAAATTGTTAGGTAATAATTCAGCTAATGGTTCAGTCCAATATAATTTTACTTTACCATTACCTATTCCCACTCTTCTTGCTATCGGTAATATTTCTCCTGTGCTAGGTATTTTTACTCCAAATGTAGTGCTCATAATTTTCATTTTAATTATAACCAAATATACGAATAAAAAATGGAGAACTATTGTCCTCCATCAAAAATAATTTTTGTTATTTCATAGATGCTAGGTGCACCTACATCTCCAAATTCATTATAAATTGCTTCCATAATTTATTTTTTATTACTAAATGCATTACCAATTGCTAATAACATTAAAAATACAAAAAATGTTGTCCATTTATTATCTTGTATTGCTTCGAAAAATTCTCTCATTTATTTAAGTGTTCTGTTATTTTTATTCTAAACCTCTATCCCCGTATATTAACATTAAAATTTTATAATGTAATTTTTGTAAGTATCTTCTTATCATTTGTCTAAATGTTTAATTAATTTTTTTAAAACATCCCATTCTGTGAAATGAATTGAGAATTGCTGTTTATCACTTATAGTAACATCATAACCCTCTCCATTACTCCACTCTGTTACTTCAATAAAATCATATTCTTTATGATAAGGACCCCCCAATCGTGAATTAACGGCTCGTCGTTGATTTTCCTCTATTTTTAATTTACTCATATTATAATGATTTAAAGTATTCAATAACTTCTTGTTCTGATTTTAGTACTTTCATCTCAATTCCTTTATCTTGAACATATTCTAAAGCAATCTCTGCTGAATTATGAGCTCCATTTGCCCAACAGTTAGATGAAAACATATCAATCCAAGCATATCCATCATTACTTAAACGATGTAATTTATATGTACCCTGTTGTTTAAATATATAAACATAATCCCGATTATATTCGATTTGTGGAGGTGGATTTTTTAATAATCGTTCTAGTACTGGGAGTTGAGAGGCTGTTGCGGCTTTAAACATTTTACTAACCATTTCGTTATCAAACGTTACTTCGTTAGAAAACGTTCCGGTATTATCTAAAACATATTTATTAATTATTTTTTTCCAATCCGCACAAGCCATATCATAAATTTCCTTAACTTGCTCTCTTGTTAATATTTGTTTTTCCATAATTTTTCCCCACTTCCTTGTATTATCATCATATATAAGTCCGGTTCCTTCACCTGATATTATATTAGATGGGCTGTATTTTCTAACTTCTTCTTTAACGATTTGATAATCTCCTGCTGTATTATAATATCTAGTACCAATTGGATAATATTTACGAGCATAGGCTAATCTACCTTCATTGGTTGTCATATCGAATACTTGATATGTCGCATCAAATGGTCCTTTGTATAACTCTACACCCTCAACACCAATTAAACACTCATTTCCTTCTTCATCACGAACAGCTAACAAATCATCATTATTAGCATGCCATTCATGATCTGTAATAGCAAATATTGTTCCTATAGTATCGGTATCAAATGAATTATTTTGTGATGTAATTGTAAATCCTAATTCTTTAAATTTTTCGTTATAAGTTTCATATGTGTAGCCTGGGTCTTTAATTTTTACTTGATCTCCTACTTTAAATTTTTCCATGATATATTTTTTAAATTTATACTTGAATATACGAATGATTTATTGAAAATAAACGTCCCTTTATCTATAAAATTCTTCATCGTTAATTTCCTCTTCCTCATCATCATATGAATCCCAATCATCTTTGATTTCCAATACATCGTCTAAATCTTCATCTTTGTACTCAGGGAGTAAACCCATACGTTCGATGAGACGCCATACTCGTTCCTTAGTTTTGTCAATAGGTGTTCCTTCAATTTCGGTATAACCTTCAACAGTTAAATAAGCCAATTGAGCTAATAAGTCACACGTTAAATGATCCATTTCATTTAAATCATAGTTACCTGCATCAAATTTAGATTTGATAGTTAACCATTGTGTTTCAATTGTGTTGTTTTTTAATATACTTAATACTTTTGACATAACCTTTATTTTTAATTTTTTATTTATACTGAAATATACGATTTTAATTTAAAATTTTATTATCCTATTTTAGAACATTTTTAAATCTTTTAAATCTTTGTCTTGGATTGCACTTGCATAGAAGAAAATTAGTACTGCTAATTCAATTAATACTAATGTTGCAAAAAACATAGTAACTCCTATTAATGCATCCGATTCTAAACATAATTCATTTTTATACCATTGAAATAATAATGGTGATAGAAATACTTGTAAACTAACAAATATCGAATAACCAATTGCTCTTAACCACTTCATATTTTTTAATTTAAATTATACCACTTATCTAAAGCGGCTTGTTGTTGTTTACTATCTAATTCGTCAAAAAACTTATTGAATAGTTTTAATGAAACTTCATCTAAACTCATATTATTTCTTTTTAATTATACCTGAATATACGAATTAATTTTCAATAATCTTTGTCCTATTCAATAGGATCATTTAATAAGTAATCATTTGCTTCGTCTTCAAATGACCAATCATAATCTGTTATTAATTCTTTATCACATAAATCAATTTGAAACTTGATTAATTGGTCTCTAACTACATCGGTAATAACCTTCTTTAAATAGCTTTCTAATAGTATACCAACCGGGTTTCCTGTTTGGCCTAGTGATTGGAGGATGTCGTTGTTAATTTCTTCTATTGTTTTCATAACCTATTTATTTTAATTTATGCTGGAGTATACTAATGGGTATTTAATTATCTTTATCCCCCTGTAGTATACTTTCTTACTAATTTAAAGATTTCTGTTATATCTGTAAATTCTATTTCTTTGTCATTCTTAATTGGGAAAAAAGCAATTGTAAAACCATGATTTGCTTGGAATGTTTCAGTTACTCGCTTACCATTAATGGAATTAATGTAGACCCATGGAAAATTACCTGCTAATTTAACATCAATTCCTAATAGTTTCATTCTATCTACAAATACTGTTAATTTATCTTTTTCCACAACCTTTATTTATTAATGTTTAACACCCACTTGAAGAACTTTAATTACGTCCTTTCTATTTAAAATATTTTCATTTAGACTTACAAACTCCCACTTAAACTCATCTGTAAGTATGAAATGACCTAGTAATTCGTGTTCTGCTTGGTTAATTAAAAATTCAACAACTATTTTTTGATTCATTGCTTTTCTTTTGTTTGCTCTACGAGTGATTCGCGATTCAATAGGATGTGGTATAATTTTTCTATTAGTCATAACTTTTTTATTTATTAATATGCTTGAATATACGAAATATCTATTAATTTTTTATGTCCTTTATTGGTCTTTATATATCTCTTGTTAATCGTTCACTCATTAATTTAGTAAAACAATCTAAGTATCCTGATTGGTAATCAACTTCTTTTTGTTGAGTTTCCATTTCTTTACATTGTTTAAAATAAGAAGTAATCATTTCTAAATGCTCATCACTTAATTGAATTTGGTTTACAATTGCGTTGTAAAACTGTTCTACTGCTGTTTTCATATCTTTTATTTTACAAATTTCATAGGTATGGGGCTAACTGTATAATCATAAAATTCCATCATTTTATCATAGCACCCAGTTAATTCACAACTATTCAAATACTTAATCCACGCTTTAATATATTTTAAACGATCTTTATGGTATATAACTTTCATCCCTCCTATATCGTTAACATAATTTCGTAATGTTTGTTTTGCTCTTGGTGTCATAATCTTATATTATTAAGGGTTATTACCTTTTTCTGTGGAAATCCAATATGCAAATGGGGATGTGATGGCATCACTTGTTTCAATTGAGAACTTCCAAGGTTGATTATCATTTCCGTTACAATCCAGAGTGGCTATATTATTTTCCAGTTCAATAATTTTTGCTTTTAATGGACTTGAATCTCTTCCTTTAATGAAAACTGTACTACCCACCCTAACATTTTTCAATTTATCTAAATAATTCATAACCTTTATTTTTAATTATAACTAAATATACGAAGAAAAAAAGTGGAGACTTAGGCCTCCACAAATTCACTTGCTATAGCATATAGCTGAGCATTTATTTTAATATCTTGTTGGAAATTTTTCACTTTACGTGCCTTTCTAATTTTAGTTCCAGACATGTAACTGAAATCACCACCCAATATTTTCTCTTGTATTCTGTTGAATACAGTAAATAAATCGTTTGGTTTATCCTCTACACGGATTGGTGTTAATAACGCATCTAAATCGATGTTAAGCGCATCAATTTCATCTTCCTCGAAACGTGTCGTTAATGAGCGTTTCGCTAAGTCTCGCGCCTGATCTTCGCTTAGTTGAGTTGATTTCATTTTATTCATTGATTCAACTGTCAATGGCAGTTGCTCTACCATGAATTTGATTTTTTCTTGTAATTCCTCAAATGTGTAGTTCATATGACGAATTCGTAATTTATCAAAATCTTGAGTTGATACCACTAGGCCGTTGCTACATATTGCTCGGAAGATACCACTCTGAAATGTAAATGAACTAGAACCATCATGGGAATTTGAGATTAGGACGGTTGGGTATACCACATCCCCATCAGCACCGTTGATAACTAAATCAGGATTTCTGAATATTAATAGGTGTTTTTGGAAACCTTTTCTTTTTCTAGCTTTGATTTCTTTACACTCTGTAACGAAAAAATTCAATTTTTCCATATCTTCAATCACCTGTGAAGTAGGGATATGAACATATTTTTCTGACATTCCATCCACTGCACTTTGGGTGAATACTGAAGGAGCTAATGATTTCATTTCATTTTGGCTCAAAAATTTTGTGTTGTCTAAATTTAAAAACATAACCTTAATTTTTTAATTATTTATTTTATTTATACTTAAATATACGAATTAAATTCTAATTAATTTTGTCCTTTTGTTTTTTCAGCATACTCCCATCTATAACCATGGGAAGTTTTCTGTTTTCCTTTCAATGCGCTAGTGATACCCCCATTAGTGCCTTTATAACCTAAAGCATTTTCTGCCTGAGTTATTGAATCAAAACGTTGTATTATTTCTCCTTCTAAACTTAATTGATAAACTGGTTTGTTTTTCTTTTCAAAGAATGATGGTTTATGTTTTTTACCTCTTAATAAGTGGGACCTGTTAGGATATGTTCTAGATTTTCGGGTGGCTATGGTTTTATCTATGACTTCTTGGGGGACTTTATATCCTAATCTAGCTTTTGATTGGCGTTCCCTAGTTTCAATAGATCTCTTTTTCCCTTTATTAGATTGAGATCTTCTTTTATTTTGATCCTCAGTCCATACTATTCCCTTATTACCTCCTTCTCCCCCTTCACTAATGTTAACTAACATACCATTGGGATCTACATTTTTTCTCCCAAATTGTTTGATATAATTAATCTCCATTTCACATGCTTGTGATTTAGTTAAATTTTCATGAACTAATTTTACTGTGGGATCACCATGTTTTTCCACGTATCTTTTCCATATTGGGTTCCTCTCCCCAAAATTATAAGGTCTAGATTTAACTGATCCTATTCCTACATAAAATACTTCTTGTGTTGTAGGGTTTAGGTGAAAATAAACAAAATATATATTATCTTTTGACATCGTTTTTGTATGGGAATATACAAAACGATATGTTAACATCCTAGTATTCTTTCTAAAAACCTTTACTTCTTTAATTATTTTTATTATGAATCTCTTTTAGTTAATTTAACTCTAATTACTTCTCCTTGACCGACAATGATGTTGCCTATTTTAACTGACTTATCTTTAAGATAAAATGATGTTACCTTACCGGCTCTATTCTTAACATATATGTAAGGCATATTATTCTATAGATGTTAAATACTTTAAACAATCATCGATACATTCTTCTATGGTTTCAAATCCTTCCCAACAACATTCTGCCATAATAGCATTGCCTGGGAGTTGATGGTGTTTCCATATTATTCTATTTTCCCATTCACCACCCATTCGTTTAATGGTATTTTGGAATGATATTGAATGTCCTGATTCAAATACTTGATTAAATTTTTCTGCTAGCATGTTATTTTGTCCTTTAATTATAACGTTAACCATCCTCTATCAATTAAGTATCTAACAACACATTTTAGTTCTGATATTCCTTGTTTTGATAGTGATTCTTGAGCTGATTCTATGGATTCAATATCATTCTTTAATACTCCTATTAAAAACTTATCGTTATCCCATATATCTTCAGTCCATTCTGTTCTATCAGAGTGCCGTTTATCAGTAAATTTAATAACAAGCCCGTCATAGAACGTTTCATCATCTCGATACATTCTCTCTACTTCAAATACACACTCATCAGTTTCAAATGTTAACCCTTCAGTGTGAACTGGGTTTAGTTCGATGCTGTCTTCGGGTTGGGTTGGTTGTAAATCTTCTCTAACATACCAAACACCATTAATTTCTACTCTGTCCATAACCATTTTTATTTATTTTTTAATTTAACTGAATATACGGCTTTATTTTTGAGTAACTTTGTCCCTCACTAATCTTACGTATCCTGTTTTCTTAAATCTACATTTATCAAATGTCATTTCATACCCTAAATCACATACCACAGTATATCCGTGTTGTGTTTCAGCTAGTACTTGGTATTGTTGGTTTTTAGTTAAATAATCTTCCATTCCATTAATGTAGTTCCCGTAAACAATCATAATTAATCCGTTTTATTTAATTATAACTATTTCTTTATTATTTCAAAGTTATTTAATTTTAACCATTCTAGGAATTCTACTACATCCCATTCTTTAGGATCCAATTCCCCCATCACACCATCACCAAATTGTTCAATAAACCTATTCAAATATGAATTTTCTATTTCATCACTAAAGTGAAATTGATTATTATGAGTAAATGCTAATGCAGTTGGTTCATTTTCAATATCTTCTTGGGTGGTTTGAGGTAATTTACCTTCTTCCCTCAATATGTCTATACGAGCAAATACTCGTGCTATGTCTTCGTTATTCATAATATATTATCTTTCAATTCCTAATTCTTCTAATGTTACTGGAGTGTAGTCTACATGCTCACAAGATACGCAGTGGTACCTATCGTCAGGCACTTCAGTATAAGACATTCCCGTCATCCATTCATCAACCCACTGAGTTTTCATTATCCGTTCTTCATGTATATGTCCGTGTATATTTCTAGGTACTCTAAATTCAAGTTCACGCTCATGTACAGGACAATGTGTTAACCATAACCCTTTATATCGAATCATCCCCGATACACTATGAACATATTTTAATAGTTCGGGTATGTCTTTAGCCATATCGTGGTTACCTAATACAACGCGTTTAAGTCCGTTCATTCTGTTTAGTAATGGGTATGGTTTACTGGATTCCATAGTTACATCACCTAAGATATAAACTGTGTCACGTTTGGATACTTTCTTATTCCATTGTGAAATAATATGTTCGTCGTGTTCTTCGGCTGTAGAGAAACCACGTTTTTTAGCCATGTTTAAGTGGCCTAGATGTAGGTCTGCTATCATAAAAACTTTACTCATAACTTTAATTTTTATTGAATATACGAACTATATTTTAATTATTTTAGTCCTTCTCTCACTTCTTTAATATGTTTACAATTCTGTTTTGATCGAATGGCACCAAAACAATTACATTTTAATCCATTCGGTGTCATTCTTACCTCATAAAAACCACCACCACTAGATGATTCAAATTTCCAGGTTTTAGGTTTTTCGATTGGTTTAGGTTCGGTAACCGGTTTTTCTCCAATAATATCTAAATCTTTGTATCGAGTGTGAGGAACACATTCAATTCCGTATGGAATTATTACCCATTTATTCAAAGCAGCATAATGTACAACGCCTATCGCTTTGGTAGGATGTTTAGGTACCTTATATTTGAACGGTTTATGATATGCGGACTGGATATTGTCGCGTTGTGGGTATAAAATGGCTTGCTCACCTGGTTTGGTGTGTATTATTTTGTGTTCGGTTCTACCGTCTTTGTATTCGATGTGGAGTTCGTGTAACATAACCTTTATTTTTATAAGTGGAATATACGAAAGGATTATCGGTAATAAGCGTCCTTTATTGGCTGTATTTCTCACTAGCTTTTAAGGCACTTGGAAGATAATCCCAACAACCACCTGTATTAACTTCTTTACCATTAACAGACATTATGGTATAGGCCCATTCATTATAGTGATTTTGTTCATGAATAATAACAGAATCCCCTTTTGAATTTTTAGTGTGGATTTTTCTGTAAGAAACATATTTATTTTTACCCATGATTAATTTATTTTAGGATTACTAATTAAATTAGATTCTTCACCCCAAGAAGTTACCATTAAAAAACCTCCTTTAACTTTGCAAAAGACTATAGGATCAGGATCAAATTCAGCCGCGGCTCCAAACATAGTATGTGGAGCTAAAATATGGAAATGTGCTATTATTGAAGAACCATCAGATAACCACTCTCCTTCTGTTAAGTATTTTTTATCAATTTTAAAATTAAGAATGTCTTGTATATTTTTATATGGTATTGAATAAATATAATTATTAGATGTTCTAAATCTTAAATTTTGGTTTTCTACTAAAATTTCATTTATATTTTCTTCAGTTACAAATGGATTTTGAGGGAATAATAATTCATATACTCTAATTAAATCTTTAAACTCTTCTCGAATTAAAAAATCATCAACTGTGGTTGTTTTATTAAACCCTAAATCAATAAGTTTTTTACAATCATCAATTGTTAACTCATTGGATTGTTTAATTTTTTCTAAAACTAATTCTTTTAACATAACCTTTATTTTTTGTAAGTGAAATATATGATATTATTAGGGATAATTATTAGATGCTATTATTGTATGTTTCACTGTAATACTTATACCCTGTTTTAAATTCCTCTTCTTGTAGTTTTGCCTCTACCTTACCACATCTGTACGCGCGTACTATTTGGTGTTTTTCCATTTGAAATGCTTGATCAACTAAATCAGATTCAATAAATCTTGTTTTATGTATTTCAGATATTAACCATTCTACTGCTGTTTTCATATTTTTTTATTTGATTAAATATACGAAAGGATTATCGGTAATAGACGTCCTTTATCATTTATTTTTATATTCGTCAATATAATAAGCACAACCAAAAATTAACCCTACTAATAGTAAAATTCTATCAACCCAAGTTGCACCTACGAAAGGTAGTGGAAAGTGTGTGGGTAATTTCCCCGTTACAAAACTACCAATGATTAATAAACTATACATCAAACCATAGAATGCATAGAATGGTGCTAGAACCATATGAAATACATTTATGTATTTAAATAATGTTTTAAAGAACATTACAATACCTAGTGAATTAAATAAATCTTTCATAACTTTTAATTTTATAGGTGAAATATATGAATAAAAAATGGAGAACAAACGTCCTCCATTAAAATCCAAGATAGTTAGCTCATTTCTATCCCACGTGTTTGTTCGGAAGTTCACTCTCCTTGATATGCATTGTGTGGTGGATTTTTATAATTTAAAAAATCGTTTTTTATAAAAACTGTGTGGTGATTGTACATCATCATGCCATTCATCGTATGGCCGAGCATGGAAGCCACCAAATGATAATGATTTGTAAATAACTAATACTTCATCTGTTGTTGTGTGGTTACACATTCCAACTATTTCGTACTGGCCCCCTTTATAGTGCTGCCAAATTTCTCCTGGTTGTGGGTATTTTTTCATAATTTTAATGGTTTACTATATTTTGTAGTGCATTGTGAATTGCATTATATCGTGAAGCATATTCTAAATATTCTTCTTCTGGTATTTGTGTGTATTCTTTTAATTGTTTTTCAGTATATGATGAATTAACATGTCCTGATTCAAATTCTCTGTGATTAACACCCATTATGGAATTAAAATTATATATATCACCGTTTAATGCATAAGTGCGTTCCCATCTGTCTGTATATGATTCTGGGTTAATTGATTTGATATACATAACAGATAATTCTGTTGCACCAAACCTGCTATCATTATCATGAAATTTTAAATATACATTTGTATATCTTTTAATTACCTTATTATCTTGTTTTATAAGATTTTCTTCATATTTCTCAATATTACTACTAGCTTTTTCTAATAAATCTTTTACTGACATGTTTTTATCAATATCAGAATTTTCTAATATTTCAATTAATTGTCTACTTTTACGAATATTTACAACATCTTTCATAATTTTATTTTTCTATAATTTTATTGATTTAATTTCTCCAGTTTTAACAAACTCCTCTAACAACTCAACAAATTTAATTGCAATTTGTTTTTTTAATGCTTTTTTCTTTTTACGAGGTAAAAATTCTAATTGTATCACCTCGGGAATAAATGGTACTAGCATTTCAGTTTCGAAATACAATTTCTTTTTAGTTACTTTTGCTTTCATGACAATTTAATTCTAGGTTCATAAGTTGATGTATTTTGGAGTGCTTGTCTATACTTAATGTATAATTCGTTTAATACTTCATGGTAAAAATTTAAACTTTCCTCAGTTTGTAATATGTCTTCAATAGCCATTTCCACTAAGAAAATTGTATCTTCAATTTGCCTTAAACCCCAATAACCCATTAAATCATCTGGTTGTTTGTTTAATGGTGTTTCGTTAATAAGCCTATATGCTTCTGTTTTTGCGTCTAATGTCATAACTTTTATTTTTTTAAATCAATAATCCAATTTCCTATTTGGTATAATAATCGTAGCATTAAGTAAATGTAACCTATAGCTATTACTACAAACATTCCGTTAAAAAATACGACAATAATATCTTTTCTATTTATTTCACGGATTGAATCCATCATAAAAAGCCATAGTAAACCTATAAAATAAACTATAGTACATACTCCTATTACACCCAATAATCCCATTAAAATTTCCATAACCTTTATTTATTGATGAAATATACGCTTTTTACTTTATTTGCTTCCATCCTTCTTTCTTGTTCTTTATGAAATTCAATTACATCATTTGCTTCTTGTTCGGTATGGAAAGGTGAAGGTGGGATGTGGTGGTGGATACTTATTGCTAATATTGTACGTTTACTATTTATGGGTATAATATCTAGCTCCTCTACATATTGGGGATATAAGTATTTCCAATCTAACCAAGGATAAACTGAATGTTTACCGATTGTTAATTTGGGTGTTGCTACTTGAGGGATGTATTGTTTTTCACCGTTGTTTTTCTCCTCTACTTTAATTCTGTATTCGTATCTCATAACCTTATTTTAATTTATTTAAACAGTTTTTACATAGTATATCTTCAGAAATAATTTCTCTAGTGGGTTCTTTTAAAGGTAAATATAAAGCCCAATTCACATTTTCATATTGAATATAAGCCCAATTAAAATTTCTTGATTTAACATTGCATAGGGAGGCATTATTTGTAGTTCCTTCGAATAGATGCCACTTTTTGCTGGTAATACCTAAATTATATTTTTTCATGACTTCATATCTAATTTTAATCTGTTGATAGGCAATAAACTGATTTGTTTATATTCTCTGCTATTTGGATATGGTTGATAAGTAGCTGATGGGTGGATACAATAGGCCTCATTGTTATTGGTTGGGTTTAATCCTATAAAAATAAAAGTTAATCCACCCGCATATTTAACTCTATCACCATTCTTAAAATCTATATTTTCCATAACTTTTTATTTTATTGCATTAGATAATTGTGATTGAGCTTCTAGATAAACATCATTGAAATGTTTTTCTGTAGTTAAGCATGTTTCAAAAATATAATTTTCTACTTGGAAATTCTCCTCTATGGATATAGTTAATTGATTCCATTCGTGTTTAATGGTGATTTTGTTATGTTCTGTAATTTTAACCAATTCATCTAGACCCATTTCATCCTGAAAATATAAATACACGGGTAAATCTAAATTTGTTTCAATTTCTTCTACTTTTCTTTTAATTACTTTTAGTTTACTCATAACCTTATTTTTGATTGAATATACGAAAAAATATTTGGTAAGACAAATGAAGGCGACAATTTCTTGCCGCCTTACTTACTAGGTCACCGATGCCTCCTAGCGTGATGGGTTATTTAATGTCATTTTGTCTAATTTCACTTTACGTGACATAGTCGCAGGGTCCCATTTAACTGACAAAACCCGATTCGGTATTAAGGTGTAGTTAGGACAGGATTCGAACCTGTGCAGGGTGTCATCCCCCGGAGCATCTAAAGTTTTGACGTACTTATTATTGAGCTCCTGCATTACCACTTTCTGCCATCTAACTATTCCATAAATTGGTTCCGTAAGCATTTTTTGATATTGAAATTCTTATTACTACAAAAGGCAGTTGAATAACAATTTGCCCATCATAACAAATACCTAAAGTTATTTGCCATTTTCTATAAATGCTTAATCTATATTCTCCCATTATATTTATTTTAATTTTTAGTAGTTAGGATAGGAATTGAACCTACTGCCGATTTTTCACGAGGGCCACCATTGCCACTACCTAACTTTAAACCAAATGCTTTAGTCGCCCGGAATCCATCTGGGGCTTATTACTAGATAACTTGTAGCTTACTTACCATGGTTCATACCGTTGCTACTAGGAAACCCAACATTGCATTTTATTAGTGGTGAGAACAGGACTCGAACCTATATGATAGCTGCAAGCAGTCTCCACGCTGGATACATTTTAGTGCACCATAACTATCTTTTCGCGTCTACCAATTCCGCCATCTCACCTTAATTACAGTAGGTTGTAAGGTACTTGTTAGTTAGACTTTCTCTTACCCCTTTATTAACCTGTATCAAAAATTTTTATTTTGGACCTAACTGGTGGAAACTTGAAAAAACCACCTCACGTATAGTACACTCACCTAAGAACTACCAAAGACTTATGCCTAACTGTCGTAGTCAGATTAGGACTCGAACCTAAATTAAGATGCCTATTGGACTCATACTTCTCCTATTCCAATTAGAGGATCTGACTATAAAAAACAGGAAGCACCTGTTCAGATCTTGGACACTAGTATACTTATCCTCCTGTTTCGCCACCCATGCCTTTGGGTCAATCTGTTTTGTAGTTTTATGTTTTCACATCTACATGACTTTAACTACAAAAGTACGCGTAGTAATTTAATTCCCCACGCGGAATGAGGTTGAGAGCCTCTGTGTTGTAATATATCAATTTAACATTCTTAATATTTATTCACTTCTCACATGAACAACACATATAACCAGTCGCTCGCTTTAGAGTCAGCCACCCACTAATGGATCGCACAGGAATCTAATTTCTCACACCTGTACTGATTATTATTTGAGGTTGAGAACCACTGTGTTGTGAGTAAGATTCTTACTTTTCAGTATGTTTCTCTCCTTTACCTTCTTACGCCTTTCTCAAGGGAACAACACATTTCTTTTTATACCTAAATATACGAATTTATTCTGTAATCTCCAAATTTTCTTCTTCAATAATCTCAGCTTCTTGAACTGTTTCTACAAATAAATAATGTGTTTCATTTCGTAAAACATGATCAACAAATGGTAAATAGTCTCTCCATGCCTTAATTTTGTCGGCATCTAATTGACCGTCTTTATTAATAAAGAACGTGTGAGCAATGCGTCTTCTTACAAGATAACATCGATCATTGTGTTTGTATAGTTCCATGTTTAAATCACGTTAATTTTAGTTACTTTATACTGTCTCATGTATCGATCAACAAACGACTTTCCAACACCTAAATCAATAACTTCATATTCGTTAGGAATCAGTGGTTTACGTTTTGATGAATCTAATACCTCATCTACAGTTACGTTTTGAAACGTAGATATAAATTGTCTTTTACCTTTTTTTAATACAACAACGGTTGTGATTGGTTCTTCTGATGGGCGACCTTTACCCGATGTCTGTTGAGTGTATGGATTCATAACCTTTATTATTTATTAATTTTATACCTGAAATATACGAATAGGATATTTGGTTTCCTAGTCTTTGATAATCATCTTTTTAGAGTCGATTACTTTATTGTCAACTATTAATCGGTAATAGTAGATTCCTGCAGGTAAATGTTCTTTTTCAATTTCAATTTTGTTTTTTTCAGGGTCTAATTCATATTTTAAATTAAAATTAGCATAAGTAGAATACTTAATGTCAATGTATGATTTTGAATGTTTAGGGACAATATATTCAATTACTGTTGAGTATTTGAATGGGTTTGGGTAATTTTGACCTAGTTTAGGTACAACTGTATCCTGTTTGTCTAGTATGGATTGGTTAGGTTTTAAATAATCAACTAAAATGGATTTTGATTGAACACACCCATTTTTATCTGTTACATTTACCAAATAAGTTCCCGCTTTTATTGTTTTTAGGTTTTGTGTTTTAGCACCATTACTCCAAGAATATGAGTATGGTGGTGTACCATAATTAACACTTATTGATATTGAACCATTACTAGCTGTTTTAGTGTTCGGTTTAATAACAGTTTCATCAATTGTCATTGGTGTTAAAGTATCTATAACATAATGAAAACCAACAGTTTCCATAGTACATCCCTTAGAATCAACTACTCTAACCCTATATGCACCCGCTCCCACATTTCCAGTATTTGAAATGAATGGTTTATTGTTCCTATCAAAATAATAGAATGTATATGGAAACAACCCACCACTAACAAAATTTTCCATATGAGATAAACCACCAGGACAAACTATTGGGGTAAATGTTGTTGTTAATCTAAGCTTAAGTGGTTGTGGAATTGAGTCAGAAACTGTTTTAACACATCCCTTGGTGTCTGTTACCTTAACCGTATATTTACCCGCCTTAGATTGCAGATTCTGCGCATTATACCCGTTAGACCACTCATATTTGTATGGGCCTGTTCCACCATCTACTTTAGTTAGTAATATTTTCCCATCTCCACCAAAACAATTTGCTGATACTGGTTTGGCTGTTACAATCATTTTTGAACAATCTTGAGTATAGGAAATGAAGGGGGTTAGAAAAATAGCAATTAAAGTAGATAGTTTCATGGGGTTTTAATTATAAATATTTGTTTTGGTAGTAAGGGACATATTTGTTTCTGACATCCAGTCCTTTTTTAATATCACAAAACTTTGAAGACTCGGTTAATACAAATGCATCCATTTCTTCATCACTAGCACATTCACATATTATATCCAATTCACTTGGTGTAATGTTATACATTGTATACATAAGGCTGTCAATCAAATAAGTTATGCCTCCACCTCCTGGTGCTCCTTCACTTACTTCTTTTCTTAGTTTTTTCATAACTATTTAATTAAAATGAATTTCTTCTATCGGTAATATCTTTTATTATTCCTAAATCAGGAAATATTACAGATACTGTTCTTCCAAACTCTTTATTTGGGGTGAATTGATATGTTATTTCTTTTATAGGACCATATAATAAATTAATTGCAGTCTTTAAGTCTTCTACTTTATCTGCTTCATATGGGGTTAAAGCAAATTTATAGACTAAGTCTTGAACATGAGTAACTGAAAATTGGTTTTCAAATATAATTATTGCCTCTGACTCACATTCAATGTATGGTAATAGAAAACCTAAAAAATCATCATTGAATATTTCTTGTTGGTTAGGGATAATATTAATTTGAGCTCCTTTAATTACATCAAACACATACCAAGTATTTGTGTCTTTATTTTTTCTAATTGATCCTAAATACGTTCTCATATTATTTTTCAGTTATAATTAAATTTTTTATAAATGTATCGTCTTGGTCATGTAAATCCAATTCTAATCTACCTTCACCATTAGTATTCCATCTAATTATCCACCCATCGACCACAACTGAACCATCTTTTGGTTCGTTTGATACTTGGTTTGTTACTGTAAAATTAGGTAAATCACTCATATTAATCAAGCATTATTCCATAACTAGTTAAAATCTCTCTAATCATCTCTCTGTAGCGTTCCGCTACTGAATCTTCTACTGAGCATGCTTCTTTACCATGATTGATATGGGATTGAGCATATTTGGTAGTTTTTCTTAGTTCTTGATCTAAGTCCCACATAGCTAATTTCCACTTATAACCATCAAGTGCTGTTCTAATATCATCTTGATCTTCTACAGCATCAAATTCTAATATAACCTTTGCCATCTTATTTATTTTTTAATTATGCTTGAATATACGAACTTATTTTTGATTTTCAAAATATAATTCAATTTCCTCATTGTGAGGTTTATTTAATTCTTCAAGTTTATCGGCGATCATCCTTAAACTAAATTCATTCCAATAACCTTGTTGTTTCGACCAAAACACCCAAAATCCATCAACTTCAGTATAAAAGTACCCCAAATGTTGGGTATGGAAGTATACTTCGTAGCGATATTTGGATTCTGTGGATTGTAATTTTAGTTCTGGTTTCATTTAGTTACTGATTCTATTTTTTCAATGAGATATTTTTGTAATTCTTCAATTTCAATTTTAGTACTTGGTGTATTGAAACATTCAAATTGAACCCCATCAACTCTATCAGTCATTATTAATAAGTGATAATCATCTGATATGGGATCCTGATTAAGTTGGGATTTTACGGAATTGATCATTTCCACATTTTCCTCAAACTCTGCTTGTTGTGGTAATCTAATTACAAATATTGGTTTCATATTATTTCAATTTGATAATGGAATTTTAATGGTTGGGTGTGATTGATAATTTTCTAAAGTAAAATCACTAATAGAATATGTCGGTAAACAATCACCCACAGCCCATTTAACAATTTCACTTTCAATTTTTAAAGTTGGTAGTGGGTATGGTTCTCTATTTAATTGTTCTTTAATTGGTTCAATTTGATTTGAATAGATATGACAATCCCCCATATTAGCAATTAGTTCATCCGGAATCATATTCACTTCTTTAGCGATTATTTCTAATAATAAGCCATAAGATGCTAGGTTGAATGGGGTGCCTAATGGAACATCTTGGCTTCGAGCATTATACATTAATGAGATTGCTCTTTTAGGAACAGTATCTCCATATATTTTAGGTTCACCTCTGTATAGGTATTTATTTGCCTCGTGTTTTGGGTCTTCAGCATTTCTAACCCAGTCTACGTTATCAATAACCCATTTCTGTCTTTCATCATCACTCAACTCTTTGGTGTAAAATTGAAAGCTATAGTGACATGGTCGTAAAATCATATTATCTAATTCACCAACATTCCAAGCTGAAACGATGATACCTCTATCGTCTGGGTTTGTTTTGAGTAGGTGGATTGCATTTGCTATTTGGTCTATTATTTTTCCATTATATTGAATTGATCTCCAGCCGGCACCATAGATGGGACCTAGATTAAACATTGAATCATGGAAGGAATGACCCCCAGTTTTTACCTTTTGTTTAATTTCTTCAAGTGTGTATGGGGAGGAACATGAGTTTTTATATTTTTTAAACCAATCCCCGTCCCAAATAGAAATGTTATCTTTCCATAAATGTCTAATATCTGTTGAACCATTAAGAAACCATAAAAGTTCACCAACAATACTTTTCCAGTGAAGTTTTTTCGTAGTCAATAATGGAAACCCGTCTGACATTTTATGTCTAATTTGTCTACCAAACACAGAAATTGTTCCAACTCCAGTCCTGTCTTGTTTTTTTACTCCATTATCTAAAATATCTTGAAGCAATGCTTGGTATTGTTTATCTAAATTGTTTGCCATAACTTTTTTATTTGATTAAATATACGAATCCTATCGGCCTAGTACAATTCCTCTTTTAATATCATATTTGAATGGATCTGCCGGTCCTTTTCTAACAGCATTGTAATCTTCATGGTCACCATCCCACCAATCACCTCCATTCTCCTCACTATAAAAATCTCTACATACTTCGATATGTTCAATTCTATCTTTAGTTACATCTCTAAATCCACTTTCATATCCTTGAACGTATACTTCTAAATTACCATCTAATGTCATTAAATGGTTGATTAATTCGTTAATAGTCATAACCGAATAATTTATCATATGAATAATCAATCACTTCACCCCATCTTAACCCAGTTGTTAAAAATAGGAATGCTGGGATAACAAATGTTATTAATAATAAGCTCCACATTGTGGAGATTAATAAAAATAATAATCTTTTAGCTAATAGTTTCATCTTTTATTTCTTTTAAAAAAACACCACAACCAAAGTCTTTGGTTTGGTTAATAATTCTGTGACTTAATGTCTTGTATTCTTTTTCTTTTAATAGGAACTGGAATTGTTCAAATTGAAATTCCTTTCCCTCACATACACATTCGTATGTTTTTCCTTCGAATTTAAACTGTAGTTTCATCTATTTTGGTTAATGTGTAATTACTGTTTTTTGTTTTAAATACTACTTTATCAGGAGTAAATGAAATTAATTCGGTAATAGGTGTTGTTTGCCAAACATAATACTGGTTAAATGGGGACATAATCAATGATCTACCCACTGAGGGTTCTTTGTGTCTTGATTTAAATGTTGAATCATCATTCCACTCAATCCACGTAATATCAACGGATTTAACGATCATATTATCGTGTTCTCTAACAAGACACCACTTTGGGTGATCCACCGTTATTCCAATCATACTAGCAAAGGTATCTAAGTCAAAGGATGTGTTTTCTATTTTACTCATTTCTTATATTGTTTAATATATTCGTGTAATGATTTTAAATCAGTGCAAATTGGTAAACCGTTATCATCTGCTGTCAATCCCCATTTCCATAATTATTTTCATAGATGAACCAATTAATCCAATCAATTCCTTCTACACTATAGTGACTTTTAAATGTTAATTGTAAAAGTTTATCTAAACCTTGCCATACCGGAAATTTTTCATTCTCTAAAAAGTCAAATCCCAAATTATACAACTCTTGGAATTGTTTAGTTGTTTGTTTATACTCTTTAATGATTTTTTTAAATTCTTTAAACTTCATAACTTTATATTTAATTTTTCTTCTGTTAGATCATCTAATAGTTCGTGGCAATTAAGGCATTTTGGGTCACAATTCATATCTAATACTTCTTTAATATCAAATTGATGCTGACACACGTGTTCTACTTTAAAATACTTTTTTACTCTCTTAATTACTCTTTTCATTATTTTTTTATTTATACTGGAATATACGAATGAGAATTTAATTATCTCTGTCCTCTAATTTGAGAGAGTATTTCTTCGTTGGTTTGGTAATCGTGTGATTCGATTTCTTCTCCAATTAAAGCATCAATTCTACCTAATTGGTATGCTTTCTGTTCGAGTGATGTGTTGAGGTGTTGAGGAAACACATCGTGTAAACTGTCGGTAAAACCCTTCATATACACTGCTAGTAGTTGTTCGTCGGTAATATTCATTTTATTTATTTTTAGTTAAAATTAAACAACCATTTTCATCAAGTTTATAACCTGAATTTGGTGCGTGTTCTTCAAAACCTCTAACTTCTGATTCTGTTAATTCAGAACTGTATGGTAACATTTCAATCTCAACCTCTATTTCTGTTGGTTGTTGTAGCAGTAATTGTATAAATTCATCTACTGGTAATCTTGAAAGATAAATGTTTTCTGTTGACCTATCATATCCCCATACTATACCTTGTTTAAATTGCTCAAGTGTAAACAACTTATCTTTATTCAACTCCACGGCTTTGTTGAAACCTTTTAAATAACCTATTCTAAAATAAGGGTCTTGTTTATACTTTTGACTATCCAATCTTAATGGGTCAGTATTGTTACATTCTTCTAAAGCTAATGCTCCAACATCTATTATACCAAACATTTCATCACAGTTCTGTTTGGATAATCTTTTATAAGGAGATTCTTGGGTTGTAGCTATACAACTATCATCTTCGGCATATAACTTGTATTCTTCACCAATTTTCTTTAATATCATAACCTTTGTTTTAATTTATTAATATGCTTGAATATACGAAACCTATTTAAGAAAACAAAAGCCCCTGTTGGGGCTTTAAAATTATTTTTTCTCTAATATAATTATTGCATCCCGTATCTGGGCGCACACCTCATACAGCTCATTTTCTTCAAATATGGAGAGATTTTGTTTTAAGGTAGATAAAAATTCTTTCCTATCCACAGTAATGTCATATATTGTTTGTTCTTGTTCAACCAACACCGACAAAGCATGTAAGTGGCGTTTACGTCCCTTTAGGTTAGATAAGATAGTAGTAACCAATGCTTCAGCAATTCGCACATCTCTCTTAGTAATCAATTCCTCGAATTCATCACTATTAAATACAATAATTTCACTTGCCATATTAAAATAAATTTAAAAACCCAGGATCAATTGGTTTATCCTTGAGTTTTTGGTTACGCTCATCGTCTTTTAATAACCGAGTTGCTAACTTTTCTAAGTGTTTTTCCTTTTGTTTGTCGTAATCTTTAATTATACGTTGGTGTTTCTTAGACGGTTTCATACTCATAAATATTTACTTTTTTCTTGAAACCAAAGAATAAGGATCATCATCTACACTGTCATTCCATCCACCCAATTCCTCCAATTTAGATAAATGGTATTCGTCTAATTCAAAATGAACTAAATCAGAATGGAATTGACCTTGTCTACCTGTTTCAATCCACTGGATGTCACTTTTAGTGAATGTATTACCAATATATAGGAAATAACAATTGTAGCATAGTAATTGAACGTTATTTAATCCCCAATGGGTTCTATTTCCATCTATAAAATTAAGTAGTAATGGTGGTTTGTTATCAATTGTTCTACGTTGTGAAAAACCACACGCATAACATTCCTCCTTCATATAACCAGATTCAATCATACTTGCTCTGATTTTATCTGGGTGGAAACTAGCTGCTGATACTTCTCCGTTTATTATTTTAAGTATATGGGGTAATGTTTTTGCATTTGGGTGAGGGCTAGATAAAAATTTCTTAATACCTTTACCACATTGGTTTTTATGCACGTCAAATAATGATTGTCCTGTGGCTTCATCGGTATAAGCCTTCATGTATCTTTTAACATGTTGGTAGGAACAATTCAAGTATCTTGAAGCGGCTCTAACTGACTTTGTCTGTGACATGGCCGCTAAAATCATTTCTTTAGTTAAATGTAAAGCTCTTGGCATATTTTATTTTTTATTGAATATACAAAAAAAGCTTGGTAAAACCAAGCTTATTCTTCTTCTTCTGATAATTTAGGATTTACAATATCGAGATGTTTCTTACTAATCGTTTCATATTTCTCGTATTGTTCGGGTTCCATAAATACTACATCGGTCCATGTGTGGTCCTTGTTTCCAAACATGGTAGTTACACCACGTTTAGCCCCCGTAGTAGAACAATCTACACAGGTTTTAGTTCCTGGGAGGGCTTTAATGCGGAGTGGGTTTATTGGTTCTTTGCAATGGATGCAAGGTATAGATTCATTCATATTGTTTGATAAATTTGTATAATTGTTTTGGGGTTTTGATTATATGTTCGACATCGTTTTCATCTACTATACTACATTCTTCCCCATCTTCTGCTGTTCTTTCGAATACATACCATAAGATAACGGAGGATGGTATTTCTCCATATGTTTTAGCAAGTAAATTTTCAATTATCACCATATATCCCATATCGTATGCAAACAAGTTAATACCTAATTCTTCAGCTAATATGGATCTTTCACTAGCATCACATAACGCTTCAATTAAACTTAGGAAATACGCTTCATCTTGTTTTTTAGGTGATAATGTTTTTTCTTTTATTTCAACACCTTTCCCAATTAACTCAGATAGATGTTTCGTCTGTCTCTTCTCCATATGCTTTTACGTTAAATATAGATATGAATTCATCTACTGTTAATTTTTTAATCTCAGCAAATATTTGAGCAGCTTCATAAGCATTATTTGCTTTTACTTTGTGTATAGGCTCTGAATTTGAATCATAAGCACTAAAATAAACATAAGTTTCCATTTTATAAGTTTATTAATGTGTGAGATAAATCTTCTAAATGTTGGATATGGACCTTAAATATATCTGCTTCAAAATCTCCAGTAAATCCAGGACCATCTTTAATGATTTGTGGGAAGTTATGCAATATATGGATACTATCAGTAGTCAATTGTTTAGCATCAAATTCAATTACAATGTCATTTTCACTAATAGGATCATTATGGCCAATACACATTACTCTTTTAGATAAATCGTATGTTGTATTATGCTGTTCCTGGTCAAGATAATGCGAATATAACACTTGCATTTCGTCCTCAATATAAATCCTGTCACACCACGGTTCAAACGCTTCTAACAACGCTAAATTACAGTTTTTAACAACATATGCAATGTTGTATACTGGTGGAATGATTGGGTACTGGAATTCATCATTTTTAATCCATGATTTCCATTTGCGCAAATAGTTACGTTGTGCTCGTTTAGATACTATTTTAAAATAATCATCATCCGTTCCCACTTTATCATTCCATCTGTGCCCACGACATGTTAAATGATAGACAAAAGCATCTCTAGATTGAATTAATTCATACCCAGCTAGTATCCAACGTTGAAATATATCTGAGTCTTCATAAGGGAATGGAGCAAATAATGGGTCATGTCCTCCTATTGCTTGGAAATCTTTTTTATAGATAATCCAAGGTGCGAACATGCCTTTTGTTGTTTGATCTTTAAATTCAATTTGTGCGTCGGCAACAAATGTTTCAAAAGCATCTATATCTAATGTGTCAAAATCCATTCCAAAATCACGAATGATTTTTTCTTTACCTTCAGGATGTAATGGTGGTTCGATTCTAGTACCACAAACAACAGTTCCAGGTTTGATATGTTTAACTAGGTTTTCAATATAATTAGGTCCTAGGATCATATCGGCATGGATAATACCTACAATTTCATTAGTAGCTAACTCAATCCCTTTATCATATAAAATAGTATGACCTACTCGTTCTTCACTCCTAATAATTCTTGTTTTATTATTAGGTAATGTTTCTACTGTTTGCATCCATTCCCAAGTTCCATCAGTTGAACCATCATCTAATAAGATGATTTCAGCTTCTGGAGCATGTTTTAAGATAGAGGCATATGCATTTTGGATATGCTGGAGGTTGTTGTACGATGGTAATATTAAACTAATCATATTTTCTGTATTGTTAGTCCCCATATAACGTTAGGGGTGTTTATATCATAATATGGGTAATATTTTGGGTTATTAATTTCTGGTGAGGTTTCATCCCAATTTACATAATCTTGGGATATATAAAATTTCTCATTAGAAATATAATATCCATTCCTTTCTAATTCCTTTTTAATTAGGTTTTGTCTTCTATAATCATAGTACCTTAAAAATGGCTCACCCGTTTCTTCATAATTCATATACGGGCCTGCAGGTAATGTGATTATTAATTTTGAGTTTTTATCCTTTAATAGTTTACATGACTTATTGATTCCCGCTAAATCATGATTCCATCTACAGGTATCATCTTCTGCTAAACCATTTGCCATACGATCTCCAGCAAACCAAAAACCAAAATGTTCAAATACTGAAATTGATATTATATAATCGTATTGGTTATTTTCATCAAATTCAATAAAATCACCTTGGATATGTGACCATTGAGTATTTTCTCTTAACCAACATCCAGGATTTGATGGTCTGATGTCGGTTGTGGTTACATTTTTAAAACCCAATTCATGAATTGACTCTGATACTCCTTCTACTCCTCCCTCACATTCCCCAATAATTAAAACCGATTTGGTATTATCAGTTAATTGATCAGTAAAATAAGGTACTTCTACTAATTTGGTTCCTCTTAAATTAATCATGTGTTATTTTTTGGTTTATTATATCTTAATATTTTAAAGGGGCACCATAATATGGAGCATCCCAATTTGATTGCATAACTATACCCAAATATTGTTCTGAAATTTGTTGTTCTGTTATTTCTAAATGTTTGTATTCATCATATTGTTGTCCATAGTGGAATACTTTAAACATCGGTTCTATGGGCCATATTTTGAAGTTATTTCTGTATAATAACCACTCCCCATACCATGTAAATTCACTCGGGCAGAATCCAATTAGATCAGCAAATGTTAAATTATTTGGCTTACAGTATTCTTCTTCTAATGTTTCCCAAACATTACAATTCCATATGGATGGGGTCGGACCAAAATCATACACTCTTCCAGGACGAGAAAATAAACTTTGGATCTTTTTTCTATCGTCTTTGAATGATATCCTACAATCAAATGGTAAATTATTAAATTTACTAGTTGCTACCCAAGTATGAAGTTCTTTTTGTTCATGCATACATGTATAAGGGGTATTTACATCAAACATAAAATCACTTATACTGAATGGTTTAATAAAATATGAATCTGAATCTATCAGTACATAATTTTCACATATGTTTAGTTTCCAAAAACTGGATTTTACTATCTGTTGAGTTAGCCATCCTGGGCCTGAGACATTGTAAATAGTTTCATCAAATACTAAATGGGCATTTTCAAAAATTGAAAATAAATCTTGATCTTCTCTTGGGATACTGATGTAAAAAGGTATATTATCAGTATTGTGTTGTTGGATTGAGTTATATAATACTTTAACTCTTTCTAAGTCACCCCTATATGACTTGCAGTATAAAACTATTTTATGCATTTTTTAATCCGTTAATCATTCCTACTTCGTTGAATATAGGAAAATTTCCCCACTTATCCAACCATTTTTGAATGTTCTTTTTTTCCGCTTCAACTTGCCTTGGATCACTTTTACCATCAAATAATTCTAAACGATGTGAACCTCGAGCTCCAAAATGCCATACTAGTGAAGACCCAGTTAATAAAAACTTGAATCCCTTTTGTAACATCCTTAAAAACAAATCCATATCTTCCCAGCTAGCTGGGGCGAATATAGGATCATTCCCTCCTATTTCATCCCAATCACGCTTACGGATTAATCCCGATACACCTTCTCCTTTAGGTATTTCATAGGTTTTATTAGCCCACATAAATTCCATAGCATAATCTTCAAATTCTCTAGCATTAAAATCATGATAATACGCACCAAAAATTTCTTTATCTACGATATATGTTCCAGGCCTTGAGGAAGGATTATTAAACATATTGGGTTCCATTCTGTGAGATGACACCCACAATTTTTCATCAGGATACTTTTCCAGAGTATCTAGTAATGCTTTATCCCACCATTTACCAACGTAAAAGTCTGAGTGTAAAAACATGATATATTCGGTTTCAACGCGATCCGCACAAAAATTCATTCCACCACCTATACCAACCGGTACTTCGTTTTTATCAATGAAATATGTTAAATTGTATTGCTTAGCATTTTGTTCTAACCACTCATCTGTCCCATCGGTACAATTTTCGGCATGGATTATGAATGGAGCGTCTGTGAAAAAGCTGTTTTTCCTAACGGAATGAACAGCTAATTTAAGATAATCCAAATTATTATAAGTGGAAATGCAAAATGTAAGATAATGATCTTTATTAAATACCTGCATATAGATTATTTTGAAGGATCTGACGTTTTAATGTTTTTGGATGGTACAAACTCCATTCTTCCTCAAATGGTAATCGGGATAATGTTTGGTAACCTTTTACTGTTTCGTGTACTTTACCTTCCCATCTAATATTTGGGTCGCGTCTGAAAATACGAAGTTGTGGGTCAAAAGCATTAATCCAACCTTTTTCATTCATTGTCCATCCCATTTGATTAACATATATGTCTATCTCATTTGCATCACCTGATAGAGTGTTGATTCGAGGGACCCAATATGCGTCAATAGATGGATTTAATTCCAAGACAGCTGGTAGAGACTTAATTAAGTTCTCGTGTGGTAATTCATCTGCGTCTAAATTACAGATAAAATCTTTATTACACATATCAATGAGTTTATTTTTCCATGATGCGAAATCACGGTCAAAGTGGCCTTTACCCCACATAAATTCATTGTTAATTGAATGGGTACGGAGAAAATTCTCCACCTCGGGATCACCATTTGCTTCATCATATAAAATGACAATGTTATCTTGTGGTCGCTTGTGCTGAAGCAAAAAGTGCACTAAACGTTGAATCTCAAGGAATTCATTACACACAGTAACCGAGTATGAAATTGATGGACTCATATTTTTTATTTTATGTAAATATATGAAAAAAGCCTGGTTTAACCAAGCTTTCTTATTTTATTTAGGTAATACTCCTAGTTCCTCAAGTGCACCAATATAGTCGCGCTCTGGGAAGTATTTGATGTTTGCCATATCTGGTCTATGAGTCATGTACTTTCCTTTTTGTCCTGGGATTGGGTGGTTTTTTTGTTCAGCTTCAGGTATTTCTACTTGTTTTACTACAGCCCATCCCCAATTATCTACAGATGTTCCACCAGCATAAATCATTCCTAATTCATTTTTAATTAGGTTTGGAAACCATACTAAACCTGTTTCAGGATCCTTCCAAGCTAATTCTTTATGTAACTCAGGTAAACCTTGGATGGTTTGCTCATAAAATTCACTACCTTCAGTTAGTAGTGTGTTTGAATAGAAACCACAAGATAAGGATAAGTAGTTATAAATACCTTTAGATACTTCTGTTTTGTAGCAGAGGTCCCCTTTTGATTTAGGACAATTGATTATTTCGTCGTTTTGCATATTATTTTATTTTAGGTATAAATGTTTAAGTACTACTCTTTTAATTTGTTCTTTTATTAATTCATTTTTAGTTATACCCTTCAATTCTCTTTTTTTAGGATAAACTATTTTTTTATATGCCTCAGAAGGAGAGATTGATAAGTGTTCAGATAACCCCATTACTTTGTATTCATCAACGGGTGATAAATTTTTCTTAACAATCCAAACCCTATCATTAACCCAAGAAACATTATATTTTTCAGATAATAATGATCTCCATCTTTCTAAAAAACTTTCATCTGAGTATATCCTTTCATGAGATTCAGTTAATCCACTAAAAGAAACTATGTCTGGGGAAATGGTAGATATAAATGAATATACTATTTTAAATAAAGTGGATGTTACTTTGAGAAAGCTTGAAGGGGTTTTTAGTTTATCAGATATATCACCCCATTTCCAACTAACGTCCCAATATTTTGAAAGAGAATATTTTTTATGATCTATTGGGGCCCTATCAATGTCGTAATGATTTCTAAAATTTACAATAGCTATTACATCTCCATCCAAAATGACTTTATATTCAAAATCATTTGACTTAAAGTAATCTAATGGAGAATCATATAACTCATTTAAAAAATGAGAATAATATTTTTTTACATATTCCTTAATTAACTTGGAATCCATTATTGTTCTATTTTTTTAAGTTTAGGAAGAGTTGGGAGTGTTAGAGGAACCTGTTTAACTGGGGATGGAATAGCATCAAGGATTGTTTTGAATTTATCTTTCATATTATCGAATGAAAAATTATTTCTTGTATGGTAACCTTGGCGCTTAGCTAATTCAGCATACTTTTTATAATTGTCGAACATGTCTAAAATCACACTTGACGCCTGTTGAATATCAACGCTAAACCAGCTCGCTTCTTTCAACAGCATATTATTCGCTGCTGATTGATGAATAGGCGTTAAATTACCGCCTAAAAGCGCAGTAAACTCAGGTTTTAAATAATCTAATTGACCGCTCCACCCGGTAGTAATAATTGGTTTATTAATTGATGAGAATTCACATAACGTTCTTCCCCAACCTTCTCCTTTAGTTAATGAAACCATACATTTTACTTTAGGATGATTATACAGCTTATTAATTTCTTCATCTGTAAATTCACCATGTAACAAGTAAATATTAGGTAATGTATTCGCTACAACTGTTTTTTTAATTTCGTTAATTCGTTTAAGGATTTCTTCACGATCTGTATATGATGCTGAAACAGTAGATGTTTTAAGTATAAGTGCAGGAGTATTTTTCTTATTCTTGAATAATTCAAGGAATAACTTGATTAGCAATCCAACATTTTTTCTATCTTCACCAATTGGTGTATTTCCAACCCACATTGAATTGAATAAATAACAAAATTTTTCTGGGATTGTGTCTAGATTAAATTCAGAGTTATCAACATCTGTTATTTTATATGTGTTTAGATCAACACCTTCTAATAATGTATCTCCTGGTTTAGTCCATTCAATTAAACCAATGTTTTGGTTTGTATTTTTGTCTACTTTATGGAATTTACTTGAACGTAACACATCAATTGTATGTTTTGATGAACCTAATACTAAATCCATACGTTGACATCCTTCTACCCAATCAGACGGAGCTATTGTAGATTCAATACCTGCGGTAATTCCACAATTCCATCCCCCAATTGGTTGAAATTCACCTGGGATGGTATGCATGAAGAAAAAATCAGGTTTATATGTGATTTGTTTAGTAGGAAGAAAATATTCTTCTAAAAACTTCCATTCAGGATTAATATCAATAAAATTAGTTGGTGTGTTGCCCCAAGCACATGGTAGGATTTTAATATCCCACTCATCTTTTTTTAATTCGATTAATGCCTTTGCAATATTTCTCCCACACGCCCCGTAACCACTAAAAGTAGTTACTGGAGAGTATAAGATGCATGTATATGCTTTTTTCATATTTGTTATTGTTATTTTAAATTATTAATATTAAATTTATCTATTTCATCTTCCCATATTCTATAAAGAGTATATCCTTTTTCCATAGCTAATTTATTTTTTACTCTATCATTAATTCTATTTCTCTTTTGGGTTTCATTTAAGTCATTATAGCCTTTATCTTTACCATGCCAATATATACCATCAATTTCTATCAATATGTTTTTATGGGGAATGTAAAAATCATATACCTTGTATGGGGTTTTACCTCCCTTATATTCTATAACATGTTGGAATATATGAGAAACATTATGCTCATCCAATATTTGTTTAAATTTTAATTCAGGTTTTGTATTAGTTCCATTTAAACTACCGTTAATTTGGTTTTTTTCGATGTTGGATTTACATAAACACTTTCTAGAGCAATAGCTACCTATATTTATCTTTCCTTCATAATACTTTATTAAAGAAGTATATACTATAAATTCTTTATCACAATATAAACAATTATTTATTTGGGTTGCATTTTTAGTCCTTTGAAGGTTTTTACATGAAACCGAGCAGTATTTTTGGGATGAGTTCCAATTTTGGGTTGTAAAGGGTTTAGAACAATATTCACAACTATTTTTTAATTTTTCTTGAGTAATACTGTTATAAAAACATTTTCGACATACATCATTATTAGCTGAAGATGTTAAAAATGCAGGATATGTTTGAAACTTTTGAGTTTCCCCACATGATGGGCAATTTTTTACCCACAGGTCTGGGTTTTTAGATATTCCTGTGTATTTGTTTTTGTGTTGGCTACTTTTATCATATTCTTCTTTTTTGCATTGAGAGCATGAATAATTTAACCCATCTTTAGTAGCATTGTTTTTATAAAAATATTTTACATCTTTTTCAATATTGCACCTACAACATTTCTTTTTTTTCTCTTCCATTTTCAACATATTTAATAATAATTTGTTCTACCAATTTTTGTAATTTTAAGCCGTTCTCATCACAATATTGTTTTAATTGAGTGTGGACTTCTTCTCTGATAATAATTGATTTTTTCATTTTATTATAAATATGTAGAGGGTATACCAAAGTATACCCTTGTATAACTTGATTTTAATAAATTAGTTTTGTATTTCTTGTTGTGTCTGGAGTATACGAAGTAGCATTCACTAATTCAAATGTTTCTCTAGGTTCCCAAGTATTAAATAACACATCAATTGCTTCAATAGCACGTTGACCCATAATTTCACTTGTAAATCCCGCTTCGTTTAATGCCCATTCTCTACCAGCTAAACCTCTACGTTTTCTTTCTGTTGATTCTAATGAGTAAATATTGAAAATTTGTTCAGCTGCATCTTCAGGTTTACATCTATCATCACTGATGTATGGTGTTTTAGGTGAACCTTGGATTGAAATATTGGTTGGGAATACAGGAAACGCCCATTCACCGTGGTTTTTGTATGTGCCTCTGTGGTTTGAAGGGAAATCAGCTGTGAAGTCTAACCATTCACCATTTTCATTTTCAAATCTCATTTGATCTTGCATACCACCTTGAACGTTTGCTATAATTGGTGTTCCTGATACTATGGCCTCAGCTAAAGATAACCCAAACCCCTCATTACTACTTAATAATATTTGAGCATCAGCCATATTGTATAACAAATTCATGGCGTCTGGTGAGTTGCGGTCAGTTGAAAAATAGATGTTTGATTTATAATCAGCTAATAAATAATCTACTACAGCAATTAAATCAGTCCCGTGGTCACTCACTGGTTCAGTGTGAAGAAGGAACGCACATTTTTGTGCTTGCTCAGGGGTTAATTTATCTAAAAATAAACGAAACGCCAGCAATGCATCTGGGATTTGTTTGCGGCGCATATTTCTAGAGTTAAAGAATAATACGAAATCGTATTCTTTCTCTTTAAAGAATTTTTTCTTCATATCTACTAACTCAAGGGTGTTGGGATCTAATGGTTTAAATACATTATGATTAACACCATGAGGAAGATAAGATAAAAGGATTGGACTGTTTCTATTTGTTTTCATTTTGTTCATTTATATAATTTAAAACTGTTTTTTCGATAAAACCTCCAATTTTTAAAGTATTGTCCTCACAATACTCTTTTATTTTAATATACGAATCTTCTCCGAAGGTCACAGTATATTTTTTCTTTTTTTCTTTCATAATAACTTTTTTCCTTTGTTTCTGTTACCTATTTGATCTGTGTACCCGAATGACTCTGCTATTTCTGTTGTTTTGAATAAGGGTTGATGGTTAGAATAGTGAAAACATTTTTCCAAATCACCTTCTTGAGTAAAATCAAACGAGGCACATGGTAATATATGATCTATTTCCCAAACATCCCCGTGATTTTCCCAAGTCATTTCCGGTGAAAATAATGACTCAATATATTGTTTAAATTCTTCAACAGTACAACCTAATATCTCCATGGTTTTTTTAGATTTAGTAAAACCAGTTATCAAAGAATATATTCTAGATGTGGTAAGTTTTCTTAGTTTATAACTAATATCTTTCCCATATCTTCTTTGTTGGGCTAAATTATTATTTTTTAAATTAACTTTATTATATTCTTTTTGTCTATTAGGATGTTTTTGATCATACTCTTTTCTTTTTTGAGCAAATTTTTCTTTATTACTATGGTAATATTGGTTGTCATTTTGGTTTTTTCTTTTTCTATTTTCCTCATTACTTCTATACTCTATTTGGTATTGTTTTTCACAAGGAATGCACTTGCTAGAATGTCCACCTTTCACATGATTATTTATATAAAATTCATTATATGGTTTATACTCTTTACATCTACAACATGTTTTCATAATTATGTTTTTATTATAAATATGTTAAAAATAATGCAAAGTCATGAAACGGAATGAAAAATTATGAAATTTTTTCTTTGTCAATATCAATATAAGGAATATCTCCCAATACTACCTTATTAACATTAAGGGTTTGTTTGGATATAGATAGTAACATATCACAAGATTCATAATACGATTTGTTCCATAATGGATATGGTGTGGGTGAATCCCAAATATTTAGATAAATTATTGGGATTTGTTTTCTAACTTCATTTTCAATAGCAAACAACCACTCATAGTACCTAGGATCTGAAATAAATAAAATAGCATCAGGTTTCTCGGTTTTTAACAACGTGCGAATCAAATTAGCATCTCCATACCCACTTACAGGATATAAAAATACAGATGCATCTTCAACACCTGATGTTTTAGCAGTATCTGCAGATAAATCTAAACGTTTACCAGCTTCTGGGTGGTTTATGGCTCCTCCTATTGCTACAAAATTGTAGTGATGACATGTATTTAAGGTCAATTCACGGGCTACAGTCGCCACCCCGCTAAAAACCCTGAGATCGTCCGCAATTAATAATATTTTTTTCCTTTGTTCTTTAGGTATATAACCTGGTTTTTCTTTCATATAACTTATTTTTTAGTTTTATAAACATTATATCCATCATTTTTTGTTGATGATGAATACCCATTTATGGTTTTTAATTGTTTTAAAATATAAGCCCCATAGGTATTATTTTTTTGTTTTTCTCCTCCTTCACCAACTTTACCACTACCTTCGATATAAAGACAATCGGGGTTATTTTTACTAATAAAATCTTTAACAATAACTGTTACTGTGGATAATATTCGGAGTAAATGTTTTATTGAAGTTTTAACATATTGGTTATTATCACCCCCAACATCGTAACCTACATTATAATAAGTATTAAAATTTCTTAATGTTGGAGAAAAACAATATTTCCATTCCTCACTACCAATCTCAAATTTATCAAAATTCACATCCACCACCACATTCTCCCCGTTCATTTCAATATGAAAAAAATAGTGGAGAGGTGATGTTGATTTAAAATCGAGGGGGGGAATGTTAGATTCACCTATTTCATTTATTACAGATTCGGTAATAGTTTTAACTAAAATATTTTTAAAATTAGACATAACTTATTTTTTAATTTTAACGGGAATATACTAACTCCCTATTACTTATCCAAATATTTTACCTCAGTTGTATGGATTAGTTTCCTAAATTCTGGGTCTGTGTTGTACAGATGCATTGCTCTTTCGGTTAATTTTTGAAGAGAGAATTTTTGTTTTATCGTATTCACGCGAAATTCTTCAAATAGATCTTTGTCTACTTTTACTGATGTTAATTGTTGGTTTGCACTCATTTTAGTATATATTATAGTTCGTATATAAATATGGTGGAGGGATGTGTGAGTATATTCTTATATAACTTTAATTATTTAACACCAATCCCCTCACCATCCAAATACACTAACTTTACTACCCTATCTCCATCTATAATGGATATTGTGGGGTACTCATCATCAGGTATAGGATGTGTTGGTTTAATTTCAATTTTATACTCCCAACAAAGTTTATCTACTTTACTTAAAAATTCTACTATTCTATCTTCCATAACTTTAACTATTATATGTTGCACTACATAGTGATACTTTGTAAAAGGGACACCATTTACACCCATCACTCACTGTTGGTTTATGTTCCACTTTTTTATACCCACTCAAATCAAATGCTTCGTTAATAAACGTATCTATTGATTGAGTTGCCTTGTTTAATTTAACTTTACCTGATGGAGGTGAAAACGTTTGAATACGGCGAATAACGAAATCCTCACTTTCGAATAATTTACGTTTGACGATAAAGAATTCAATTTCAATTTTATCTACTGGATGGTTGAATATTTCGGATATGAATTTTTTGTATAGGATGAGCTGGAATTGTTTGTTTTCGTCTTTTTTCTCTTTGTCTCTCCATCCGTTACCCGAAGTTTTGATATCAATGATTTTAATTGTATCTGTTGGTTCATGATATAATACTACATCAAGGTAACCTTGATATACAACATTAGGTAGTGAGGGGTTTTGTATTTTGGATACAGGTACCTCACACCCAACCAAATACCAACCACGTTTAGAGAAATGTTTGGATTTATTTTTAGCGAAATCACGGATAATTTCGATACCATCATCGAAAAATTCACGAAGTTGTTCAGGTGTGCAAAAGTGCTGGTTACCGTTTTTCTTGTATTGGGTCTTGTATTCAGCACGGAGTGCTTCCTCGAACATTTCTGATGTATTTAAACGGTCGGCTTCAGCAGCGCTTTGCTCATACATTACTGTTAAGTAGTGTTGGATCACAGTGTGGATGCTAGATCCGAATACTGTGTGAATGGTTGAGCTAAATTGTTTGTGCCCCTCTACATAGTTTAATGACCATTTCTTTCTACATTCATTAAACATGGATAACTGCGAGTACGAAATAAGTTTCTCGTTCGCCCAGTCCATTTCTTTCTGTTTATAGTTACGAATGTCCTGTACAATTTGGGGTATTTTCTTTTTAGCCATAACCGGAATATACAAAGAAAGCCTGGCAGAACCAAGCTTTTTAAGTATTTTTGATAGTACTGGGTTATTTAATTATACCAGCACGTACTTGAAATAGTTTACGCATTTCATCTAATTGTTCGGATTGACCAACAATAGAATCATATGATTCCATACCCAAACATTCACCTTCAGCGCTTAAACTGATTGCACGTTCAGCGGCATCATGTAAATCCATATCCGTTTTAGCGTCTTCTTTTGCGTATTCTAATAGACGAATGAATAACGGAACGTCTACTGTGATTGTATCTTTTGGGTTCATGTATTTTTATGTATAAATATTATGAATTTTGTTCTCGTATGATTTTTTCCATTTTTTCCAGGTATAGAATACCATCCATTAATTCTTCACGTAAGTGTTTACAATAATCTAAAAAGTTTAAATCTGTACGTTCTAATCCAACACCATATTTTTCACGGCCGAATTGTGCACGTTCGATAAATTTATCTATTACTGAATCAACAACATGGTCTGTTGTTGGGATAGTGCGGCTATTTTGTTTTTCTTGGTTTTCTTGCATTTTTTTCAGGTTTTGAGTTGTCTATGCCCATTTTTAATAATATTTCGGTTACACCATTTTTACCTAGCAATTCCATATATTCTACAGCATCTCTCAAACTACATTCGTAGTAACGAGCTATATGTTCTGCTTCGGGAGGTGTTGATGTTTTGGTTTTACCAACCCATTTCAACCATACTTTACGTTTTGGGATTAAATTGCAATACGCAGTGTAAATATATTTCTTTTGGTCGTGTGGGATTTTTTGAACGTAATTGGCTAGCTCGATATAGTCTACGTTCATGGATATGAACTTATGGATCATATATGGTTGGAAGGACCCCCAGTCCCCCTCATCAAATGTGGAGGCTGGTTGTTTCTTCACTGTGATTTGCTCGAGCCAATCGAATAGAGTCATGGTTACAAGGAATGTTCTTTATATTCATCACGTAACTCTTTTGGTAAAGAGTCTAAAACGATTTTTTTAGATTCGATATCGTAAAATACACTTATCGGAACCAAACCGTCTTCGTCTGAACCAAGAATAAATTTGGAAATTTTACGTAAAATGTAACCTTGTTGGAAGATAATACCTCCGTCAAAACCTTCAACTGCTGTTGAATTAGCTAAATCAATTTGTGGTTGTTGCATTGTTTATTTATTTTTATATGGTTTCTAAAATTTTAGCGATTGCAGCAAAGAAACATATTTCTTTATCTATCACGCTCGCACTCTGGAACATATGATCATTTATTGTGATAATCACGAGTCCTTCATTTCCAGATGCATATTTTTCTACATCTGTGTATAGTTTTTTATATAGACTATCAAAATCACTCACATCACTATCCGCTATTAATTTACGGATTTCAGTAAATGTTTTTGAGTGTTTTTTAGATAGTAATTGAATTAAATTATTTTCAGTGTCTGCATCGTTGGTTAACGTTTGAGACAGCACAAGTTTATCGTCTATAATGTGTTTTTGCACATTGTTGATAATACGACGCAAATCAGGATAGTACGCGTTTATAATCGCCGCTACGTCGCTGATTTCGTACTGTATATTTTCAGTGTCGAGTATGTTTACTACGTGTTTGGCTACGTGTTTTTTGCTTGGTGGTTTCAAATTGTAGTCCTCCAAACGCGAACGCAACGGTTCAATTAAGCGTTCTGGGTAATTACCGGTTAATATGAATCGTGTATTTAAACTGTATGTTTCGATCATGTTTAGGAGCAATACTTGCCCTGCTTGCAGGATATGGGTGCAATTATGGGTTAATACGTCATTATTCTCACCTATAAAAAAATTATGATTTTTACTAACAGTTAAATCATACACCTTTTTTTTTCCTTCAAGTTTTTTTACATTAACTATATTTAATTTTTTCATAACTTTAAACCTTTAATCATTTTATTATAATATACTAAAAAATTATCACTCATACACACTTCTGGGTTTATGAAGTTGATTAAATTGGATTCGTTCACCCATATAAATTTATAATCATTTTCTAAACACCATTTTATAGCTCCATCCATTTTATCAATTTGAGCAATATATTGACGTTTAGGCTTGAGTTCATATAATATTTTATTTTCCAAATCTATGAAATCAGGAATATATATTTTCCTCTCATTTTCTGTAACATATTGAATTCTTATAGACTCATATTCAAGTTTAGGATTTGAAATAAAAAAACACACCTCCCAACTACTTCTAAAGTAATAGGTTTTATTATTGAATGGTATATCAATTCTTCTTTTAGTTCTATAATTATTTTGGGGAGAGAAGGTTCCATCCAATATGTTTTTTTTCTGAGAATCGGATGATTTTTTTCTTCTTATATTTTTTTCTTCTTCTGATATATTAAATAACCATGGGTGATCAATATTTTGGTGGGTTAATTTCATGTTTTCTCTCCAAATAGTATTCCTTGAGGGGTCATCTTTCATTTCATTCCATTTTTCCATTCTTTTCTCCACCACATCTGGGGATGTTAGTATTTGGGAATGGATTAAATTGTGGTCATTGATACTAAGGGATGAAATATATTTATTAAATAATGGGTTACACGGATGAGCAGTTTTAGCATTTTTGGATATTCTAAAATCATTAATGGTCAATGCCTGATTGGAAAATATACAGGATGGAATTAAAGATGATTTTTTAAATAATTCATATACTATAATACGTCTATCATTCTCATTAAAAAAACACGCTAAATGATTAAATATTCTAGTATAACCATACCACTTGTTATCTACAGGAGATTTAATATGATTGTTTATGGGGTTTACATCCATCCTATCTAATATATCATTTAATTGATAGTTGGTGATATAAACATACTTACTATCATATACATATTTGTATTCACTTGGGGTGAGGTATTTTTTTAGATCTGTCAAAAGAAGATTTCTCGATTCAAACTTATTACCCGTTATAACATTTACCCACGGATAATGATATGTAATAAAGTTATTTTTTATTTCATCTAGATGTTTCATCATATTAATTTTGTTATAAATATATGATAACCTTGGAGAGAATGGGAAATGTTGGTTGATTCGATGTTATATTGAAAGGACATAACCACATTCTATAACTTCTTTAGTAGTAACAACTATAGGATTGGAATTTTCATCATTAATATACCATTTATGGGATTCAGTACATACAACTTTTTCTCCATTTTCAAATTCTATTTCATAACAATCTTGTTCCCCCTTATAAAATAATTCAAAGGGCATCCACTGTATTTGGGATGTTTCTTCGTTATATGATTTTACTAAGTCGTTTTTTTCATCAAGGAATTTTATTGGGATTTTTACAATCTCCCCTTTTCTTAAAACAGTCACCAATGTTTGTTCTTCTAAACACTCATCTAATATTACTATTTTAGGTGCCGGTTTAAAAGACATTACCGACACAAAAGGAAGTATTTCATTCCTGATATCGTCTATACCCCTCTTATCTGTAGCATTGATCATGATATAGTCACAGTCAATGTTACGAGCGATGATTTTGGCTAAGGTGGTTTTACCGGATCCGGCTTTGCCAAAGAAACCTAACATAGGTATGTTCTGTTGTTCAATCCATCCCTCTACTTTTTGTTTAAGGTAATCATCACACACATAGCCCTCAAGTGTTGATGGTCTGTGTTTTTCGTTTAAAACATAATGTCTATCTTGCATAACTTATTTTTATAACCGGAATATACAAAGAAAGCCTGGCTAAGCCAAGCTTCTTTGATTAAATGGGATAGAATATGGGTGGGTTAAATTTCTTTCCCTTCATCTTTTAACATTTGTTTGATTTTAGATACACCGGATGATATTCTTTCTGAAAAATTCTGAATAGTTGATAAGTGGGAAGATTGTTTATATTCTTCCTCAGTGATAATACCAGCCAATTTTTGCATGCGCAAGAATTCCTCGTTTACTGTAGGTGTAGCTTTAAGGGCATACGGAGCAAACAATTTAATCAAATCCAATTTTGCTTGTTGGTTTTTGACTTTATTAATAGTGATTACGTTGTTTGAATATTCGAAGTTTTTGTCGTATGTATTTTTCAAACGTTGAAGCAAACCATTAATTTCAACACGTTTACCTTTAATTTTAGCTGGGTCTAGGGTTACTTTAAATGATACTGTTGCCTCAGAAGGTGCTGCTTTAGTTACACCTGGTGTTTCTGTATCGGTTGGTTCGATTCTTACAACATGATATTTAACTCCAGCATTATCCATGATAGTTTTAACTACTTTCTCAAGATATGCTTTAGTTGCGAATGGGCTGTCTTTTTGTGGGAATGTGATTTCGTCTCCGTTTACAATGTAGTGAACGCCTTCCTCCATTTTGCCACTATATTTTTTAAGGTTTGCAGGTGTTTTTAATGGGAAATAGTTTTTTCCAAATTTACCAACAATCATTTTAGGTAACGCTTTACCTGATAGTGTTTTCAAATATTCCTCAACAGTACCATCATTTCCTTCTGCTTGCCATGCTGCGTATCCTTTTTCCGCTTCTTTCAAACCAGCTTCGTATTCTTGAGGTTCACGAGCAGCAATATCTGCTAATTTGTTTTCTTTACCTTCATCGTCCAACTCGTCCCAGTGTTTCCATGCGGCTCCTGCTTTTTGTGCAGGGATTGATGGGCCAAATACTTTCTTGATTGCTTCTGGATCTCTCATGCTTTGGGCATAAGGGCCATAGTTGTCTATATTGTTTAGTGCGTCTATGGCTGCTTGAGTTTCAGTTGATTGGATTGTTAAGTCGTAACTGTTACGGCCAAGGCCTTTCATTCCATCTTCTTCTCCATCCATTTCACGGATTATATCGAATAATTTCATATTTGTATGTATGTTTATGTATAAATATACAAAAAGATGACGCTATTAAATAGCGTCACCGTATAAATTGTATCTTTTTACAGGTTCTGGTTCGATTGCTTTCTCCTCAGTTCTGATAACATATAGTTTACTATCGAGTGGAGCTAAACGAAATTCAACTTGCTCTTGATTTTTGTCGAACCATGCTTCAAGTGCATCTGTTAGTGATGGATGGACTACTTTTTTAGTATCGCCTACTAGTATCCAGGAATCACCTTTACCCTTTACGCGCGTAGCCAACAATTCAAGTGTTTCTACTACCTGTGTTTCCATATTACATCATCATTTGAGATGGATCGTAAGCACCGTCTTCTTTTTTGTCTTCTGGTTTGTCTACGATAACACACTCTGTTAATAGAATAGTACTAGCAATACTGGATGCGTTGCTTAGGGCACTGCATGTTACTTTGGTTGGGTCGAGGATACCTGCTTCTTTCATGTTTACGATTTCCTCAGTTTTGATGTTAAATCCAAACCATGGGTTTGTTCCTGCATCACCCGCCTTTCCAATTTCTTGGTTAATTGGGTAAATCTCTTCAGCATCGTATCCTGCATTGATTAAAATTTGTTCGAATGGTTTACTACATATTTTGTATACTAAACGTTTACCAAAATTAAAATCAGATCCGTCTGCTTTTACCTCAGTAATTGCTTCTCTAGCATATAATAATGCAACACCACCACCAGGAACAATACCGTCTTCTAAGGCACATTTAGTTGCATGTAAAGCATCGTCTACACGATCTTTCTTTTCTTTCATTTCGGTTTCAGTATTTCCACCTACGTGTACTAAAGCAACACCACCAATGAATTTTGCTAAACGTTCTTGCAATTTTTCAGTTTCGAATGGAGTGGTTGATTTATCGATTTGTGCTTCTAATTCTTCAACACGTTGAGTGATTTTTTCTTCTGAACCTTGACCATCAACAATTGTGGTTTGTTCTTTGGTTACAGTGATTGTACGTGCTTTTCCAAACCATTCATCCTGGAATTTGTCCAACTTCATGCCTTTATCTTTGTCGAATACAGTACCTCCAGTTAACACAGCAATGTCTTCTAAGATTAACTTTCTACGATCACCAAAGTCAGGTGCTTTAACAGCAACTACTTTTAATGTACCACGCATTTTATTTACAATCAATGTTGCCAATGCTTCCCCATCGATGTCTTCGGCAATGATAAGCAATGATTTTCCAGTACGAGCCACACCATCTAAGATAGGTAGCAATTCTTTCACTTGTGTGAATCTATGATCAGCAATTAATACCAATGAATCATTTAATACCGCTGACATGTTGTTGTTGTTGGTAACGAAATATGGTGACTTGTATCCACGATCAAATTGCATACCTTCAACTACCTCTAAATATGTTTCACCAGTACGAGATTCCTCAATGTGTACTACACCTTCACGACCTACTTTCTCCATTGCTCTAGCAATTAATTTCCCAGTTTCTGGGTCATTGTTTGCTGAAATAGAAGCAATTTGTTCAAGTTGTTCTTCAGATGTGATTTTTTCTGATGAATTTTTAAGTGATTCGATTACTTGCTTAACAGCAGCATCAATACCACGTTTAATTTCAACTGCATTTCCACCTTCATTTAAACGTTGTAAACCTTGTTTAACGATTTCACGAGCCAATAACGTAGATGTAGTTGTACCATCACCAGCATTGTCTGCTGTTTTGATTGCGGCTTGTTTGATCATTTGCGCACCCAAATTTTCGATTGGGTCTTCCAATTCAGAAATATGTTTTGCGATTGATACACCATCTTTTGTAGATACTGCTACACCATCATGAAAATATACTGTATTTCTACCTTGTGGTCCTAAACTGGATACTACGGCATCTGCCAAAATATCAATCCCGTTTGCTAATTTTTTACGTGCTTCAGCACCTAGTTTAATTTGTTTACTCATATAACTTTATTTAATTTTGGATAAAACTGTTTTTTCGTTTCCGATGAAATATTCATCTCCATCATGTTCAATTTTAGTAAATCCTTGTGTTGGTAAAATTACCACATCACCCACTTTCAATACTGTTTCTACGAATGTTCCTGTTACTGTGTGTGAACCAGGACCAACAGCTACTACTGTTCCTTTTGGATTTCTATCTTTACCAGCATCTGGTACTACGATAGATCCATACATTGTTTCCTCTGTTTCTAGTGGTTTAACGATAACCGCGTCGAATAGAGGTTCGAAAATTGTTTCGTTACTCATATTTCTACTTTATTTAATAAATTATTGATTCCGTCTTTTACTGTATTCCATGTATCGATATATTCTTTGATTGAAGAATACTGTCCTTTATTTACATAGAATTTTTGTTTTGCAATTGAATTAAGGGCATTTTTAAAATTACTATAGTAACCAATTACGTTTTCTGTTTCTTTACCTGAAGCTTCTGCTCCTCTAAATCCACGTTTAGCTGTAGTTCTTTCAATTACTGTGAAATTAGAATTGTCTTTTGAAATGTAAAATGGTTCCATTACAGGATCTGTAATGATACATACGTTTGATTGAGCATCTACATTGTTTGCATCGCGAGCCGGACGACCCTTGCGTTTAGTTGTTGTTTCTACCATAACTTTATTTTAATTTATAACTAAATATACGAAAACTTATTGGCTAAGCCAAATATTTTTGATTATACATATCAGAAGGTTGTTTGTTCTTTACGAATTAAGTAATATTCACTACTAGTATCCGATGTTTTAAATTCAAGTTTCATCAAACCACGGTAACTTAATGATAATTTACCTTCTTCCATATCTTTATTAGCATTCAATATGTTACGGAATGCATCTGAATTGAATGGGATGGAGGATGGGGATGGGGTTAAATTTGAATAGATCTGATATGTGATTTTGTTGTTATGTCCGTTTTCATCTCCAAAGGTAAATAAGATAATATCCTCATCATTTAAATCTTTACCAGTAGATATCAACATGTTATTAACATCACCTAAAGCACCTTTTGCTTTGACTAAATTCACAATATCTTCCTTTTCTAGAATAGACACCGCATCCCATTGTGGAGCAGTTACAGAACCTACTTTACCCATTAGTAGCGGATCTGCCAATGCATATGTTAAATTGAATGCATTGTCAGCAATGTGTAATTTAGTATACACTGATTGTTTTTTCTCCAGGGTAAATATTAAATCACCAGCACATATATTTAGTAAACCCAGTAATTTTTTAGTATCATATATTGCCAAATCACTATCTTCTATGTCAATATTGTTGTGTGTAATTTTACCAATAACTTCCTTACTTAACGACATAAAATCAATAGTAAGTTGTTTGTTGCGTGTAACCCATTTAACGGATTCAATTTCACCTAAGTGATATTTGTCTATAATTGACTTAAGTACTAATCTGTTGATCATATAACTTTAATTTATGTTGAATATACAAAGAAAGCCTGGCAGAGCCAAGCTTTTCTATATTTTAAAATGTTTGATTAATGCGCTCAACACCAAGAGGTCTTAATTTATCCATGATTTCATTATTTTCCCTCTCTGCATCCTTCATTTGGCCATAGTTATCAATGTACATATAGAATGCATCATATCTACTTGCCAAATCCATTATTTCATCGGTTAATTCATATCCATCTTTCATTACAATTTCTTGCCCTTCTTTAACCAATTGGGCTTTGTATTGACTTTCAGTAATTAAACCAGCCAACATTTGCATCCTAAGTGTTTCTTTGTTCATAATATATTTGTTTATGTTTATGCTTATGTTTATGTTTATGTTTATGTATAAATATATGGATTTAAATTTAGGATGTCAAGTATCCTAGTCAAAGCTGAAGAAATCATCGATAAATGCATTCAATTTGAGGTCCCAACCAATATCTGAGTATAAGGTTTGGAGTTTGTTTCGCATAATTGAATCAAATAGGCCCTCACGGTCAATATATTTGTTTATGATTTCAATAATTTCTGGGGGATCGTTATAGCCATTAAATCCAATTACATCTATTTTATACGGGTTTGGTTTAAGCTGTGCATAATACATTTTATCACCCAAGGAAAACTCAGGGTATTTTGCTGATTGTTTCTTAAATCGGATAAAGTCGTTATATAATGATGCTGCTCTTGTATTAACGGGGCATTTTTTCTTGAGGGTGGAAAATAATTCACCAGGCATTGGTGGGCGCTCAATATACTCCCCTAGTTTTTTAAGTCCGGTTGGTTTGAGTAGATGCTTCCAATCTATGGTGTTTAACGACGCTTTGAATTCGAGTACATCTTTGTCTATATCTTCTTTCGATTTACCAAACAATATATCCTTGATTACCTTCTCTCCAAAGTTACGGAATATAGGGGGAAAGTTTGATTTTATCAAATCTAACCCTTTAGTATCTAATTCTTCAACTTTTACACCTTCTTTATCTATAATGTACTGGGCGTATCTTCGTTTACCTGACCAGTATACTCTTTTTATTATGTATTCAGGTTTAAGGTCTAGGTAATGTTCCTTTGAGTTAAAGCATCTAGATGCTATGTTGTTTTGGAAATCATTTAATTTATCACCTATTGATAGTTGGAGTTTCTTTACCTCTTCAATAATGATTTCATCTGGGGTATTATCATAGTCGGGAAGTCTGTGTCTCAGTATTGATTCTAATCCAATAATAAGGGAATCGGTGTCACTACCTCTAACATGGGTATTAATTTCTTCTACATTAAACTGCATGGGATTATTTTTTCTAGTATATAATTTATATCATTAAATTGCATATATGATATTCTAATCAAATTTATTTTATTTAACTCACAATATTTATTCTTAACTTGATCTAAATATTTTGCTTTTTCAAATGACTTTTTCCCTCCAAAAAATTTAACAGGTTTATAATGCAATTCCCCATCAAATTCTATACATAAGTTCAAATGAGGGATATAAAAATCAAATCTCAAAACTGCATTAGTTTCAGGATTTCTACAATCATCAAATGTCTTTTGGGCAATATACGAAATATTTTTTGTTTTTAAAAATAATTCTATAGATTCCTCTCCTTTACTCCAACTACACCTAGGACATCGTTGCCCTTGTAGGTGGTTTGAAAGTTGTTGATTAAACCATCCGTGTTGGGGGCATTTTATTTTAAATTTATTATCAAAATACCCAACATAAGAATCCCAATCGTATTCATATCCTAAATTTAAATCGTTAACTCTTGATTTTAAATCATCTAAAGGTATTGGTTTTCTATGGTTTTTACATTTAGGGCATCTCTGTTTCCCATGAACGTGATTTGTCCACAACATTTCAAACAGTCCATGTTCCTTGCATATTATAGAAACCTTATCCATTGTCTGAAAATCTGATGTTATTAAAGAATAATCATACAGCCCATCATGGATGTGATTGGCTGTTCTAATTTTATCTTCATATGTGTGGTTTTTTCCAACACATTTTGGGCATTTAGATTTTTTTGCAATATGGTTGTCTAAAGATACTTCCCACACCCCGTGGATTGAGCATATTATTGGGTATTTTTCCATAACCCCCCTATATTCTTTTATTAGGGAATAATCATATTTATCCCCATGCACATTTTTTGATTTTTGAATAGCTTCTTCTAATGTTAATCGTTTTCCCATGTGTGGCGTTTTAATGTCTTGTACGGTTATACATATTAACATTATTTGTTAAGATATTCACTTTCAATTAATTTATTAGCATAACGAATAGTTTCTTGTATACTTCTTTGTCCGAATGTGGTAATAGCGGATGAACACATTTTGTATCCGTCTGTGTATCGCCATGAATTAATTGCGAAACAACCATAAACACTGTTCAATAGGATTTTTATGGAATGTTGTTTTTGATTATATAATTTCCCTTTATCTACATCCCCCGAGTTATATGCATCTTTCATTATTTTTTTATATTCTTGTCTAAGCCTAAACCAATCGGATAATAATTCAGAGACAATACTGGTTTTACTAGTATCAAACATAACACCATTAGCTGAAATTGTCCAGTTATTTTTTTCAATCAGTGCTAACAGGTCTTTTACTGTTATTTTACCTTGCTTTAACTTATATGACCTTCTATCTAATTTTTCTACTGTTAATATTTTGTCTGGGTCTTCTTCTTTAAGTTCTTCAAAACTGCACCAACAATTATAATTAGGGTTTGGTACTACGATTCTTCCCTTCATGGTTTCAACACCTAAATTTAATGATCTAATAATAGATGGGTATAGGGAAGCATAGTCGGCATTAATTAACCAACTGTGAAGCCCAACCATTGGGGGGAGTAAATAACCACCAGCATATCCGTCTTTTCTTTTAACAGTTCGAAGATTTCTTTGTATAAAAGAACCTGATATTGTTTTAACTATAATATTGTTTCCTTCAATACTATGGATATGACCTTCGATTGTTGGAGTACCACGTTGATGAACTACCAAATCACCTACTTCTATCTCACGTATGCTGGGATTAGTGGTGGTTGGTTTATTTGGGGAGATTATACCCTTTCTCTTTAAGTAAGTCAAAATGGCTCCTTCATTTAAAATTGTATTATAATATATAGATTCATAAGGCGTATGACATAAATGTGAAATCAATATGGTTAACTCGATAAATTTCAGTTTATCCTCTAACGCTTCCAATATTTCAACATCTCGAATGTTGTAATCTATATATTTGTTTGGATCTTCTCTGAACAATGTGTCAAGATTACCATCATATTCAATTTTACCTAGTTTGGCATATTTGATGCCAATATCCCCCAGTTTATACGACGGTTCTTCCTTCATGATGTACTTCTTAAGCAACAACATAAAGTCCAAACAGTTAACTAAACCAATACGAATTGGGGAATTGGGGTTATTTATGTTTTCATCGATTTTACCAATTGGAGATAAACGATATACTTCATCACCTAAACGTTTTTTAATACGATAATACAAATAGGGCATATCGAAGAAATCACTGTTGAAACCAACACAAATAGTCGGATCCATCTGTTCCCACTTGCTTAAGAATTTACGTAACAACGTGTTTTCATCTACACATGGGAGTATTGATTTACCGTCTGCTGATATTTCTTCAATTTGATTTTGTTTATCTAAAATGAAACATATCTTTTCCTTAGTAGTAGCATCAATTAAAGCAATAGCGGTTACTTCAGCATTTGCTTCCCTAATAGTGGTTGGATTTAGTGGCCCAATAATTTCAATCTCAATATCCAGGTATACTAGGTTGTGATATGAGGGCATGTCATCTGTTTCGTAGTATAAATCACGTAACAAAACCAGTTCCTTATCTATATCGCGCTCCAATATTTTAGGGTCTTTCCAATCATACTTTCCGTATACTGGGGAGCACTTGTCACCAAATAAAGTGGTGTGTTCTCCATATTCATCTAGTCTATAGACTGTTGGTCTGTATTGGAATTTGGAAATGCCAGATTTGTCGTCACGTAAGAAATAATGATACGCGTCTTCTCCGTTACGTGAATAGTATACACTTTGAAACATAAACTTTATTTTTAATTATTGGAATATACAAAGAAAGCCTGGCGGAGCCAAGCTTTCAATAACACAGCAGTAAGAGTTTTACTGGTTAAAATAAATGGTCTGGGGAACCAAATGTTATTTGCATTTCCCCAATTTTTACATCCATTAATCCAGATTTTACTCCATCCTCAGGATATTCATTTACTAGGTCATCGATTGAAAATGAAGCGTGGATAGTGCCTTCTCCTCCAGTTGAAGTTGCAACTTCCTTAGAAGTTTGCTCAAATGGAAAAAAAGTACTGTAGTCTACTCCAAAATGTTTGCTTTTTAATTCCATTTTTTCTAAAAATTCATCTTTATTTGAATTTAGGTAATTAGCTACATTTCCAATCCTTTCAGCATATTGAGCTTCAGTAATGATACCAGCTAACATTTGCATTCTTAATGATTCTTTATTCATATTTATTTACTTTTATGTATAAATATATTATTTTTTAGCAGTTGTTGTTTTTGCTTTAGGTGCTTCAACGGTTTCCTCAACTGTTTCAACTACTGCCTCTACTTTAGCTGGTTTTTCTGCTTTTTCGATTGTAGTTTTAACGTTTGCTAATACTGTTTCTAATTCATCAATTAATGCAATGAATTCGTTGTATCTTACGTTTGGTTGAGACCATTCAGTTGTATGTCTCAAATCTGCTAAAATTTGTTGTGCTGTTCTCATTTATTTTGTTTTTGAATTAAATTTACTAAGTTCGTCTTGCGTGAAGAATTGCGTTAAATTTGGCGAGAAATATTTTACGTTTTTCATTACCTTCATATCATCTCGGTAAACCACATAACCTTCACCAACTTTTTTATAACGGCATGGTCGACCTTGTTGTTCTGAGCGTATTTTAGCAGTTTCAAGAGCATCTTCTTCCGTCATACATATTTTGGATAAATTAGAGGCTTGGACTTCAGCATATCCTGCTTCAAATTTGTCCTTTAAACCGAATACTAACGCACCATTTCCAGTACATACATATGTTATATCCAACAACGCGTCAAAAACACCTACAATGTCATTAGCAGCAACCGCTTCTTTCAATTCGTCCAGTTCTTCCTGGATAAAATTAATTACGAAGTCAGCATCTGCTGCCTCGATGGTTGGTTCAGTTCGGTTTTGGTATGACTTACCCATCATGATGTTAAATTCTTCTACTTCACTGATGAATGGAATGTATTTTGATTTGAATAGGTTAGTACTCAAATCTGCTAGTTTTTTGTATATAGTTTTCATAATTATTTAAATTTGATCATTTCAATTACTTCTTGTTTTGCTGTTTTTTCATGATTAGCAAACACCCCAGATACTTCAGATGTAACCATAGATGCACCTTGATGTTTCACCCCTCTACAACTTACACAAGAGTGAGCAGAATCAATCATTACCATCACACCAATATTACCTACACAAATTTTAGAGATGGCATTATGTATAGCTACAGTTAATTGTTCTTGGATGGCTCCACGACGGCCAAAATGTTCTACAATGCGATTAAGTTTAGACAAACCTACAACGTGTCCGTCTTTCCCAGGAATATATGCTATATGTACGTTTCCTCGAATGGTTTGGTGGTGGTGGGAACACTGGCTGGTTAAGGGGATGTTTTTTTCTAATACGATTCCATTATATCCGTCGGATGGGAACGAAGTAACGTCTGACATTAATTCGTATCGGCCTTTCCATAAGTCATTTACATAAGCTTTAGCTACACGACGTGGGGTATTGTCTGAATTTGGGTCGTCTTGCCACTTACACCCAAGGGCTGTTAAAAACTCCCCATATTTTAATGCCGCGGCATCAATAATTTGGGATTTTTCTTCATCATTTAATGAACGGTGTTCACCTTTAGCGATTAATTCAGCTAAATAAGTGGAAATACCATTAGCATGTCCTGCTGTTGCAATTTCGAGTTCCTCTACTTTTACTTTCTTTTCGTTTCTACTCATATGTGTTTTTGTTTTTTATGTGAATATACAAATTTGGATTGTTATATCCAAATTAAATTTTATAAATTGCGTCTAAATTTCGACAATAACCACCATTATTGTCCATACCATAACCATACACCCATTCTTTATTTACTTCAATCCCATAAATAAATGGACAAGTTGGTCGTTTACAACGATATCTTTTAAGTAAAGTAACGGCCGTTAACGACGCAGGGTTATGCGATTTTAAGTGAGAATGAACCGCGTTCATAGTATTACCCGAGTCAAAGAAGTCATCAACTATATACACATGTTTCCCAGTTAAATCTAACTCGATATCCTTGATTATTTGTAGCTCGGATTGTTCCTGCCCACTATATGACTTTACTCGCATAAAATCACATTGGATATTTAAGTCGATTTCGCGTACTAGGTCAGCGAAAAACATAAATCCACCATTTAACAGGCCTACCATCACCACATTGTTTAAATCAGGTTGGTGTTTTTTGGTGATAGCATTTCCCATTCTGCGAACGTGGTTTCTTATTACGGTTTTGGATATTATTTGTGACATGGTTGTGTGTATTTAGTTAAATCAAACATAGCGGTTTTTCCCAAACATGAGGATGTGCAAACGAGGACAAAATCTCCACCCACGCTTAAGTGCTTGTTCAGCTACCCACCCTGTTCTTGAGTTTAATGTATTTACATCTACTCCCTCTGGCATTAAGCATATGTCTGATGGTTGGAAGTGTCTAAGTTGAGATAATATACTTTCAATCTCCTCAATATCTTGCTCAGTAGCAACAACAAATTTCAATTGGAAGTCGCATTCTCTAAATCTTCGATCATTTATGTATCGTTGTATTACTGTAATATCAATACGATCGCGCTCATGACGTTCAGCCCACTTTTGTTTATATTCAACACCGGAATTTTTCAAATTAGCTACCCATGGGGTTGATGATGCTAATTTAGGTGACATAGACATTAAATCTGAATATCTTGAAATACGATCATCGTATATGGTGGCATTGGTTTCAATGGTAATATGGTAATGTAATTCATGTAATTGTTTACATAACTCAGCTAATGCGTCTGTTTGCATAGTAGGTTCACCACCCGAAATAACAACATGGTTAATGTTTTGATCATCTGTATTTTCTAATACGATTTTAACGATATCCTCAATTTCCATTTGGTTTTTTTCCGGGTTGTGGCTGGAATATGGGGTGTCGCATAGTGAGCCGTTTCCGTCTAGTCCAACCCATGCACATCTCAAATTACAAGCAGATGTACGAATGAACAGACATGCGGTTCCTGTTAACTTTCCTTCTCCTTGAAATGTGCCACTATATTGGAATCCAGTGGAGTCCTCATTTAGTTTGCCTTTGATTGGGAATATACCCCCATGTACTAAATTTAATTTCATATAACTTATTTTTGGTTAAAGATACAAATGGCTCCTTTTGGAGCCAAATGTTTTTTAAGATAACATACTCCTCAATTGCCCCTCAGTTAATACACCTGATTTTTTATCAATTGCTCTACCATTTTCTAATACTACTACAGTAGGTACTGAGCGGATACCATATTCCGCCACGGTTTGTGGGTCTTGGTCTACGTCTATGAATTTTACTGGGTGGTATTGACTTATAGCATCAATAGTGGGTCTGAATGATTTGCATGGGTTGCAAAATGTTCCGTAAAAGTAGATTAGTTGTTTCATTTGATTATGTATTTTACAATAAGTGGGTGATGAAATTCGGGATCCCATGAGGTGGTATACGTCCAAACTGGGTGGATGTTACCATATTGGCTAATTGTTTGGGTATCCATATGTATCTTCTTGATATATTGATGAGTTGTTGTCGTTTTCAAAACATTCCACTTTGATTACTTTACAACGCCCACCATCGGTTTTGGATAGGACATCATTGAATTTGTCGAATACAAGTTTAGCACATGATTCAGCACCCATCTTGTCCATAACTCTCAACGCACATAAACCTTCCATGGCCATTGATTCGAAAAAATCTAAATATGGATCATCTTTCTCAATTAACATGGTGTGATCCCACATATAATTCATCCATGATTTTAGACCGTTACCCACAGGTGCATCTTTAAACCCTCCATAATCCACGATCCAGTTCATATCGTCCAATTGGTTTTCTTCAATTGGTTCATTGGATGCAAACCATACTTTGAATTTCAAAGAGTAGCCATGAGTTAGTTGACAGTGACTGTGAGATGCCTTCCATTGTCTCAAGGCAACAGAATAGTTGTCGAATTTTTTTAGTTGAAATGTACATATTATTTTGATTTAAAAATTATTTTGATTGAATCATATTTGAATGTTTCTTTAGGGTGGGTAACCGACCAATTGGAACAATCCCAAAATATTTTGGAATATACGGAAATAGTATCACCAACAAAATATCCTGGTATAGGTCCCACTATTTTTTTACTCCAGAGCATGCCTGATTCTGGTTTATATTCGTCTGCGGGTTGATACATATTACCTTCAAAGTATTTTTTTAAATAAATTCCATATTCGCTAACCATGGGAACCAGGGTATTTTTGAATTGATCTAAGCGAAGAAAAGTATCTTTTACTGCTATTGGTTTGCCTGTTGGGAATTTATAACTACCGAAGGGTTGGTATAGTGGTAATATTATTCCTAAATCTTCTCCAAGTATCCCCAAACACCAGTATGAACTGCAATCAAATGTGGCTTCAATTACAGTTACACCGTTGTATTTGTAGTGGTCGATAAGATCGGAAGCCTCTACATACATGTTTATTCGATTTGAATTTGAATTGGAATCAATGGGTACCAAATAGTACCCGTTGATATCCCTTTCATAATTCATTGTTAATTTGGACTGTTTCCCATTTAAAAATGGGTATGGGTCGACTTCTACTTTTTTACAACCCACAGTAGCTAAAATTGCTACTAAATATAACCACGTTTTCATATAACCTTTATTTTTAATCATGTTGGAATATACGAATTAGCATTTGATTAAACAAGTTCTTCTGCAATTCCTATTATTTCAGATACTACCAAAGCAGATACTGCTAAAGGAATGTTTACTAATAAAAGCAAATATCCTACAATGCGTACTCCGGATTTTACGAAGCTAACTAGTTGATGTAATTTTGGATCTGGTTGTTTCATTGTTTATATGCGATTTAAGATTATACTATGCATGTCTCCCAAGTCTGGGTGATGCCACGATATTATGGATTTTCTGGAATATCCTGGTATTTTGTTTGTTTTGGTTAGTTGGGAGTATATTGGGAAATATCCACTTGAATCTGTACACGATATAGATAGATATTGTGGGTGTTTAGAAGTGGATGCATCTTGTATTATTTTATGTATAGTTGAATATATTTTAATTAAATTTTCCCTACCACCTTTGGGTTCGGTTAATGGGATGTCTCCTTTAGGAGTAAAACCAATATCTAATATACCACCAACAAATAATGTTTTGGATTTATCACCAGGAAATATAAATCGAATGGGTAATTCGTTTAATACAAATGAATACATAGTGTCACCTGTAGTGAAATAACCACCGTCTCCTTCATACGTTACCTCAAATGCGTTCTCTGGGTTGAGTGATATTTCTTTTACTACTTGTTTACTTTCAACTAAATAGTGATTTGGTATGCGGTTTGAAGGTAAAACGGATTGAAGGAGATCGGTAAGTTTAATCATGGTTATGCATTATGAGTGGATAAAATATGTTCAGCGTGTGCTCGAGCTACTTCCCAACTTACTTCACCAGTTTCGTCTTCATATTGTACTGGGTCTGGTTTGCCTAATTTGATGAATGCCTCAATGCGTTCAACTGAGGATGCTGATTTATAGTCTGAATTACCTGATGGGTATGGTTTGTATGATGTGTTTGTGCGTTTGTACACCTCATTAAATTCCAGTCCTAATTCACGGCATAATATTTCCCCATCTTGTAAAATAGTAAATTTATCTCCATGTAAGTATGGTGTAAAATATCCTACTTTTTCTGCACCCCAGTTTCCTAAACGAAACGCATGGTCGTCAGCATCACGAAATTCTTGTCTGCAGTCAGGATAAACTCCAAAATCACCCGCGTGGATTCCTAGAGCAATATCACATGGTTCATCAGTTTTACCAGATATAGATAATGCAATCGCTTGTACAATGGATGCAAACATCTTGTTACGGTTTGGAACTACGGTTTGCCTTTGATTTTCCTCAGCGTAGTGGCCTTCAGGTACGTCTTCCCCACCTTCTACTAATGTGGAATTAAGTAAATCAACTAAACCGTCTAGTTTAATTACACGGTAGTTAATTAGAGATTTATTTGATGCTGATTCTTTCCATTCCTTCTGCATTTTATCCAAGTCTAACCCTTCTTGTTTGTCTCCAGGGATGCCGTCTTTTACAGAAATATTATTAATTTTTTGGGATATGTAACCATTAATATAATCAACTAATGATTGAGCGCGCTCCAATTCTACTCTATGTTTTTGACCATAGTCAAATGAAATAGCTGTTACAGTATCGAATTCTTTTAAGCAACGAAGTAACAATGTACTCGAGTCCATCCCACCACTCAGTGAAACTACGGCGTGTTTTCTTGTGTTTTTCATATTATTTTATTTTGTTTTCAAATATTTGATTAAATGTGTTTTCTAAATCATCTAATATTCCATCTAAATAATCGAATAAATAATCTTCTTGTTCAATATCCAAAGTACCATCCAATACATCAATGAAAGGAATCTCAACATTACTATAGAACATTTTAACTAGATCTGGCTCATTGGATTGGATGTATAATAAGGCATTGTCTAATCTTTTACCCAAATATACTAAATCACTTACTTCTTCTTCGTAACTCATCTGTTAATGTTTTAATTCCATCTCCCAATTTCTCTACTTTTAATTTAAATTCGGGATCTATACCGTCATTTTGCTCACTAATCCCTGCTAATTTTTGCATGCGTCTTCTTTCTTCGTATGCTTTAACAATAGTTTCACATCTGTTTTCTTTTTTCATAATTTATCTGATATTTGTTGTAACGTATCTAAATCTTCCTCACTTAAGCGTAAACGAACAAATCTACTATATAGTTTTTTAATCATAGCTAGATATTGTTCATCCATGATGTTTGATTGGTTTGAATAACTCATAATAATATATTTTAAATAAATGGACAATCTTGTAAGTCACCTAATGTAGCATCGTCCATTGGGTCTGGTTCAGCGAAAAAACCATCTAAGAAGTCCTTCGGGTATAAAAATACCATACCTGCAAATGTGGGGTTGGATATAGGACGCTGTTTTGGTTGTATTTTACTTTTGTAAGCTGCTGATGCTACTTTTCTACCTAATTCAGGACCAGCTGCTTTTCCTAAATAGTCGTACAATGATAAAAATGTTTCTCTTGATTCCATAACTTTTATTTTTAAATTTGATTGAATATACGAACTTGATCTATGGACTCCAAATTAGAGCCCATTAATTTCACGAAATTTTCTTACATTGTACTCCACTAATTCCATAGCAATATCATCCATTGGTATGTCCTGGTAGTTGTTCATGTTTGATGTGGGTTTACGGTTTACTCCGTCTTCTCTATATACAGTACCATCTAAAGCAGCCATGACTGGGTTTGATGTATCTAGTGATTCGATGAATGGCATCTCTCTATATAGGGAAAATTCAGCAGGCCACGCCGTACCAAGTAAATGTACTCTATCACTACTTAATAATATACCTTCTTCGTACATTTTGGATATGGCTATGAAACGGCCTATTGCTTTACCAAAGTCTGGGTTTAATGCGGGGCATAGTTTGTTGTAATATGATGCACCATATGAAAATGCGAATTTTTTGTAACCTAAATCACGATATGCTTGAACGCATAATATTGCTTCATGGAATGACTTTGCTTGGATTACAGCACATTTAGTAGTTGTTTCGGGTACTACTATGGTTGACCATCTCCTCGCGTTTACAACTGATGTATCGTAGTCTTCCCACGCATCAGGAATGAAGAATGTAGTTGGTTCTAGAATGTTTACCCATTTTGTAAGTAATTCATCTGATACACTTTCTCCTAATTCGTGTAAGCTGTTGTCGAGGTATATTTCGATACCGTCTGTTTTACATTGCAAAAAATGATTACGGTATTGCTCGTTTTCCTCCATTAAGTGAGGAAGACAGTACTGATATGGCATGTGTTTTTTACTCCATTCAAGTAATGCGAAGGGCACCTCATGGCTGTACTTTACTTTTTTCATATAACTTTAATTTGTGTTGAATATACAAAGGCTCCTTTTGAGAGCCAATGTTTTTTAATTTAATGCGTAATTATGGTTTGAACATTCATTATATGAATACTCTACTTCTCTAAAGCGATCGGCTCGATATCCTACCCAACGCATGCCCATCTTGGTGATGCCTTCGTTTACGGCGCCTTTAATAATGTATACTCGCTGATCTAACGCGTTTATATATTCGTGTTCAACTTCGTATTCTTCATCGAACATAACATATGCTCCTTCTGGTAAATTTGTGTCATTAACACAGATTACTTGCTTCATTGCCATTCTATTTTATGATTATGTACTCTAATTGCGTACCCATTAATGCAAGGATAACCACAGTTATATGCACCAAATGTGGTTTTCCAATCACCATATAAATTATGTAATTTACGTAATAATTTCATTGAAGTCATTACATTATATTCAATGTCGTTTCGCAATTTGGATGCGCTTACAGTTTCGTGGTTAATATATTTTGCCGTAGCCACCATTACTTGCATTGCACCTTGAGCTCCTGCCCCCGATGTTTGATTATGTTTGTATTTCCAGTGGAATGGACCTTTATATCCGGTCTCACTGGATGCTATCCCGTATGCAAATCTTTTTGGTATGTTGAATGAATCTGCATATTTTTCAATGTAGTAGTACATCTGTAAACATGGTGGGTCTGTTCTACTTACCGGAGAGCGTAGGGGTGGTAATTCCAATACGTTGGGGTCTTTTGGAGCAGGTTTGGGGTGTTCTCTAAATGCTACTAGAGCCACTAAAACAATAGCGGCTACTAGTAAAAATCTTATTTGGTTCATGGTTGGGTAGCGTTTTGGTAAATTCTATATGAATACATTTTAAATATGCACATACCTACTGAATCTGAATATACCTGGTATTTTCCAGTTTGTTTATTGATTAATAGTAATTCATTATGTTCATCAACAGCAATAGATATGTCTTTGGTTGAGCGCATGCTGCGATATGGGTTGTCTTTGTAGGTGTTTTTTGACATATTATTGGTAACTTCAATTTTGTGAGTATATTTACCTACAAAAAATCCTATTACTAGTGCAATTACAATTATAGAATATTGCATAACTTTATTTAACGTTGGTACAACGTTTTCCTTGTTCAAAACTGATTTCATATTATGGGATTTTATTGGTTACTTGGTTTTATTTGGGCATCCGTTTGCACCAAATTTGTCTAAAGATACTCCACACACACAAGTGCGAGATAGCACATCAAATTCACAATTACGATAAGATGACTTTTTTGTTTGAAGGTAAATATACACTTCAGTGTCTAACGGAGATAAAGTCTTATCTGGGTATACTGTGTGGGAGATAAGTAGTTTTTTGAGTGGTTTTGGTTTGGAGATTTTACATAAAAATCCATTACGTCTCAAAAATAATAAGAAATGTGTTTTCAAATTGCGTTTCATAACCTTTATTTTTTAAATTATACTTGAATATACGAACAAATATTCTGATTATCAACTATCCTTTCAATAGTTCACGAGTATCTTTTTTCTCTTCTGGTTCTTCCAATGGGAGAGGGGGCATCTTAAATATTACATACGCTACATACATCCCAGAAATGATTAAAATAGACATAACTATTATTATAAATGATAAAAGAATTAATATAGCCATAATAATATATTTTGTTTTTAAAAACTCAACCAAAAACCCACACGTCTGTGGGTATGGTTGAGGGTGATGCAGGTTATACAACGGTTACTCGAGTGACACATTGCTTTCCCTTACATCTAAAAAGTCCAGCAAGCAGTTCTTATGGTATAGTTACTGGAGCATTTAACCTACCGAATAGAACCGATAGGGGGGTAAAAGACACACCCTGGGACGCTGTTCGAATGGGTAGCGTGGTGTGTACTATTTGGTTAAGTATATTTCTATAGTCATGTTTTCATGTCGTTCCAAATGATGGAAATCTCGATGGCAATTAGAACAGAGTAATACACATTTTGATATTTCTTCTTCTAACAATTTATAGCTGGTTTGGTTAGCTCCGATATCAAATTTTTTTTGTGTTGGGTCTCTGTGGTGAAAATCAATAACATGGATTCTATCATCCCCACATCTTTCACACCCTGGTTTTTTATGATTATTTATCCATTCTAATTTACGTGAACGGGTAACTTTATTTCTTTCCAACCAAACCTCAGGCTGTTCAGAATATGTTTTTTTATACGATTTTTTCTCTTCTTCTCTAGAGCATACTCTACATATTCTTTGCAAACCATCTTTTTTTGATTTGTTCTTATTAAACTCGCTTACGGGTTTAATTATTGTACATTTTGGGCATTGTTTCATGGTTATACATATATGAAACATATGGCAGAATCGAACTCCTCTTGAGAGATTACAAATCAAACACAATGCCTGCAAAGCAGGAAGAAATTGAGCCTCTGGCCGGCTACGATCCGACGACCTTTTGATTACAAATCAAATGCTCTACCAACTGAGCTACAGAGGCAATAAGCGGAAAAGGTAGGATTCAAACCTACGGAACCCTTGCGAGTTCGCCGCATTTCAAGTGCGGTGCATTAGATCGCTCTGCCACTTTTCCAGTTCCCATTTAACTAAGCCAAATGGGGAAAATGCTTTGAGTAAAACTACCTACTAGGCAGCAATACTCATATGGTTTGTGTTGCCGTTTAAAGCGTTAAATAATTCTCAATATATCGTACCTCACATGCAATCAAAGCCAAAAACACGCCCATATGTGATGTATTGTCGGTTTGTGTGTGGACGTGCCGAGAGTCGAACTCGGGTCTTACATGTTTTCCAATATAAATCAACGAACTATTCGTATTCGATACGGGAATCGAACCCGTGCCTCTGCCGTGAAAGGGCAGCGTGTTAACCGCTTCACTAATCGAACATATGTATGTTTTTTGAAATTGCCCCAGAACATACAAACTGTGCCGACATACGATTCGGAGCCGAGTGTGCTATTTTGTATACAACATTGCGTTTATATACCGCCTTGCGCTGCCTTCGTTCCCTTGTACTTCGGGCTTATTTTTTTAATGCGTCTCGCATAATTTGATCTAAAGATACTTTAGATTCACGAACTACACGTTGTTTTACAGGGGATTTTTTACCTAAACTGTTCATCCACCCTTGTAAACATTCTACTCTTTGTCTTGTTGATGTTTTTGACATATTTTTTTATTTTCTTTATTATGATTGAATATACGAATAAAATATATGATATCCAAGCATTTTTTGAAAGAAATAGCATCTCTTTTTGGAGATGCTAAATCATTGGGTAACGCGGGGTTGCGCGTAGTGGAGAAAACAGGAATCGAACCTGCGACCCTCTGCGTGCAAGGCAGATGCTCTAGCCAACTGAGCTACTTCCCCATCTTATATCCATACATATGGGTAAATATGGTTAAAGTCGCATATTATGTGAAAGATAATTTATTCTTGGTATATTAAATGGGTGGATAAGTCTGAGTATATTACTATTACCCACCCCTTGTAATCTCCATTAATATATCTTCCATTCATGTCAATTATATGGGATATCTGTTTTGTGGCTGTTGGGTTAAATAGGGAAACTAGTTCACATTCGTGTTCACTACCATCAAAATCAGTTTGAGTTAGTTTATAGTATACAATTTTTTCTGAGATATATTCATCGGTATTTTGATAGTATGTTTTATTTGGTGTTGTACCTGCACCCTCTTGTTTTATTATAGGTACCCACACATATCCGTCTCCACTACGATATATGCTGAAGTACCAGTTTCTAGTTTCAGTAGCGCTGCACCATTGAATTAGGTTGTGGGTAGGGGTGGGAGTTACTTTAAAATAAAGCAATTCAATAGGTAGAGATGTGGGGGTTGATTCGGAAATGTTCATATCATCTAAGTATACAGATGTTGGTCCACCGTATACAGTACCAATTAATATTTGAATATATGCACTTCCGCTATATGTTGAGGTTAAGTTTATATTCCATGTATACCAAGTGGAGAAATTAGATGAACATGATGAATTACTTTGAGTTTGGGATGCTATCAGTGTTGTTTGGTTTGCGGTCTCGTTTAAATTAACAGTAACATCACATGCCCTTTTTGTGTAAAAGGTAACATTATATGTGTTCCCACTTACTACAGTAACAGGAACATAAATGTATTTCCCATTACCAGTAGCAGCAGAAGATAATCTTGCGGAACGCGTTCCAGATACACTATTAGATGTTGCGGTAGCATCGTATGTGAAACTCCATGAAGATGAAGTTGATGACCACCCCGAAGGAGCAGTAGATGAAAATGCTTCGCTAACGATGGTAGTTTGGACCCACCCCAAAAACGGGAGGAGGAAGAAAATATTTAATATTGACCACTTCATCACAACATGTTATTGTAAGTTTCTACTATGAATTACTACTTTCCCATTTACCAAATGTACCAGCGGTTTACCTTCACCCCACCCAACACTAGTGAAAAATTCAGGATTGATGAATTCGTCTATTGTTTCAATATAGCACTGCCCATAATCACAAGATATTTGCTCATATAATTCCTCTATTATTTTTGGGTCAATTTCAACAACCCCATCAATTCGAGTTACGGCCATTTGGGACGTACTAGCTAACACATGGGTGTTGTCTTCTGATAAAATGTATGGTTCATTTTCTAGATATACCATATTGGCTTTGGTTAATTTCATCGCAATGATTTGTTTAGGTTTTGGGTAATTGTTTGTATATGTTCGGGAAGTGTTTTGTGTATGTTTACTACAGCTTCTCCTGCTTTTTTAAATATTATTGAATACTGAAATGAAGGATTGAATGTATGAAGTTTATTGAATTCTTTGTCGAGGCATTTAATAGCATCTGGTTCATCTATGGTCATGCCTGGGAATGGTTTAACTAGGTGGGATTTCCATTTAGTATTGAATTCGTTTAATGTCATCTCCAAATAATTTCGTTAGTGATGTGGTTCCAATCAAAGGTAAATGGTAAATTAGCATATGAATATCGCTCGTTTAATACAGCTGCGTTAAAGTGGTGGGTATGCCCATCGTAGTAGTAACCATGACCCGAATGAATGTGCCCACAAACATGTATTTTTGGTCGGATTACATCGATACGTTCACGCAATAATTCACAACCTAAATGAGTGTCGCGACGGTATTGAGTTGTATCGTTGTATCCCCAAGCAGGACCATGTGTGATTAGTATATCTGTGTTGTCAGGTATAGCGGCCCATTTTTGCTTGAGTTCCTCTCCATTGCGTGGAAGGTTGAAAGCCCAATCGAAGAAAGCGGGTTGATGTGGTGAGCCATAAATGCGAATATTGTTTTCTGGCTCATCTCCATTATGCCCATCATAGTATAACACACAAGTATCGTCTTCAAGATAGTCTATGGTTTTATATCCTGTTAACATACCTTGCATTGTTTCCGGGTGGTTTTGCATAACGCGGTCGTGATTACCAGCAATGAATATTTTTGTTTCATATGTGGTAATAGCGTCAAACCATTCAAAAAATTGTTTTGCTTCTGTTTTGCTATAACCATCGGTCATAAAATCACCAGCATGGATGAGAATATTTCCTTCTCCAAGATCACCATTTAATTGGTTGTGTTTTGCGTGAGTATCACTCAATAGTGTAATTCTATACATATCTTCTAAATATACGTTAATCCCATAAGTTTTCCAAATGTCTTTCCATCAATTGAAAGAGCAATTTTTTACAGCGTTGTTGATTATAATCTGCTATATACATCGCTACTATTTGGCTGTCGTGTGGTATTGTGTTTCCACCCAAGGTATTAATTTTACCCGCAAGTACTTGCTTGTATGCGCGAGGATACATAGCGAAATATTCCTGCAAGTTGTCTGAAATGATGGAGGTTTCCAAAGTACTACAGGATGGTTTATCTGGTATGGATTTAAATTCGAAATCCATTTCAAAATACCCAAAATATTCATCGGCGTAATAACCATCACGGCAACGCTCAATTAATTTAGACATAACGTTAGCCCTGGATATATAGTGCGGGGTGTTTACAAATGGGTTACGTTTTGTTAAATATTTTGATTGTTGTTCCAGTTTGAATTGCATTACATTATATGTGAAAGAAAAATCCCAGTCACGATCTTTCCATACAATGGGAAACCATTTGATTAAATTGTGGATACTTACGCCCATTTCACGTATTCTCCACGAAGTTGTATGGAATATATTTTTCATATGCTTTGTTTTTTTGGTCTACCTCTACGTTCTACTTTGGTTGTGCGAGGAGAGTATGTTTTTTGAATGTGAATATACAATTCTTCTAGTGTACCGTCAAATGTTTCTGCTTCTTGTTGGTATTGTCTGTCGGTTATATTGAATTCAATGGTAAAATTTTTACATATTTCCTGTAACATGTTTGTTTCATGTGTGTTGAAGTCTTCCCATAATCGTTTGCGGCGAGCAAAATCTACGGCATGGTTTTCTAGCATTTTTTGCATATCACCACCACACGCTGAATATTTTTGGTTGATTTCTTGTTCACAGTGTTGTGCTTGCCAAAAGTAGTGGCTAAATTCAAATTCACCATTGCGTATACGTTGATAGAAAGATGTACCTTTGGGTAGTGGTTTGAATTTAGTGTCAAATCGTCTCCACCATCTAAACTGGTTGTAGTTGAGAGGTTGGAGTTTGGATATTTGTTTTTGTAGGTATTCGGGTGAGGGAATAGCATATAACATAACCTTTATTTTTAATTGTTTTATGCGTAAAGATACAAATGGCTCCTTGCGGAGCCAAATGTTTTTTGAAATTATTTAAATTACATTGGTAATTCACTCACAACTGGGTTATGAGGGATTTCTGGTAAATTGTGGATCCATTCGAAGGAACCATTTTGATGGGTGCAATTATTTATTTCCTCATTTGAGATAAACCAGTTCCCATTTATATCTAAGGTTGGGTTGAAGAATTGAACACCATCATAAGTTTGCCCAACCAATGCGTCTTTTTGTTCGTTTGTTAATTGTCTTACTATCATTGTGTAATATTATTAGGTAAATTAAACTTGCCTTCCAAGTGTTGTTTGATATGTTTGGACTGCTGCATATAAGTTAGCTGATTCTGTGTCTGTTAATCCTTCACCAATAGATGAGAATAAACATGTTTTATCAGTAAAACCAATAGCTACACCATTATTATTTGAACACCCAAAAAATATTGGTTTGGTAGGGGTGCTCAATCCCGTAGAAGCGGTTGTATTTGATGCTTGTAATGTGTTATTTCTAAATAATTTAATTGTGGTAGCTAATTGTGTTCCAACTAAGAAACCAGTACCTGTTGTACCCGTTGAATTACTTGCTACATCATATGTTGATCCTATATTATTCGAAAAATAAGCTTGTAAATTAGTATTTCTTCTTCCAATTAACGCCAATGCACTGGTGGCGTCACCTCCACCCATAACATATTCAAATGATTTTTGGGAGTTAGTTGAGGAGTAATAAGACAAATGTGCAAAATTAGCTATTGTCATGTGGGTTGATGGTGTTAAAAAGGTATTAGCATAGGCATTGGTCCCATTTGGTATAACCCCATTACCGTGTGTCCAACCACCTATAAATGCCAATCTGTATGCAGCATCCAAGTCTCTTGGGTCTTTTAGATTAAATTTATGTGATGTAGCATTCCCCCCAACAAATGGATAAATAGCTTTCATTTTACTCCAAATACCGTAACCTTTAAGGTCGGTTACCAACGTATTGATTGCGTTTTGTTGGGTTGTGTTGGTGATTGTAGCAGCCGTTATAAATGCTAACGCGTCTGAATCTTGCCCAGAAGATGTCCCCACAACACCTGCGACACGCCATCCTACCTGCCCATTAATTAATAATCCCATAATGTTTAAATTGTTTAAAGTTATTACTATTATACATATCGAATAAAGAACAAAAATGGCTCCTTTTGGGAGCCTATTTTGTGTAACTAACTTTAAATATATCCATTAATCGTATTGGATGGTTTTGAATTTACCGTTCATACTTTCAAATGAGCGGATTCCGTCTTTTGGTATAAGTGAAACTGATACGCTGATTAGTTCATATACTGCTAGTGTTCTGTGAAAGTTTGTTGTATGAAATGAACTTGCAAATATAGCATCTATTCTTGAATTAATTGATGCGCGAGTTTCATTTCTCCATTTTTCAAATAACTCAACAACATATGCTGCATCTTTTTTGGTTAATCCTTTATCGATTAAATGGCGCTCGCCTTTTAAGCAATAATTATCTACGATAGTGTTTAGTACTTTACGAATAATTTGTTTCAATTCATCACGTGATACCTCTCCATTTTTATGTTGTACAGCAATCATAACGATGAGTTTTTTCATGTTTTGATGTATTTCCTCTAACATAATATTGAGAAAATCATGAAATACCTTGGTTTTTACCTCATCACCAGTAAATTGGTGGAATTTTACAAGTGATTTTACTTCAAATATAACGTTAAATACATCATGGGAGTGTAAATCTTCGAATCTATATAGATCATTATCATTATTTTCCCCACCACTTCTTTGTAATTTGTATTCTTTGATTTTATTTGATATAGCATCTTTAAAAAAATATGACACAATCAATAGCACCATCACCACAAACGCGAGGATTGGTGGTAAATTACCAAATTTGTTTACAAATGTTTTAAATACTTCTTCCATCTAATATAATGTTAATGTGTAATACATAAACAAAACAGTCCACAGCCATAGTGGTTATGACCATACATATACATTGATTTTAATACGTTATGGAATTATCGTCATCATTAAATAATATCTTCTTTACTTGTGCCGCAGTTTGGGGTTCCACCATATCCTCTACAGGTTTTATAATATCTGGGTGAGTGGTAAGGGGCTCATGTAATGGTTCTGTTTTTGGTTCGCCGTATATATTAATTTTTGGTCGGTTTGCCTCGAATGCTTGGTTGGTGGCTATAACTAGTGTGATTGCTAGTGGATCAAACACAAATATAAGTAATAAGATAAATACATTTGCTATCCCCTTCATGCTCCATCCTGTTAACTCGTGGATGTATTTGATTACCCCCAATTCACCTGATGAGTTTTCAGTATTTTCTAGATCCAACACATGAATGTCCAGAGAGGTAATTGAATCATTTAATGCCTCTATTTTATTTGTGAGTTCTGTTCGGTTTTGGGAAGTTTCACGTAATTGTGTTTCGTATGCTTTACGATTACCAGCACTTTCATCGCGCGTAACAATTCCAGTATTTTTATCTATATGTAGTATGGTGGTATTGGTAGACAAGGCATTTCTAAGCGCAGATATATCTTTGTCTAGCGCATGTTTTTCTTGCATGTATTCTTGCTTGATTTCCTCGTAGCGTTGTTTTTTGGTGTCTACGCTTTTGATTACGCGTTCACCTACTTCTAGTTTGGATATATTTTGCTGGAATCCACCACTTAATAAACCGTATATGCCTAGTGAGGTGATGAATGATAGTATAATTACTGCTGTAACTAAATATACTTTAAGCATGGTGTATATTTTACTCCATGAGTTGTGTAAGTAAGTAGCAATAGATAGTTTGGATATTTCCAAAAATGTACCCATGATTATAACAGGGATAGCTACACTGGAAAATACAATTGATAAGCCTATTACACTGTAATATGCTGCTGTGGTTGATAGCCCCAATGCGCAGAAAAGAAGGAGCCAAGGTAAATATGTTTTTTTCATGGTAGGGAATATACAAAGGCCCCCAATGGGGGCCTAGTTTTTTGAAATGATTGGTTAATTATTTGATATCGGCAGATTCAATTAATGTGTATGTGAATGAATTACCATGGATTTTTGCTGATTTTTTAACGATTTTCATAAATTCGTCAAAATCTTTAACGCGTTTGAATACTTGACACCCTTCACTCCAATTTTCAACCCATGTTGAATCTTGTCCTGCTTTGTGGATATTGATTCCGAAAATACCCTCGTCAACTGTAGTTTCATCAAACGTTAAATCTTTATTTGGGTCACGATATACCTTCACAGATTTTGCTTGTTTTAGTGCTTCGTATTTTCCTTGGTGAAGACCCAATGCATGTGATCCTCTATATTGACCTTCAACAAGTCTTGCAACACCTTTTGCATTATGGTATTCCATCACACCTTTTTTACCAGGTTCTGTTGTGTTAGCCCACTCAAAGTATTTCCATTCACCGTTTTCTTTGAATGAAATTGTGATTACATCATCAAACACGTTGGTAACTTTATTACCAGTTGATGAATTTCTTACTCCAACGATATTTACATCGTATCCTTTATTTGCTTTGTCTTCAAACCAAACATATCCTTTTGATTTTACTGCAGCCTCGATTTTTTCTCTTGTGTATAGCATATATTTTTACTTTTTATTGTTTGTATATTTGTCTACTGCTGTTAATGATAATGCACTTACTGCAAGGGTTAATACTGCATATATTAGTGCATCAGATGGGGATGATTTGTAGTGAATCGCAACATTTACTAGCAACGCTATTACCAATGATAGAGCGCAAATCACACCTACGGTACGTTTAGATGAAATGGATCCTTTTTCATCTGTTAACATTTTTTTTAAAAATTCACTCATATTTTGTTTTGTGTATAAATATAAAAAAAGCCACCTTTTTGGGGTGGCTATTTGAATTTTGGGTTATAGTTAATTACATTGGTAATTCGCTTACAACTGGGTTGTGGTTGATTTCTGGTAAATCGTGGATCCACTCAAATGCACCGTTTTCATGTATGCAATTGTTTACTTCCTCGTTTGAGATGAACCAGTTTCCATCAGCGTCAAGGGTAGGATTGAAGTATTGAACACCGTCGTATGTTTGGCCAACTAATTGGTCTTTTTGTTCGATTGTTAATTGTCTTACTGTCATTGTGTAATATTGTTAGGTAAATTAAACTTGTCTGCCTAGTGTGGTTTGGAATTTTTGGACTGCTGTATATAAGTTAGTTGATTCTGAATTTGTTAAACCCTCACCAATTGATGCGAAAGCTGATTCTTTTGTTCCAAATTGAGAAGCTATACCTGTATTATTCCCGGCACCCAAATAAATATTAGCAGTATTTCTTGAACTGGATGTTGAACCCAATGTTGATTTTAAAACGCCGTTTTTATAACTTTGAATTGTAGCACTTGAAATTTTTGAAAATGTATATAAACCCTGTGATACATCTCCAGGCATTGATGTAGAATAAACGGTTGAAGTGTTGAGTAATCCGTACATCACACCACCTGTATATTTAATATGCGCATGATGGTAAACAGTCCCAACATAAGAACCCATATCAATAGCTGTAGAAGCGGGAGCAGCAGTTCTTGAGTAGTAACTCATGTGTGTGCTATCTAATAATCCATCAGATGGTTTATAGAACGTATTAGCATATCCGGTTGTTCCATTTGGTAATGCACCCGTTGAACTATGTGTCCACCCACCACTAAATGTCAATCTATAAGCTGCATCCAAATCACGTGGGTCCTTCAAATTGAATTTATGTGTAGTTGCAGTTCCACCAACAAAAGGATAAATTGCTTTCATTTTGCTCCAAATGCCGTAACCTTTAAGATCGGTTACTAGGGTATTGATAGCGTTTTTTTGTGTTGTGTCAGTGATTGCAGCCGCGGTTATGAATGATAACGCATCAGCATCTTGTCCGGATACCGGGTTAACATTAATAGCAGATCTCCAACCTACTTGTCCATAAATGTTCATAAATTAAATAATTTTAAAGTTATTACTGTCATAAATATCGTGCAGCAGCAAAAAAATAGCTACTCGTTTCCAAGTAGCTAAATATTTTCATATAACACTTTAATTATGCATGGCAGCTGATACACTCATTGTCTGTAGCAATACTATCACCACGTAATGAACTTTCACTGCGCATATAATAAAGGGTTTTGATTCCCTCTTTCCATGCCAATTTATGCACATCACTAATTACTTTTGGTGGAGTGTTTGGATCAAACATAAGATTAAGTGATATGGCTTGGTCAACATATTTTTGACGTATACCATTTTGTCTAACGATTTCAAATGGGTTGATTTCCTTGAATGTTAAGAACACCTCTTTTTCCTCGTCCGATAAAATATAGTCTGGTAAATTAAGTACACTTCCTTTGTCTTCTTGGATTTGCTTCCAAACACTGTCGATATTGTAACCTTTCGCCTCTAATACGCGCTCAAGCACTGGGTTTTTCTTGATGAATGTACCTTTTGCTGTTTTCAAGTTGAATACATTTGCTGGGATTGGCTCGATTGAGGCTGATACACCTCCAGAAATATTTGCATTTGATACTGTTGGAGCTACTGCAACGTGGTGGGTATGGCGCAATCCTGTTCCTTTACACCATTCTGGTTCACCATATAATTCGGCTTGTTCTCTAGATGCACGCAATGCACCTTGTTCAATTTTATCAAACATTAAACGTGTGTACGAATTTGCTTGTAAACCGACAAATGGGATGTTGTGTTCTTGGAGGAATGTATGCCATCCCAACACACCAATACCAATTGCTCTACCTTTTACTGCAGACCGGTATGTGTTTTCTAATAATTTTACGTTTTTGGAACGGTCGATGAATTCTTGTAATACACCTTCCAAAAACCAACATGCTAGTTCGGGTAAGTCCATCCCATTTTCGAATTTGTAGTCTTTCCACTCGTCCCAACGAGCCAAGTTAAGTGACGATAAACAGCAAATGAATGAGTGAAGTTCATCTGTGTATAACGTTATTTCTGAACAATTATGTACTACTGCGCCGTTTGCATAGAAGTTGTGGTTGTCTTGTACCGTTACATCATATACCGGTTTTGTTGTGTTTACTTTTGTAATTTTTAATGCCATAATTTATTGTGTTTTAAATTTCCATATATAACCGTATATGGTGGTGTATTTTCCTTTAGCGCATTGTCCTATCGCCGCTCCTGTTTTTTTACCCAAAGCACGACCTGCTTCTGTTGTACTGGCAAATTCCCGAATGAATATACCATCTTTGCTGTACTGAAACACGGGTTTGTTGTTTTTTCCCAAATTGTTCAATCGTGCCTTTTCTTTTGATTCGGGTGATTGGGTTTTTCCTTTCATAGGCGATACTCTACCTTTGTGTCCCTTTGATTTACCAACATGGGCTTCGCCTATTTTTCTACTGTGTTCTTCACTGCGTGGGGGTTTTGGTTTTTGATTGGCCAAACTAATTTTCTGTTTAATTTCATCGTTCATGAAATCGGGTCTAGGTATACCTTTGTGCGAGTGTTCCTTTGAATGTTTCTTACCAATTTTACCTTCGGACATTCTACGTTTAGTTTCTTCACTTTTGGGACCTGACCCATTGTCATATAAATCACAAAATAACGCCATTTCCCACCCAAATTCTTCTATGTGCTGTAATTTGTAATGCAGTTCACGCTCTAATAGTATGTCAATATCACATATTTCCAGTAAATAAAATGTATGGTTTTCAAACCCATATTTGTTGAATGATCTGTGTATCCTAGGTTGCGATTTTGTGTGTCCATTTTTGTATATGTTCATCCTAGCTTGCATATGTTGTGATTTACCAATATATACCTTCCCACTAGGGGATACAATTTTATATATCCCGGATATCTCTTCCTTTTGATTCGCGATACTTTCTTTTAAGTTTTTCATCGATTGCTTGCTTATTTGCCCAGTAGTATTTTTTACTGTATTCTCGTTGGGCGAGAACACGTTCTTCTTCTGTTTGGAATTTTTTAATACGTCCCATATCGGTTATAAATATTACAGGTCTAAGAACAAGTCGCAGAAAAACAAAAGTATTTTACAACATTTGCTGCTTCAAGTTAAATATCTCTTGGTTATATAAATTAGTAAATTGTTCATTTGATTCAATAGTAATGGTTGAATCGGTTAATACGTTGTATTCAATTTCATGACACACAACATTGTTACCCACACCTAAAAACCATATATTTTCCCAGTTACCCTGGATGAATACTAGTAAGTTTGGGTCGCTAGGGGAAATAAAAAAATAATCTCCTACTTCAAGGTTACGAGTGGATAGGTCTTTTGGCAGACCCATGAATCGACCACGCGAAGTAGGGATTGGTTCAGTGTAGTGTTGTTTAGTATACAAGCTCATCTTCTTCAGTTAAATGTTGTGCCTCAACCCAACCACGGTTTTTGGTTAAGATTTTATGCTCAGGTGTACATTGCAATTTAAATCCAGTTGACTCGTCCTCGATTTCCAACAATTCTGCGTCTGGGTGGGTCAAGCCAAAATTAGTTACTAGTTTAAATTCTTGTGCATTGG
>Ga0247722_10000013_pt1 | contig 163955 bp, 118 predicted proteins | sample MSEWelMarce3H_FC_FD_189094 | JGI IMG/M metagenome (GOLD analysis project Ga0247722, IMG submission 189094) | Subsurface sediment microbial communities from gas well in West Virginia, United States - MSEEL Well Study Marcellus 3H_FC | ecosystem: Environmental > Terrestrial > Deep subsurface >...
GCATTAAAGCGTGAAAGCCAAATAAAACGTCAAAAGAGTCGTATGTACATCGAAGCGTTAATTGGTGGCTCAGCTGATTAGAGCGTCCCGATCAAAATCGGGAAGTTCGGGGGTTCAAGCCCGCCTCTCGCTACTTGAAAAGGGTTAGAACTGAAAAGTTTTAACCCTTTTTTCATTAAACCCTTTTCCTTATGCCACACTACGTTTACATTCTTTACAGCACTTCTCGTGACCGCTATTATTTTGGTACTACTTCCGATATCACTGGGCGTTTGTTGTGATACAATTCTGGCTTCATGCAATTCACTAAACGTTTTTCTGCTTTCAATCAATTGATGGGTGCAAGTTAGGTTGACTTTTTATTAGATAAAATGAAAAGAACATTCTTGTAATGAGTTGTAATGAAGGGGAGAGGAAGGTATGGCGAATGAATCAAAGGGTAGGGGGGAGTTAGCTCATGGCTTGTTGTCAGGCCCGGGGGGCGGGCAAGCATGGTAGGATAATGTAATAGAATAAATGATTAAGCCCTGACAGGGGTGACACCACTTAAATTATTTTGTTAAACAGGGGTGTTTTTAACTGTTTGATATTCAGCGATTAGCGGTCGCATTCTGTTGCCCTTTTTCGAGTCTTGTTCGAGTCTTCTTCGGTCTTTGTTCGACTTTTCTGCGACTCTTATAAGGTCGGAGAACAGTCGCAGAGCAGTCGAAGAGGCCCCGAAGAATGTACGACGCAGGTACGACTAAAGGTCGAAGATGGGACAAACGGTAGCAAGCCAGAATCTTTTTATGGTGCGTCAGCTGTATTTCTTTTCAAGTCGCAAAACCTCACTCATCGAATCTCCTTCGGGGTGGGATGAAAAAGAATTTTGTTTTTTTGTCCATTGTTCTTCCCATTTGTAGAAATCAACCTCATCTGTCTTTTCCCCTTTTAAGTTTCTCTCTAAATAATCAAAGTATTTTTTCCAACGGGGATAATAGAAATCTCTCAATAAACCGGCCCATTCTTTATGGGCATATTCGTGTAGCTGTCCATCGTTGGCTGCTTCCCGTGGGCCCCAGGTTGTGATCTGAACCCTGGAGTTCCACTCATACAGCGCTTCTTCTTCCTGTGTATGTCCATGGCTTCTGGCTGCCTCGATCCATCTTCCCAGTAAAAACTCTTTTTGAGCACTCAGTAGTTTATCCTGATCTAAAATAAGTTCTAAAAAGGCATTGCTTTTTTTCTCAAATAGTTCTAAATCTTTTCCATGGAATGCGGCCATTACCTCCTTGTGTAGTTCATTGGCCAAATCAGCCAAAACCTGTCTGGTTATATCCACCAGATCATAACGAAAAGTTTCCTTGGATTCAAGACTGTCTATTTGTGATATCATTAAATGCCATGCATTTTTGAGTTGTTCCGGATCATAGTATATTTCAGCGCTTCCCCAGGTAGAGACGCTTTTTATTTCTTTTGCCGGACGGGCACATAATACCGATTCGGTGGTTCCTTGTTGTTTTACCGGACAGGCATATACCGTATTTAGCAATATGTCCCATGCGTTTTCCAATTCCTGATTTGTTTTGCCGTAGCGGGCCTTAACGTATTGCTTTACCCAGGTTGCTACATTTACTTTTTCCTGATGCCATGGTAATTCAAACAGCAGTTCATAAACAACCGGATTCTGTTCAATTCCTTCCGGAGTAGCTCCTACCCCGATCATGGAAGATTTGATATTTAGTACTTGAGCTTTATATACGCGTTCAGCCATTTCTTCCAGTTTTCCGTACATGCCGGTATTGCCTCCAAAATTATGGGTCAGACTCCATATGTAATCATGTTTCCCAAATCGGCTGGAAGCACTCATTGGGGACTTTTGATTGTCTGTCTCTGTGATGTCTTCAGCATGTAAATCAACAACAATGATGTCGCCTTCAGGCAGATGGTCAATCATTTCACGATGTGGGTTTCCCTGCCACGATTGCAAAACCCATTTTGCCTGAGGATTTACCTCTTTCATTGCCTGGTAGATAGCGTCTCCGGAAGCTTTTAAATCGACACCCTGAATATTTCCACCTTCATGAAACGGATCCCCTGCATAGTACTCTGCTTTTCCAAAAAGCTTTTCCTGCTCCAGATAATAAATTTCTGCTATATCTCTAAATAACGAATCTGTGGGCTCTATGAATGCCGGGCGCTTAAATCCACACCACAGACCCGGGTTATGAATATCAGCATTGGGGAACTTTTTGTTAAAAGAACCGGGAACCATTCCATAGAATCCTTGAAAAACAGGGGTCATGCCATACTCATACATGCGTTTTTGAATCTTTTTTCTCAATTCAATATGGTCTGAAATCCAATTATCCGGAAGCGGGCCACCCCATCCTTCTAGATTGTTCATGTAAAACCATGCAAAAAAAGCCGGTCCGGGCAAATACGATTTTATTTCATCTTCAGAGTAATTTAAACGTCGTAATGTATTTTGCCACACTGCCTCTTCGCCAACAATCATTAATGGCATATTAATCCCATTTAAGGCCATCCAGTCAATCTCTTTTTCCCAGCGCTCCCAATCCCACCAGGCCATTGAATAAGAGTAGGTACAATAGTTGAAATAAAAGCGTTTTGTTTGCTCGGTTGACTTTCGAACCTTAGGTTTTACTGTTGGTAGATGCTCCGGTAACTCAATGTTTTTCCCTGCCCACGATATCTGAGCATTGCAATAGTATTTTAGATACCAACGAAGTCCGGTGGCCAATGAAATCTGGTTGTTTCCCCTTACATTAAGCGTGCCGTTGACAGTTTCAAGTTCAAAGAAGTCTGCATCGGTTTGTTCGATGATCTCAAATTTTACCTGAGCACTTTTTTCAGGCATAAGACGCGATAACAACCCTGTTGCACCAATAGTGGCACTTTGTTGTTTTGAACAGCTAAAACTCAGCAGACTTATAAATAAAATGAAAGGCAGTTTATTCATTATTGACATTTATTTGTGGATCATCTCAATTCAGGCGATTGCTTTTTTTTTGGTGGTGTGTTTTGGGCAAGGCTCTTTATACCTGCCTTGAATCCTGAGGTATTTGGCAAATATAGCCAATTTGAATAATCTTTTTATGGAGAGGATAAAAACGTCTTACTCCACAAATAAAATCTCCACTCTTCTGTTTTCTGCAGCTTTGGCGGGTTCCGAGTCGTCGGGCCACAAGGGGTGTTTTTGTCCCATACCCAGAATGAACAGACGATCGGACCGGATGCCTGCATCAATCAACTTTTGAGCTGCGGCCTCTGCTCTTTTGCGGCTCAAAGTGATGCAATATTCCGGGTCACCTGTCATATCGGTATGCCCCATAATGATGGCTTTGGTTTCGGGTTCTTCCTGCAACACCTGCAAGTATTGTGTGATGTCGTGCGTGTATTTCTCGCGGATGTGGTGTTTGTCGAACCGGAAATTAATCATGTTCTGGGGCCCGGTAAGAGGTACCAGGTTTTCTTTCTGAAGTAATAGTTCCACATCAGCAGGCAGGGGAGGGAGGTCCTGTTGGGATATTTTTCTCAGATTGGGTTTTTTGGCAGCATTTTTAGTGGAGTAGTTAATGCCGGTAGCTTTGCCGTCGTACTCCAGGGTGATGGTTTTCTCCCTCTCATAGTTGTTGGAGGTTTCATAATTAATGGTGTAATAATGGAGGTTGGTTTTAAAAATTTCTCTAAGAGCTTCAGATACCGATTCCACATCATTCATCTGATAGTAGTGGGCACCTGTGTAATCGGCCACATATTTCAGTACCTGTTCGTTCACATATCCTCCGAGAGAGACAACGTGTATGGGGAGTGATATTTCGTTGGCCCTTCGGATAATTTCTACAGCCGAGGTGTTTAGATGGTTCTTGTAGATGAAAGAAGCATTTTCGTATCCGTCGGTAAAGAGAATTATTCTTTGATTGGGGTTGTTGGTATGCATTGCATTCATGGCTGAGTCGGTGGCTGCATACAATGCTGTATATCCCGATAACTCCTCCATGCCTTTTTGGTTGAAATAACTGAGCAGCGAATCCGGATTTGCGCTTGGAGGTGATACAGCCGTGATGGTCTCATCAAATTTTACAAACCGAATGGTGTCCATTGGGTGTTTTTCTTTGATGAGTTTGTGAATCAGTGGTTCCAGTTCTGGCATAGAATACTCCATGGAACCCGAATAATCCAGCACCATCATCAGGTGTTGAGGACGATACTCTGTTTCTCCTATTTCATACTCCTTTACCGAGAAGTTTCGAACAGGGTAAGTTTTGTCTTCATATTTTTCAATAACCGTGTGGAATGGATTGTCTTCTTTTATTTGCTTATCATCAGCCAGTCCTTTAACAAAATTGCCCTGACCATCGATGGCAATAACTTTCAGTTCTGTTTCGGGTGGATAATTGTCATAATTAACAGAGATTATTTCCATGAATATGGTATCGCTTTCGAGCAGGGTTTCTGTTCTGATATTTCCATTAAACAGAGGCCTTTGTTGCAGTGCCAGGGAGATAGAGGTGCTATCCTCCCTTATTCTTCCCATTGCATCGTAATAACTCCAGCTGATGGTGTAATCTTTTTCTTCCATGGCCTGGTCAGCCAGTATTCCGGACGATGGTCTGTGCGTCCCGTTAATTTTTACACTATTTACTCCAGAGACATTCCATTGAAGTTTGTATGGATTGTACTTTCTGATGGCTTCATTGTAAAATGTGAATGGTACAGATTTATTAAATATGTTGGAAATGGAAAGGTGCTGAACCCCGACCGTGTTTTTCAGAAAAGTAATGGATTTTTCCCATTCGGAGCCGTCATGCAGGATGCTTTGAAGGACAAAAGTGGTGTCTTTTCGGATCGTGTCTGTTTGGAAGCCTTTTAAACTGACCGTTTTCCCGTTGAGTTTTGCGTTGGAAGCATCATCGAGTTCCCAGTTAAGTTTAACTTCTTTTCCTCCGAATACAATAAGGGTGTCCTTTGGGGGTAATCCTGATGCGTCGAAGCGATGAGTGTACCATGCATGAATGGTGTCTGTCCGGGTTTCAAATCTGCCGTTTTTATTGATGGCTCTGATGGTCACAGGCTGGTCGTGCATGATGGAGATTACAGAATCTCCCGAAAGAGGTACCTCGTCTCCGTTGAAGGTAACTTTTTCAACGTTTTCGGTCATCCACCTTACCTCATCCTGATGACCAAATCTTGTCGAGTTGCTCATGGATAACCGGTTGATGAGGGGAGGCAATACTTTAATCTTTTTTGTTCTGTTTACCCGTTTTCCTTTTGCAGTTTCAGCAGTCAACCTGTAAAATACAGTGGTGTCAGGAACCAATTGCAGGCTTCCGGATCGATCAACAACGCTGTCGTTGAGGGTAACTTTCAGTTGCTTGCGGTTGATGGTGACATCCCAGGTAATGGTTACAGTATCGCCAGGAAATATTTTCCAGTCCGAGAGTTCCATATTAAGATTTGACCGTTTGGGACCAAATAGTTGGGCATTTGCACCAATGGAAAAAAGCAGGAGTGTGAGGAAACAGATGTTTTTTAGTTGCATAACAGCGTGTTTGATTCTGTACAAAGTAGCATTGTAAATGTGCAGCCAATGTGCATATCAATAAGTGTTTGTGTGGGTTTTTATTATTCCCGGCTTCAGGTATTTTGAAAACGTTTTATTAATCGGGTTTATTGTTCAAAGATTGTAATGGTTGGAGTTGCTTTATTATTCATTTCATGAAGTATGGAGAACTTTTCCATTCCGTTTTGGCTTCGCCCCCCCCAAAAAAAAAGGAATGATTGCGAGCAACCATTCCCTCCAAAATGAAAAAGAAAACTAATTGGAATTGTAATACAATTATTTTTTTAAGATAAGCCACAAAGCATGAATCAATCCCGGTAAAAATCCCAGAATGGTAAGCAGGACATTAATCCAGAAATGCTTTGTAATGCCAACATGCAATGCAGCAGCCACAGGTGGTAAAATGATGGCAAAAATGATTTTGATGATGTCCATAATATCAAGTATTTAATGGTTTTAATCAAAGGTAATAAAAAGTATTTAAAGTTGTTCTTCCTTCATGAATTCACTGGGGAGTTTACCAAACTGCTTTTGAAAGCATTTCGAAAAGTAGGAAGGATTGTTAAATCCCGCCAGGTAACAAATCTCATTGATGCGATATTTCCCTTCAATAATGAGTCGGGCCGCTTTTTTAAGTTTGAAAACACGTATGTAATCATTGGGTGTCATGCCTGAGATACCTTTTATCTTGCGCTGGAGGTTTGATCTACTCATGGAAAGAGTGTTGGTAAGCTGTTCAATGGTGTAATCCGGATTGGTCATATTATTCTCGATCTCCTTGTTGAGGCGGTTCAGAAATTCTTCGTCCTTCTTGTTGTTGGCAATACTTCCGTAGGGAATGAAGGGTGAGTTTGCAAATTTCTCCAAAAGCCGCTCTCTGTTTCGCAGAAGGCTGTTGACTTGTGCTTTCAGATACTCAAAAGAGAAGGGTTTTTCGATATAACTGTCGGCTCCCACATCCAGTCCTTCAATTTTGGACTCCACATTGTTGCGGGCAGAGAGCAGTATTATTGGGATGTGACTGAATTGTTCATTTTCTCTTGTTTTGCGGACCAATTCCATTCCGTCAACTTCGGGCATAACAATATCACTTATAATGATGTCTACAGAATTTCTTTCGAGAAAGTTGATTGCTTCTTTTCCATTGCTGGCAGTTTTTACCATATATTCCACTTTAAGATTTCTTTCCAGAAAGTTGCAAAGATCTTCGTTGTCTTCAACAATCAGGAGAGTTTGTTTGCTGCCATGGTCTCTTTTTGTTATTTCTGGGGCAGTAGTCTCCGGTTGAATGGTTGGTGGTGTAAGAATTTTATTTTCTTCTTTTTCTAATGAGGTTCTTTGTAGATGTGTGCTGATGCGTAAAATAAATCGTGCTCCTGAGAGATTGCTATTATCCAGGAACAGTCTTCCATTATGCTTCTCCGCCAGCTGCCGGGAGAAGGCCAGTCCTATTCCGGTTCCATATTTTTTATCATCTTTGTTAGTACCCTCTATCTGGAAGAAGGGATCAAAAATTCGTTCTCTGTATTTGTCATCGATGCCTGGTCCATCGTCGGAAACTGAAATCTCAAAACAGCCATCTACCTGACGAAGTGAAATTTCAATTTTTTGCCGGGCATATTTGAGGGCATTGGTCATGAGGTTGCTGATGATTTTTGTTAATGCTTCCCGATCAGCATTACAGATAAAAGGCTCTTTCGGAATTACCGGAGTGATGACAATCTTCTTCTGCATTGCCGCAGGTTTGAATCTGTAACAAAGCTCAGGGATTAGGGAATTGAATGTGACTGGCTCAAATGCGGGGTTGTAACTGTCTTCCTCTATTTTGCGAAAGTCCAGCAACTGATTTACCAGGTTAAGCAGTCTGTCAGCATTTTTGTCGATTACCTGAATATTTTCCTCCGTTTCCTGTGGGGAAATACCCGGAGTTTTGATACACTCCAAAGGGGCTTTGATAAGACTAATGGGAGTCCGGATTTCGTGTGCAATATTGGTGAAGAAATTGATTTTGGATAGATAGGTCTCTTTTTCTTTTCTTAATTTGAATTCCTCAATTTTCTTTTCTTGTTTGGCATGAGTAATTCTAAGATAGTTCTTGACCAGTAAAAAGATAAATCCAAAGGAGAGAAAAAGGTAGCCCGCATAAGCATAATTTGTTTTCCATAATGGGGGTAGAATTTCTATACTAAGGGAGTCTCCGGTTTGGTTCCAGCGTCCGTCGTTGTTAGCGCCTTTAACTTTAAAAGCGTAGTTTCCTGGAGGGAGATTGATATAAGTAGCTTGGTTTTGTCTACTGGTTGTGATCCATCTTTGATTCAGGTTTTCAAGGATATAAGCGTTTTGGTTTTTGGAGCGTGCCTGAAAACTGAGATTCACGAAGTTGATTCTGAAAGATGCCTGATTGTGTTTCAGTGTAATTTTGTTTTTTGATGGTCCGGGGATTAGGGAAGAGTCACTGGCAGTTGCATTGTTAGTGTCAAGCAAACTAAACTCTGTAATCCAGACCGGAGGAATATACTGATTCTCCTTGAGTTGTCCTGGGTAGAAGGTGTTGAAGCCGTTGATTCCTCCAAAATAAAATTTTCCATCACTTGCCTTAAATACTGATTTGTAGTTAAATTGATTGCTTTGCAATCCATCTTCCTGGGTGTAGTTCTTCACTTCTCCCAATGTGGGATTTATTCTGGAGATTCCCTTGTTTGTACTGACCCAGATATTTCCCTGAATATCGTCAACTACACCATAAGCAACATTGTTGGGAAGGCCGGATGATTGATCAATGGTTCGGAAGTTATCAGTTTCGTAATTGTACTTGCAGATTCCACCTCCCTCGCTGGAAAACCAAAGCCGGTGCTGTTCGTCCTGATAAACAGCTGAAATTTTGTTGAAGCACAGAGAGGTGGAGTCTTTATGGTCATGCAGATAATTGATCCACTTTTCGGAATTGGCTTTTCGTTTAAAGACACCTTCTCCGTAGCATGCAATCCAGAAGTTGCCCAGGTGATCTTCTGTCATGTCATATACAAAACCGTTTATTTCAGGAATACGGGTGAAATTATCTAAACTTTTATTGTAACGACTGAGACCAAAAGGAGTTCCAATATAAATTTCTCCGGCTTTGGATTTGTAGAGTGAAAAGATACAATTGTCGTTAATGGTATTGCTGTCATTTTCCTGATACTGATAGTTTTTAAATGTTCCTGTTTCCAGATTCATTACATCTAAACCTCTGGAGAAAGTCCCGATCCATAAATTGTTTCCATCAATGATCAGTGCATGAATGTTGTGGTAACTGATGCTGTTTTGATCTGTTTTTGGCAGATATGAGGTAAACTGGCGGGTTTTAGTGTTGAAATAATTCAAACCCCCATCTTCCGTAGCAATCCATAAATTACCTTTTTCATCTTCGCAAAATTGGCTGACAGCTTTCCCTGAGAGGGTGTTTTTATGCGATTTGGGATAATAATGTTCAATAATCTTGCTGTTGGTGGAAATGTAACCAACTCCGCCAAAATAGGTGCCGACCCATATACCTTCTTCCCGGTCTTTGTATATGGAATAGACATTTTGGTCACTTAGGCTGTAGGGGTCTGCCGGGTCATCTACTCGTGTAAAGCGGAGCGTTTTCTTATTAAAAAGGTATAGACCATCATCTGAGCCCACTAAAAGTTCATCTTTCTGGTATTCGAATATGGCCCTTATATGGGTGATGTATTTGGTAGCATTTGAATTGAACCAGGTGGTGAACTCGTTAGTGGTACGATTGAACCGAACCAGTCCTCCAGACCATGTTCCCAGCCATAACTCTCCATCGGAATCTTCAAAAATCGATAGGATTTCCGGATCCTCAAACGGACTTTTTTCTTCTCGGGAGCCATAGGTAACGAAGGTGGAGGTCTCTTTGTTGAAAGCACTTAGACCGGATCTGGTACCGATCCAGATGGTTCCTGCATTATCTCGATAAATGTTCCATACCAGATTGGATCCGATTGACTGGGGACTCTTGCCTTGTGTATATTGTGTCAACAAACCGGTGGTTTTGTTGTAACAAAAAGCCCCCTGCGTCATTGTACCTATCCATATTTTGTTTTTGTTTTCCGACACGATAGAGGTGACGGCCGAATTGATAAATTGCCCATCCCGTGTTTGCAGGGTAAATGGTTCAAATACTTCGGTAATGGGATTTAGTATGTATAATTGATTGTCCGTTCCTACCCAGATTCGGCCGTCCGTGTCTTGAAATAAACTTCGGATAAAGTTGTTTCCTAATGATTGAGTATTTCCTGGCTCATGTTTATAGATTTTAAATTCACTGCCATCAAAGCGGTTAAGGCCATCCTTGGTTCCAAACCATAAAAAGCCCCGGTCGTCCTGAATGATACATTGAACGGTGTTTTCTGAAAGCCCGTTATTTACCTGGTAATTAACAAATTTAAAATTGTTCCCTGATGCAGTTGGTTTAAATACCAGCAGGGACAAAATAAATAGAATAAGAATTTTAAAATATATCATGATACGTGGTCTTGTAAATAAATGCTAAATAAATCAATTTCTTTCCGAGAGCAATACAACAATCTGGTCAGTAAGTAGCATAAAATGGTCAGCAGTTTTTTGGTGCTCGAAATACCATCAAAATGACTATCAGGTAATATTTTTTGATTAAATAGTTGTATTTAAAAGTTAATAAATGTTGTTGTTTTGTTTTGTTGTTTTTCTAATCCCTAATCCGCATTTCAAAGGATCAATATTTAAATTTAACCATTTTCATTATGAAAAAAATCTTGTTTTTTATGTTGTTGTTAATTCCTGTGGGGTTGTTGGCTCAGACAGGAATGTTGACGGGTAAAGTTCTGGATGAGTCAGGACAGCCTGTACCGGGAGTCAATATTATTGTCGGAGAAACTCAGAAAGGAACAATAACCGATACCGATGGTAATTATTCCATTGAAGTTGAAGAAGGACAAACACTGATTTTTTCCTTTATAGGAATGGATCAGCAAAGGGTGACTTATTCGGGTCAACCATCCTTAAATGTTACAATGACTGAGAGTCTGAAATCACTGGATGAAGTTGTAGTCATTGGTTATCAGACTGTGCGAAAAGCAGATCTGACAGGTGCGGTGTCTGTATTTAAACCTGAACAGATGAAGAATGCTGTAGTCACAGGCAGTGTGGGGGATGCGTTGGGGACTGTTCCGGGAGTATTCAGTCGTACAGAAGGAAAACCGGGTGCTGAAGGATGGGTTGAAATCCGTGGAACCAAGTCCTTTGGGTCAAGTAAACCACTTTATGTAATTGACGGAATCGCTGTGGAAGGGGGCGCCAACCGTGATTTTAACTTTAATGACATAGAATCGGTTCAGGTGTTGAAAGATGCTTCTGCCGCGGCAATTTATGGATCACGTGCCGCCAATGGCGTCATTATCATTACTACCAGGAGTGGAAAGAAGGGCCCCATGAAGATTGATGTTTCCGCAAAAAAAAGTTTTCAATGGCTTCCTCGCTACGATCTGACCAATCGTGAGCAATGGATCGAACTTAATGATCTGGCATTTGAAAATGGCGGTTATGATCTGGCTAATCATTTTGATGCCAATACTGACTGGCAGGATGTAGCCTTCAAAACAGGACATGTAGATGACTATAATATTTCTTTTTCGGGAGGAAGTGAAACCAGCAATTATTTTATTTCCTCCAATTATCAAAGCAATTCCGGAACAACCATCGGAACAGAGAGTGAAAGAATCACTTTACGCGCCAATACTTCAGCTCACCGGGATTTCGGGGAGAATGTAACATTCCGGATTGGAGAAAATGTTATTATCAGTAATTATCAGATTGATGAGCTGGATACCAATCCAATAATTGATGCCTGGCGTATGTTGCCTACTATACCGGTTTATAATGAAGATAATCCGGGTGGATATGGTTATGGAGACGGATCCAGGGATGTTACTTTTGGTACCAATCCTGTGGCCAAAGAAGCTTTGACCGAGACAACAAATCAAAACCTGCGTGTACGGGGGAACGTTTTTACAGAGCTTGATTTTTTCGATAAACTGAAATACAAATTTAACTTTGGTTTTGAAACCAGTTCAGACGAACATAAATATTTGAGAAAAGAAGGCAACTGGACATTTAATCAGCCCTGGGATCCCTCCTCGCTGAATAAAAATAAAGCGAGTTTTAGGTCTCTAGTGTATGATAATACCTTGGAGTACAATGATGAATTTGGGAATCATACTCTTGGAGTAGTTGTGGGTTCCAGTTTTATGGATATATCATATGAACAACTTTGGGGAACTAAAAATGACCTGTTGAGACTGAGTGACGGAACTTATTTCAATCAGTTGAATGCCGCTCAGAAAGATCCTAAAACAGGAGGTTACAAGGATATGGAAAAACTATTTTCCCTGTTTGGACGGTTTAACTATTCTTACGACGAACGTTTTCTTCTGAGTGGTACCATTCGTCGAGATGCTTCTTCCAAGTTCGGTCCTTCCTATCGCGATGGGATATTTCCTTCTATTGCAGGTGCCTGGAGAATAAGTAATGAGGGCTTTTTTGATATAAGCTGGGTTGATGACCTGAAGCTGAGGGCAAACTATGGGGTGCTGGGAAGCTCGAATATCGGCCCCTGGGATTGGGTTGCCTTTATTAACTCTTTCCCTCAGGTGATTTTCGGTACTGATCAACATCTTGAGAATGGGCAGACACAGGTTAAGCTGGTGAACCAGGATTTGAAATGGGAAGAACTTCATGAATTTAATATTGGATTTGATGCAACCATACTAAATAATCGTTTGGAAGTGTCTGCTGAATACTACAAATCCGAGACTCAGGATGTGCTGACAGGGATGCAAATACTGATGTCAACTGGTAACAACGGGGGAAATCCCAATGTGAATGCAGCCACACTTCAAAATACCGGATTTGAATTTTCCGGAACATGGCGTGAGATAAGGGGAGACTGGAACTACTCTGTCAATGCAAGTTTATCCACCGTCAGAAATGAAATACTTGAACTGGGATATGGACGCGAGTATTTTACTCAGTGGAATACCCAGTCGCATGTGGGCGAACCTATCGGGCAATGGTACCTGATCAAAATGGATGGTATTTTTCGCTCTATGGAAGAGGTGATGGCTCATACTCACGAGGGAAATCTTATTCAACCTAATGCGCAACCGGGAGATATTCGTTTCGAGGATTACAACAATGATGGGATGATAAACGATTCTGATCGTCAGTATGTGGGAAGTCCCTGGCCTGATTTTCATCTTGGGGTTAATGCCACCGTTGCCTGGAAAGGGATCGACCTTCAGTTACAAATGGCCGGGGCTTTCGGTCAGGAAGTATTTAACGGCCCCCGCAGCGGGATGGATCGCTTTGACGATAACTCAAACTACCGCTCCGATTATGATCCCTGGACTCCCGATAATGCCAACGCTGCTGATCCTCGTCCCATATATCAGGATGGACGAAATGCTATTGGCAACCAGTCAAGATGGATTGAAGATGGATCTTATCTCAGAGTAAAGCAAATGGCACTGGGTTACTCTTTCCCCGACCGTATTTTGGGTAACGCGATTGACGATCTTCGATTGTTTGTCAATGCTCAGAATCTGATCACTTTCACAAAATACACCGGCCTGGATCCGGAATTCAGGAATGACAATATCTGGGAGCGAGGTTATGATTATGGGGCATTCCCTAATCCTAAATCTGTTACTATTGGTGCCCAACTGACCTTTTGAGGCAGATGCTGGTATATTCTGAAACTGCCAAGTTGAAATTTTAAAAAGAAATATGAAACGAGCTATGAGCAGACGTTCTTCGCACAGGGGAATGACTATGGTAGCGAGGTTCGTATGACCATTGAAAAATAAATTATTGACATATGAAAAAGTTATTGATATATCTGTTTTCCATCGGGTTGCTTTTTTCCTCCTGTGAGGATGCAATAGATGTGAGTAACCCTAACAATATTGAAGTCCGATCCTTCTGGCAAAATGAAGCAGATGCAGAGAGTGGTGTTAATGCCATCTATAATATGTTTTATAAGCCTGGAACCTATTCCCGCTGGATCTGGTTTCGCTTTGATCTGGCTTCGGATGAAGGCTTTAGTTCAAGCCCGTGGGTTGAACTTGCCGATTGGACACGTTTTGTCTATAATAACTATGACTTCTGGGAAGGAAATGCATGGACCTATCGTGACAGCTATGAGGCCATATTCAGGGCCAACCAGGTTCTGCACTATGTCCCCGGAATTGAATTTACAGACCAGCAGCAAAAAGATCAGTTGCTGGGACAGGCTTATTTTTTAAGAGCTCTTTATTATTATAATCTGGCGATTCTTTGGGGAAGTGAAAACAACAGTTTGTCTATCATGTTGGAACTATCAAAACCCGGAGATGCACCTGAAGGTCACCCGGTAAGTGATGTGTGGGCACAGGCCGAAAGCGATCTGGCACAGGCTATCAACTTTTTACCTGCGCAGTGGGATGACAGCAATAAAGGCCGCGCTACCAAAGGAGCTGCTTATGCTTTGAGAGCGAAATGCCTGATGCAACAGCACAAATGGGAGCTGGCAGCACAGGATCTGGAATGGCTGGTTACCGGAGACGGAGCACAATACTATGACCTGGTGGATAATTACAAAGACAATTTTACTCACTTCAATGAAAACAATGTGGAATCGGTCTTCGAAATACAGTTTTCAGACATTCACAAAGCTCCTGCCGGTGATGATGACTTTGCCATCGATCCTAATCTTGGGTTAAATCGCGGTCAGTTTTTTGCACCTCCTGGAATAGGCTGGACTGACGGGGAAGTTCGTCCCTGGCTGGTGGCTGAATACAGAAATGAACAAAATTTGGAGGGAGAGTATGATATTCGTCTGCGAGAGAGTCTTTTTTATGAGGGAATGTCTGACGATTTTTCCGGGAATAACAGGATTTACGGGCGCGGAATGGAGGTCTGGAATCAGGATAATTATAGAGGAAGGGTTTTTACCCGTAAATATGCTACCGATTATTACCGGGATTTTGATGATTATCACAGTCCGGTAAATGTGCGCCTTATTCGATACGCCGATGTGTTGTTGATGTATGCAGAATGTCTGGCTAATATCCCAGCGGGAAATTTGACTGATGCAGTTGCATTGGTCGATGAAGTGAGAGCTCGAGTGAATATGCCCGCACTTGAAGTGAATCACCTGGCGGCAACGCAATCCAAAGAGGCTTTCCTTAAACGACTTCAGACAGAACGTGCCCTGGAATTGAATTTTGAAGGGCATCGGTGGGCTGATCTCAGGCGTTGGGGCTTGATGACCAGTCAGGAAGGTGTGACCGAGCTTGCACAGCGTGATCCTGATTTTAACAATTTCGTTTTGGGACGACATAATTGTTTGCCTGTTCCTTCCAGCGAAGTGAATAACAATGATAATCTGGAACAAAATCCAAATTATTAAAAAGTGAAATATGTTCAGGAGGTTGTCTGAAAAGTTATTGTATTTGTTATTCCCGGCATTCTTTGTGCTGTGCATGTCGCAGAAATAGAGGTTTTTAATAACCCTTAGAGTGACAATAGAATCGAAATATTTGACTTTTTGGACATCCTGCTGAGTCTATCCTTTAAAAATTTTAAAAATGGTCAATTACAGAATTCTTTTGATTGTTTTGCTTAATGCATTGTTTTTGGGTTGTGCCTGTGAAAAAGAGTCAGATGTAAATGCTGATAATGAAAAGAAGTTAGCAGTAAGAGTTCCTTTGGGGGATCCATTTATCATGCTTTATGAAGACACCTATTATGCTTATGGAACATTTTCTGACAATGGAATTGCAGTGTTTATTTCAAATGATTTGAAGAACTGGCGAGTTCCTGCCGAGCTGCCTTCTGGTCTGGCTCTGCACAAAAATGATGTATGGGGAGAACGCTGGTTCTGGGCCCCTGAAGTTTATGAGGTGGATGGAATATTTTATATGTATTTTTCTGCTGATGAGCATATTTGTGTGGCAACAAGTGACAATCCATTGGGTCCTTTTACACAGAAGGATAAAACACCCATGATTATTGATGAAAAATGCATTGACAATTCCCTTTTTTTTGACCGTGAAGGGAAGCCCTGGTTATATTTTGTGAGGTTTAATGATGGTAATAACATCTGGGTTGCAGAGCTTGAAGAGAATCTCCTGGAAATAAAACCTGAAACCATGAAGCCATGTATTCATGTTTCTCAGGAGTGGGAAGAAGTTTGGCCAAGGGTTAATGAAGGAGCTTTTGTTGTGTCCCACAAAAACCTTTATTATATGAGTTATTCTGCCAATAGTTATGAGAGTCAGTTCTATGGCGTGGGGTTTGCTACTTCTGAATCGCCGACTGGTCCTTGGATTAAATATGACTCCAATCCCATATTGCAAAAGCCCGGTGATCTTGTAGGAGTAGGACACAGTGCCATGTTTTATGATAAAGCAGGAAATCTGAGAATTGTATTTCATGCACACAAGGACAATCAGAGTATTCATCCGCGCAATATGTACATTGGTTCTGTGGAGTTCAAAAGCAGGGAGAATGATGTTGATGTAATGGTGGTGGGAGATGATTACCTTACTCCAGTATTGGATCTAAAATAATTGTGATGATAAAAAGAAATGGCTTATATTTTTTGCTCGGGTTGATTTTATTTCCCTTGTCCTGTGAGGCGAAGGACCCGGAATTATCAGTAGGGAATTTCGAAAGGAAAAGTGCAGAACCGCAGGATGGTATTCGTATAGCGTGGGATTATAGTACACTTCAACGTATAGCGCCACGCGATGGAAGAGAGTCCGGATGGGTGGGGTATCCCAGGGTTCGGAGATTGAGCAATGGAGATGTGATTGCTGTGTATGAAACAGGAGGGAGTGTGGAAATAAAAAGAAGTATCGACAAGGGGGAAACCTGGAGCGACCCTTCGATTCTCTTTGACAAGCACTATGTCACCACTGGCTCAGGAGAAGTGTTGGTAATTAAAGCCAATGGTGAGCTTCTTGAACTAGCCAGTGGAGAACTTGTTGCTGCATGTAATTATCGGCCGGCCGAAGATGGCTTTGCTCCTTTTGCTATTGCCGTCAAAAGAAGTGTGGATAAAGGAAAAAACTGGACGGATCCTGAGGTAATCTATGAGGGAGGTAACACTTTTCATGATGGTTGTTGGGAACCTTCTTTTTTGCAGCTTCTATCTGGAGAATTGCAGGTCTATTTTGCCAATGAGACACCTTATACCAGTTCTGAAGAGCAGGAAATATCGATGCTTCGCTCCTTTGACAACGGAAAAACCTGGACGGAAGATCCTGCAACTGTTTGTTTTCGTCAGGGCTTTAGGGATGGAATGCCGGTGCCCGTATTGTCTGGAGATCAGATTCTTTTGGCCATAGAAGATAATGTGGACGGTCAGTTTAAACCATGGATTGTAAGTTCTGATGCATCCAATCCATGGGAAAGACCTGTGTCAGGAAATTCGTCTTTTCGTCATCCGGCACATCAGGATCAGTTACCTGAGAATGTCTATGCCGGTGCTCCTTATCTTTTGAAGCTGCCTGATGGACCGTGTTTGTTGTCATATCAGACAACGCATGGAAGGGGACCAAACTGGGAGCTATCGACTATGGAAGTGGCCATTGGAGATGAGAATGGCAGGGATTTTTCTATGCTATCCCGCCCATTCAATGTGCCTCTTGACAGAGAGGCCAAATGGAATTCACTCTCAATGTGGGATGAGAATACCGTACTGGCTGCTTCTACAACTAGTTTTCACAACCGGAATTGTGAAGTTTGGACGATTCTTGGTCATGTCATCCCTGAATTAGCGGCTAAAATTGGCTTTGTCAGTGTTGATGGACAAGCAAATCCTGGAGAATGGACAGGGATTTTTCCTCTTTTTATCGGTCATAATGGAGGTGTCAATATGAAGGCTGATATCATGAGAGAGGAAAAGGCCGTCTGTTTTGCTGTGAAAATAGAATATTCAGAGGTTGATGTTTTTTCTGAAAATCAGAAGGATTCCGGTGTCCGGATTTTCATTGATGGAGGTAATTATTGTCTCACTGATCCTGATGCCGGGTTATTTAGTCTGTTTTTATCAACAGAGGGGGAGTTGAAGATACAAGAAGGTAAGGATGGAGAATGGATTGATGCAGATGGTGAAGCTGGAATTGAAACAAGTGTAGAGAGGAGTGTCTCAGGTTGTTTTATGGAGTTGAAAGTTCCGTTGTCTTGGATACAACATGTGGATGGAAGTGATATTCGGGTAAATATGCAACTGACTTATAGGGATGCAACCGGAAAGGAAATTGTTGAAAATATAGCGAATGCTAAGCAAGATGCATCTCACACCTGGTGCCGTGTGCGTTTTCAGTGACAAGAAATAGTGAAAAATCAAATAAGAATTAGGAAGATGATGAGAAATAGAGGTTTCAATATAAAATCGGTATTCGGAATGCTGCTATCGCTGTTTTTTATAGAGGGGATGGTTGCCCAAAGAATAGAAACTGCTGGTGAGGTGTTGTTGAAATCGCCAGGGAATCCTGCCAGCAGATATGAATTAAGAACCAGTAGCTCTGATGATGGAAAGAGTATGAAGTGGTTGTCAGATTCAAAAATTCCATTAGATATTAATGGGAAAATCACACCAACAGCGAGTGGCATTGTTTACGATGTGGAACTGACTGCGCATGAGGATGTTTTCTTTAATTTTAAGCAACGTATCCTGGCTGAAAGTGCCACACATGAAAATTGTAAGTTTTTTATGCCGGGCTTTTGGTATCGGCATAATTTGCGGTCGCCTAAGGAAGCTCCTTCTTTCCACACAAGTGATAGCTGGCTGGTGCGTGAAGATCGCCTGAGTGCACCCCTCACGGGCGTCTATGATGAACAAACAGGTCAATATTATTCCATTTTAAGAAACCAGGAAATAAGAAAAGCGGCTTATACTGCAATAAATCAGGGGGAAGTAATTCTTTCCGGAGAGAGCGATCTTGGTTTTACCGGTTTTGAAAATATTGATGGAAAAACATGGCTGTCGTTCGGTTTTCCTTATCGGGAAGCTCCCAAAACTTATATTCGTAAGTTAACGCTGGCACCTCCCGTAACTACCTTTGCCCGTCTGAGAAAAGGAGAAACCAGGAAACTTAGTTGGATTGTTTCCAGAGGAACAGCTGCTGACTATGCGGATTTTGTTTCCAAGGTATGGACTTCCACTTATGATCATTTTTTGCCAAAAGAGGTAGAGCTTGATTATACCGAGGAAAGAGTTAAAGAAGTACTATCCAATTTTTTTGTAGAAAGTTATGTAGAGACCGATGATTTGAATTATTTTTCAGGAGTTCATCTGAAAACGGATGTTTGTGGACATCAGGGAGGTGCAGAGATTGGTTTCGTAGGCCGTGTATTGCTAAATGCCTTTTTTGCTCATCAATACGCAGGCGAGCAGGGGGATGAGCAACTTGCGAAGATTACCCAGACCATTTTTAACAGCTATCTTGCAAATGGCTTTACTGGTTCCGGTTTTTTTAGAGAATTTGTTGATTACGACCGCGATTATGAGACTGATGTTTTTAGTATCCGACGTCAGTCAGAGGGGATTTATGCCATACTCAGTTATCTCGATTACGAAAAGAAACAGGGCAGAAAGCATCCGGAATGGGAAAAGCAGATGGAGAAATTACTGGCAAACTTCCTCAGGCTTCAGAAAGATGATGGCAGTTTCCCCCGAAAGTTTAAGGATAATTTCGAAGTTGTAGATGTCACCGGAGGTAGTACTCCGTCAGCGACCGTTCCTTTGGTTATGGCATCCCGGTATTTTAATAAAAAGGAATACCTGAAAAGTGCCATTAAATCGGGGAATTATCTGGAGACTGAATTAATTTCCAGATCAGATTATTTTTCATCCACATTGGATGCCAATTGTGAAGACAAAGAAGCTTCTCTTTATGCCGCCACAGCTATGTATTATCTTGCGCTGGCATCCAATGGAAAGGAACACGACCGGTATGTTGCGCTGGCAAAAAATGCTTCCTATTTTGCTCTTTCCTGGTATTATTTGTGGGATGTTCCGTTTGCTCAGGGACAGATGCTGGGCGATCTTGGGTTATTGTCCCGTGGCTGGGGGAATGTTTCCGTCGAAAACAACCACATTGACGTTTTTATTTTTGAGTTTGCTGATGTCTTAAATTATCTGGCCAGGGAAACTTCGGAATCCCGGTTTAGTGAATTTGCGAAGGTTATAAATTCGTCAATGTTACAATTATTGCCTTACCCAGGACATTTGTGTGGTGTGGCAAAGACCGGATATTATCCTGAGGTAGTGCAACATACCAACTGGGATTATGGGAAGAACGGGAAAGGTTTTTATAACGATATTTTTGCTCCCGGCTGGACAGTGGCCTCTCTTTGGGAGATGCTGACACCCGGTTCTGCAGAAGAATTTATGAAAAAGTAAAAAAAAAACAGAGGAATGAAGAAATTTTATATAGCTGCATTGATTGGTGCTATGCTCATTGCCGGTTGCTCGTGTAATAAAAACAACGAAGAACAACGTTCTGATAAAGAGGCTGATAAAACAGGGAGTGTTTACAGTAATCCTGTTGTAAATTACAGCCTTCCTGATCCTACTATTATTCAGGCAGAAGATGGCACATTTTATCTTTATGCAACAGAAGATATACGAAATACTCCTATTCATAAATCCAGGAATCTTGTTGACTGGGAATTTGTGGGTACTGCTTTTTCCGAGAATTCCCGGCCTGACTTTGAACCCAATGGAGGGTTATGGGCCCCTGATATTAATTTTATCAACAATCAGTATGTGTTGTATTATTCAATGTCGGTTTGGGGTGGTGAATGGACCTGTGGCATTGGAGTGGCGGTTAGCGATAGTCCTGAGGGACCTTTTACCGATATGGGTATGCTTTTCAGAAGTAATGAGATTGATGTTCAGAATTCTATAGACCCGTTTTATATTGAGGAGAATGGCCACAACTACCTTTTCTGGGGAAGTTTCCGGGGAATTTATGCAATAGAATTAAGTAAGGATGGGTTGAGTCTGAAATCTGGTGCTGAAAAACAGCAAATTGCCGGCACTGCTTATGAAGGAACCTATATTCACAGCAAGGAGGGAGCCTATTATCTGTTTGCTTCTGTGGGGTCCTGTTGTGAAGGATTGAATAGTACTTATACGACTGTGGTTGGACGTTCAGATAACTTATTTGGGCCATATCTCGACAAGGATGGTGAACTTATGATGGAGAATCATCATGAGGTGGTGATTCAGAAAAATAACCGTTTTGTGGGAACAGGGCATAATTCCGAAATCATTACCGATGATGCCGGGAATGATTGGTTGTTGTACCATGCGGTGGATACCCAAAATCCTGATGGGCGTGTGTTGATGTTGGACAAAGTGAATTGGATTGACGGATGGCCCGAAGTGCATAATGATACACCCGGAATCAGTGATCTGGATATGCCTGTTTGGGATAAATCAGAATAGTTGAAATTTTAATGATTATAGATATGTTAAGAAGAACATTACTGATATTTTCTGTTTTGATGATTATGGGAATAAATTCCCAATCTCAATGGAAACCGGCTGGGGAGAATATTAAAACTTCATGGGGAAAAGAGATTGATCCCCAAAATGTGTTACCCGAATACCCTCGTCCTATTATGGAGCGATCGGAATGGCAGAACTTAAACGGGCTGTGGGAATATGCCATAGAACCGGTAAAGAATTCGCAGCCCTACAGTTTTGACGGGCAAATCCTTGTTCCTTTTGCTATAGAATCCAGTTTGAGCGGAGTTCAGAAAAGAGTGGGAAGCGAGAATGTGATCTGGTATAAAAGGTTGTTTGAAGTTCCAACAAACTGGACTGAAAAGAAGGTATTGCTTCACTTTGGAGCGGTAGATTGGAAAACAGATATTTGGGTAAATGATATAAAAGTGGGTACTCATGAAGGAGGTTACACTCCTTTTTCATTTGACATTGCTCCTTTTTTATCGGAAGATGGGGATCAGGAACTTGTTGTAAGAGTTTGGGATCCTACGGACAAGGGACCTCAGCCCAGAGGAAAGCAAGTCAGTAACCCTGAGGGAATATGGTACACTCCGGTATCAGGAATTTGGCAGACCGTCTGGTTAGAGCCAGTTGCCAAAACCTACATTAGTAGTATTCGTACCACTCCGGATATTGATATGAACTGTGTTTCTATTGAGACTGATGTCTTTGGAAACAAATATGGTGATGTGGTAAGTGTCACAGTGAAAGCAGATGGTGAAATAGTAACTGTAGCCAGTGCTTCTGTCACTCATCCTCTTGAGTTAAAATTAGAGAATCCAAAACTCTGGAGCCCGGACTCTCCTTTTCTTTATGACATGGAGATTACGCTGATGAGGGATGGTGAAATAATGGATACAGTGAAAAGTTATTTTGCCATGCGGAAGATTTCCATGAAGCGTGACGCTCAGGGAATTGTTCGTTTGCAGTTGAATAATAAGAATATATTTCACTTTGGACCATTAGATCAGGGTTGGTGGCCCGATGGATTGTACACAGCTCCTTCAGATGATGCACTTAAATACGATATACAAAAGACAAGAGACCTCGGGTTTAATATGATTCGTAAGCATGTGAAAGTGGAACCTGCACGTTGGTACACGCATTGCGATCGCCTGGGTATTATGGTCTGGCAGGATATGCCCAATGGTGATTCTGGCCCCGAATGGCAGAACAGAAGCTACTTTGATGGCATGGAATTTCAGCGAACAGCCCGATCAGAAGAAATTTTCAGGAAGGAATGGAAGGACATTATAGACTATCTCTATTCTTATCCAAGCATTGCGGTCTGGGTGCCATTCAATGAGCGATGGGGGCAGTTTAAAACCGAAGAGATTGCTGCCTGGTCTAAAACTTATGACCCTACCCGGCTGGTTAATCCCGCCAGCGGAGGTAATCACTATCAGGTGGGAGATATGCTTGATTTGCATAACTATCCCGAGCCTGAGCTTTATCTTTACGATGCTGTGCGAGCCACAGTTCTTGGAGAATACGGAGGTATTGGTCTGGCCGTGAAAGGTCATTTGTGGGCCAAAGACCGGAATTGGGGATATGTACAGTTTAAGACCTCTAAAGAAGTGACTGAAGAGTATATTCGTTTTGCAAAGAAATTGGAAAAACTGGTTAAAGCGGGCTTCTCCGCTGCTGTTTATACACAAACCACTGATGTGGAAATGGAAGTGAACGGTCTTATGACGTACGACCGGGAAGTGGTGAAGGTGGATGAGGAAAAGGTTCGTAAAATTAATCAAGAGGTGATAGGAGTCGTGGAAAAATAGGAAAAAATATTGTAATGTATTTAGTGTTAAAGCTGGTTTCGTCTGGAGCCGGCTTTTTTGTTTTCGGGCTTTTAACAATAGGACCTACGTAGTGGTTACTGATTGTTAACTAAGTGTGGCTCAACTATAGACATCGGGTTTGAATAAGCTGTAAACGAAAACAGGTGTTCTCCTATCCTGAAGCTTCCGAGAGCCTGAGATAATCTAGTAATTCCAGATAACGATTAAAATAGCCATATAGTCTTTCAGATGTTTTCTCATCGTTAAAAGAGCTCTTGAAATATGATATTCAACTGATTTGATAGAAATGCCTAATTCTTTTGCAATTTCCTTATATGATTTGAATTCTTCACGGTTCATTACAAAAATTTTGGCTGTTTGTTCAGATAACTCTTCTAATGCCATGGAATATTGATTTTTTATATACTGTAATTCTTCCTCAGAGAAGTCGGGAGGGGTTTCATTGGAAATAAGCTCTAGGATTTCAATTCGTAATTGGTTGGTGTTTTTATTTGACCTTAAAAAATCGATACACTCATTTTTGACAGTCTTATAAAGCCATGCTTTACTTGCCTTTTCACTATTGAAATTTTCATGAATGTTCCAGTATTTGACAAAGACCTCCTGGACAATATCTTCACATTGATTAAAGTCATGAATAAAAGTAAAGGAGAAGTGACATAGCTCTGCGAATAGCCATGTGAAAATGTCATCAAAGCTGTTCTTTTTATCTTTTTTAATAATATCTCTCATTTTGCTTTTACTCATTTACAGGAAACGAAAGTAAGTAAAAATTGATATAAGATGTGAAGGAATATTTAGTAATAATTGGGTCTGCCTCACTGAATCTCATGTTGTTTTTTGATTTCTGCGCGCTTCAATTAATCATCTTATGTGTTGAAAAATGCGTTTTGTGATGTCTGACATAAGGCAAAGGTAAAAAATATTTAAGAATGAAATATGGTGAATACGTACGTCGGATAAGGATTTTAAGAATAAAATGTAAAAAAGAATAAAAAAAACTCTCTTTTTGTTTAGGGTGGGAGGCTGTTTTTTCGTTTTAGGGATATCAAATATAGAAACATGAGCAAGAAAGCTAATTTTAAAAGGTTACTAAGAAAGTTTCTGGTTGGTTCCATTGATGATGCTGAATTGGAGGTTCTACAGAAAGAATTAAAAGATTCACCTGAAAATCTGGAGTCGGCCAGGAAAAGTTATTTTGGATTCATAAAACTGGCCGGATTAGAAAGAAGTGCTGTCTGGTTGGATCAGAATAGAAAAGAAGTTCAGCGGAGAATAGTCAGGCGAAGAAGGTTTACTCAGGGACTAAAAGTTGCAGCATCACTGTTGGCAATAATTGGTCTTTCCGGAGTGCTCCATTTGAGTGGTATTTTTAATACTACCCAGGAGTGGAAGACTGTTACTGCTGCCAACGGTGAAATTAAAGAGTTTTATCTATCTGACAGTTCACGGATTTATCTTGCTCCTTCCAGTACTTTAAAATTTCCGGTCAAATTCTCTAAGGATTGCAGGCAAGTTCAACTTAATGGTGAAGCTTATTTTGAGGTGAAAAAGGATACTGAAAGAAAATTTATTGTTAAAACTTCATTTTCGGAAGTGAATGTATTGGGTACCTCTTTTAATGTAAGAGCATATCCTAATGAGAGATATGAGGAAACATTATTGGTTGAGGGTGTTGTTTCACTAACGCACCTGGATGAAAAGAAAAATAAAATTCATCAACCTTATATCCTCGAGCCTTTTGAAAAGGTTAAATACAACAAAGAAGATAATACGACTGAGCGAAAAATTATTGATTCAAAGAATAAGCCGGTATGGATGAATCATCGGATTGCCTTTTACAATCAGTCACTAAGCTTTGTTGCTAAAGAGTTGGAGCGATTTCATAATGTTACGATAGTTATTGTAGATGAGGGGGTAGGTAAGATCAAAATTAACGGGGAATTTAACAATGAATCGCTGGAGGAGATATTGAATTCTTTAAAAATCTTATTGCCTATACGGTATTCATATGATATTCAGAATCAGTTAATTCATATTTACTCTTTAAAATAAAAACCTGACGGCCTGAAACAGCGAGATGGGGCTTGGGCTTCCCCTAAAAAAAAAACGGTGTATGTTGCTGCATACACCGGAAAAATAAAATCTCCTTTAGGAGACATTTTTTAATTTGCTAATTAACAACAAAGTTATGGAGAAAAATCAATTTAACCCCTTATTTCTAACAAAAAAAAGACGGCTTAAGTCGTCGAAGGTTATGAGATTAATATTTTTGTTTTTAGTGGCTAATCTATTTGTGGTCAATGCATCACAGGGGTTTTCACAGCCGGCTAAGTTGACTGTTAATGAAAAAAACGCAACCCTGGGGGAAGTGTTTAAAATTATTAAAGACGTTTCCGATTATAATATCTTATACAAGTCTGGTGATTTGAATATTGATAAGGTAGTTAATGTTGACGTCAAGGACGTTTCTGTTGAAGAGTTACTTGCTGTGGTCCTTGCCGGGGAGAATGTAGAGTATATTATTCAAAATAATCAGATTATCATTAAAAGAATCTTACCGTCAATAAGATCGGATATTCAGGATGATATGTTTTCCGTTACAGGAAAGGTGATTGATAAAGAGGGATTACCCATTCCCGGAGTCAGTATTTCGGTAAAGGGAACCACCATAGGAACAATTACCAACAGTAATGGTAATTACTCGTTAAATGTGCCGGAGGAAGATGTGATTCTTGTTTTTTCATTCATTGGCATGCAGAGCCAGGAAATAGAAATTAATGGAAGATCCGAGATTAATGTTACAATGGAAGAAGATGCTGTTGGTTTGGAAGAGGTTGTAGTTGTTGGTTATGGTGCGCAGAAAAGGGAAAGCGTTGTTGGAGCTATCTCAACCATAGATCCACAGGGATTATCTGTTTCCAATGCTTCTGTTTCAACAGCTCTGGTGGGTAATCTTTCAGGTATTGTAGGGGTAACACGTTCAGGTGAGCCCGGAAAAAATAGTGCTGCCGAATTCTATATTCGGGGGATTTCCAGTTTTACAGGTAATAATAATCCTTTGGTTTTGGTTGATGGTATTGAGCGTGACCTGGATTTGGTGGATACTGAAGATATCAAGTCTTTTTCAATTCTAAAAGACGCATCAGCCTCAGCTGTTTATGGAGTGAGAGGTGCCAACGGGGTTATTCTTATTACCACTAAACGAGGAACAGAAGGAAAGCCTAAAATAGATCTTCGTGCAGAGTCTGGTATTACTTCGCCTACTGTGATGCCTGACCTGGTAAATTCAGCTCAATTTGCTTCAATGTATAATGAAGCAAGTGGTGCTAATTATTATTCGGAGGAGGATATTGAGAAGTACCGGAATGGAAGTGATCCTGATCTTTTTCCGAGTGTGGACTGGATTGATGAGTTGTATCGGGATTTTGCCAGTAACCAACGTGTCAATGTAAATGTTAGCGGAGGAAGTAATATTGCTAAATATTATGTATCAGGATCTTTTTATAATGAAAGCTCCATTTTTAAAGATGCCGGGGACAGGTATGATTATAATTCATCTATTAATTATAAGCGGTACAACTTTCGGGCAAATATGGATTTTTCATTGACTAAGACCACTAATCTTAATGTCAATCTTTCCAATATATATGAACAATCTTTTGGTCCAGGTCAATCTACGGGAGGTATATGGGGATATACGTTTGCCACATCTCCTAATGCTTTTCCTAAAGAATATTCTGACGGAACCATTTCTGCCCCCTCCACCTCTTCAGGATATAACCCATGGAACCTGCTTGTGCATTCCGGATACAGGGAACAATTCTGGAATTCTGCCCAGTCCCTTATTGGATTAAAGCAAGATCTTAAAGGTATTACCCCTGGACTTAATGCTGAAATTAAGTTTTCCTGGGATGCTTATACCTCTTCTCTTCAGGTAAGAAACAAAGAACCAAAACAATTTCATGCCACGGGAAGAGATGAGGACGGAAACCTGATTTTTGGTAACCCGATATATGAAGGAAGTGAAACTCTTGGATATGAGAGATCCAGTACAGGTAGCCGAACCACATACCTTGAAGGATCAATCAACTATAGCCGCTTGTTTAACGATGTACACCGGATTGGTGGATTGTTTCTTTACAATCATGAGATTTATAATAATACACATGCAGGCAATCAGGAAACTTCTCTTCCCTATAAACATCAGGGAATTGCAGCTCGCGTAACCTACGGGTATAATGATACTTATTTCGCTGAATTTAATATGGGGTACAACGGTTCCGAGAACTTTGCACCCGGGCATCGTTTTGGCTTTTTTCCTGCAGGGGCAGCCGGTTGGCTAATCTCTAATGAAAGTTGGTTTGCCGGTATAAAAAATACGATAAACAAACTAAAAGTTAAAGCTTCGTACGGAAAAGTAGGTAATGACAATATTGGTGGTGGACGACGTTGGATATATGAGCCAACCATCGTTGGTGGTAATAGCTGGAATTATGGTGAAACCGGAAATATAGGTGGGGGAAGTATCCGCATTGGCGATGTTGCCAACCCCAATGTCAGTTGGGAAGAAGTTGATAAAACCAATATCGGGATCGAGCTTGGATTGTTGAATGTTTTAGATCTTCAGGTAGATTATTTTTATGAGAAACGTTCAGGCATTTTTATTCGAAGAGCTGGTTTGCCTGCAATTGTTGGAGTATCGAATATTCCTTTTGTCAATATTGGTAAAGCGGAAAATAATGGTATTGATGCTTCACTAGAGTATCGTCAAGAGATTGGTGAAGTTATTCTGACAGGAAAAGGAACATTCACTTATACCAATAATAAATTGTTGGATAATGACGAACCCGACTGGGAATATAAATATCAAAACCAAATCGGGAAAAACATTGGACAACCATTTGGTTTGGTAGCACTTGGCTTATTCGAAAGCGAGGAGCAAATAGAAAACAGTCCGAAGCAAATGTTCGGGCAGTACAGGGTTGGAGATATCCAGTATCAGGATATTAATGGTGATGGCGTTGTTGACTCTTATGACAGGATTGCCATCGGGTATCCTTCCATACCTAAAGTTGTATATGGTATTGGTGGTAACCTTCAATGGAAATCAATCGATGTCAATGTGTTCTTTCAGGGAGTTGGGCAAACTTCATTCTTTGTAGGAGGCGCAGCAATGCATCCTTTCTCCAGTAACAATCTTGAGAGATCTTCTTTCCATGAAGAACTTTATTATGAATCATGGAAAACATCTAATACAGCTGAAGAAAACGAAAATGCCAAATATCCACGTCTTAGTATAGGTGGGGGACCGGGGAGTTCTAATAATTCCCAAAACTCTACATTCAATCAACGGGATGGTAGTTTTATCAGACTGAAAAATGTTGAAATTGGTTATACATTTCCCAAAAGAATCCTGGATAAAACGTTTTTGTCTTCAGGAAGAATCTATTTGAAAGGACATAACCTTTATACGTTTAGTTCTTTTGATTTATGGGATCCTGAAAAAGGTGGTGGCGATGGTTCAGGCTATCCGCCAAACCGGGTAATCTCACTTGGGTTTAGTACTAATTTTTAACACCTAAAACAATCTTGAATATGAAACTATTGATAAATAAAACGATAAGTGTTTTTTTAGGAGTTTTACTCTTAGGGTTACTTCCTGCATGTGAGGATTTCTTAGATCGTCAGGAAGATGAGGCTATGACCTTTGAGAAGATATGGAAAAACCGTTCCACTGTGCGGGAATATTGGAGAAACACTATGAGTTTTCTTCCTGACGATGCCAATGATTTTAATTTTTCTCCCTGGTTAGGAGCATCGGACGAAGGAACTGTTACTTACAATCGTGATTTTAGGTGGATTAACTTTGGCTCCTGGAATCCGACCTCTGTACCTTATGAGAGAATGCAACATTATTATAAAGGAATACGGGAGTGTAATGTGTTTTTAGCAAATGTTGACCGCACAAGTGATCCACTCGTTTCGGAAGAGGAGATTCAGGAATGGAAGGTTCAAACTCGCTTTGCAAGAGCTTATTACTACTTTTTGATGATGCGTAATTATGGTCCCGTTATTTTGGTTGGAGATGAGGAACTTGATTTTACAGCTACTACCGAACAGCTTGAAAGACCTCGCAATACCTGGGACGAATGTGTCAATTACGTTGTTAGCGAGATGGATGATCTGGCCGGTAAATTACCTGAAGAATGGCAATCAAGCAGTGATTATGGACTGGCAACCAGGGGAGCAGCATTGGCGGTCATTTCTCGTTTAAAATTGTATAGTGCAAGGCCTCTTTTTAATGGCAATGAATTGTATTCCGGGATAACCAATCCTGATGGGGCAAGACTTTTCCCTGCATTTAATGGAGAAAAATGGGCTGAAGCCGCTCATGCAGCTAAAGCTGTGATTGATTTGGGAACTTATGAACTGTATCGGGCAGGGAATGGAGATCCTTATGAAGACTGGATGGGGATAACAAATGAACATTGGAATAGTGAAATAATCTGGTCAACCGGTTATAAAAGTCGCTATATAATGGGGGTTCATACTGTTCCCACCGGAGTCCCAGGAACTGCTTATGGAGGTGTCGGTCCTACTCAGCAACAAGTTGATGCTTATGCAATGCAAAATGGAAGATACCCGATAACGGGTTATCAGGGTGATGGCACCCCCATTGTTGATAACACCTCCGGTTATCCTGCAAATGAGTTTTCCAAAGAACAATTTACGAATCCGGCATTTGATGCCGGTTACAATACCGCCTCGGATGATAGTGAGAATATGTGGCCTGTGCTTTTTAAAGACCGGGAACCCCGTTTTTACATGACCGTATTCTGGAGTGACAGCTATTGGAAGCATGGAGACAGGCATACATTGATTTCTTTTGCCAAAGGAGGTAATGGAAATAAGAGTCACGATTATCCTAAATCAGGATATATCCTTCACCGGTTCTATGATCATTCTCTGCCATCTCATTCCGGCCAATGGGGAAATATTGTTTTTCCAACGTTCCGACTTGGTGAGATATATCTGAACTTCATTGAAGCAGTTCTTGAATGTAAAAAGAATGGAATTGCAATTCCGACCGATTATGAGACGGAGGCAATGAACATTTGGGCTGATTTGCGCGATCGGGCAGGAATGTCTCCTATAACAGACGCATATGCAGGTGCATCTACTGAGCAACTAATAGATCTGGTTCGTAGAGAGCGTCGCGTAGAATTGGCTTTTGAAAACCACAGATACTTTGATACACGTACCTGGATGATTGCAGAAGAAACAGATGGAGGACCTATGTATGGTATGAATATCGATGCAGAGGCAGAATCGACTACCGATACTCCTGACTCTTTTTGGCAGCGAAATATTTTTGAAACACGGGTGTTTCAACCCAATCATTACTTGTATCCATTTTCGCAGCGCGAAATAGATAGAAATTCTGAACTGGTACAAAATTACGGTTGGTAATTATATTTTCAGATTAAGGTTTGGGTGAAAATAATTTACCCGATATGGTTCGTTTTTGAGATTAACCGTTTCCTTAATTAAAGATAAAATGATGGAAGTTTTTTGAACTTCCATCAGGCCAATAACCATAAAAAATATACTGATGAAAAATAAAATAAAGTTGTTCACTTTTTTTCTGATGGCAGGAGTAGCTTTTAATGCCTGTGAAGATTACAGAGATCAATTTCTGGACAAATACGACACCATAAATTATTTTAAAGATAGTGGTGAAATCCCAATTATTGCCTATAATGTTGGCGAAGATACTAAGTATCAGCTGACTGTCAATAAAGGCGGTTCAGAAATAGAGTCAGAAAGTTCGGTTCAGGTCACTACAATGACTGAACCGGTATTACAAATATATAACGAAGAGAATTATACTGATTATGTTCTTTTGCCCGACAATGCTTATCAATTTGATACGCAGGCGGTGACATTGACTGAAGAGTATCCCTGGCAGGAAATTGAAGTTGTCCTGAAACCAGATGTCATCATAGGACTTGATGAGATATCCGGAACATATGTATTGCCGTTGGAATTGATTAATTCAGAGGATTCTATTAACTCAGAAAAAAGATATTCTTTTTTGGCACCTAAAATTATGACACCCACCGTATTTTTTCCTGAGTCATTGGGAGAGGATGTTATTTTTATGGCAGAGGATGAACCGCAGATTTCCTTTTCATTTTCGGTCGCAATCCCCTCAGATCTGGATAATAAATGGGAGTTGGATTGTTCTTTGGAAATTGATGAAACTCTCGTTGAGCAATATAATCAGACTTATGGTGCGAACTATGCCCTGCTCCCATCAGATGCTTATACGATGGAAAATGTGGCCACCATTCTACCAGGCGAGCAAGAGGGAGAAGTAGAAGTTACCATTGACAGAACTTCTTTGCTTTTCGGAAATTATGTTTTGCCGTTGAAACTTGCCGGTTGTTCAAAACCTGAGTTTGAGATTGAAGAGGAAAGAGGTTCTTTTATGGTACCTGTGTCATATACACCTCCTGTACCTTCAGAGATTCCACTTAATGCAGACATGGTTTCATCAAATGCTGATGAGCCCTATGAAGGACCTATTGAAAATCTGGTGGATGGTGATACTCAAACTTATTTCCATTCGGTATGGAGCATCGATGTGTTCTCTCCCTACGGCCATTATATCGACATTGAACTTGAGGAAGAGATTAACATTATGCAGTTTGCATATGTTACCCGGCATAATAATGCCAATGGAGCTCCCAAACATATTATCGTTTACACCAGTAGCGACGGACAAAACTGGAATCAACTGACTGATATTACCAGAGGACTCCCTCAAGGGGCGGAGGAGTCATATACTTCACTTGTTTATTCCACTGAAGAGAATTTCAGGTACGTTCGCATCTCCGTTATGGAAAGTGCAGGAGGAATGATGAATGAACAGGAAAGTGCATTCTTTGCTTTATCTGAATTACAATTCTTTGGTGAATTGTTTGTAGAATAAGAGTTCTCAGTTAATCCGGCACAGGAATGGTTTTTCGTAGTTCCCGTGCCGGATTATTTTTCTCACCCCTCCCAAAAAATACCTCTAACTACAAACGTACCGATATGTTAAAATATTTTTGTTTTATTGTTTTGTTCCATGTTGCTATAATACTGGGATTAAACTCCTGCACCGATGAAAGTCAGACTGCAGATATTGATGTGTTGGAAATTGATATTGAAAACGCTCAGGTGGCATTTCCGGCTGAATCATCCTCCAGACTGATAAGTGTAACTACTGAAGCGAATGATCTATCATTTGAGAATACCGTGGATTGGTTAAATGTTAGCTATGATAATGTTCGCAAAGCTATTGCTGTTTCTGTTCTGGACAATGTATCGCTGCAATCCAGAACTGCAAGTTTAATTGTTGCCCATAAAAATTTAAAAGATACCATTGAGGTGGTTCAGTTTGGTGTAGAGCCGGAAATCATCCTCAGCAATAAGCAGATGAATGTCGATTTTAAGGCACAACGTATTGAGGTTCAGTTGCTGTCGAATGTGGATGTGGCCTCCGTTCCAAAGGCAGCATGGATAAATACAGCAGACGACCTTAAAAGTGTGAGTCTTGAACCTCTTGAATATTCTTTTTCTTTCGATGTGGATGCACTTGATAGTAAGTCAGATCGCAAAGGATATATTTATTTTAATCACCTTGAAGGTGAAATGCAGGACAGTATTGCTGTAGTTCAATCGCTGGTCACCGACGAAGGCTATAATCCTGTCGGAACTAACTCTTTTGAAAAAGATGAAAAGCTAAACATTATCTCTGCTACACTTACTCCTGCAGATAAATATCAACCAGGTGCTAATATTCAAAATTCAATAGATGGAGATTTAAGTTCTATTTATCATTCTCCCTGGGAGGGACTGCAGGATGACACCAATATCTCTTTTGAATTTACACTGAATCCTGAAGATGTTGCTATAGTCAATTACATAGTGCTTCATCCACGGGTAACCGGGATAAACGGTGTGATAAAAACTGCATCAATATGGGTTTCAACAAAGTCTAATGCTGATTATGTGAAAATGGCTGATGTGGAAGCTCCCAGAAACAATAATCCTTTGACTGTGTTTTTTGATTCTCCGGTGATAGAGCCTCAAAAAATTAAAGTTATCGTAAGTGATGCTTATTCCCAGGATGACAATTATTATGTTTCTCTGGCTGAATTTGAATGTTATGAAAGTAAGTCCCTCAGTTCGTTGGAAAATGATTTGGCTTTCTTTACTGATGAGACTTTTTCGGAACTGAAGCCGGGTTTTTCTATGCAGGATCTTTCAGCGATTTCTAATCCTTTTCTTCAGAATATAGCAGCCTACCTGCTCAGTGAGAAGTATGATGATGAGTATCGGATTCAAAAATATGAACCTTTTCAGGATGTATGGAATCTGGCAGAAGAGTTAAAAAATAGCCAGTATAGTCAATATGAAAATCCTACAGGTATGTATTTTGAAGAAGGAGAGGAAGCTATTGTTTTTGTGGGAGATCCGAAGGGGCGGAAAATAAACTTGAAAGTTAGAGACTTTGGCCCTGGAGGAGATGATTATACTTATGCTTTGCGAAAAGGCTTAAATATTCTTCTTATGAAGGGGCAGGGAAATGCTTATGTTAGTTACTATCCCTCAGACTATCAAGCTGCTGATCCTGTTAAAATCCATATTGCTTCCGGTCAGGTTAATGGCTATTTCGATATTTCCCGTCATACAAATGAGGACGGGAAAAAACTGCTTGATAATGCCGTAAGTGAAATATTGGATATTAAAGGTGAAAGAGTTCAGTTGGCTTACAGTGTTAATTCTCTCAGCAATTACAGTTATAGTCAATTGCATGATTTGACAATGATTTATGACAGTATTGTCAGTTCCCAGCAAACGATGATGGGACTGAGAAAATATGACAGATTACCCAAGAATCATATGTTTGGCCGTGTTATATGGGATGGTTATATGCATAAAGACAGCTGGGGGGCTGCATTTCATGACAATACAATGGAGACTGTGGCCAATCCCCAAAAACTAAAAAACAATAATTGGGGTGTAGCTCATGAATTTGGACATGTTAATCAAACTCACCCCGGATTCATGTGGGTGGGAACCACGGAAGTAACGAATAATATTTTCTCCTTGTGGAGTCAATTTTGCTTTACACCTCAAAATATGCGTCTTGAGCACGAAGTGGTGGGAGGAGAAAATGGGGGCCGGTTTAATGCTTATTTTCAAAACGCATTCATAAAAAATCAGGAGTGGGGCTTACAAGCCGGGCCTGATGCCACTTATGGGGCAAATGGTGATGGCATTTGGAGCGGAGATGTGTTTGTGGCCCTTGCGCCCATGTGGCAGTTGCAGCTGTTCTTCCATGTAGCTGGTGAAGGAAACGAATGGCATCGACCTTATTTTTATGCCGACGTCTTTGAAGCTGTAAGGAACACAGATGAAAGCAGTCTTTCTCAAGGACAACTTCAAATGAATTTTGTAAAGAATGTTTGCGATGCCGTTCAATACGATCTCACTGACTTCTTTACCAGTATTGGAATGTTGAAGGAGGTAGATAAAGTTTTTAATGATTATACCAGTGCAAGAAAAACCATTACTCGCTCCATGATCGACGAAACGATAAATTACATTAGTCGTTATCCAAAACCTGAACTTAATAGTACGCTGAAATACATTTCTGTCAACAGTTACAAAACCTATCAAAAAAAGTTGTCCGTCTCCGGTAGTTATAAAACCGGTGTTCAGGTTTTAGAAGACCAACTTAAGATTGATGGTTCTGATTGGAAAAATGTGGTGGCGTATGAAACCTATTCTGGAGAAAAGCTGATTGATATTACTATGGTTGGAACCGGAGATTCTGATAATTCCTTTACCAGAGTATCTTATCCAGGAGAGGCCACGAGGGTGGAAGCTGTTGGTTTTGATGGAACCCGAATCCTTGTTTTTGGTGATTAAATTTCTGAAATGATTGAATAATATTTCCGGAGTTTTCCAGATGTATTTTATGTCCTGACTCAGCATGATTGTTTATTAACATGGTTCAAAAACTCCTTTACAGATGTATTTTAAGTTGAAAAACATTTGTTAAAGCAGTAAGCTGGACGCATGGTTACTTTAATGATTTGTCAATTAACAGTATAGCGTTTTGAAGAATATGCAAACTAGATTTAAGTTACGATTTATAGGGTTGAGCATTCTTACATTGTTGGTTTCCTCCAGTCAATGTTCAAGTGAGAAATCTTTTTCCGGGAATACGGACGTAAACCTGGAAGGTGGCGTTGCCATTCCAACAGCCGGCAACAGTTGGTTTATTAATCAGCCATTTAAAAACCATCAGTATATAACAGACAATGGGATTGAACACTGGTCCGGGCATGGTGATACGATTCGAACTTACTTTCGTGTCGGGTCGGCAAATTCATTGTCATTGGGAATACGTGCCAGAGCCAGGGGGGAGGCCTCGTCTGTTGCGGTTGAAGTCTGCGGTCAGGCTACCGAAATAAAGGTGACCAGTGCGGAGTTTACTGATCTTCCTGTTGGGGAATTTAAACTTAACGATGCCGGTTATCAGGAGGTGGATATTATTTCATCTCCGGGCAACCAAAATGCTGAACTGGATATTAGTCATATTATAGTTGCGGGCGATTTTAAGGAATTAGACTATGTTAAAGATGATTTTTACTGGGGACGTCGTGGCCCTTCAGTCCATCTGAGATACAATATTCCAAAGGAAGCTTCCCCGATTCGCTATTTCTATAATGAGATTACTGTTCCCGAAGGAGAGGATGTTCAAGGTTCCTATTTTATGGCCAACGGTTTTGGCCAGGGCTATATGGGAATACAGGTAAATTCGGAAGTCGAACGTCGTATTCTGTTTTCCGTATGGAGTCCTTTCCATACTGACAACCCGGATGAGATACCGGAGCACATGCGCATAAAACTTTTGAAAAAAGGAGATGATGTGCATGCCGGGAAATTTGGCAATGAAGGGTCTGGGGGACAGAGTTATAAAAAATTTATGTGGAAAGCCGGTGTTACCTATGGTTTTTTATTGAAAGGTGAGCCCACAGAAAGCAATTCGACGCGATTCACAGCCTGGTTTTTTGATCCTGAATCAAACCAGTGGTCATTGATTGCCAGCTTTGAAAGGCCCGAAACCAATACTTATCTTACCGGATTACACTCATTTTTAGAAAACTTTAGGACAGAAACTGGTTTCATAAGTCGAAAGGCTTATTATTCAAATCAATGGGTGTTTGACATCGGAGAAAATTGGCATCGACTTACCGGAGCGGTCTTTACTGCTGATGCCACAGCCCGGAAGAAAGCCCGTCTGGATTATGCCGGTGGTGCCGAAGGAGGAAAGTTCTTTATGAAAAATTGTGGTTTCTTTAATTCCGGAGTGGAAATAGATTCAGAATTTTTTCGTGAACCAGTCGGGAAAAGGCCGCAGATAAACTTTGAGGAATTGCCATAAATTCAGCAGGTTAGAATAAGTATTTAATGTTTAATTTTTATCATAAAACAGAAAGAATGAAAGCTTACAGGATGATCAGATTAGTGGCAATGGCGGTTGTTGTATCTGCCGTAGCAGCATGCCAACCGACGGGAGGAGAACAGCAATCCACCACATTTACGCCAAAGGAAGTTTTTACAACACCTGAACGGCCTGCCGGTCAGACAGACGTACTGGAACTTCGTGCCGAACCTATTGATACTGTTCGAATGGCCATTATTGGGCTGGGAATGCGGGGCTCGGGTGCTGTTTACCGATACACCAATATTGAAGGCGCTAAAGTGGTGGCTATTGCCGATGTGGTGCCGGAAAAAGTTAAGAGAGCCAACGAGACCCTTGTTAAAAACGGCAGGCCCGCAGCTGATGAATATACTTCGGAGGAGGGTTGGAAAGAGATTTGTGAACGCGATGACATCGACCTGGTTTATGTCACCACCAACTGGAGTCTGCACACCCCAATAGCTGTTTACGCAATGGAACATGGTAAGCACGTTGCTACCGAAGTTCCGGCGGCCCTTACCATTGATGAATGCTGGAAACTTGTGAATACGGCTGAACGCACCCGTCGTCATTGTATGATGCTGGAAAATTGCAACTACGACTTCTTTGAAATGGCAACCCTCAACATGGCTCAGCAGGGGCTTCTTGGTGAAATTGTCCATGCCGAAGGGGCTTATATTCATGATTTGCGCTCCCTTAACTTCAACGAAAATGGTTATTGGAATATGTGGCGTTTGGAACATTTTAAGGAAAGAGATGCCAATCTTCATCCTACACATGGTTTTGGTCCCATCGCACATGCAATGAATCTGCATCGCGGTGACAAGATGAACTACCTGGTATCGGTATCGAGCAATCAGTTTGGGATGACAAAATATGCGAAAGATAAGTTTGGTGAAGATTCGGAATATGCCAAACAGAAGTATATCAAAGGCGACATGAATACCTCAATCATCAAAACAGCTAAAGGCAAAACCATCATGTTGCAGCACGATGTGACCAGTCCGCGTCCATACAGTCGCATTCATATGCTCAGTGGAACCAAAGGTTTTGTGTTGAAGTATCCACAGCGTGGTATCGCTTTGGAGCCCAATGCTCACAGTTTTCTTTCAGACGAAGAAATGGAAGAGATGCTGGCTGAATATGAACATCCTATTACTAAAGAAGTGGGTGAGAAAGCACGCGAGGTTGGTGGTCACGGTGGCATGGACTTTATTATGGATTACCGGCTGATTTATTGCCTTCGCAACGGCTTACCACTTGATCAGGATGTTTACGATGCGGCCGAATGGTCCAGCATTGTGCATCTCTCCGAAGAATCTGTGAAAAACAACGGAATGCCCGTGCAGGTTCCTGATTTTACCAGAGGAGCGTGGGATAAGCTGGATAAGGTGACTTATTATACTGAAGGTGAATAATGGGAATGTTTTTTTGGGGCGAATAGAAAATACCGATCATTAATTTTTTTATTATCGCGGGAGTTGTCTAAAAAGTACAAATCATCAAAAAAGTGTCATGTTGAGTTTAGACGAAACATCTGTTTTTCAAACGAACAGATTTTTCGACAAGCTACCAATGACAGGATTTTGCAATAATCTGAAAGTTAAGGTTGTAATTATTGGCTCCCATTCGGGGACCTGATCCCATTAGTTCAGCTTTACCCCGGGTTATCGACCCGGGGTAATTCAAATTTGCCCCATTCAGGGACAAGCCAATTCTGTCATTTACACATTATTCCTCAAACTTTTTTTGGGGTAGTCATTCAGAATGACATCAATATTGGACTTTTTGGACAGCCTCTGTTTCAAAACAAATTAACTTCTACACAACCCTCAGCCCCAAAAGTAGAACTACAAAACCAGAAAAATAGCCCAACTTTTATTTGAAGACTGGTTTTTTCGGAAAGTGAAATAGCACAAAGTTGCGGAAAAGCGTATAGACAGAGAATGGCCCACATAAGGATGAATGTTGAGAGAACAGCAGAAAATACAAGACATGTATTGGAGATGAGGTGTGAACCACTGAAAAAGGTAAGAATTGGTTTTATCGGCCTGGGGATGCGGGTCCCCAGAGCTATTCGGCGTTTTTTCTTTATTGATGGAGCCGAAATTGGAGCTCTTTGTGATGTGGTGCCTGAGAATCTGGAGAACATCCGGATAATTTTAAAAAACAACAATCACCCCCCAGTGCCTGAATATTCAGGCGAAGAAGACTGGAGGAAGGTTTGTGAAAGGGATGATCTGGATCTCATATATATTTCAACTCATTACGATCTGCATACACCTATTGCCGTCTATGCCATGCAATGTGGAAAGCATGTTGCGGTAGAAGTGCCGGCTGCCACCACTGTCGATGAATCGTGGTTACTGGTGGAAACCGCCGAGCAAACCCGCCGACATTGCGTTCAGCTTGAGAATTGCATCTATGGACGATTTGAATTGGCTACATTCAACATGGCTCAAAACGGATTGCTGGGAGAACTGGTACATGGTGAAGGGGCATATATTCATGATTTGCGCCATTTGCTTTTCAATACAGAGAATGGCTACTGGAATATGTGGCGGCTCAAGTACCATGAAAAATACAACGGTAATTTATATCCAACCCATGGTTTGGGGCCTGTGTGTCACAGCATGAATATACATCGGGGCGATCGCCTGGATTATATGGTTTCCATGTCGTCGGGCCAATTTGGCCTTACCGATTATGCGCAAAGAAATTTTGGTTCAGACTCTGATTTTGCCAATCGAAAATATGCCAATGGTGACATCAATACCTCCCTTATTCATACAGCTAATGGCAAAACCATTATGCTTCAACACAATATAGTAAGTCCCAGACCCTACAGTCGAATCCACATGCTATCCGGAACAAGAGGGATGGTACAGCAATGGCCCGAACCCGGAATCACCCTGGATAAAAACGGTTCCGACTTTCTGTCAAAGGAAACAATGGCTTTATTGCTCAAAGAATATGAACATCCTCTGATAAAAGAGTGGGCCCCCGTGATTGAGGAAAATGCGGAAAATGATGCCATTACCAAAAATGGCGGAATGGATTATCTGATGGACCAGAGACTTATCTATTGCCTTCAAAACGGGTTGCCACCCGATACGGATGTCTATGATGCTGCCGAATGGTCGGCCATTATGGAATTATCGGCCCGTTCAGCCAATAACAGAAGTAAATCTGTGGATATCCCTGATTTTACACGGGGTGCCTGGCAATACCTGAATCAGGTTCACTATTATCGGAGCAAAGCGAAGCAATCTCCTTTCAAAAAACAAGTTTCTCCGGACACTAGTGACTTTTTATATAAATAACAGAAGTGGAGAGGAGTAATAAACAAATAATACCTCCCCGTATTTTTTTACTTTACCAAACAATAATTTTATGACACCAGAACAAATATCCAACCAGTTTTCTATAGATGGTACGGTTGCAACCATCAAGCCATTTGGCAACGGTCTTATCAATACAACATACAAAGTCAGGACAAGTGAGAATGATTCACCCAACTATCTGTTGCAAATTGTTAATCATCATATTTTCAAGAATGTCCCTGAACTGACCCGCAATATAGAGCGGGTTACCAGTCACATTCGGGAAAAACTTGAAGCGCAGGGTGCCCATGATATTGACCGACGCGTTTTAACCCCTGTTAAGACCAATAATGGAGAGGGGTTTTATAAAGATGATGGGGGCAATTACTGGCGTATGTTTCTTTTTATTGAAGGAGCGCATTCTTACGACCAACTTACCAATATTAAACAGGCTGAGGCGGGAGGTAGAGCCTTTGGGCAATTTCAAAAGCTGGTTTCCGATTTGCCCGGAGAACCACTTTACCCGGTGATTCCCGGATTTCATGACACCGAGATGCGCATAAAAAATTTTAACGAGCGTGTGAATGAAAATCCGGTTGGAAGATTGGAGGAAGTTCAACAAGACGTGAATTTCTTACTTGAACGGTCAGACGAATACAAGAAAATAATTCAGATGGGACGGGAAGGGAAGATTCCACAACGCATTGTTCATCAGGATACAAAATTTAATAATGTGCTGCTGGATGAGAATGATGAGGTTCTTTGTGTGATTGACCTGGATACAGTAATGCCCGGTTATGTTTGTTATGACATTGGTGATGCCATTCGTAATGGTGCCAATACGGGCAAGGAGGATGATCCCAACCTGGACAATGTGGGGATTAATATGGAGCTATTTGAAGGTTTTATTAAAGGTTTTCTTCAGGAGACAAACGGTATATTGACCAGGGAAGAAAAAGAAACTCTCGCTTTTGGTGCAAAATTGCTTACTTATGAACAGGCGGTCCGGTTTATGGATGATTTCCTGGATGGTGATAAATATTATAAGACTGACAGCGTTAAGCACAATCTGATCAGAGCAAGGGCTCAAATTAAACTGCTCAAAAGTATGGAAGAGAATTTTGATCGTATGGAGGAAATCGTGAGTCGTTATGTTTAGTTAATAACAAACAGCTTTGTCTGATTGCATTTGAAAATTGGTCAACGTTTTTTTGACGGTTACTTGGTTTTAATTCGTTTATGATTTTGTAGTTGTCCGATAGAGAGATCAATAAAGGTAAATTTAAAACCGGGCTGCTGGCGTTTTCAGCAGCCCTTGAATAAACAAATTTTATACGGATGAGAATAAATTACTTGTTCATTAGTGTTTTACTGTTGTTAATTTTTTCTTCCGGCTTTGGAATAGCAACTTCGGATTCATCGGTTCATGAAATATTAAAAACCAGAAAAGAAGAGAAGGATCATGCATCTGGAAAGGATTCCGGGGCAGTTCGAATATTGGCATACAACGTTCATCACTGCAGTGGGATGGATGAAGAAATTAATTATGAGAGAATCGCACGTGTTATTTCTGAGTTGGATGCTGATTTTGTCTGTCTTCAGGAACTTGATAGCGTTACGCAAAGGAGTGTAGGTGTTAATCAGATTGAAGAATTGGCAAATATAACCGAAATGCATGCCTCTTTTGGAGGAGCCATCAATTTTCAGGGAGGTGCGTACGGGGTTGGAATACTATCCGGAGAGGAAGCCCTTCAAACAGCAAATTATCCTTTGCCTGGAAATGAGGCTCGTACTTTTCTGGTTGCCGAATTTTCAAGTTTCGTGGTGATCCCGGATTTATGAGAAACTTCTTTTTGTGTTAATCCCATACGTTTTCGGTAGTCCCTATATCGCCGGCCGACCTCACTGATTAATTCAGCTCCCGATTTTTCGTATATATTGTCTTGCATTTTAATGTAGTTATATCTACAATTTCAGTGAATTTGTTGGTGAAAGTAAAGATATAGCTATAATTTTAAACGATAAATGCAATTAAAATAATATTGGTGCTTTTTTATCGGATCATTTGTATTATCGAATTTATTCCCAAAACCATGTAAATCAGGTTGGGGGCTTAATCCTGATATTCGTGTTTTTTATGGCAAAATATTTTTATGGCTTTCTGAATGTTGCTTCCAATAGGCGTTGCAAAAGTTTATAAGTTTTTTTAGCTTCCTGCGCGCTACCCCCTGACCCCCTTTAAGGGGAAACCTACGCGCGTATGCTATTGATATTGAAATATTCGAAATTATTGAGTTCATTAAAGCTGCGGGTTGGCGGTTCTCCCTTTCAGGGGAGAAAGAGGGGTATGCGGTGGTGGATATTAACAAGACTCTCATTAAAAAAAATATTTGGTTCTGGCTTGTTCAGGTTAGATGAAACCTGCAGGATTTTGCCGCTTTTTTTTTACCGAACCCGACCTTTCCGGAGGTTTCTTCTCCTTTCTGCATGATTTCTCTTCCTTTCGTGAGGTTTTCCTCATCTTTTCTTTGCCTTTCCGGTAACTAATCATGCTTTCTCCCGCTAAAAATGCCTTTTGAAGGATAATGTAGCCTTTGAAAATACCAAGATTTTTTTAAATTTTAGGTTGTAATCCTTTTTCTTGGATAAAGTATAAACTTTTATTTTTTTTGAGGTTTGGGGGTTTTGGTAGAGGAAAATTAAAAATTACTTTTCTGATCTATATTTCTATACTTCCACTCCGCAAGAATTACTGCCAGTCGGTTGAGTTAGTTCTGGAGTTTTTGCCTGGCCAGAAGGTATTGATCCCTCAAAGCGCAGAAACGATGGTTGTGATGGCCTTCGGTGAGGTGATCAAGTTTATGGATCACAAAGCATTAGATGCTGTGAGTTGGTTTTTTGTCAGCTCTTGGTTTGGACAGATGCGTTTTTGGTTCGTATTGTATGGCCTATTTGGGTTTCTTTCTTTTTTTGCCCCCAATAAAGTTTAATCCATTGTTTGTTTGTATTAATGGGAGGATTAAACATGGGAAACAAATTGCAAAGTGTTTTGAGGTAATATTGAAAGAGGAAAGAATTAAACCAATCTCTTATTTCTAAAAGCAATTCCGGAGCCTGATTTTAAATACTTTTCAAAATTAAAAGCCTTGTATTTATCCGGAAACGCTAAATATGAGATAAGCATTACAGGAAGTCTGTTGCTTGTATAGTGGACCTGACCTGCATTATGTTTTTTTAATCTTTCCACAATGTTTTGGCTACATCCTGTATAGTAAGAATGATCGACACATTTCAGAATATAAATGTAATGCATTGGTGTATGCCGTTGGGTTTCTCCTGCGCTAAAGCTCCGGAGGATACGGTTTTGCCAGGCTAAAGCTTCGGAATTGTGTTTCTTAGTGGACTGCGTCCACCGTAGCTCTCCGTGTTTTTTTAATCAATGTAACAAATATATAAGTATGCTCTTTATTGAGCGAAGCTCTCCTACGCTAAAGCTTCGGAGAGCGAAGGTGGAGCTGCGGGGAATCGAACCCCGGTCCAGACAAGGAAGCCATAAGCTTTCTACATGCTTAGTCGCTTCTTGATTGTCGGGAAAGGCGAGGGTAGCGACACCCGAACCAATCCTTATCTCCTAAATTTCGCCTCAGGCACGGAGCGGGCCTCAGGCTAGTTTCGGTTTATCTGCACCTTCTGATCGGATAGCCCCGAAACGACGGCATCCGGAAGATGTCTCGTCCCGGTCCCTGGGACCGGGATTAAGCATAACCTACTGTTATTCGGTTACGCAGCAAGAGCGTAATTGTTTTCGCCAGTTAAAAAGTTTGAGCCCTGGGATTTACGAGCCAGCTTCACAACGCTCGGCATGCTTACTTACCACTTTACCTCACTGTCAATTCCATGTCAGCCCCTTTGGTATTGGTAGTAAATTCAGAACTGCAAAGATAGTGCCTTTTTGTGATTTCCCAAGTGAAATACATTACTTCTTCAATTCAGAAATCGTCTGGACCGGGTCATCCGATTTAAAGATAAAACTTCCCGATACCAATACATCTGCTCCTGCCTCGTAAAGCTGTGCCGAATTGTCAGTGGATACACCTCCATCTACTTCAATGAGTGCTTTACTGTTCTTTTTGTTGATGAGGTTTCTGAGTTGCTCCACCCGATGAAAGGTGTGCTCGATGAATTTTTGGCCTCCGAATCCCGGGTTTACCGACATAATCAGGACCAGATCCACCATTTCAATGATGTCTTCAAGTAAAGCCACCGGTGTGTGGGGATTGATTGTCACACCTGCTTTCATTCCGGCATTATGTATCTCCTGCACGGTGCGGTGCAGATGAGGACTCGCTTCATAGTGCACATTGAGCAAATCAGCCCCGGCATCCCGAAATGCAGTAATGTATTTTTCCGGCTGCACAATCATCAGGTGGACATCCAGCGGCTTTTGAGCGTGTTTTTTAACTGCTTCCACAACAGGAATGCCAAATGAGATATTTGGCACAAACACACCATCCATGATATCGAGGTGAAACCAGTCTGCTTCACTTTGATTGACAATTTCAATGTCTTTGGAGAGATTGGAAAAATCTGCCGCAAGCAGAGATGGGGCAACCATTTTTTTCATTATCCAGCTTGTTTGATGTGTTTGTAAAAAGTAAAAGACGTACAAAGGTACGCCTTAACAAGTATATTTTTATATGATTCTTCAGGTTTCGCAGGGAATTGTTGTTTTTAAAACAACCCAAAACTCCAAACTCCGAACTCCCAAAATCAGTCATCATTAATGAAATTCTTCAAAATGCGACTTCTGTAGGTGTGCTTAAGCCGCTTGATGGCTTTCTCCTTGATTTGCCGAACTCTTTCTCTGGTGAGATTAAAAAGTTTTCCGATCTCTTCGAGAGAGTAGGGTGGTTCTCCATTCAACCCGTAATAAAGTTTGATGATGTCTGCCTCGCGCGAAGATAAAGTTGAGAGAGACCTTTCAATCTCTTTTTTCAGTGAATTATCCAGCAATTCTGCATCCGGACTCACCGAGTCGGAGGCAAGCAACACATCGTATAGTGTGTTTTCCTCGTCTGGCTTGAGCGGAGCATCCATGGAAATGTGACGATTTGAGACTTTCAGGGCTTCTTTTACATCTTTTGGAGCCATCTCCAGAATATCTCCAATCTCTTCGGGAGTGGGCTCTCTCTGAAACTCCTGTTCCAGCCGGGCAAAGGTATTGTTGACTTTGTTGACACTTCCGATTTTGTTAAGTGGCAAACGAACAATACGTGCCTGTTCGGCCAATGCCTGAAGAATGGATTGACGAATCCACCAAACCGCATAAGAGATGAATTTGAATCCGCGGGTTTCATCAAATCGCTGGGCGGCTTTGATTAATCCAAGATTCCCTTCATTGATGAGATCCGGAAGACTCAGTCCCTGATTTTGATATTGCTTGGCAACGGAGACTACAAAGCGTAGATTGGCATTGATCAGTTCTCCAAGTGCTTTTTCGTCTCCCTGTCGAATTTTTTTAGCCAAAGCGACTTCTTCTTCGGCGGTTATCAATTGAACTTTCCCTATTTCATGAAGGTACTTGTCAAGCGAAGGGGATTCCCGGTTGGTAACTTGTTTGGTTATTTTCAGTTGTCTCATAAAACCTGGTTCACTGTTTAGGGATTGTAATATTAACAAAAATCTTTATTGGGTGTTTAGTTACAGGCCATTTTTTGATTAATTTATTAAAAAAAGAACATTTGCACATTTTAAATTAAAAATGTATGTTTGCAAAATAATAAGCCATCCCGGACAACCATTCGTTCGTTGCTTCCGGTTTTTACTTTAAGAAATTAATCCACTCTTTATCTTTGTGTTGCAGTTTTAAAATTATCTGGGAAACAAAGTTCGAATTATAAAAAAGAATCCAAATTACATATTAAAGTTATAAGTATATATATGCTTGATATCCTCGAATTAAACAACAAGAAACTTGTTGAGTTACGTCAAATAGCCAAAGATCTTGGTATTAGACGTGTAGAATCGTTTAAAAAACAGGATTTGATCTACAGAATCCTTGATGAACAGGCTATTCAGGAGTCTGAAAGAAAAAAGAAACCTGAAAGTTCTAAAAAAAATGACGAGGCTGCTAAGAATGAGAAGCGTCCCAGACGCGGACGTCCGCCTAAAAAAGTAGCTGAAGGTCATAATGCTGATCAAAAACAGCCAGAAGCCAAAAGAGAAGAACCCAAAAGGGAGCAGCCTAAAAAAGATGAGGTTAAAAAGGTGCCTCAGCAACCCCGGAATGAAAAATCCGAAGAATCAAAGGAAAAACAACATCCGGCTGCTCAAAAAGAGAAAGCACAGCAGGGCGGTTTTACTGATAAGAAAAATGAGGTAACCAAGGGTGCTGAGCAGGAAAAGGGTGACCAGGGTAAGCAGAATGCTGCTCCTGCGCAGAATCAGCAACCCAGGAATGACCAATCACGTCCCGAGCAGCAGCAACCCCGAAAACAGCAGGGTAAATGGCAGCAAAGAGACAAACAGCCGCATGCACATCCGCGCAAACATCAGGATAAGCAAAATCAACAGGAGAATTTTAATGACAAGGCTTTCGAATTTGAAGGAATTGTTTCTGCTTCCGGTGTTCTGGAGATTATGCCTGATGGTTACGGTTTTTTGAGATCATCAGATTATAACTATTTCAACTCTCCCGATGATATTTATGTCTCTCAGTCGCAGATTAAATTATTTGGACTGAAAACCGGTGATACAGTTGAGGGAAGTATTCGTCCGCCCAAGGAGGGTGAAAAGTATTTCCCCCTGATTAAGGTGGAAGCCATTAATGGGCGTACGCCTGATTATGTGCGTGACAGAGTTCCGTTTGATCACCTGGTACCGGTGTTTCCCGATCAAAAATTTAATCTTACCGAAGGACCTTTCAAGAGTTTATCAAGTCGTGTGGTTGATATGTTTGCTCCTATTGGTAAAGGGCAGCGTGGTTTGATTGTGGCTCAGCCCAAAACAGGTAAAACTGTTTTGCTGAAAGATGTGGCCAATGCAATTGCTTCCAACCATCCTGAGGTTTACATGATGATTCTGCTTATCGATGAACGTCCTGAGGAAGTTACTGACATGGCCCGGAGTGTGAAAGCTGAAGTGATTTCATCAACCTTTGATGAGCCTGCAGATCGTCATGTAAAAGTGGCCAATATTGTGCTTGAGAAGGCCAAGCGTTTGGTGGAGTGCGGGCATGATGTGGTTATCCTTTTGGATTCGATTACCCGCCTGGCACGTGCATATAATACTGTTTCACCGGCATCCGGGAAGGTTCTTTCAGGTGGTGTGGATGCCAATGCATTGCATCGTCCCAAGCGTTTCTTTGGCGCGGCCCGTAATATTGAGGGTGGTGGTTCTCTGACCATTCTTGCAACCGCACTTACCGATACAGGCTCTAAGATGGATGATGTAATCTTTGAGGAGTTTAAAGGTACCGGTAACATGGAGCTTCAACTCGATCGTCGTCTCTCCAATAAGCGTATTTATCCTTCTGTGGATATCAATGCCTCCAGTACACGTCGAGAAGAGTTGCTGATGGATAAGGAATCCATGAATCGTATTTGGATTTTACGCAACTATCTGGCCGACATGAATCCTATAGAGGCTATGGAATTCCTGAAAGATCGCATGCAGAAAACCAAATCAAACGAGGAGTTTTTAGTGTCCATGAATGATGGTTAGAAATTAGTGTATCGTTTGTAGAGAATAGTCAGTAGTAAATTGCTTTTAATAGGTGAGTTTCCTGACTGTCTATAAGTTGATATTATCAAATTAAAAAGAGGTCGCTGATGAGCGGCCTTTTTTTATTCTTGCAATCTGAAAATCTTTTTTCGGAAACGCTTTACCTCTTCAAAGATGGAATTCACTTTTACCATATTGATGATCGGAGTGGTTTGGGTAATCTGATAGGTCGTTTCATTGCCTTCCATATCATATGTATTTTGGGGTTTACCTATTTTTTTAGTTTTTATTTCGATGGAAATCAGCTGTTGTTTTAATGGTTGCAAGGCTGTCAAAACCTCATTTACTTCATCATTGTGTTCAAATTTTCTCAACCATTCCTCAAGGATTATCAGACATATTTGCTGATCTCCCAGACGAATCATCAGTGTCTCATCGTTTTGAGACTGGGCATAGTGATTAAGCAGATGCATTCCTTCAATCCAAGCCCCCAAAACCATAAAAAGTCCCGTCTCTACTCGCTGTGGCGTAAGTAATTCTCGTTCCATGTCATTGATTTGCACGGTACTCATCATTAATAGAGAATCCACTTCTTCAGGAGAAGCAGAGGCTGTAGCTAAATCTTTTAATGATTCAAAATCGAAGAACTGAGAGAGGTAGAGTGCGTTGGATAGTTCCCTGATTTGATTTAGCGGACGAAGGGTCGCCGATTTCTGTTCAAAACTACTGATGTACATTAGGTCGGCACCAATTCCTCCCAGAGCCAGGGCTTTTTTCTTTAGGAGTGTGATATTTGGAAATATCCGTATTTAAAAGAATTTTATTCGAAAACCGGTAGTTTGAATATTTGATGGCTGCAGCAACTTCTGTAGGAGAGGCTATGTTAGAGGCCATTGTTTGTGCTGTTTGAGACAGTTCTTCCTTTAATTGCTGATGATTATTAAATAAAATGCTGTCAGAGGGACTTAAAGTCAACTCCTTTTTCTGATAATTTTGATTTTCGTAGAGCGTTAATGAAATGAAACCTGCTATTAAAATAATGAAAATGATAGCCAGAATGAGCGTGTTTCTTTTGTGAGATGGATTTTTCATCGGTTAAAGTTTATGGGTTAATGAATGTTTTTAGTCTTTGTGTTCATTTTATGTAAAATTATGCTCATTTAAAGGGATGAATGGAATCAGATGAGCATAAGAAATTTCAGTTAAGGTTGACCATGAGGGGATATTTGATGTGAATTTGAAGTCTTTTTCATTTTTTGGTTTGGTTAAACAATGATAATTCATTTGAAGGAAGATTCAAAATAGCATCGGAATTTGTGCATCTTTGGCTTAATTGTAAATGAATAAAAACCGTTAATAACCATCTTTTTTTGTCTCAACCTCAGTGCCAGTCTAATGTCCCATTAATTTGCCTTTCCTTTTTTTATCTTTACTAAATATAAATAACAATCAAGCGCAAAAAATGTAATCTGCATATTGCAAAATCAAGAAACCATTGTTTAAATTTGCCAACAAATACTAATTGTTTTGATGCAGGCATTTATAAAAACACACCGTTATTTGTTGGAGCATTTAAGTGTTCCCGTACATCGTCACTTGCTTGATTACATCGACTGGGATCATCGTCTTATTGGTGTTCAGGGTGCAAGAGGTGTGGGTAAAACGACCTTCTTGCTGGATTATGCCAAAACCTATTATGGTAACTCCAGGTCGTGCCTGTATGTGAATCTGAACAATCTTTATTTTTCGGAAATCAGCGTTGTAGCTTTTGCGGATGAATTCCGGAAAACAGGTGGTAAGATTCTTCTGCTGGATCAGGTTTATAAATATCCCGGCTGGGCAGAAGAGCTGAGGTATTGTTACGATCACTTTGAGGATCTGAAGATTGTCTTCAGTGGTTCGCCCTTGATGCGCCTGGATGAGGAGAATGCTGAATTGAATGGTTGTGCCAAGGTCTATAATCTGCAGGGATTTACTTTTCGGGAATACCTGAATCTAAAAACCGGCAATGATTTTCAACCGGTTTCATTAGACGAGTTGCTGGCCAATCATCAGCAAATTGCAGAAGAAATAGTGGCAAAAGTAAGGCCGCTGGCTTATTTTACCGATTATCTTCATCATGGATATTATCCGTTTTTCCTGGAGAAACGAAATTATCTGGAAAACCTGTTGAAGACCATCAATCTGGTTCTTGAAATTGACATCAGTTATCTGCAGCAAATTGAATTGAAATATCTTCCCAAACTACGTAAATTGCTCTATATAGCCGGGAAGTCTGCCCCCTTTCAACCCAATATCAGCCGCTTGAGCAATGAGGTGGAGACCAGCAGGGCTACAGTGATGAATTATCTGAATTACCTGCGGCAGGGAAGGTTGATTAATTTACTGTATGAAGATACCTTCGACCCTTTGAAAAAACCCTCTTGTGTTTATATGCAAAATCCAAACCTTGTTTATTCTGTTGCCCGAACCAGCGAGGTGGAGATGGATGTGTTGCACAAAACTTTTTTTTACAATCAGCTGGGATATCTGAACAAAGTGAATTACAGTTCCGATGCTGATTTTTTAATTAACGGGGATAAGCCATTTTACATCGGTGGCCGAAACATTGAGAAAAAAAGCCAGGATAAGGAAGGCTATTTTGCCCGTGATATGGTGGAGGTAGGAAATGGTAATCAGATTCCGCTTTGGTTATTTGGCTTTTTGTTTTAAGAGCCTTAAATTGATTAGCCCCGGAATTAATTTTACCTGCCCTGCAGAACAGATTAGAATAAATATTGGTGATTACAAAAGATAAGTGATTTTTAAAACAATAAGGAGAACAGACAAATGGTTAAAAACAAGAAGTTCATTACCTGTGACGGGAACTACGCTGCAGCTCACGTAGCATATATGTTTAGTGAGGTGGCAGCTATCTATCCCATCACTCCGTCATCCAACATGGCTGAAAACGTGGATGAGTGGGCAGCCAACGGACGGAAAAACATCTTTGGAGAAACTGTGAAAGTGGAAGAGATGCAGTCTGAAGCAGGTGCTGCTGGTGCTGTACATGGTTCACTTCAGGCCGGTGCACTTACCTCTACATTTACTGCTTCACAGGGATTGTTGCTGATGATTCCTAACATGTACAAAATTTCGGGTGAATTGCTGCCCGGAGTATTTCATGTGAGTGCACGTAGTTTGGCAGCTCAGGCATTGTCAATCTTTGGCGATCACAGTGATGTGATGTCAACTCGTCAGACAGGATTTGCCATGCTGGCCACCGGAAGTGTGCAGGAAGTTATGGATTTGGCAGGTATTGCTCACCTGGCATCCATCAAAAGCCGTATTCCGTTTATGCATTTTTTCGATGGTTTCCGTACTTCACACGAAATTCAAAAGATTGAAGCCATTGATCAGGACGAACTGGCTAAACTTCTGGATTGGGATGCTTTGCAGAAATTCCGTGACAATGCTCTGAATCCGGAACATCCTGTGACCCGTGGTACTGCTCAGAACCCGGATATCTATTTCCAGTCACGTGAGGCTTCCAACTCTTTCTACGACGCGATTCCGGATATTGTAGCCGACTACATGGATAAAATTTCTGAAATTACCGGTCGTAAGTATCGTCCTTTCGATTATTATGGTGCCGATGATGCAGAACACATTGTGGTTGCTATGGGATCAATTACTGATACCATTAAAGAAACTGTTGATTACCTCAATGCCAATGGAGAAAAAGTTGGTTTGATTGCTGTACACCTGTACCGTCCTTTCTCAGCCAAGTACTTCTTTGAGGCATTTCCCAAAACTACCAAGCGAATTGCTGTTCTGGATCGTACCAAAGAGCCAGGTGCCAATGGTAACCCACTTTACCTTGATATCCGCGATCTCTTCTACGGAAAAGAAAATGCCCCCATTGTGGTTGGCGGACGCTACGGATTGTCTTCTAAAGATACTACTCCTGCTCAGATTGTTTCAGTTTATGAAAATCTGAAAATGAATGAGCCTAAGAATGATTTTACCGTAGGTATTGTTGACGATGTGACTTTCAAGTCTCTTCCGTTGAAAGAGGAAATCAATCTTGCACCTAAAGGAACTTTTGCCGGTAAGTTTTATGGATTGGGATCTGATGGTACCGTGGGTGCCAACAAGAACTCCATCAAGATTATTGGTGAAAACACAGATAAATTTGCACAGGCTTATTTTGCCTACGATTCTAAAAAATCAGGTGGTATTACCATTTCTCACCTACGCTTTGGTGATGAGCCCATTCGCTCACCTTACCTGGTGAATACTCCTGATTTTGTTGCTTGTCACGTACCTGCTTACCTTCGTCAGTACGATATGCTCAAAGGGCTGAAAAAAGGTGGAACCTTCCTTTTGAACAGTATCTGGGACGAAGAGGAGACAAAGAGTCGTATCCCGGCCGATATGAAAAAGTATATGGCCGAGAATGATATTAAATTCTATATCATCAATGCTACCAAGATTGCACAGGAAATTGGATTGGGTAACCGTACCAATACCATTATGCAGTCGGCTTTCTTTAAGATTGCTGAAGTAATTCCTTACGATCAGGCTGTTGAACAGATGAAGAAGTTCATTGTGAAGTCTTTCGGCAAGAAAGGCGAAGACATCGTGAATATGAACTTTAAGGCTGTTGAACAGGGTGGCGATGTAACTCAGATTGAGGTTCCTGCCGATTGGGCCAATGCTGCAGCTGAGCCCGAAGCAGTTAAGAAAGATGTTCCTGAGTTCATCAGCAAGATTGTATTCCCCATCAATGCTCAAAAAGGTGATGATCTTCCGGTGAGCGCCTTTAAAGGTCGCGAAGATGGTACTTTCCCCGCAGGTACTGCCGCCTACGAAAAGCGTGGTATCGCTGTGGAAGTTCCCGAGTGGCAGATGGACAATTGTATTCAGTGTAACCAGTGTGCTTATGTGTGTCCGCACGCAGCCATTCGTCCTTTCCTTTTGGATGAGGAAGAGTTGGCCAATGCTCCTGAAGGTACTGAGGCTAAGAAAGCCAACGGTAAAGGGTTTGATGGTCTGAAGTTCCGCATTCAGGTAAGTGTACTCGACTGTACCGGCTGTGGAAACTGTGCCGATGTGTGTCCTTCCAAGGAAAAATCGCTTATTATGAAGCCGCTTGAAACTCAGATGGAAGAGGTAGAGCGTTGGGATTATGTGACTGACAAAGTTACTATTAAGGACAATATCACGCCTAAAACCACCAACCTGAAGGCTTCTCAGTTTGCCAAGCCTTTGTTTGAGTTCTCCGGAGCTTGTGCCGGTTGTGGTGAAACACCTTACATTAAGTTGATTACCCAGTTGTTCGGAGACCGTATGATGGTTGCCAATGCTACCGGATGTTCTTCTATTTATGGTGGATCAGCTCCTTCCACGCCTTACTGTACCAATTCTGAAGGTCAGGGACCAGCCTGGGCCAACTCACTGTTTGAGGACAATGCCGAGTATGGTATGGGTATGGCTGTTGGTGTGGATAAGATGCGTGATCGTCTTGAGCGTCTGATGAATGAGAATTTGTCGGCTGTTGCTGCTGAGACCAAAGCTGCTTTTGAAGCCTGGATTGAAGCTAAAGAGGATGGCGAAAAGACCCGTGAAGTTTCCAACGCTGTTCTTAAGGCACTGGAAAATGAGAAACACGCTGTTGCCAAAGAGATCCTGGCACTCAAAGACTATCTGGTTAAAAAATCAGTGTGGGTATTTGGTGGTGACGGATGGGCTTATGACATCGGTTACGGTGGTTTGGATCATGTTATTGCTTCCGGTCGTGACATCAATATCCTGGTAATGGATACTGAGGTTTATTCAAATACAGGAGGTCAGGCCTCCAAGTCAACTCCTGTTGGTGCTGTGGCTAAATTTGCTGCTGCCGGAAAAGCTATCCGTAAGAAAGATCTTGGTCTGATGGCTACTACCTATGGTTACGTTTATGTTGCTCAGGTATCTATGGGAGCCAACCAGAACCAGTATTTCAAAGCTCTGAAAGAGGCTGAGGCCTACCCGGGACCTTCCATCATTATCGCTTACTCTCCATGTATCAACCATGGTTTGAAAGCTGGTATGGGAGCATCTCAGGCCGAAGGTAAGAAAGCTGTGGAGAGTGGTTACTGGCACTTGTATCGCTACAATCCGATGTTGGAAGCAGAAGGAAAAAATCCGTTCCAGCTCGATTCTAAAGAGCCCGACTGGAGTAAATTCCAGGACTTCCTCAAAGGAGAGGTGCGTTACACAGCTCTGATGAAATCATTCCCCGAGCAGGCAGAGGAGCTTTTCAAAGCTGCTGAAACCAATGCTAAATGGAGATACAGTACTTACAAGCGCTTTGCTGCTATGGCATACGACGCCGAATAAGTATTATCATAGTTTTTTGGAAGGCAGCTCCGTTTTGGGGCTGCCTTTTTTTGATTTGTTACCCGAAATTTATTAACTTGAAGTCACTTTATTTCTTAACATTTTGCCAGTGTAATGAATCTTAATTTGGTAAATTATGAGACATTCCACCAGGTTTTGATAATGAGTTTGTAGAGGCTTTTTCAACAAAAAAGAGATAAAGATTGTTAATTATTCAGGTTGAAATTATAAACCACTAAAACATACCCTTAGAATATGGATCTATCTACACATTACATGGGGATTCCCCTGAAAAATCCGTTAATTGTCGGGGCCAGTAACCTGGTAACCGATAAAGAAATGGTTAAAAAGCTGGAAGAAGCCGGAGCTTCTGCCATCGTTTATAAATCGCTTTTTGAGGAGCAAATAAACCTTGAAGCTGCTGAGTTGGATGAGGATCTTCATGAATATGATGACCGGCATGCCGAAATGGTTGATCTTTTTCCCAAGGTTGAGCACTCAGGACCCAGAGCTCATCTGATGGCTGTGAAAGAGCTCAAGGAATCGGTTTCTATTCCGGTAATTGCAAGTCTTAATTGTATTTATGATACCACCTGGGAGGATTATGCCGAGTTGCTTGCCTCTACCGGGGTTGATGGTCTGGAACTGAATTTCTATAGTACCATTACCGATGCGAATAAAACGCCTCAGGAAGTTGAAAATTCCCGGATTGATATTTTGAAAAGGGTAAAAAAGAAAGTGCAGATTCCTGTGGCTGTAAAATTGAGTCCTTTTTACACCAATGCCCTGGAGTTTATCAACCGGCTTAGTGAAGATGGAGCTGATGCATTTGTGTTGTTTAACAGACTGTTTCAACCCGATATCAATATCTGGAATGAAGAGTTTGAAATGCCCTATAATCTGAGCCATAAAGGGGATAATCGCCTGTCTTTGAGATATGCCGGTTTGTTGCATGGACGACTTCAGGCCAGTATTGCTGCCAATACAGGTATCCTGGACGGAGAAGATTTGATTGCATCTCTGCTTGCTGGTGCTGATGTGGCTCAGGTGGTAAGTACCATCTACCGCAACGGATCTGAACAAATAGGAAAGATGCTCAATGAGTTGAGTGACTGGATGAAAGAAAAAGGGTACAATTCCATTGATGATTTCAAAGGTAAAATGGCACACAGTCGCATTACCGAACCTTTTGCATATAAGCGGGGACAGTATGTGGATTTCTTAATGAAATCGAAGGAGTACTTTAAAAAATATCCCATGCGCTAAAGGCGCCGGAAGAATATTTGCAACCGGATTTGTCCATCGGGGACAATCCGGTTTTTTTTAGTGAATTCGCGAAAACCCTTGCCGTTGCGGATATCGTTAAGCAATCCCTTTTCGTTAACTGAACACTTATGATTTATTATTGTAAGAATTTAACAAGTTGGGCATCTAAACTATTAAATTATTGAATTTTCGATATAAATTTGATTAATTTTAAGGCCGTAAAAATAAAAAATTATTAAGCTTTAATCATAAAACATTACAAAAGAAGCGATTATGAGTGATAAGCGTGTTTACACATTTGGAAATGGAAAAGCCGAGGGTAGAACCGACATGAAGGAGCTCCTTGGTGGTAAAGGAGCCAACCTGGCTGAAATGAACCTTATTGGTGTACCGGTGCCTCCGGGATTTACCATCACAACTGATGTTTGTACCGAGTACAATGAGTTGGGACATGATAAGGTGGTTTCTCTTCTGAAAGATGAAGTTGAAAAAGCCATTGCCCAGGTTGAAGAGCAAACCGGAACTAAGTTTGGCGACAAAGAGAATCCTTTGTTGGTTTCTGTGCGTTCAGGTGCCCGTGCTTCTATGCCCGGTATGATGGATACCATTCTGAACCTTGGTCTGAATGACGAAGCTGTGGAGGGAATGGCAAAGAAATCGGGTAATGAAAGATTTGCCTGGGACTCTTACCGTCGTTTTATCCAGATGTATGGTGACGTAGTGATGGGCTTGAAGCCTGAATCTAAAGAAGATTCAGATCCTTTTGAGGAGATCATGGAGAAAGTGAAAGAAGAAAAAGGTATCGAACTGGATACTGAATTCACTGTTGAGGATCTTAAAAGCCTGGTTCAGAAATTTAAAGAAGCTGTTAAGAAGCGTACCGGTAAAGATTTCCCGGTTGATGCTTATGAGCAACTTTGGGGGGCTGTAGCCGCTGTGTTTGACAGCTGGACCAACAGTCGTGCTGTTTATTACCGTCGATTGAATGGCATTCCTGACGAATGGGGTACTGCTGTTAACGTTCAGGCTATGGTATTTGGTAACATGGGTAACTCTTCAGCTACAGGTGTTGCATTTACCCGTGACGCTGCTACCGGTGAGAACATTTTCAACGGTGAGTACCTGATTAATGCACAAGGTGAAGATGTGGTAGCCGGTATTCGTACACCTCAGGAGATTACTCTGGAAGGAAGCCGTCGTTGGGCCAAACTTCAGGGTATTTCTGAAGAGGAGCGTGCCAGCAAATTTCCTTCTCTTGAGGAGACTATGCCTGATCTTTATAAAGAGTTGTTCGACGTACAAAAGAAACTTGAGAACCATTATAAGGATATGCAGGATCTTGAGTTTACCATTCAGGAAGGTAAGCTTTGGTTGCTGCAAACCCGTAACGGAAAACGTACCGGTGCTGCTATGGTGAAAATTGCCATGGATATGTATCGTGACAAATTTATTGATGAGAAAACTGCTTTGCTGCGTCTGGAGCCTGGCAAACTTGATGAATTACTTCACCCCGTATTTGATTCAACTGCAATTCGTTCGGCTAAAGTTTTGGCTAAAGGTTTGCCCGCATCTCCCGGTGCGGCTACCGGACAAGTTGTATTCTTTGCCGATGAAGCCGCTAAGTTTGAACAAGCGATTCTTGTACGTACCGAGACTTCTCCCGAAGATCTTGAAGGGATGAACGTAGCCCGCGGAATTCTTACTGCCCGTGGTGGTATGACTTCACATGCTGCTGTTGTAGCCCGCGGAATGGGTAAATGTTGTGTGTCTGGAGCAGGAAACGTTAAGCTTGATTACCGTGCCCGTACCATGACTATTGATGGTAAAGTATATAACGAAGGCGACTGGATCTCCCTGAACGGTTCTACCGGTGAAGTTTATGAAGGGAAAGTGGAGACTCGTAAGCCCGACATGAGTGGAGATTTCGCTCTGATCATGGAGTTGTCGGACAAATTCGCTAAAATGAGTGTTCGTACCAACGCCGATTCTCCTAATGATGCAAAAGTAGCCCGTGACTTCGGTGCTAAGGGTATCGGATTGTGCCGTACCGAGCATATGTTCTTCGAAGGCGAGCGTATCAAAGCTATGCGTGAGATGATTCTCTCTTCAACTGTTGAGGGGCGCAAGAAGGCACTGGCCAAGTTGCTGCCTTATCAGCGAGAAGACTTCGAGGGAATTTTTGAGGCTATGGCCGGATATGGTGTGACTGTTCGTCTGCTTGATCCACCATTGCACGAATTTGTACCTCATCAACAGGCTACTCAAAAATCTCTTGCTGAAGAAATGGGAGTGCCCATTGAGCAAATTCGCAACACGGTTGCCGACCTGGAAGAATTTAACCCTATGTTGGGACACCGTGGTTGCCGTTTGGGAATCACTTATCCTGAAATTACTGAAATGCAGGCCCGTGCAATTATCGAGGCAGCTCTTAACCTGAAGAAAAAAGGTGTAGATGCCCGTCCCGAAATTATGGTGCCCCTGATTGGTACGCTGAAAGAGTTCAAGATGCAGGCGGATATTATCCATGCTACTGCTAATAAAGTTTTTGAGGAGTATGGTGATAAAATCGACTACCTGGTAGGTACAATGATTGAGATTCCACGCGCTGCTCTTACAGCTGACCTGATTGCTAAGGAAGCCGACTTCTTCTCCTTTGGAACCAATGACCTCACACAGATGACCTTTGGTTACTCTCGTGATGACGCCGGTAAATTCCTGCCCATTTATCTTGACAAGGGTATCCTGAAGGATGATCCTTTCCAGGTGTTGGATCAGGAAGGTGTTGGTCAGTTGGTGGAAATGGGAACCAAGCGTGGTCGTGGTGCCAAGAGCGAACTGAAAGTAGGCATCTGTGGTGAGCACGGAGGTGAGCCTTCTTCTGTTGAGTTCTGCCACCGTACTGGTATGAACTATGTAAGTTGTTCGCCTTATCGTGTGCCCATCGCACGTCTGGCCGCTGCTCAGGCTGCTGCCCGTGAGCAATAACAACTTGTTTTACATCTTATTTAGAAAGCGGGAGCCGGTTGGTTCCCGCTTTTTTTGTTAATTTTGTGCCTGAAAAATAAATAATTGTGGGAAGAATCCTCGCTTTTGATTACGGGAAAAAGAAAATCGGACTGGCAGTAACAGATCCGTTACAGATTATTGCCAACGGACTGGATACCATTCCTTCGGCCAAAATTTACTCTTTTTTGGAAGAGTATCTTGCCAAAGAGGAGGTTGAGGCTTTTGTGGTCGGACATGCCACCAAAGATTCAGGTGAGGATTCGGAATCCATGAAGCAAATCCGACCGTTTGTGCGCTCGTTGCAGAACAAATATCCGCACATCCCTGTTCATATGGTTGATGAGCGTTATACCAGTAAAATGGCCTTCCAGACCATGATAGATGCCGGCCTCAGTAAAAAGAAACGTCAAAATAAAATGTTGGTGGATAAGATTAGTGCAACGATTATACTTCAGACTTTTATGGAGGAGCGTAATGGTGGAAGGTATGGGTGAGTGAGTAATGAGGGATGAGAAATGAGGGATGAGCGGAAAGAATTGAGAGATAAGAAGTGAGAGGAGTGTTACGCTAAAGCCGAATTTATGTCATGATAAAATGTTTTTCAATTTTGAGAAGGTAGTAATTGTTGTTCGATGTTTCCTTGTTACGGTACTCCAGTCCAGGGGACGATTGTTTTGTAGAAATGGGTAGCATTGGCGTTGCAGTGAATGCAAAACTTAGACAAAGGCTACCTGTTGATTATTAGAGAATTATATGAATATATTAACGGTTAATCATGTTTTTAGTGGAAAGGGTTTCCTTTGAAAACAAAACAAACCAACAACTAAGAATAAAATGATATATCCTGTAGTAGTTTACGGGCACCCCGTGTTGAGGAAAGAAGCTGAAGATTTTTTGCCCGAAGAAAAAGAAGGTCTCCAACAGTTGATTGAGGACATGTATGAGACCATGTATAAAGCCGATGGTATTGGGCTTGCAGGCCCCCAGATTGGCTTGTCTAAAAGGATTTTTACGATTGATGCAACTCCTTTGGCAGATGAGATGCCGGAATTGGCAGATTTCAAGAAAGTATTCATTAATGCCCGTATTGTGGAACGTGACGGAGCATCCGTTTCAGATAACGAGGGCTGTTTGAGCTTGCCCGGAGTCAATGAGAGTGTAGGTCGTCTCTCCAGAATTCGTATTCAGTATGTGGATGCCGATTTTAATGAGCATGATGAGGTATATGAAGGATGGGCTGCCCGGGTGATTCAGCACGAATATGACCACATCGACGGGATTCTCTTTGTGGATCATCTGGCACCATTGAAAAAACGCCTCCTTAAGAGTAAACTTAATGCCATCAGCAAAGGTAAAGTAAATGTGAATTACAGAATTAAGCTGCCCAAATAGTGTCTGTCCATAAAGCACCATTTACTGCGTTACGCTTGTCCGAAAAGTACTCATTTAGAAAAAGTAAACTCCGTATTTTCGGACTTGCGCCACCGCTAAAGCTTTAGGCGGCACGCGGTCGCAAGCCTTGTAACTGTCACTTTCTGAACAGACACGGCTCCAGCCAAAAACTTTCCCGACTTTATAGACGGGCACTAAATAAGCAGGATTAAAACAACTAGACAAAAGCCATCGGAGTGAAAATTCCGGTGGCTTTTGTTTTTTAAATACCGTCAATGCAGAATTTCACTGCATTGACGGTATTTTCTTATCCTTTTGGGCGAGGTTAATTTCTGTCATCACTATTTATATACATTTCATGTAATTATTCAGGTCACCAAACAAATAGAGGTGGAAAAAGAAACCGGCTCCTCTTAACTTGCCGTGAAGCGATGGATAACACAGGTTTGGTTAAACTATCATTCAAATATCAGAAGTTAAATGTGTGGGATAGCAGGATTCTTTGGAAATATTGGTGAAGAAAAGTACAGTCATTCGGTTTTGAATAAGATGCTGTCCCGGATCAGGCATCGGGGCCCTGATGAGTCTGGGGTATTTCTGTCTCCCCTGATGAGCATGGGAAGTGTACGTCTCAGTATTATTGATTTGGCCTCAGGCCAGCAGCCTTTGTGCGACGATACCGGGCGTTATTGGATTGCCTTTAACGGCGAAATCTTTAACTACCGTGAATTACGGATTGAATTGGAAAAGTTGGGATGCAACTTCAGGACGAATAGTGATACTGAAGTTTTGCTGTTTGCGTTTCGGGAGTATGGTACAGATTGTCTGAATAAACTCAATGGTCAGTTTGCTTTTGCCGTTTGGGATACATTGGAGAAACGGTTGTTTCTTGCTCGTGACAGGGTTGGGATTCGTCCTCTTTTTTATACTTTCAGTGGGGAACATTTGGTTTTTGGGTCTGAAATTAAAGCGCTTTTTGAGTTTCCGGGGTTGCATCGAAAGCTGGATGAGTTTTCTCTGCAACAGGTATTTACATTCTGGACTTCCTTGTCACCCCGTACAGCTTTCGAAAAAGTGAATGAGCTTCCTCCTGCTCATTTTATGATTTTTGAAAACGGACATGTAAAATTGAAAAGGTACTGGACTCCTGTATTTTCCTCAACAGAGAACAGCTTTAAGGGGACAATGAATGAGGCCGGCGAGGAACTGGAGTCATTGCTTAATGACTCGGTGGCATTGCGGTTGCGGGCAGATGTTCCGGTGGGAGCTTATTTAAGTGGAGGGCTCGATTCTTCTGTTATTGCTTTGCTGATACGCAACCAGGTACCGGAAGGATTGTTGGAGACTTTTTCCATCGGTTTTTCGGATGCTGAATATGATGAAGGGTCTTACCAGGACAAAATGGTGGAGTTGTTGAAAACCCGCCATCATCGGGCATACTGCAGTCAGGATGATATTGTTAATGGTTTTCCTGAAGCAGTTTGGCATGCCGAAATGCCTTTGTTGCGGACAGCCCCCTTGCCAATGAAACAGCTTTCCGGTTTGGTGCGGCAAAACAATATAAAGGTTGTGATGACAGGCGAAGGTGCTGATGAGATGCTCGGAGGATATAACATTTTTAAGGAGATGGAAATTCGTCGATTCTGGGCCAGAAATCCCGATTCTGTTATTCGCCCGCTTTTACTTGGACGCCTTTATCCCTACCTGCCGCAATTGAGAAAGATGGGGCCCAATGCGCTTAAGATGTTTTTCGGATATCGTTTGCAGGATACGGACTCGGTACTTTATTCTCATCTTCTGAGGTGGAACAACACCTCGAAAATCAGGAAGATGATGCGAAACAATTCTTCCGGCAACCAGCAAATGATTGGTCATTTGGAACAAATTCTTACTCCGGTTCTTGAGAGACAGAGCGATTTGGGCAAAGCTCAGTTCATCGAATCAGAGATTTTTATGTCCGGGTATTTGCTCTCCTCACAAGGCGATCGTATGGCTATGAGTAATAGTGTGGAGGGGCGTTATCCTTTTTTGGATCATCGTGTTATGGAATTTTGTCATTCTTTGCCCGATGACTTTAAGCTGAGAGGCCTGAAAGAAAAAGTCCTGTTAAAACATCAGTTTAAAAATCGATTGCCTGATGATGTGGTTAACCGGGCAAAGCAGGCTTACAGGGCACCGTTGGCAACTCCTTTTCTTAGGTCGGGAACTTCCGGATATGTATCAGAACTTCTTTCTGCCGATATCTGCAAGGCAGCCGGAATCTTTGATGAAAAAGCGGTGGAGATGTTGTTGACAAGGCTGAGAAAGAGTAATAATTATTCAGAGGTTGATCAGATGGCCTTTGTTGCAGTGCTTTCCACGCATTTGTTGTGGAAACAGTTTGTTGATGAGTTTAAACCGCTTTCTCCCGAAGAGATAAGAGAAGCAGAGGTGCGGGGTGTGATCAAAGTGTAATCAATAATTAAGTATGAAATGAACATTGCAAGGGATGCGACAAAATATAATGTATAAATTCCTTACATGCGAGTTCCGTAAGACCGATAACTTAGATAAATAGTATACTGATGAAAAAAATGCCTGAAAAAAAGAAGTTTACAAAAGATGTTTTAAAAATTAAGGAACCGGAGGTTTTGCTGGATCGTATTTGCAATAAACTGAGAGAGGATGTTTTTCACCGGTTTCGCAGAAGAGGTGCAGTGGTAGGGATAAGCGGGGGAATTGACTCTTCTGTAACCCTGGCTATTGCAGTAAGGGCTTTTGGTGCAGAGAAAGTTTTGGGCGTTTTGCTGCCTGAGCATGATTCAAGTCCTGATAGTAAGAATCTTGCTCTGGAACTCGCGGATACTTTTAATACAGCCACTGTTGAAGAAAATATCAGCGAAGCATTGAAAGGGTTTGGTTGTTACGCGCGTCGTGATGAAGCTGTTAAGAGCATCGTACCTGAATACAATCCGGAAACAGATAAAATGAAAATTGTGATTCCACGGGATATTCTGGAACGAAAACTGCCTCCCGTTTTTTATGTAACGGTTGTCTTCTCTAATGGTGAAGAGGTCTCAAAAAGATTGACACCTAAGGCTTATTTGCAAATAGTTGCGGCATCCAACTTCAAACAAAGAAGTCGTATGTCCATGCTTTATTATCACGCTGAAGCTAATAATTATGCGGTTATTGGAACTCCCAATAAGCATGAGGTAAAGCAAGGCTTTTTTGTAAAGTTCGGAGATGGTGGAGCAGATGTTATGCCCATTGGAAATCTGTACAAGACTCAGGTTTTTCAATTGGCCCGTCATTTAGGGGTGCCCACCGGTATCATCGAAAGGGTTCCAACTACGGATACTTATACTGCTGAGCAGACCCAGGAAGAATTTTTCTATCAAATGCCTTTTGAACAGATGGATTTATTATGGTATGGTTGGGAGAACGGTTTTTCTGCTGATGAGGTTGCTCCTGTATTAGGAATGAGTAAAGAAGATGTGTTGAACAATTATTCCAATTTTGAGCGTAAAATGAAGACTACCGATTATCTCAGAAGTGCGCCTTTACACGATTATGATTTTTGGGAATAAAGAAGACTGAAGATGAATGTTGTTGATGATTTTTTTCGGAAAACTGCGCGACTGGACAAGGATGTAATTGTTTCGTCCCGTGAAAAGTTAAGTTACAGTGAACTTGCCCGGAACGTTTATACGCTTTCATTATGGTTTCACGATAATTTTACTCCCGGAACGCCAATCCTCTTGTTATCGCCTAACAATGTTTTTTTTGTTACGGTTTATCTGGCCATAATGAAGGGGGGGTGTGTTTGTGTGCCTGTGAATCCTGCCGTTGAGCCTGATGGTTTTGTCTTTGTAAAGGAGAAGACCGGAGCTCCTTATGCATTTCTTCATTCTTCGGTTGCTGCACGATTAAATCCGGAAGGGGTTTATGCTGATGAGAAGGAGACGTTCGAATGGATCGGGAATCATCAAAAGGCAGGTTATAAAACCGGACCGGCAATGGCACCAGATTCTCTGGCACAGATAATTTTTACCTCAGGTTCCACTGCGGTGCCTAAAGGGGTAATGCTTACCCACGAAAATTTGATGGCAAATACATCATCTATTTTAAGGTATCTGAAGCTTGGGATTGAGGATACGGTGCTGGTGGTGTTACCATTTTTTTATTGTTATGGTTTGTCTTTGCTGCACACTCATTTAAAGGTGGGAGGCACCCTTGTGTTAAACAATAATTTTATGTTCCTGGGCAGTGTCCTTAATGAATTAAAGAAATATCGCTGCACCGGTTTTGCAGGAGTTCCCAGTCATTTTCAGATTCTTTTAAGGAAATCAGATTCTTTTAAGGAGAGTCAGTTTCCCGACTTGCGCTATGTAACGCAGGCAGGGGGAAAGTTGCATAAAGCATTTATTCTGGAATTCAATCAGGTTTTTCCGGAAATCAAGTTTTTTGTAATGTACGGACAGACAGAGGCCACAGCCAGATTGTCTTACCTGCCTCCGTCAATGCTTCCTCAAAAGGCCGGATCCATAGGAAAAGGAATTCCCGGGGTGCAGTTGAAGGTAGTGAATGAAAGTGGCCAGCCGGTGGCGCCCGGGGAAACCGGTGAAATTATCGCATCAGGAAAAAATATAATGAAGGGCTATTTTGAAGATGAAGAGGCTACCGGTGCTTCCATCCGCAATGGGTGGTTGCATACCGGTGACCTGGGAACGGTGGATGAGGATGGATTTATCTATTTAAGTGCCAGAAAAAAAGAGATTGTAAAAGTAGGTGGTAAGCGGGTGAGTCCTAAGGAAATTGAGGAGGTCATTGTAGATATGCCCGGAGTGGTTGATTGCACCGTGGAGGGAGTGGAGCATCCCGTGCTGGGAGAAGCTCTGAAGGCAACAGTGGTTCGAGGTGCACAAAGTGATATCTCCGAGGAAAAGGTGCGTGCGTTTTGTTCTTCAAGGCTTGCCTCTTATAAAATTCCCTCGGAAGTTGTTTTTAAGGATCAAATGGTTGTTAGTGCTACAGGAAAAAAAGTTAAAGGAGTTCTCTAATTAGTGCCCGTCTATAAACTAAGCAAAGTTTCTTAAGTTCGCTGTGTCTGTTCAGAAGGTTCCGTTTACAAGGCTTGCATTAGCGGAAATGCGGAGTTTACTCGAGTAAATGAGCAGTTTCCGCTAATCGCGTAACGCAATAAACGGGACTTTATGGACAGATACTAATTAAAAAAGTGTCGGAGTTGATTTTTAATTGTAAAACAATTAGCTTGTCCTCTTATAATTAGAGCCCGTCTATAAAGTCGGGAAAAGATTTAACAAGTACTGTGTCTGTTCAGAAGGTCTCGTTTACAAGGCTTGCCATTCACGGAAATGCGGAGTTTACCTGAGTAAATGAGTGATTTTTGGGCAAGCGTAACGACGCAAGTGGTACTTTATGGACAGAAACTAATTAGTCTTTTATCGGGTTTTTGCATTACAGAATTGTTCATTTCTCTCAAGGGAAGTGTTGATAATTTGTTGTGCCCTAAACCTGATTTTATGAAGTTAAAGGAGCTTGTAAGGCGAATCCCTTTTTTGTTTTTTGCTTCTGTGCTTGGAGCTGGTATTTGGTTTGCCCAATTTGTGGATGAGAGTCTGTTGCTTATTCTGGCTCTCTTGTTTCTTGTTATATTACTTTCTTTTTTTCTTCTTTTTTCTTTACGGTTCAGGGGACGATACCGAAATCGTTGGCGCGTGGGAGCATCTTTTTATTTGTTGGTGTTTATAGCCGGCTTTTTTTTGGCCATGATTAATCGCCCGATTGGCATAAAAAGCGGTTTTAATGTTGTTGGAACAGCAAAGGTTTTAGATGCTGATGTGACCTTGTCGGGATATCATAATTACACCGTGGAGCCATTTAAGTTCTCCATGGACAGCTCATTTTCATTAAAGTCGAAGATGGTCTGGCGATTGATTGTGGAGCCTCCCGACTCCTTGCTTCGGCCAATGGCCCGGCCGGGAGATATTGTGAAGTTTTCTGCTTTTATTGCGGGCCATGAGAAACCTGCAAACCCTGGTGCTTTTGATTATGGGGAATATCTTTTTCGTCAGGGTATCTCCGGGTGGGGCTTTGTGGAGAAGGAAAGGTTTTTTATCGAGCAGAAGGGGGCGCTCTCTGGTTTGAGGGGACAGATGCGTCATTTACGTCATCAGACAATTGAGATTTATCGCAGGCATGGAATTGAAGGTGAGGAATTACAGGTTTTGTCAGCACTGACTCTTGGTGTCCGTTCCATGCTTGACGAAGAAGTAAAGAACTGGTTTATTCACTCCGGGGCAGTTCATGTACTGGCAGTATCCGGTCTTCATACAGGGATAATATTTCTTTTGGTCAACTGGTTGCTCAATTTGTTTTTGCCGGTGAGGAGCATTATCCGGGTAATCATAGTAATCGGGGTACTGATCTTTTATGCAGTCCTTACCGGAGGTGCTCCCTCTGTATTTCGGGCGGTGGTAATGCTTTCTGTCATTCAGATAGGAAATTATTCCGAGAAGAGTAGTAATGTTTACAACCTTTTGGGTGTTTCGGCCTTTTTAATCCTGCTGATTCATCCCATGTCACTGTTTCACATGGGCTTTTGGTTGTCACATTTGGCTGTGGCCGGTATTGTTACCTTTTATCCGGTGTTTTCAAAGCTTTATTCCGGCCAAAAGATCTTTATCAGATGGGCAGGAGATTTGGCATCCGTTTCCCTGGCTGCACAAATCGGGACATTGCCACTCTCTTTATTTACATTTAGGGCGTTTCCTTCGTGGTTTTTGTTATCAAACTTTCTGATACTGCCGTTGGTTGCTCCCATCCTGGTCCTTTCCAAATTTTTGGTGATGTTCTCAGAATTTCGCTTTTTTTCTTTGATGATTGCCGGGGTTTTGAACGATTTGTTGGGTTTTATGCTTGAGGTGGTTGAGTGGCTCGATTCATTACCCTGGTCTTATATGCAGGGGTTGTGGGTAAATGCGGCTACTATGTGGATATTATATGCCTTGATGATTTTTTTGATGCTTTGGTATCATACGAGAATGAGAATAATGTTAAAGGGGACTCTTTTTCTGTTGTTGTTTCTGATGCTTGTTTTACATCAGGATTATTGGAGAAAAAGTAAAACAGACAGGTTTGTTGTTTTTGATGTCAAAAGAGAAAATGTTTTTGGTGTCATTGCGTCCGGGCAAGGTTTGGTTATTGCAGATACCGCTGTTTCCCGGCGGAATATAGATTTTGCCTGCAGCGGTTTTTTTGCCAGAAATTCTTTTAACCTGGATAGAAAACTCCTTTCGGAATGTTGGAATGCAAGTGGTGAAGCAATGATTTGGTGTTCGGGAACCAGTCGGTTTCTTGTTTTAGGTGAGGTTGATGTCGATCGATTGAACTTTTCTGAAGGGTTGAAGTTCGAGGGGGTGGTTTTTTCAGGGGATGTAAAAGGAGATGTTCCGGGATTTTTATCTCAAATAGTGACTGATCGATTGATATTTGCCAAATCATGCCCGCCATGGTGTATCAAAAGATTCAGAGAAGAAATTGAACATTTACCCATGGAACTCCATTTTGTTGCGCAAGATGGGGCGTTTGTTTATCCTAAAAACGGATTTTAGGATTTTTCTTCAACAGGCCAACGGCCTGAGAGCAACAGCCTGGGGTAACGCCCCAGGAAAATTGGAACAACTCCCTCCCCCTCTCATTATTGGTCGCGTCGCGACCAATAATGAGAGGGGGAGGGATACCTCAAAGCTCAGGGCTATTGCTCTCAGGCTTTAAACCTGTTTACACTTTACCTTTTTAATATATAATGCAGAGTAAGAACAACAGGCGTTATTTTTCTAATCAATCCATGTAATATTTCCTTACTTCACCTTTTATCTTTTATATTTGTCTTTTAGTTTTACTTTAGCAAAGTAGAATTAATATAGGATGCGTTTCATAGAAAGGATGAGTTTTGAAAGAACCGGCGCATCCAACAAGAAATAACAGACAAATAATTTTATACGAATGAATATTCTGATTGCCGGAGCCGGAGAGGTTGGTACACATTTGGCACGACTTTTTTCCAATGCCGATCATGATGTGATTTTGCTTGATGATGATGAGGTCAAGTTAAGACGTCTAAGTCGTATTCTGGATGTAATGCCGGTGAAGGGTTCGGTGACATCAATCAGTGATTTGGTAGAGGCAAAAGTTAAATCTGCTGATTTATTTATTGCAGTGCCTCCTTACGAAGAGGTAAGTATATTGTCTGCGATGCTTGCCAAAAAACTGGGAGCCAAAACAACCATTGCCCGGATCAATAATTACGAGTATCTGGTTCCGGAAAACAAAGAGTACTTTAAGCAGTTGGGAGTGGATGAAATGGTTTATCCTGAACATCTTGGTTCTCAGGAGATTATTGCATCCCTCAAGCAGGTTGGGACCCGCCAGTTGTTTGAGTTTTCTGATGGTCGTTTGTTATTGCTTGCACTCAAAATACGCGACAATGCACCAATTGCAAATCTTACCCTCTCTGAAGCTGCTGAATTGCATGAAGTAAATGATTACTACACGGTGGCTATTTATCGCGACGGGAAAACAATTATTCCCAGAGGTGATAATCGTTTTAAACACGGTGATCTGGCTTACGTAATTACCACTCGTCCCGGGATACCCCAGGTATTGACAGATGCCGGAAAAGAGCAATTCGAAATTCACAATGTGATGATTTTAGGTGGGAGTCGCATCGGAAAAAAAGTGGCCAAAGAGCTGGAACATCATTACAAAATAAAGTTAATTGAGCTGAATCGCGAAAAGACCATGCGCCTTGCTGATTTCCTTGAAAATACTCAAGTTGTTAGTGGTGACGGGAGAAGTCTTGACCTGCTGAAAGAGGAAGGAATTCACAAAACGGATGCATTTGTGGCGGTTACTGATAATTCCGAGGTGAATATTCTGGCTTGTCAGATGGCTAAAAAAATGGGAGTCCGCAAAACCGTGGCTGAAGTTGAAAACATGGATTACATCGATTTAGCCGAAAATATTGGAATTGGTACACTCATTAATAAAAAGCTTATCGCTGCCAGTTACATCTATCGTTATACCATGAAGGCAAGTGTGTCGCATGTGAAGTGCCTCACAGCAACCGATGCAGAGGTTCTTGAACTTACGGCACAGCCCAATTCAAAAATTACCCGGGGGCCGCTAAAAAATATAGATTTACCCAAGGATATGAATGTGGGGGGGATAACCCGTGGAAAAGATGTTTTTATTGCCAATGGAGAAACGCGTATTCAGCCCGGAGATAAGGTAGTGGTATTTGCCCTTCCATCAGGGTTGAAGAAGGTGGAGAAGATGTTTTCGTGAGTTTGCATCACTATTTGAACTAAACTTCTGAAATGTATTCCTTTTCAGAGCATCAGATTTTTTTCCTTATCATTTGAGTGCTTCTTTAATGCGGTTCTCTCTTTTGATTCAGATTACAGCATTAATGAACTTCATACAATTGCGATCAGGGTTAATGAATATTACGTGGATGGAAAATGGACCGGAGACGTAATGTTGCTTGATGACTGTTGGGACTATAGCATTGATGAGTAAGACACAGAAAAATATTTAAGGATAAAATCTAATAACAAAAAAGCGATGGGGGTCTCATCGCTTTTTTATTGTTTTGACCTGGCCTGAATAATTGACTTCGTCGAACTTCGTTTCATAAATAATTTATTACAATGTTCAATTACCTGCTGCAATTTGTTTTTTATTTTTCATCGAGGGTCGTGTTTTGACATCAAGAAATGGCATCGAGAGAATGATGGTCATGATGCACTCAAAACTATATCCTTTTATCTTAACTTCTGAAGTAACCAGTTCAGTAGCTTAAAGATGTGACACAATTCCCAAAGAACTGGAAATAAAATCGGGTTTGAGTACCTATGGATAAAACCGTTTTTAATTCGGAAGTTTTATTAATATCTTTACAGTACTGCATGGTATTCGTGCATGGAGTATTTTTCAATATTCAAATAATCAGTTGTTTAGCCATTTGTTTGTGCTGCATTTGTTATTCTTCTTAATTAGTTTTCATTTTTTTATCAAACTACGGGACTTAAGTATTTAAGGCAAAACAGAACTCTAATATGGAATTAATCCAGATTGAAGGTTCTTTTGTCTTTGTTTTTCCTCATTTTGTCAAACTTGAATTTGCAGAAAATCAATTGAATTGGTCGGGAAGGAATTCTGCGAGTCCCTTTGTTTACGAGGGTATGAGGTGTATTTTATTGATATCAGGCTTCATTTTTCAGATCTTTTTTCGATAAAATTGCTATTGACTTATTTTTATTTCTGTCGTTGATTTGCTCTTAGTTTGGTTCAGGTCATTATCTGATAGATAACAGATTGAATCCGATTTTTCTCGACAAAAATTTATTTGAACTAATAAAAACGACGGTCATGAAGAAAAGTGTAATTTATTTCCTGGTATTCCTGCTTATGGTGCCATTTTACTCATGTGAAAAGGATTCGGGAGAGGAGCCCGGTTCAATTGCCGGTATGGGAGAGGCATCCGGTGACATAGCTGTGACTTCTTTCGACTTACCGGAAGGTCTCTCTCTGGATGGTGATATCAGTGGTGTTGACCTTAACGGGGATGATGGCGTTTATGCTTCCGTTGAGGATAAGGATTTGCTAAAAAGTTGGAATTTTGGAAATTTATTTCCTGATTATGGAAACGGTGGTCAATGGATTAAGCTTAAGCTGACCATTTCCAACAATCATGGTACTCCAAGAACCCTCTTTTTCCCAAAGGGATTGGTTTTTAAAGTAAACAAATCTGATTACCAGCATGGTATTCTGTTGCAGTGGACATGGTTTGTACTCAAAGCCCATTCCTCACGCACGATTTATCTAAATCTGTTTTGTATTAACAAGGGGAGGCATGGTTCATCTTCAGATGTGCAATATACCATGGCCGGAATTGCGCAATCCTCTGTTATGTGGAACTTATTAAACAGAATCGGATGGCGCAAAATTAATTGTGAACACTATTTTAATCCAAACGAAGAACTTAAATCTGCAGGAGGTTTGAAGAGTGAAGAGGATTTGGTTGCGCAATATGAAGAAATTTCAGAATTGTTGCAGGATGCCGTATGGTCGATAACCAATGGAGATGGATTAACGGCTCAGCAAATTCAGGATATTGAGGCGCTGCCCATGTTGGAAGAGGGTACTTATCCTGAGGGACTTAAAGATAACGGAGAGAATGCTCCATTCTTCTTTGAGGAGTATCCGGGTGCTGCAGAATAATGATTTCTTATTTCATGACGACAATTCATGAAAGGAGTCTGGGTAAATCGAATTTATTAAGTTAATTGAAACGAGCATGGCAATGACTGCCTCAAAAGAATATGTATAAGTTCTTGCATGTGCATGCGAGTTCCATCCGACCTTGAAAATTAATTTTATACGGATGAAACGAGCATGGCAATGATTGGCACAAGAGAATATGTATAAGTTCTTTCATGCGAGTTCCATCCGACCTTAATTAATAAATTTTATACGGATGAATAAAGAGGGTAAGTTTTCAATTTTGTCGAAAACTTACCCTTTTTTCTATATCATCTTTTTTAGAAAGTGTGTCAGTTTGTTGTCTGGCAGGGTGCGACCAATGTTTAAAAGAGGATTTAAAGCTTTTTGAGGATATTGAATAAAGTTTGTTGTAGCCCCGTAGGTTACGTATACTTTCGCTCCCAGGCGGGTTTTATATAGAGCCAATCCGTCACCATCTTTTTCCTGAGGCCTTCCTCCCAGATTGTAACTGGTGAATCCTTTCTTTTTGTATTCATCAATTACTTTAATATTCAAAAGTGTTGACAATCCTTTTTTGTATCCAAAATTGTCAGTAGCTTTTAAAAGCATATATGCCTGATTGTTATACTCGAGGGTCATTTCAATGGAATGGATGACTTCCCCGGTCTGGATGGTGAAAATTTTTGCAATACCCCTGTTGATAAGCTTTTCTAATGACTTTCGGGACATGTGTTTTAAGTAGAACGGATTATAGTTCGTTCGTGACTTTTTTAGTCTTTCATTTTTTACATTGCTGAGCAATTCCATCAATCGGGGAACTAAGTCTGGATTAGTTGCCTCATGGAACGTAGTGTTAACTTTGGCTGCCTTTTTTAGGTGACGTTTTAGCTGGTGATGAAGGTCTTCTTCTGAGTGTTCCCTTAGCATGATTTTATACTCAAACCGGCTTGTGGTCCAATAAGCTGAATGTCCCGGGTTTGCCAGAAAAGAGGGATAATCATAGGAAGACATAATCACACGGTCGATGTAATGGTCTGAAGCGTATTTGTACAGGGCATCCAATAACTCTCTGGGGGAGGTGGAAGATTCTCGTTTTTTGGCGAAACCTGCATAAAAAAAGAGCTGGTTTTTACCAAGGCTATGATTGCTTTCCCGTATTCCGGATATCTTCGCTTCAGTCTCTCCTTCAGAATTGGTGAAGTCGAGATAAAGCGGCTCCAGCGTGTCGTTTGAAACTGAGTTTATCCATGCCGGATTCAAAAAAACATTACTGTTAAACTCCTCAAGATTCTTTATCCATTCAGACTCCGTCTTTCTAAAAGCAATCAGCATAAATATCTTATTATTTCTTTTTTTATTAACGGTAAATTACTCGATATTGTTCTGAAAAACCATACTTTACAGAAGGATTAAAACAATCAACCGTGCGATTTCCATTTGGCTTAAAAAAAGGAAATTATCTCCGGACAATCGTTTGATCATCAGGCTTCACATAAAATAAGTTTGAAAAAGGGACAGTGAAGTTCTATTTTGAGCTCTTACTCACATGAGATAAAGCGCTGTCGTTTTGTTCTTCCATCACCGGGAATATCAGAAACTCGTTGGATATCTATGTTAATCTCTTCTTTTGCATGTCTGGTAATGGTCTTTTTCAGACTTTCTTTTTGAATTTCCGAAAGTGGATGACCTGAAATTAACTTCATTGCTATGGAAAAGTCATCTTTTTGGATAGCCTGGAACTGATAAATGAGATTTGGGAATTTTTTGTTAAATTCTTCCATGACAAAATGAAACAAGGTATCACCCGGCATTTTTCTTCCTGAGGGAAGTTTCAGCATTGCTTCTTTTCTTCCTTGTAACTGTGTGATGTAACGTTTGCCATTAATGGTTTTAAGAGCAGCCAAATCGCCTACCTCATATTTGACAAAAGGTGTTCCCTGTTGGAAAAGTTGAGTGCAAACCACCCGGCCAATTTCTCCGTCTTTCACCGGGAATCCTTCGTTATCTACTATTTCAACATGAAGCGTCTCTTCAGAAACTTTCCATTTTCCTGTTTCTCCAAAACCGATGATACCAAACTCCGATGTGCCATATTCGTTATATACTTTGACACCAAAGCTTTTTTCCATAAGATCCTGCTCTTCGTTGGTGCACATTTCAGAAGTGATGATACAACTATCTAAAGAAGGAACAATGTCACTGAGTAATATCCCTCTGGCGTTCAAATGCTTTGCGAAAACGATCAGGGGAAAGGCATAACCATATAAATAACTGAATTTACGGCTCTTCATTCTCTTAATCCATTCATCCAGGTTCTCTCCTGAAAGATTGATTACCTGAAAACGCTCTCTTCCTGCCAGTAAGTCCTTCATGTTTTCCTTTAGTTTGTCGGGAAGAGTGGAGGAGCTGCCATAAAATCTTGCTTGAAATCCGCTCAATGAAGCATCTGCTTGTCGGTAAACATGTTCAATAAAAGCCCAGGTTAGGGCGTGGGTAAGATAATCCGAGAAAAATGTGAATGGAATACCTGTGGAACCACTCGTGGATTGTCTGTAATATCTTTTATTCCTAACCTTATCGGGTTTTAATGAAATATGGGCATTAAAAAAATCTATTTTCCGAAGTATTGGAATCTCTTCCCATTTTGATGGTCTTTTGCCGACAAAATTTCGGTAGGCGTCATTGTTGTCATAGTGAAATTTAAATGCTTCCCATTTCTTTTGAGTGTGCCAACTGTGAAAATTAGTTCCATCCGGAATGGACTGTAGTATTTGGGATGCTTTCTTTATTGGAAACCCCAGTATTTTTAATGTAGTGAACAGGTTTGTCATTCGTTCTCTATTGACACAAATACAGCTCTAGGAAAACATTACAAGATAGGAATCTTCAGGCAATTTTGGGAGAATGTAAAGCGCTCTTTGACGTGGCTCTGAAAATACCTGATAAAGGACCTTGAATGTTTTGATAAACTGATTAGATCTTAGTGTTTATGGGGGGAAAGCGGGATTTTACGTGGTAATTTATTTAGTTTATAGAATGCTTTCATTGGTGAACGTATAGATGCGTTTGATGTAAAAAGAGTGGATATTGCAGGTTGCTTGTTGTAATTTACAACCATTCCGGATTTAGCACTCCGGAAATATTTTTTTTTAAATCAGTGCCGGTTTGGTGTGGGACTGAGGAGGCGAAGCTGTATCATAAACTACCATTTTTGCTGAGCTACAGTGAAAAAAATTAATTGTTTAAAAATGTAAAAAAGACTATTGTTTTTGTTAATTTTTTTGACGAGTGTAACAATTTTGTTGATTAACTCGTTATTGCCTGTGATAAAAGTATTTATTCACAGGGCCATTCTTTGAATTATTTCAGGTTTTAAAAGGCTTGAACTGAAATTCGGGAGTGAAAAAATTAACAAAAATGAAATTAAAGAGAAGTTGGATTGTTGTAGTTGTATTAATAGGGTTGATTCAAAGTGTTGGTGGAAAAGTTTTCCACGTTACAACTGATGGGACATTTGATGGTTCAGGAAGCATTGATTCACCAAGGAGTTTACAAAGGGCTTTTGAGGATCATATGAATTATGTGGATGCAGGACCGGGAGATACAGTATTTATTCATGGAGGGGACTATTATGGTTCCTTTACCAGTTGGTTGAGAGGGGAGCCTAATAATCCTGTTGTTGTTATGCCGTATAATAATGAAATTGTTAGAATTATTGGTACAGGAGTAGAAAATAATACACTATCAATTCAAGGGGCTCATGCTGTTTTCAGAGACTTGATTGTTACTCAGTCAGAACGAAATCGTTATACCGGAAGCGGTGAGGTAAATGCCGAAGGAGGTGTATCTATTGGAGGAGAAGGTGTTAAGTTGATAAATTCTATTATTTATGATATTTATGGTGTCGGAACAGGTGGTTCATCCAACGCTATTAATGCTGAGATAAATGGATGTATTATTTTTAATGCCGGTTATAAAGATCCGTATCGAGGTGTAGGGCATGGCATGTATTTATCCAATAATACCGGAGAGAAAGTTGTTAGAAAAAATATTGTTTTTAATACTTACGGACACGGAATTCAGTTTTATACAGAAGGTGCCCAGGAACTTAATGGTAGTTTATTTGAAGATAATATTATTTTTAATGCAGGTATTGCGACCAATGAGGATGGCATTGGAGAAATGAGAAATTATATGATGGGGGGTAATGTACCTACTCGGGACTTGAAAATGATCAATAATTATTCTTATCAGCCTCCCGGAAGTATTGGTAATGGTATGGTTATGGGGTATAATACGGATAGTGAATCTTGTGTTATAGAGGGGAATTATATTGCCAGAGGAAAGCGAGTTTTCAGTATTCAAAGGTTTAGTGAAGCAATAATACGTAATAACGTAATTATCGGAGAAGAAGATCAAGCTTTAACGTCATTGCTTTATCCAGATGAATTTCCTGTTAATGAATATGATTGGAACCAAAATAAGTATTTTGGGGATACTCAGGTTTTCTTTAATGAAAACAGCAATGATAATTTGACTTTTTCAGAATGGAAGAATCAATTTGGTTATGATACTAATAGTAGTTACCAGTCGGTTCGAGATTTGGAGAATCATGTCAAAGTAATTGCTAATGATTATGAATCGGGAAGAGCACATATTGTAGCCTATAACTGGAAAAACCTGGATTATATTTCAGTAGATTTGAGTGATATTCTTCCTGTAAACGAGGGATACCGTATTTATGATGTTGAAAATATTTTTGAGCCTATACTGCAGGGAACATATAAGGGAGGTTCTATTCAAATACCGATGCATCTCACCGAGATTATTCAACCTTCAGGAGATAATATTGACTTTTCAACGCCGCACACCGGCAAAGAATTTGGAGTTTTTCTGGTGAAAAGTGCAAAATCTGTTTCTTCTTCACCACTTCCGACAAATATTTCAGAAACAAATCATGAAGAGGAGGTAAAGGTGTATCCTAACCCTGTTCAGGATTTTTTAACCATCAGTTTCAATGCAACATCTTCAGAGAATGCAATGTTGTCTGTTTTCGACATGCAAGGGAGAAAAGTTTTTAATAAAGAATTGTCTGTATATATTGGAAATAACAACCTGGAGTTTGATCTTGTCCAATTAAAAAGTGGCTTTTATGTTGGCTTATTGGAACAAGGTTCTTCAAGACATACGTTTAAAATTAGGAAAATTAATTAAGTAATAGAGTAAATTTCATGTTGAACAATCATTTAAAATTTTCCGATTGAGGATTAAAAATGATTGTTCAACTGTTTTTTTTGATCTGAATTTAGCCTGCTTTATTCATGAATTATCGTTGTGAGATGTTCAAATATCAAGAAATACAATCAACCGCAGATAAAATGGATGCAGGAAATAATGGATTATTTTCAAATCCATTTTATTGAGGACGGTTGGATTTTGCAGATAGTTGGACATCGGAATAGATTATTTGTGAATAATGCAGGTTAAGATGATGATTCCTGAATTGTTTTATTATTCACTTTATTTATATATAGGGAATTCTTCTTTTGGACGTTGCTTAGTTGTCCATTTTTAAAATACATATATTGAGATGTCAGGTGATGGACATACTCAATATTTCTTTCAAACAATTATTTCTGTTTTTCTGAATTTTTTTTGGTGGAAATTGATAGTCAAAGTATTCTATGGTTTTTATCGCAATTCGGTGAAATTAATATATCCGGTTAATTGAATATTGTGTCGTTAATTAATCTTTAAGATTTATGTGTTTGTTAAAGAGGTTTTCCCTGTTTCTCTTTTTTTTATTTTTAATGTCTGGAATTATTCATTCTAAGACGTTTCATGTCTCTGTTAACGGAACATTTGATGGGAGCGGAAGTAGTCTTGCTCCCAGGAGTTTACAACGTGCATTAGAGGTGCATATGAATTATGTGGATGCCGGTCCGGGAGATACAGTATTAATTCATCAGGGAGATTATTATGGGTCTTTTTCCAGTTGGATTCACGGTGAAAAAGATAACCCTGTGGTAGTTATGCCTTTCGAAAATGATGTGGTAAGAATTATCGGAACAGGAGCGGAAAATAGTACACTTTCGATTAATGGACGTTATGCAATATTTCGGGATTTAATTATTACCCAATCTGAAAGGAATCGGGATACAGGCAGAGGTGAGGTTAATGCCGAAGCAGGAGTTTCTCTTGGGGCTGAAGGTGTTAAATTGGTTAACTGCATCATCCATGATATTTATGGTGTAGGAGTTGGTGGCTCATCAAATGCAGTTAACGCAGAAATTAATGGTTGTATTATTTTTAATATTGGATATAAGTCTCCTGAAAGGGGTATTGGTCATGGAATGTATTTATCCAATAATACCGGAGAAAAAGAAGTTGTAAATAATATTGTTTTTAATACCTATGGACACGGAATTCAATTCTATACGGAAGGAGCACAACAATTGAATCCTTGTCTTTTTGAAAACAATATCATTTTTAACGCAGGAATTCTGGCAAGTGAGAGCGGAGTCGGAGAAATGCGAAACTATATGATGGGAGGTAATGTTCCAACCAAAGGCCTTAAAATGATAAAAAATTATTCCTATCAACCACCCAATAGTGTTGGAAATGGAATGGTTCTTGGCTATAATGTGGATAGTGAATCCTGTGTGGTGAATGATAATTATATCGCTGGAGGGAAAAGAGTTTTTAGTATTCAACGTTTTTCTAATGTTGTAATTAAAAATAATACGATTGTTTCGAAGCACAGACAAGCTTTGGTATCCTTGCTGTTTCCGGACGATTCAGCAGTTGAACGATACGAATGGGATTTTAACCATTATTTTGGTAATGAACAGGTATTTTATGATGAAAACAGCAACCAGATCCTGAGCTTTTCGGATTGGACACGCCGGTTTCCTTATGATATGAATAGTAGATATTCTGACTTTTCGGAACTGAATAATCATACTGCGGTTATTCCCAATGTTTATGAAAGGGGGAAGGCACATATTGTTGTTTTTAACTGGAAGCAACAGAAGTCTGTAAATATTGACTTAAGCGGACTATTGCAACTCAATGAAGAGTTTAAGCTATATGATGTCGAGAATTTGACAGAGCCAATTCTGAAAGGAACATTTACCGGTGAACCATTTTCAATACCGATGGACATATCCACAGTGATTCAACCATCAGGTAATATATCCTATTCTACACCACATACAGGGATAGAGTTTGGATGTTTTTTTGTTGTTTCTGATAATAAGAAGTATAAGGTTCAAAGAAATGAAGTAGGAAAGGGATTGACAATCTTAAGTGCATACCCTAATCCTACAAGAGATTTTTTTATTATTGAATATCAGGTTGAAAAGGAAGGGGCAGTTGTGGCAACTGTTTTTGATGCCGAAGGAATTAAGGTATTTACAAAAGAAGAGGAAGTTAGTTTTGTCGGGAAAAAGAAATTTTTACTGAACTTCTTTGGATTTAATGAGGGGGCCTACATTATAAATCTTCATAACGGTCAATCTTCAGATAGTTGTAAAGTTGTAGTTGAGCCATAGTGATAACTTGGCTATAAGGTGTTCTATTACAATTAATTGAGACGGTAATTATTTACCACAGGATCGATAAATACTTATTCCTCTTTTCAGATCGGTTACAATTTTCTTAAATTATTTTTTCATCATTATTAAATCTTTCGAGACTTAAAAACTTAAAGCTATTGTTTTGTGGGACTAAGAGAAAAGGGAAGAATTGCAATCAAGTGGAACCTGGTTGAAAAATTTTTAAAAAGAGGAGTGACTTTCATTATATCCATTTTCTTGGCACGGTTGCTGGAGCCCTCCGATTTTGGTCTATTGGCTATGATTTCTGTATTTACTGCTTTTGCTGCTGTTTTTTATGATTTTGGATTGGGGCAGGCATTAATTCAAAAAAAAGAAGTGAGCGATGTTCAATTTAGTACCGTGTTTTTTTTGAATGTTGTTCTGGGAATAGTTGTTTATTTATTAATGTGGTTTGTGGCACCCTTTATTGCTTCTTTTTATGAGAATCCAATACTTATTCAAATAATTCGGGTATCCACTTTAACGTTTATTTTTGGGTCAACTACAATAGTTAGTACCGCTTTGTTGACAAAAACATTGAATTATAAGGTTTTTGCAAAATCCATGTTTATTTCATCGGTATTAGGAGGAACTACCGGAGTGGTGCTTGCTTTCTTAGGATATGGAGTCTGGAGTCTGGTTTTCTACAGTCTCATTTCGTCTCTGGTTAATATGTTCATTCTGTGGTTTGCCACACCTTGGCGTCCTATTTGGGCATTTGATTTTAAGTCGATTAAAGAGATTTGGCGCAAGGGATTGGGATTTATGAATTTGGGTATTATTAATAATGTGGTGAGCCGGATTGATAATCTTTTTATAGGAAAGGTTTTTAATGCCAATATGTTGGGCCTTTTTAATAGAGCAAAGACTTTTTGGGAGTTGCCACAGGATACTTTCTTGCTACCGGTTACCCGTCCCATGTTTCCCGTTTTTGCTCAGATTCAGGATGAGCCAGGAAAAATTAAAGAGTCTTTTTTTCAAATGTTTTATCTTCTTAATTTTTCGATGTTTTTGGTTTTTGGGATTATGTATTTGTCTGCCGAAAATATTATTGTTATCCTATATTCCGATAAATGGATAGAAAGTGTTCCATTTCTAAAAGTTATGTTGTTACTCCTACCGATACTTCCGTTTAGCACACTTATAACTTCTCTTTTAAAAGGTGTGGGAAAAATCCGATTGTTGACATTGATTACCGTTCTTGATCGTTTTAGTATTCTGCTTGCCCTTTTCTTTGGGATCAGATATGGGTTATTGGAGTATCTGTATGCCTTGGTGAGTTTAAAATTTTTGGTTTTTGTGTTAAGAGTCGTTATTGTTCATCGATTGTTTCAGTTTGGGTGGTTGAAAACTGTTTTGCCTATATTTAAACCCGGCCTGTTATTTCTTATTCCACTGATGGTTGTAAAATTTGTTAGTATCTCAAATATTTATCTTGAAGTTGTTTTTAATACTTTGGTTTTTCTGCTTGTTTTTATTTTCTTAAGCTATCTTTTAAAAATTGAAGGAGTTCTTGAACTGAAAGCTGAAGTTAGACCTATTCTTAAAAAACTTCATCGGAAGGGGAATTTTCGAAAGCGTTAGATTTTAGGGGCGATAATAAATGTTTCAGGATATCTGATTTTTATTCTTAATCAATTAATTGTGTTTTTGACTGTGGTACTTTTATTTACGGTGATATTGGTAATTGTGATATTTCATATTCGGTATCCCATGTTTTTTTTTCATGTAGGCCCTCAGATGTGGTCGGTTGCCGTCGGTAAGATCGAAGGTGACTTCACTTCTCTTCATCCTCAGGTTGCTATTAGCTATGAAGATGCTCAGAAAATGAGCGGTGTTGATTACATTGCGGATCCTTTTTTAATGAAAAATAATGGTGTTTATTTTTTGTTTGTTGAAGCTGCAATTAAAAACTTTGGTCGTATAGATGTTTTTTCTTCTCCGGACTTACAAGCCTGGAATTTTGAAGGAATTGCATTGGAAAAAGGTTTTCACTTATCCTATCCTTTTGTTTTTCGTCACAAAGATAGACTTTACATGATTCCGGAGGCTGAGAAGTCTCATGCGGTGACGTTATATGAAGCAGAAGATTTTCCTTTAGCATGGAAAAAAAAGAGGCAGTTACTTGAAGGTCGATACTTTGATGCGACTTTGCTTGAGTGGAATGGCAATGTTTATCTTTTTGCCATTGACCGTTCTTATCGGTTACGCTGCTTTTTTTCTGCCGAGTTAACCCAAGGAGAGTTTACTGAGCATCCGTGTTCTCCACTTGGAATTGGAGATAAGATGCGGCCTGCTGGTAGGCCTTTAATATACAATGATTCGATTTTGTTTCCTGTTCAAAGTCAGAAAAAAGGGTATGGTTCTGAGGTATATTCTTTAATTATTAAATTTCTATCGCCCTCAAGAATAAAATATAAGAAAGGAAAAGCTCTTCTTAAACCTTTTAAGGATGAGCATTTTTTTAGTCATGGTGTCCATCACTTAGATATGTGTCGGGATGGATCTCTACTAGTTTTTGCTATGGATGGTAGGGTAGGAACCCGAATTAGATATTTCAGGGGCAATTGGAAAAAGTCTTTCAATAATAATTTTAATGATTTGAGAAGTGCTTTTCGGATTTTTAGAAATAACTATCTGAGGTAGTTTGCAAAGGCAAAATTTTTGCATCAGATGAACAATAGAGATTCTAAAATTAAAATATTGTTTACAATACCTAATTTTGACACTGCAGGTAGTGGAAAACACATGATTGACCTGATTAAAGAATTGGATCATAATGTTTTTTCTCCGGCAATATGTTGTGAGCATACCAGAGGTAGTTTCTTTGAGGTCATTAAACAGTTGGGCTATCCTGTTTTTATTAGAAGAACGGCTCCAAGAAGAGAAAACTATTTGGAAGGGCTAAAAATAATGTTTCAGAATATCAGGTTTTTTTCTCAGAATGAATTTGATTTGATTCATTCTTTTGATTGGAAAAGTGATTGGTTTGAGGCACTTTCAGCTAGATTTGCTAGGATTCCGTGGCTTTATACCAAAAAAAGTATGACCTGGAATAAGCATTGGACCGTCAGAAATCAATTGGCTTCGTTTACTTTTATATTAAATCCTGAGATGCTTTCTAACTTCCCTCTTTCCATGAAACATACAAAATGTGTCGGTCTTGGTCCTAATGTGAGCGAAATAGAAAAGAAGAAAGAACTTCTAAATAAAAATGACTTGAAGAAGCATTATGGAGTTTCAGGCAAGTTTGTTTTTATGACGATTGCGAATCTCGTGCCGGTTAAGAATATTGAACTGTTGATTAATGCTTTTTATAGAATAAATAGAAAGGAAAAGTATCACTTGTTTGTTGTTGGAGATGATTCGAGTCAATATGCCAATTCAATAAGGTCTTTAATAATAACACTAGGACTTGAGAATCATGTTTCATTGACAGGGAAAACAATGGAAGTGGAAAGATATCTTGGAATTGCCGATTTATATATTCAGCCAAGTTTATCAGAAGCTTCAGGTGTTGCTTGTATGGAAGCTTGTGCATTTGGAATTCCTGCAATAGGTTCTGATGTGCCAGGATTAAGGTTTGTTTTGGGAGATGAAAAATTGTTGTTCAATCCATTTTCCGAGGAATCTTTGTTTAAATTGATGGATTTAATGGCAAATAAGCAAAAGTTTGAATTGCAGGAAATTGGTACTGCTTTGCATCAACGAATGTTAAACTTTTTTCATTTACCTGTTGTCGCAAAGGAACATGAAGCAGTATATAAAGAAATTTTGAAAGTCTGAAACACCAGGTTTAGATGTGGGAAAATCAATTATGCGTATATACGAATATTGAATTAATTAAAAATCTTTATTAAAACTTCAATTAATTGTTTTAAAATTATTAATGAGTGATAAATAATCCAGTTATTCCGGTTGAGCCAGTCTATTATAAGGTTCCAGGTACTCATGAATTGGATCTTGAAGCAATTACCGCTTTTGCGGCTATCGGATTCTTTTTGGGAAGGGATACTTATTGGAAAGACATAAAGGTCTTACCTCCGGCTACCTCCTATAGTATTAATAGTGACCAGCAGGTAGTTCCCGGAGAAGCTTATTTTAAGTGGTTTTATGCCCCCAGAGACATTTCTTTTAATGAGACGATAGAAGAATTTACTTTTCTTTTTGAAAAGATTACAAATGAACAAACAAGTGGTAAGCGTATTATTTTGCCTTTGTCCGGGGGGCTTGATAGTCGCTCTCAGGCAGCAGCATTAGCCTCCTTGAGACACCCGAATGTTGCTTCCTATAGTTATAAATTTTCAAATAGTTTTGATGAAACTGGGTATGGAAGAAAGATTGCGAACCAATGTGGTTTTTCTTTCAAAGACCTAAAGATCCCGATAGGTTACTTATGGTCCCGAATAGAAGAATTGGCTGAGATTAATGATTGTTTCTCCGAATTTACCCACCCTCGCCAGATGGGAGTGATTGATGAGATTGGAGAATTAGGAGACCTGTTTTTTCTTGGACATTGGGGCGATGTCTTGTTTGATGATATGAAACTCCGTGATTCAGCAACCGAAACAGAGCAATTGATTCACTTAAAGAAGAAGATAGTAAAAAAAGGAGGTCGGGAACTAGCTGATTCCCTGTGGCGTGTGTGGGGTTTAGATGGTGATTTTGAAGAATATTTGGATGCCAGATTGCTAGATTTGCTGCGGACAATTGATATAAAGAATGCTAATGCAAAAATCAGAGCATTTAAGTCATTGTTTTGGGCTCCCCGCTGGACATCAGTGAATTTGGGTGTGTTTTCAAGTAGAAGGCCTGTTGCATTACCTTATTATGATAAACGAATGTGTGATTTTATTTGCCGTGTTCCGGAAAAATATCTGGCAGGGAGGCAAATTCAAATTGAGTACATTAAAAGAGCCTCCCCTGAATTGGCTGCAATTCCTTGGCAAACTTATGATCCTGCAAATTTATTCACTTACCAGGAATTTCACCACATAAAATATTTGCCAAAGAGAATAATAAGAAAGGGGAAAAGAATCTTAAATGAAAAGTTGAGAGGAAAGCATTTGGTTCAAAGAAACTGGGAGAATCAGTTTCTTGGAAAGGAAAATAAAAAAAGTCTTGACAGATGGTTGCTAAAGAATAAAACTTATTCGGATTTTATTCCTGTCTCTGTCACCAATGATTTTCTTGATCGTTTTAAAAATGGGGAAAGCCTCTATTTCTCTCATCCTGTCAGTATGTTGCTTACTTTGAGTTTGTTCTCTAAAAGACATCTTTAAACTCTGGTTTAACTTATTTTGTTTCGGTTGAACAGATTAATTTTTGAGAAGTATTTATGAAGGTTGCTATTTTTTCCGGGGAGATCCCCTCTTCAGCATTTATTGAAAATTTGATAACCGGACTTTCAGAAAAAACTGATTCCGACATTATACTTTTCGGAAAAAAAAGGGGGAGTGTTAATTATAAAGATAATGTGAAAATACGTTACTTCCCGGGTTCACTTTTTGAGGCATGTTTATTTCTATTAGTGTATGGTCTGATTTTGGTATTTCAGTCCCCTTCTGCTTTTTTTACTGTGGCCAAGCTGACATTAGAATCAGAAAAACATTTTCGCAAAACAATAGAAACTCTCGCGAAGAGATTCATTGTATTAAGCAACCGACCCGATATTTTCCATGTTCAATGGATAAAAGAGGGACATGAATGGTTGTTTTTGAAAAAGTTTGGAGTCAAAGTTATAGGTAGTTTCAGGGGTGCGCATATTCATTACTCTCCTGTGGCTAATCAATCTTTGGCCAAGCGCTATCGTCAGACATTTCCTTATTATGATGCCTTTCATTCGGTTTCAACTCATTTGGTCAGGGAAGCGGCAAAATATGGAGATCTGGGAGATAAAATATATCGAATTCCAGGTGCAGTTCCCTCAAAAATGATAAAGACAGATATAGAACCAAGAAGTTTAAAACCTGAAAAGATATTAAAAATTCTATCAGTAGGGCGTGCTCATTGGATCAAGGGATATCACTTTGCATTGGATGCTTGTGCGGTATTAAAACAACGGGGGATTAAATTTAAGTACACTATTGTAGGAACAAATGGTAATGAAGAACATTTATTCCAGGTTCATGATTTAGGAATTGCAGAGGAGGTTGTTTTTGCAGGAGAGGTTTCATACCAGAATATTCCTGAGTATTTTGATACAACAGATGTTTTTCTATTACCCAGTCTGAATGAAGGAATAGCCAATGTAGTATTGGAGGCTATGGCTCGGGGAGTTCCTGTAGTTTCAACGGCTTGTGGAGGTATGCCTGAAGTGATTAAAAGCAGGGAGAACGGCTTTCTGGTTCCAGTAAGAGATTCGCTTGCAATAGCTAATGTACTTACCATGCTTGTTAGAGAAGATTTCAACCTTAATTTAATTGTAGAAGCAGCGAAAAAGACAATTTTAGAGAATCATCTTTTAGAGGATCAGATTGAAGCATACCGCCAGATGTATTTTGATGTTTTTTCTGGGAAAAAGAATTAATTAGAAATAATGATTGTAGGGCTTGTTCTTTCCAAAGTACCGGGTTACAGTGAAACATTTTTTAGGTCCAAAATCAGAGGCTTGACTGCCAAAGGATACAAAGTATTGGTATTTGCAGGATCCGGAGAAAGGAGAGCTTTTGAAAGGGCTAAAGTTGTTAAAGCTTTTCCGGTGCTATCCAATCCATTTTTGCAAATTTTGTTGGTCTTTGTTATTCTGGGTTGGCTACTACTATCTTGTCCCAGACGCTTTGTGTCTTTATTTATTTTTCAAAAAAGATCTGGGGGTTCAACTTGGGACGCTTTGAAAACAATTTATATCAATGGTCACATTTTGCCATTTGATCTTGATTGGATACATTTTGGTTTTGCCACGATGGGAATTGGGCGGGAAAATGTTGCTAAAGCTTTGAACGCAAAGATGGCGGTGAGTATTCGTGGGTTCGATATTTCTATATACCCATTGAAACATCCAGGTTGTTTTAATCTTCTTTGGGAAAATGTGGATAAAGTACATGTAATCTCTGATGATCTGGAGCGGAAGTTAAGAGAGACAAGATTTCCTGATTGGAAAATGATTCAGAAGATAACTCCGGCAATTGCCTTTGAAAATTTTTTTCAAAAAAGAGAGTGCTTTCATAATGGTGAGGAAAGAAAAGTTCGGATTTTATCAGTTGGGCGTCTTCATTGGAAGAAAGGCTATGAATATGCATTGCAGGCAATGTGTCAGTTAAAAGCTTCTAATATTCCTTTTGTTTTTTCAATTGCAGGCACAGGTAGTGAGTTGGAACGTTTAAAGTTTGCAGTTTATCAACTAGGCCTTGAGGAAGAAGTTATTTTTAAGGGAAAGCTTAACCATGAAGAAGTTGCCAAAGAAATGAGAGAAGCTGATATTTATTTGCAGCCAAGCATTCAGGAGGGTTTCTGCAATGCTGTGCTGGAGGCTCAGGCTGCCGGATGCTTTTGCATTGTCTCCGATGCAGAAGGTTTAAGTGAGAATGTGTTGGACGGAGTTACAGGGCGGGTTTTTGAGCGCAGAGATGTAAATGCTATGGCCGAAGTAATTCTGGACGTTATCAGACTCTCTTCAGAGTCAAGAGCTAAAATGGTTTTAGCTGCCCAGAAACGGGTTCAGAATAATTTTTCCATTGATGAACAAATCAGAAAATTTGAACATTTTTATGAAAAATAAGACCTTGCATATCTTTCCTTTTATAAAATATATCCGCCCAGCCTGGTATTTTAACATGAAGGTTGAGAGTGATTATCCTGTATGGGTTAATTATGATCTATTGGATAACTCCTCTCAAATGTTGATAAGTTTAGATGAGAATTATAGTTCGCGTTCTGTTTCGCTCAGAGATGCAGCTTATGTGGCATTGCAAAAAGGGGTGATTTGTTCAAGTAAGGATTATGCATTGGTGTTGACTGAATCCCCTTCTGTTCAGGATAATTATCGATTCTTGAGGAAGTTCTTTAATAAGAGTTGGGCTACTATTGTGTTGATAATCAGGTTGTTTTCCTTGTGTAATCCTTTTGAGGAATTTAAAGCATTTTTTGCAACAAGGCATATTCGAAAAGTTGATGTTTTTAGCAGGCCGGTGATTTATGACAATTTTATGGAGAATTCAGGAGGTATTCTGGAAGAAAGCCCAAAGGTATCTGTTATTATTCCAACACTAAACCGTTACAAATATTTAAAGGATGTTCTAACTGATCTGTCACAACAGACTTATCAAAATTTTGATGTGTTGATTTGTGATCAATCAGAGCCTGTTGACAGAGATTTTTACCAAAAGAATGATTCTATCGATCTTAAACTAATAATTCAGGAAGAAAAAGCACTCTGGAAAGCGAGGAACAGATGTATTAAGGAGAGCGATAGTGATTACTTACTACTGTTTGATGATGACAGCAGAGTAGAACCTGACTGGATTGAGTCTCACCTCAGATGTGTTCATTATTTCAAGGCAGAAATTAGTTCTGGAGTATCAATGTCAACTGTTGGAGCGAAAGTTCCTGGCAATTATTCTTTTTTCAGGCGGGGCGACCAGTTGGATACAGGAAATGTTCTGATTCATCGTGATGTTTTCCGGAAAGTCGGATTATTTGATCGTCAATTTGAAAAACAAAGAATGGGCGATGGAGAGTTTGGTTTACGTTGCTTTCTCTCAGGTATCGTAAATATCAGTAATCCGTTGGCTCAGAGAATTCATTTGAAAGTGTCTTCAGGAGGATTGCGTCAGATGGGAAGTTGGGATGCTTTTCGGCCTAAAAATATTTTATCTCCCAGACCTATACCAAGCGTTTTATATCTGGTGCGAAAGTATTTTGGAAATGCCAGAGCTCGTTTATTTCTGTCTCTAACGATGCCTTTTTCTGTACTTCCTTATCATTTGAAAGGAAAAACAGGTTCTGGTGTTTTTAGTCTTGTGGTGTTTTTGTTGCTTTTTCCTGTTTTCCTGATTCAAATAATTAAAAGTTGGAATATTGCATCTGGGATGTTGAGAAAAGGTGCATTAATTGAGCATTTATGATAAAGTCGGTTTTTTTGGTTGTTTCTGAATTTCCTCCTGGGCCTGGGGGAATAGGCAATCATGCCTGGTCCTTGGCTCTTCACCTTGCGAAAAGGGGGGTCAAAGTGCATGTTTTGACTGATTCGAACTATGCAAAAATGGATGAAATTAAGACTTTCGACAGACAACTTCCTGACCTTATGAAAGTATCCAGGATTAAGAGATCTTGGGTTTTAACCCCGGTTATCCGGATATGGATGTTCTTTTATTATATTCTTTTCCGCGAAAATGAGGGGATTATATTTAGCGGTCGATTTTCTCTTTGGCTTTGTGGCTTGATGAAGTTGTTTTTTATAAAAACTCCTTCATTATGTGTTTTACATGGTTCGGAAATAAGGTTAAAGAATCAATTATTTAACATTCTCACATGGCATGGTATATCTAAAGCCTCTTTTCTGGTCCCGGTATCTGCTTTTACTCATTCGCTACTTCCAGATAAATTGAGAAAGAAACCTTTTAAAATTATCGAGAACGGAATTGATATTCATGAGTTTTCTGATCTTAAAGGACAATTGACAAATGAGGAGCCTGATTTGAAAGGAGACCCGGTATTGCTTACGGTTGGGAATGTTACTTATCGAAAAGGGCAGCATCGCGTTATTAAAGCGCTGCCGGAGATTTTAAAGCATTTTCCAGGGACTCAGTATCATGTGGCAGGACTTCCTTCCCTAAAATCTGAATTTCAGGAATTGGCAGAATCAATGGGTGTAAGTTCAAAAGTAATTTTCCATGGTCGGTTGCCGCTTCGTAAAGATGTTGCAAATACTTATGATAAAGCGGATTGTTTCTTAATATTGAGTGAGAATCAACAGGATGGAGATGTGGAAGGATTTGGGATTGTAATTTTGGAGGCAAATTATTTTGGATTGCCTGTAATTGGGGCTTCGGGTTGTGGGATTGATGATGCTATAAAGCACGGATTTAACGGATTTTTGGTTGATGGAAACAACCCCGGGCAAATAGCTAACAGTTTGAAAGAGATCCTTGACCGAAAGGAAGAGTTTTCAAAGAATGCAAAAGATTGGGCTTTGGCTCATGATTGGAGCCGGATTGTTAGTAAATATCTTGAGATATTTGATCAATTGATTTTATGAAACTACTTATTATTTCCCATACTGCACATTATATGTCTTCAGAAGGAGAATTGGTAGGATGGGGACCTACCTTACGTGAGATAGATCATCTAACCACATTGTTTGATATTGTTTACCATTGTGCACCATTGCATGAAGGAGATGCTCCTTCCAGTTCTATAGCTTATGAAATGAAAGAAAAAGTTCATTTTATTCCGCTAGCCCCTTCTGGAGGAGTAAGTTTTTTAGACAAATTGGGAGTTTTAAAAAAAGCTCCGGGGAATCTTGCAATTGTACGGAAAGCGCTAAAAGAGGCAGATGTATATCAGTTCAGGGCTCCAACCGGTATCGGTGTTTATTTGATACCTTGGTTAAAGTGGTTCTCAGGAAAGCCAGGTTGGTTTAAATATGCGGGTAATTGGGTTCAGAAAAATGCTCCTATTGGATATCGTGTACAACGTTGGATGCTAAAAAGATTTAACAGACAAAGGGTGACTATTAACGGTAGTTGGCCGGGGCAACAAGAGCATTGTGTAACGTTTGAGAATCCTTGTCTTACGCAATCGGAAATTGAATTGGGACGAGAAATTGTTGAGCAAAAAGATTACAATGGTTTTATAAATTTTTGTTTTGTGGGACGATTGCAGAGCGCTAAAGGAGTCGGACATATTCTTGAGGCATTTAAGAAAATCGGCCCTCATCCACGTATCGGAGAAATTCATCTAATAGGTGATGGTCCAGAAAAGGATCTTTTCATTGAAAAAAGTAAAGATCTCGATGTTTCTGTGATTTTTCATGGTTTTGTGACCAGGCAGGAAGTTGGGGAAATGCTAAAAAAATGTCATTTGTTTTTACTTCCATCAGCCTCAGAAGGTTTTCCCAAGGTTGTTGCAGAAGCAGCTAATTATGGATGTGTCCCTTTGGTGTCAGACGTTTCAAGTTTGAGTCAATACATTATGGATGGAGAAAATGGATTTCTGGTTAGGTATAATGAGAAAATCGCGAATGAACTGGCCGATAAAATTATGGAAATATTGTCATTAAATGATCTGAAGAAAATTTCCAGACAAGCATATAAGCTTTCACCAAAGTTTTCTTATGATTATTATATCAAAAGAATTGATTGCGACATTATTGCTCCGATTTCTGATATTGAAAAGAATCGGGAAACCTTTAATCAATCTGTTCAAAGGAAGTGAATTATAGTTATTGGAATTCTTTTGTTGAGTATTGTCTGAAAAGATTTTAATATTCTTATGGTGGACCTTAATAGAAAATCAATTCATACATTTTTTATAGTTATTCACGTGCTCGTAGGTGTAGCAGGTAATTATGCCCCTTCTGTTCCCGGGTATTTTTATCTGGGAGTTACATTTGTTTTTATTTTGGATATCGTAATTAGTAAAGATGCGGGTTGTAAAGCAGGGTTTTATGCTCTTTATGTGATTGGTTTTGAAATTGTATATCGGATTTCCGGGGCTAATATTGCGTGGGAAGCCGGAAAGTATTTTAGTTTAATGATAATAGGAGTTGGACTGGTAATCAATCAGCGAAAAAAAATTCCGTGGACATTTCTATTCTTACTATTACTTTTGCTTCCTGCTCTGTTTTTGACTAAACATACTGATCCAAAAGAAGTTCGGGATATGATTGTTTTTAATTTCACTGGACCCTTAAGTTTGGTTTTGTCAGGAATGTATTTCTATAAAGCAAGTGTTCAAAAAAGTACTTATATAAATGGTTTACGCTTTGCTTTTCTTCCTGCTTTTGCTTTGATTGTAGTGATTTCTTTAAAGTCAGGTTTGGGTGGACTTCAGTTTACCAGTGTTGAGTCTAATCCTGATGCAGCAGGTGGGTTTGGGGCAAACCAGGTTTCCACTGCCCTTGGTTGGTTCTTATTGCTAATTCTTTTATTCCGAATTAGAGGGATCAGGATTAGTTTATATGTTTGGCTTGATTGGATTATGATAACCTTTCTGCTCATTCGTGGTCTTGTTACTTTGTCAAGGGGAGGAATGATGGCGGCCTTTATTTCTTTATTTGTTGCTATTATGGTGCTTTTGATGTATGAAAGATCTTTTAGGATTAAAACCCGGCGAATGATGCCTTATGTTATTGTTGGATTATTCTTTATGTTGGGAGTTGTTTGGTACACCAATAAATTGACCAATAATTTTCTGCTTTATCGTTATATGGGGGTTAGTACCAATGAGCTTCAAACAGGAATACCTGCCGATGACAAAAATTATCTTACCGGAAGAGGTGATATTATGAAAGGTGATTTTCTTGCTTTTCAGAAGTATCCAATTTTTGGGGTGGGATATGGAATGGCGGCAAAATGGCATGCTGTTTATTATGGTAGGTCTGCTGCAGCACATACCGAATATTCAAGATTGTTGTCAGAACATGGAATTTTAGGATTGATTTTTATTGTAATAGCTTTTTTGGGTCTGCCTGCCCTGTTTTTCCATAAATTAACTGGGGCTGTATCACGGGCATTTTTTGCAGCTTTCCTTTTGGTCAGTATGTTAACCATGTTTCATGCAGCAATGAGACTGGCCATTCCAGGAATATTATATGGTTTTTCTTTTATGTATAGTGGTCTGGATCGTAAAAATGGGTTGAAAGGATGAGAAATATTCTATACCTGGGAAACAAATTGTCTAAACATGGATTTTCTGTTACCGGAATTGAAACCTTGGGTAAGCAACTGGAAGAGGAAGGCTTTCAGGTTTGGTATTCATCTGATAAAAGGAATATTGCTTTTCGCTTGGTTGATATGTTGTTTTCCATTTTAAAGTACAGATCAGTTATTGACCTCGTGATAATGGATACCTATAGCAAAAAAGCTTTTTATTATTCTTACTTCTGTTCGTTGCTTTGTAGATTGTTGAAGATAAATTATTATCCAGTCTTGAGAGGAGGGAATTTACCGGAAAAAATAAGACAGAGTAAAAGAATGGCTGGAGCGGTCTTTGGGCATAGTAAAGCTAATATTGCCCCGTCTTTTTATTTATTCAATATCTTTTCAGATGCAGGTTTTAATGTAGAATATATTCCCAATAATATTAATTTGAGAGATTATGATTTTAAAGAGAGATCTTCTTTTTCTCCTTTGTTGTTATGGGTGAGAAGTTTTGATAATATTTATAATCCTGTACTTGCCATTGATATTCTGAAGGTTTTGTTGGATAACTATCCAGGGGCCAGGTTATGTATGGTGGGGCCGGATAAAGATGGCTCGCAGAGATTTTGTCGTGATCGCGCGAATGAATTAGGAATTCTGGATCATGTTACCTTTACCGGATATCTTTCTAAAAAAAAATGGCATACCCTTGCAGCTGACTACGATATTTTTTTGAATACCACAACTGTTGATAATACCCCAGTTAGTGTGATTGAAGCCATGGCCTTGGGATTGCCGGTGGTTAGCACCAATGTTGGGGGAATTCCTTACCTTCTTCAAGATGAAGTGGATTGCTTGCTGGTTCAAAACGGGGATGGTGATGCTATGGTCCGGAGTATTATTCGGCTAATTGACTACCCAGAAATAGGAAAAGAAATTGCGCTCAATGCACGGGAAAAAGTATCATCTTTTGATTGGGATGTGGTAAGACATCAGTGGACAGAGTTACTGGTGAATGGGAGTTTGAAATAGAATTTATTGTAAGTATGATTCAGATAGTCAATTATTCTCCTAAGTATGAGGAGGCACATTTTAAATTCGCCTCTTTAATGTTTGGTCCAAGGAGAAAAAGGCGGAATTCCGATTACATTTATTGGAAATTTCGAGGAGTTGAAGGTGTTGAAATGCCATCGCTGAAACTTGCGGTGTCGGACGGTGAAGTGGTTGGGCAGTTGGGAGTGATTCCCTGTAAAGTACGGTTAGGTCATGAAATTATAGATGCACAATGGGCGTGTGATTTGATGGTTCGGAAAAACTACAGGGGAAAGGGCATTGCAGCCGGGCTTTATGAAAATGCTCATGCCCAAAAAATTCTTACAATTGGAAGCAATCCAAGTCCTTCAGCGGAAAAATCAATGTTGAGAAATCGCTATAACAGAATCCCTGGACCTCAAAAATACTTTATTCCTTATCATCTTGGTACGCCATTGAGAATGAAAGGGATTAATGTTAATCTGCTTAATAGGACCAGGAATCCATTTCTAAGTCTTTTCCAAAAAAAAGATGCTGCTTCCTTTTTTGCAGAGCTGGATGTTACAGTGGAGCAAATGAATAATGTTTTTGGTTATGATAATTTATCAGAAGCATCATCTGTATTTGTTGATAAAGACTTTCTTCAATGGAGGTATCTCGGTTTTAAAGATTATTATCCCGGGATAAAACTTTATAAGATGAAAGAGGCTGAGACTTATTTTTCCGGTTACTTTATGGGCGGGACATACTTTATTACAGATCTAAAATTGGCAGAAGCACGTCATATTACAAAAATAATTTCTTTTATTCTTGAAATGGGCAAGGGAATGAGCTGGCATGGTATTAAATTTTTAAATAATGAACGCGTCTTACATTTTCCTTTTTTAAAGCCGGTAGCAATAAAATATCGTACTGATACTGTCATTATATATCACACTGAAAATATTAGAATTAAAGAGGAAATGGAGCAACGCTATTTTTATTATACACTTAGGGACTCGGATGAAAATATTTAGAAAAAAAGTGGTACTTATTTGGGATTTTGATGGTCCTGTTGGCTTAATAAATTCCAGTTTACCTTATAACTTCAATTATTTGAATTTTGAGAATGAAATAGCAAATCTCAGGAACATACTAAAGATATTGGATCAGTTTGATGTGAAATGTTGTTTTGCTATAACAGGTTTTTCAGCTGAAGAAGGGCTTTTCCCCTATTCCTTCCCGGAACTGGTAAAAGAAATTCATGCAAGGGGGCATGAAGTTGCTTCTCATTCATGGAGGCACGAGTGGATTCCACTTTTTGAGAAAAAGCAGGTTGCAAAGAGCCTGGAGAGAAGTAAAATAGCATTGGAGAAAGCTATTGAGAACAGACAGGAGATTGTTGGTTTTGTTCCCCCTCACAATCGTCCCATGACCTGGCTACGCAGAGGTGCTTTTAGTTTAGGTGATAGACGTATGTTTCCTTTTTCAAGAACCGGTGACAATGAATACTTAATTGAATTATTGAAAATTCAGGGATATAAATGGGTTAGAGTTTCCTATCATAATACTTTTCAAAAACTGGGTTTTGCAAAATCCAATGTAACAGGGCGCATTTTCGATTACAAAGGGATTTTGCTTTTGGAAAACCATCATACTGGATTTGGAGAAAAAGTTACCAGGCATATTCTTGAGACAAACTTTCCAACTTATACTCTGAGTGCACACCCTTTGATGTTCAGTTTTGAAAATAAAAAGGAAAACAAAAAAAATTTGCTTTATACCCTTGAGTATTTGCATAATTCAAACCAGGATATAGAATTTGTCAGACCCATTGATTTGTTAGGGGAAGATTAAATATGATGGATTTTTTTCAAACTCTTAAACTACTGGGGTTTCCAGTTGATGAAGCTCGACAGGAATATCATTCAGTATTGAATAAGGATAATCTTTTTGCCTGGCAGGAAAAGAAAAGGCTGCAATTGGTTGATTTTCACATGAAGAATAATCCTTTTTACAGAGAGCTCACTAAGGGATGGGATGGCAATTGGGAACATCTTCCTATAATTACTAAACAAGACCTCCAGGGAAACCATCGTCAGAAAATTCCTTCTGTTTGCAAGAGTAAACTTTTCATTTCTCAGACTTCCGGTTCTTCCGGACAACCATTTGTTTTTGCAAAAGACCGATTAACGCATACACTTATTTGGTTGAATGTTGCTAAACATTATTTAAGATCAGGGGTATCTTTGAATGATTTTCAGGCAAGATTTTATGGAATTCCACTCAATGGGTCCAGATTTTGGAAAGAAAAGATTAAGGATTTAATTTCCCATCGAAAGAGGTTTAATGTTTTTAATTTGGATGATGATGCATTGCAAAAATGGCTGAATCAATTTAAAAGGCATTCATTTCGGTATTTATATGGTTATACCAATTCGCTTTTGGCTTTTGCCAGGTACTTGATTCAGAAAGATATTATTTTAAGGGAGGTTTGCCCCACATTGAAAAGTTGCATTGTAACAGCAGAAGTTTGTACAGAGAGGGATAAAGTCCTACTTGAAACCGGCTTTGGTGTTCCGGTATTCAATGAATATGGTGCATCAGAGGTTTGTGTTATTGGATTTGGAGAAAGTGGGAAGTGGCTTGTTTCAGATGAGTTGGTCTATCTTGAGGTGGTTGATGAGCAGGGGAAGCTTCTTCCTGACCGACATTCAGGTCGGTTGTTATGCACACTTCTTCATAATGAGGGTACTCCCATTATCCGATATGAAGTGGGCGACGAGGCTTCCATTTTACATGAGGGAGGAAGAACCTACATTAAAGAGCTGAGGGGGCGATTAAGTGATTCTGTGGTGCTCCCATCTGGGAAAAAAGTGCCGGGACTTACTTTTTATTATGTAGTCCAGAAAGTAATAAATGATAACCCCGGAATAAAAGAATACAAAGTTGTGGTGAAAAACAATCACGATTTTGATATTCAAATAGTATCTGAAGAAGAATTAACCCGTGATTTGAAGAGAGCGTTGAATCTAGCTGTAGAAAAGTATCTGGAACCGGGATTGACAGTGACTGTTACTCGGATTCCACAAATAGATCGTACGGGAGCAGGTAAGTTTAAAAATTTTGAAAAACTTTAGAATAGGATTGAATTTTAATTGTCTGATTTCTGCTGAAAATATATTTAGTTTCAAGACTTATAACTTTTATACTTAATGAGATATTGTAAATTTTAAGGATGAATGATCTCACACCTGTTGTTTCGATAATTATGCCTGTTCGAAATGAAGAGGTTTATATTGGAGTGGTTTTAAATAATATTTTTTCTCAGGATTATCCTTCTGAGAAAATTGAAGTGATTATTATTGATGGTCAGAGTGAGGATGCTACTTTGGGTATCATCAATAATTTTAAAAAACGCAATCCTACTCATCGAATTATTACACTTCCAAACTTTCAGAAAATTGCTCCGGTTGGACTGAACATTGCTTTAGGGCATGCCAAGGGAGATGTAATTGTTCGAATGGATGCACATGCTGAATATCCTAAAAATTATTTGACTCGTTTGATTGAAGGGCTAAATAAGTTTGATGCAGATAATACTGGGGGAGTTGTGGAAACTTGTCCTCCAAACTGCAAGGCCAAATCGAAAGCAATTGCATTTGCCATGGGACATCCTGCCGGTGTTGGAAATTCCTACTTCCGCATTGGAGCTTCCAGTCCCCGGGAAGTTGACACTGTCCCATTTGGTTGTTTTTCCAGAGGAGTATTTGATAAAGTTGGGTTGTTTGACGAGGAACTTGTTAGAAATCAAGATGATGAGTTTAATGGCAGAATGCGGGCAGCAGGTATGAAAATAGTACTTCTGCCTGATCTGAAAATAAAGTATTTTGCAAGGGAATCCTGGAGAAAGCTGTTTCGGATGTTTTTTCAGTATGGTTTATTTAAACCCCTGGTTGTGAAAAAGTTAAAATCTCTGCCAACGTGGAGGCAATTAATTCCTCCCGGCTTTGTATTGTTTTTAATTGTGGGAAGTGTTTCTTCTATCCTTTCTACCCTGGTTTGCAATCTGTTTTTGTTTTTTACAGGGATTTATTTTTTGTTATTGATTTCAGTGGCTATTCAAGGTGTGTTTCGGTATAATGTGAATACTTTTTTTTTCGTTCTTGTTTCTTTATTCTTGATGCATTTATCATATGGGTTGGGATACTTAAAAGGATTTTACGGAATTTTGGTCGGGAAAAAAGTTTTTTTTAAGGTCCGTCAAACTTCGAGATAGTTTTTAATCTAATTATTATATGAAGAGGTTGTTTGATATATTGTTTTCAATCTTTTTGCTGATAATCTTGTTCATTCCTTTTTTGTTTTTTGCTTTATCGGTTTGGATAGATTCCGGATATCCATTTTTTTTCTTTCAAGAGAGAGTTGGGCAATATGGGAAGCCTTTCAGAATTATTAAATTTCGGACAATGGAAGTTATTCCAGGAGTTGAAAAAGGGACGTTTGATGCAGGAGATACCTCGAGGGTTACTAAAACGGGCAAATTTCTTAGGAAATTCAAATTTGACGAATTACCTCAAATTATAAATGTATTGAAAGGAGAAATGTCTTTTGTAGGACCTCGCCCTGAAGTAAAAAAATGGACGGAAAAGTATCCCGGTCGATGGGCTAAAGTTCTTCAGGTAAAACCGGGGATTACCGATAATGCCTCATTGACGTTCAGAAATGAGGAAGAGTTATTGGCCGGCTCTGATAATCCTGAGAAATTATATGAGGAGATAATTCTTCCACAAAAGCTTGATCTGTACGAGAATTATGTTGTGGATAAGAAATTTTGGTCCGATGTTCGAATTTTATTTAAAACAGCAGGATTATTGCTTATTTCTTCAAAAACGTAGGCTGTTTTATTCCTTAATTTATTGTAATTTATGTTTCTATGCGAAAAGTTCCATTTTCAAAAGTTACCTGTACCGGCAATGAGTTAAAGTACGTTACCGAAGTGCTTGAAAGCGGGTGGCTTACTACAGCCGGCAAAACACTCAGTTTCGAAAATAAATTTGCCGAAAAAGTGAATGCCCGATATGCGTGTGCCGTAAATAGCTGCACAGCGGCCCTGCACCTTGGCATTGAGGCTTTGGGAGTTCAGTCGGGAGATAAGGTATTTGTGCCCGATATGACTTTTACTGCCAGTGCTGAAATTGTTCGCTACATGGGAGCAGACCCTGTGTTTCTGGATGTGGAATATGGAACCTCCTTGATAACACCCGAAATACTTAAGAAAGCAATCTCGGAACATCCGGATGTGAAATACCTTGTTGTGGTTCATTATGGAGGGCAGTCTGCAGAAATGTTGAATACATCCGGCACAGGAATTATGGATATTTGCCGTAAGGAGGGAATAAAAGTCCTTGAAGATGCTGCCCATGCTTTTCCAGCAGAGCTTGGAGGACGAATGGTTGGAAGTTGGGGGGATGTAACTTGTTTTAGTTTCTATGCCAATAAAACCATCACAACCGGCGAGGGAGGGATGCTCACAACCAATGATGAGATGATTTATAATCGTGTCAAGATAATGCGGCTGCATGGAATTAATCGCGATGTGTGGGATCGTTTTACCTCTGATAAACCTTCCTGGGAATACGATGTGGTGGCACCCGGATTTAAATACAATATGCCGGATGTGAATGCTGCTATCGGGCTGGCACAACTGGAAGAGGCCGATCGTTTCAGGGATGAACGTCAGGTTGTGGCCGAGAGATATTTGGAGAAACTTTCCGATTTGGAGATGGTTGATCTTCCGGTATCTAAAGTTCCTCCGGGAGATCATGCCTGGCACTTATTTCCTGTGGTGCTAAATGAAAAAAGCTTAATCAGCCGAAACGATTTCATTCAAAGAATGGCCGACCGCGGAATTGGAACTTCGGTTCATTATAAACCCATGCATCGGTTGAGTTATTACCGGGATAATTACCAATTGGATCCGTTGAATTTCCCTGTAGCTGAGAAGATCTGGAAGGGAACTGTAAGTTTGCCCATTTTCCCTTCCATGAGTAAAGAGGAACAGAATTATGTAATTGACGAAGTACGAAAAATTCTTTACCCATAGTATAATTTATTTTTTTCAGGTTTTAAGATAAAAGGGGTCTTTATGTTTTTTGCTTCACTGGAATTCTTGCTGTTTTTTACTGCATTATTTTTTATTTTCTTTTTTTCTCCTTTGAGAATTAGAAGTACTGTACTGCTCGTTGCAAGCTTGTTGTTTATTGCCTTTTTTTCTCCGGCATTTTTGGTTTATGCCATTCTTTTCTCGTTTGTTAATTATCGGGTTGCTTTATGGATAAGTAAAGAAACGAACCTAAAAAGAAGAAGGAATGCTTTTTTGGCTGGTCAGGTTTTTAACATTGGAGGATTAATCTTATTCAAATACTTAACATTTATAGTTGAGAATATTCTATTTATAGTTGGGGTTGAAACGAGTGACTATGGATTGTTGGGCAAAATTGTCCTTCCGCTTGGCATTTCGTATTACACATTCCAGGGGATTAGTTATCTATATCTCGTCTATAAAGCCAAAGATCAGCCTGAAAGGTGCTTCTTGAATCTGGCTCTTTATATGCTTTATTTTCCTAAAATAATTGCCGGCCCAATTGAGCGGCACAGGAAATTCCTGCCACAAATAAATTTTTCCGGGTTCAGATTCGATCATCAGAGAGTCGTGGAGGGAGGACAGTTAGTCATGTGGGGAATGTTTAAAAAGTTGGTTGTAGGAGACACTTTAGGGATTGTTGTTAATAAAGTTTATGGGGATGTTGAGGTGTTTCAGGGGATACCTCTGATTATCACATTTATTATTCAGCCATTGCAAATTTATTTCGATTTTTCTGGTTATACCGATATGGCACTTGGATTTTCAAAAATTTTTGGCATACAACTTACAGATAATTTTCGGCGTCCATTTTTCGCTCAGACTGTTGGTGAGTTTTGGAGGCGGTGGCATATAACATTATCCTCCTGGTGCAATGATTTTATTTACAACAGGTTGCTTATTAAGCATAGACAGTGGGGCAAAAAAGCTGCAATTTATGCTGTTTTCAGTAGTTTTCTGGTTATAGGTATATGGCATGGAGCTAATTGGACATTCGTAATGCTTGGCGTTCTTCAGGGGGTAGCCCTTACTTATGAATTCTTTTCAAAAAGGAGGAGGATGAGATGGAGCAGGACGGTGCCTACTTTTATCTATAAATGGGGTAGTCGCGGACTGGTTTATCTTTTTTTTTCCATCTCCCTGATTTTTTTCTTTGCCCAAAACATAGGTGATGCGTTTCATTTTATGAGTTTTTTGCCAAAGATACAGGATATTGGTAATACACATTACGGATTTAATGTGGTACGGTGGGAGGCCGGATTTGCTTTATTAATGGCACTTTTGGTTCTTATCCTTGAATGGATGATTGAGGATAAAGGAATCAGGCTGAAGGCCTGGTTCAATGGCTTGCAATGGGGCTATCGATGGGGGGGGTATATTCTATGGGTATTCATTGTAGTTTATTTTTCTAAGAACCAACTGGTTTTTGTTTATGCTGAGTTTTGAGGTGTTTAATTAAAATTGCATCACTTTATTAATGTTTTGTAGGTGAGGGTTGTAGTGGGGCTGTTTGCTGATTGTTTTTTGGGGAAATACTATTAAGTGCGTTTTTTTAAATTGGGATTTATGAAACGGTTTGTTAAACGTTTGGGGTTGTTTGTTTTTATCCTGGGAGTTCTGGCCTTCTTGTCATATAAGGGGAACCGGATTCTCTTCGATAAATACGGATTTCAGATTCCTTCTTATGTGGAGACTTTGGTGACAGGTAGTTCTTTGGCTGCAAACGGCATAAATCCGGCTTTTATTGAGAATTCCTGCAATGTAGGCCTTGCTGGTGAGCCGGCGTTGGTATCATTTGTGAAAATAAGGGATTTATTGTCCCATCCTAATAATGTTAAGAGAATTGTCTTATCTTTTTCTTTAATAGAAACCTCTTCCTATTGGGATCAATCCTTTTCAGAGCAGAAATCGACTTGCGTGGAAATGTTTTCTCGAATTGCTTTATTGCGTGAAGAGAATAGTCTGGATTTATTTGAAGACATTCCGATTAATTATTTTGCATATAGTGAGGTATATCTTAGAAGCAGGGTGTTTCCAGTCATCCCCTATCTTATTAATTCTTTCAAAAAAGAGGGGGGGGTCTATCCTCATATTGGAGGCTATAATGAAATAGAATTTAACCGAAGAACAGTTGCTGAAAGAGAAGACAACAGGCAAGATATTTTAGATAGGATGTTTTTCCATGCTTCCTATCCGGAAAATATCAGTAAAATGAATTTCAATTATCTGGATTCTATTGTTGCATTAACTGCCAGAAAGGATGTTGATCTTATTCTTGTTGGGATGCCAATGGAGAAGAGTTTGTTTGAAATGATTCCATCCACCAACAGGATTTATTACCTGGAGCAGATAGAAGTACGTTCCAGAGAGTCTCATGTCTCGTTTATTAATCTCACAAATTACTTCGATTCTCAGCAGTTTTTTGGTGACTATGTTCATATTAATCGGGCCGGGGCTGACTCGGTGGCCAAAATTCTTCAAGACTTTATTTGGAAGATGCAAAAATGATAGCGATTCATTAATTCCAATAAATTGTGAATTAAGTCCCTAAAATAAACCATTCGTCAATAAAATGTACGGTATAATAAAAACACCCTTGCGATGCTTGCTCCCCCTGTTTTAACTTGTGATTCCTGAAGAGTTGATAATGTTTGCTTTTAGTTTTTAAAGTCTAAGTTTAATGTGTTGTTGTTTATGCAGAAGTATGACTTTCAATTCCCAAAAATTATTCCAATGAGAAGGTTGGTGACAAGAATATTCGAAGGAAAAATTATTTCTCCATGGTGGATTTTTGTTATAGATATGTTGTTGGTGAACAGCTCGCTGGCAATGGCTTATGTTTTAAGGGTAAATATTAACCTGGAATTGTATTCCATGTGGGATTTTCTAAGAACTGTTGTTTGGACTTCCCTTACTTACGCCATTTTCTTTCTGGTTTTTAAAACTCATCGTGGAGTAATTCGCCATACTAACCTTGATGAATTGAAGAATATGTTTCTGGCCTCCACAACCTCATTGGCGGTTTTGTTGGTTGCAGTTACCTTTTGGGGACCGCAAGAGGTTTTATTTGGTGGTACTCCCCGGCTGGTATTGATTATTCATTATCTGTTGGTTATATTTCTCTCTTTTGGATTTAGGATGCTGGTTAAAGAAGCTTATAATTATTTCACCAGTCAAAAAGGGAACATTAATACCATCATCTATGGTACAGGCGATTTGGGGCTTATTACCATGGAAGCCATCAAAAGCAATAAGAATAATGAGTACAATGTTATAGGATTTGTAGATGAAGACTCCGGCAGACATCATGTCACTTTGTCATCATTGCCGGTGGTAAAATGGAGTGATGTCATCAGTCGAAAAGGGAGGCTGTCAAAGGTTGAGGTAATCATTCTTGCAGTTAATGAAATCAGCGTTGAAAAGAAACAGCAAATTGCCGATGCCTGTCTTCAGAATAAATGGAAGCTGAAGATAATGCCAACCGTATCCAATTGGTTGAATGGCATTTCCAACACTGAGCAGATTAGGGATGTCAAGATTGAAGACCTTCTGGGACGAGAGGAAATTCGTCTCAGCCAGCGAAATATAATGGAGGGGTTAACGGGAAAAACCATTCTGGTAACAGGAGCTGCAGGATCGATAGGGTCAGAAATAGTGCGTCAGTTGATGAAATTTCCCGTTAAACAACTGTTGCTTCTCGATCAGGCCGAATCTGCTTTATATGACTTACAACAGGAAATGCTGTTGAGTTACAGCGATGCCCCTTTTGAGTTGATTCTTTGCAGTGTGACCAATAAAAACCGAATCAGGAAGGTTTTTGAGAATTGGGATATAGATATTGTCTTTAATGCTGCGGCTTACAAGCATGTTCCTTTGATGGAATCTGCACCTTATGAGGCTATTTATGTTAATATAGGAGGGACAAAGAATCTTGCTGATATGGCTGTGGAGTTTGGAGTAGAGAAATTTGTGATGGTTTCCACCGATAAAGCAGTAAATCCCACAAATGTGATGGGGGCCTCCAAGAGGGTTTGTGAAATGTATGTGCAGGCATTGTCTGTTCAGAAAGGGGTGAAAACACAGTTTATTACCACCCGTTTTGGGAATGTCTTAGGATCCAATGGTTCGGTAATTCCTCTGTTTAAAAAACAAATTGCCCAGGGAGGGCCGCTGACTGTTACGCATAAGGATATCACCCGGTTCTTTATGACCATTCCCGAAGCTTGCCAGTTGTTGCTCGAGGCTGCTTTTATGGGGAATGGAGGAGAGATCTATGTTTTTGACATGGGGAAACCTGTAAAGATTGATGATTTGGCCAAGAATATGATAAGACTTGCCGGATTGAAGCTTGGTGAGGATATTCAAATCAAATATACCGGTTTACGACCTGGAGAAAAACTTTATGAAGAGTTGCTGGCATCTTCCGAAAATACACTTCCTACTTATCATAAAAAGATAATGATCGGAAAGATACGTCCTGTGGAGTATAATCAGGTGAATAAAGAAATTCTGGAGATGTTGAGTAATTTGGACATCGAGTCAGACGAGATCCTGTTTGCTCGTCTTAAAGGTATGGTGCCGGAGTTTTTCTGTGCCCGTCTTGAAGAGCTTTTAGAAACAGAGCCGGCTAGTATTGATCAGTAAAAACAAAATTTTAAAAGGATAAAATAGTTTTTCCTTACAATATTGATTCTCAAAAGAAATCATCGTATAGAGCAGGATTTCTTTTGCGAAAATAGTGATGTTAATTGTTTGTAAATGTGTGGCTTGGTGCAGCTGGGAAATGGCATAGGCAAGATACGAAATCCTTTGTGCCATTTTTACTTGATAATACTAGTGCGGAAATTTTATTTTAGAAATAGTATAAGCTAAGGGGTGTCTCGCCTGAATATTATTTTGTTTTCTTAAGCAGGAATGCCTTAATGAAATTTTCTGTTTAGTATCAATCAATGTGTATGTATTTCTCGTAATTTTTGGTGTTTAATTATTCTAATAAAACCATTAGCCATTGAATGGGTACAAGAGAATTACGAGTTCAAATAGGCTATAAAAATAAAATTTTATGTTATTATGAACCTAACCTGAATAATTTATAAAAAAAAAGGAGGGTTGTTCCTGAAAATGTCCTGAATTATCAGTATTTTCAGGGTGTCTAACAACACCTCTTTATACAATGATACAGAAATTTTCCGAAAACAAAGAACAAACTCTCAGACTTTTTCCAGTTGAACATAAGAACGTGGAACTAAGTTTTACCGGTGACCGTATCAGTAGTGACTGTGGGCTTCTTTTATTACATGAGGTCAATAGGCAAATCGGTTTGACTGAACGTATAAGCAACTGTATTACAGACAATCGAGATCAGCGCTATATTGACCACTCCATAGAAGAATTGGTTAGTCAACGAGCTTATCAAATCGCTGCCGGTTATGAGGATTGTAACGACAGCAATGAACTGAGACAAGATAAGATTTAAAAAACCTGTGTTGGATGGCTTCCTCAAACAGGTATGGATTTAGGTTCACAACCTACTATGAGCCGACTGGAGAATAGTGTTAATTGGCGTGATTTGTATAAGATCGGAGAAGCCTTAGTCTCCCATTTTATAGGAACCTACAGCTCTGCACCAGAAGTTATCATACTTGATTGCGATGATACCAACACTAATACTTACGGAGACCAGCAACTGACTCTCTTTAACACTTACTATCACGATCATTGTTATATGCCCTTGCATATTTACGAAGGGCTTTCTGGTAAGTTAATTTCCACCATATTAAAAGCCGGCAGACGCTCCAAACAAAGCGATGTTGCTTCTGTTATTAAGAAGTTGATACTACATATAAGGGAACAATGGCCTAAAACCCAAATAATTGTTAGGGTTGACAGTCATTTTGCATCAAAAGATCTTATGGATTGGAGCGATACTGCTGTCCAAAAAGTGGGCTACATAACAGGTCTTGCTGGAAACTCAAAATTAAAGTCTTTGGCCGAGGTTACCATAAAGAGCGCAGAGCGGGAATTTAAGCAATACGGAAAGCCTGTTAAACGCTATCATTCATTTATGTACAAGGCTAAAAGCTGGGCATCGGCTAAAAAAATGGTGGTTAAAGTGGAGGCATCTGCCCTTGGCACCAACATCCGTTATATCGTCACAAACCTGACTCAGTTCAAGGCCAAAGGATTATAAGAGAAAGGTTATTGCGCCAGGGGTGCTGCGGAACTAAGGATTAAAGAACATAAACTGTACCTGAAGTGTGACAGAGCCTCATGTACTAGTTTTAAAGCCAGTCAGTTCCGGTTGTTCTTGCATTCTATCGCCTATGTTTTAATGCATACTATGCAAAAGGAACTTTTTAAAGGCACTGAATTGGCAAATGCCAATTTCAAAACCTTACAGAACAAGATTACAAAAACAGCTACCTGGGTAAAGGAAATGAAAACCAAGATAAAAATTGAATTCCCGAAATTTTGCCCGACGAAAGAGCTTCAAACTAAGAGCTTTCAAATGTTGGGCATGCTAGTAATATAGCCGATTGCAATCCACTAAATTAAAATACTTAATCGTCAATATCTCAGAAAGCCAAGGCTTGTGGCAGGAAACCGAACACCCACAACCCTGTATGTTAAACATAATTAATCGGGGTCATAAGATTTTGCTAACTTATCCCCGAATAAATGTAAATATCGCAAGCAAACTCTTCAAATTTTTATAGAAAAGACCTGATATAATATTATGTTAACCTGATATTTGGGTAAATTTGAGGTTTATGGATAAAGCAGGCTAACTGGTTCTATGAAAGCGTTGGGGGAGGATGTTTTATATGAAGAATAAAAAAAATATTTGTGTTCTGGGATTATCAGGGTTTCCGGACTCTATTTCTGCAAAGACAAACAGATATAAGTCAATTGTTGAGATGATAACAACTTATGAAGATTCTGTCACTGTTGTTAACAGGGATGTAGGAAAGCGGATTTCTAAAAATTATGGAAAGGCAAAGGTGGTTAATAGTATTGGTTGCGATATTGATAGTTATACTCTAAGAAAATATTTGAGGAAGATTATTGTTGTTTTTGATTTCTTTAAATTAATTCAAGTTTATGGTCTAAGAAAAATTGATGCCATTATTGTTTATTCTTATTCTTTCACGGATATTATTTTTTACAAGTTATATTCATTCGTTTTTAGAGCCAAACTTTGTCTTGATTATGTTGAAAAACGTTCTCAAATGCAATACCGAAAAGGTTATTTGAGTAAAACTATTAATGATAAGTTGTTTGAGCAAATAGGTTTTATAGTTTTTGATGGAGTAATAGTGATTAGTGATTTTTTGAAAGAAGAAGTCTCTAAACAGATAAAGAGTAATAAAATATATAAGTTGCCCCCGGTGTGTGATTTTGAGTATTGCTCCGGGAGGAAGAGTAAAAACTTTGAGAAATATATTCTGTACTGTGGGTCTGTTGGCTACAAGGACGTGATTTATTTCGTTTTGGATGCATATAATGAGGCTAAGGTATTTGATTCATTTTTACTTTATTTTGTAGTGTCAGGAGGAGCAAAAGAAATTGAGCAAATTAAAAATAGGTTTGCTGAATTTCCTTATGTAAGGGTCTATTCTTATCTGCCTTATGAGCAATTGTTAACCTTGTATAACAATGCACTTGGCCTAATAATTCCAATGAGGCAAACTTTGCAAGATAAAGCAAGGTTTCCCCAGAAAATCACTGAGTATCTCGCTAGTGGCAGACCATTAATTTCAAATTCTTGGGGGGAAATTTCTAATTATTTTAAAAACAGGGAAAATGCTGTTTTGGCTGATGGTTATTTGGTTTCAAGTTATTCCGAAATCTTAAAAGAAATTGCAAGAAACGAGATAGATCTTGATTTAATTGGTCAAAGGGGCTTTGAAACAGGTCAGAAATATTTTAGTGAAAAGGCACATTTCAAGGCACTTAATCATTTCTTGCATTCTTTGTAAATGGTGGTTTATACCCCACGATAATAGGGCTACAAGAACTTGAGTCCGTAGGTATCCGGTATTGAGCAGTTTGGTTTTATGGTTTTTTATGCGTCACTTTCTTTCTCCTCTTTTTCCTCTTCTTAATCTCTTTCTCCGTATTGTAATAATACGAATAGTCTTTCTTCTCAAACTGGGCACCGTTCAAAACAACTCCCACATGCTCCAGTTTTTTCATCTTTTCATCATTCAAACATCTTTTGAGGACCGATTTCGGGGTCACATTCTGACGGGTAATAAGTAATGTCAGATCACTATATTTGGTTAAAAGATAGGCGTCACTGACCAGACCGACCGGAGGAGTGTCAATGATTATAATCTCAAAATGTTTTTTGAGGCTGGCAAATAGCTGATCGGTTTTCTTATTGGCAATTAACTCTGTCGGGTTTGGGGGTATGTCTCCGGAGGTTATGATGTTCAGGTTTCCTGTGCTGGATGGTTGAACTAGTGTTTCCCACTCTTTTTCTCCAAGCAGATAATGTACCAGTCCCGGTGTTTTTAAATCCGGGAACATCTCTTCGTTAATGGCTGGCATCCTCAGGTCAAACCCCATCAATAAGGTTGTTTTGCCTAACTGAGCAAATGAATTTGCCAGGTTGGCTGCAAATACGGTTTTTCCCTCTGAAGGAACAGATGAGGTTACCAGGATTGTTTTTTCGGGTTGTTCCAGAGCGTAAAATCCAATGGAGGTTCTGATGTTTCGGAAGGCTTCGGCCAATGGGGAATGTGAGTTGGCCTCTAACACAGGTCTTTTGTGGGAGTCTGTATGTAGAGGAACAGTTCCGATAAGGGGATAGTTAGTTAATTCGGATATTTCGGACTCATCCTGAATCTTATCATTGTTGTACACTTTTAAGAAAACAATAACTGCCGGAAACATAAGGCCGAAAACAACAATCATCAGGATACTTCGCGTTTTATCGGGGGTAACCTGTCCCCGGGCTATGGCCTCCTCTACAATTTCGTGGTCGGGAAGGTTGGCTGACTTTGCCAGCTGAGCTTCCGCCCTGCGCTCGAGCAGGTAGGTGTACATCTCATCATTCATCCGAAACTTCCGCTCAATATTGAGGAGCGTCTGTTCGGTTTTTGGCAGTTTTCTTATTTCCTGACTCAACTGATAAAGCCTCCTGTTCAGATCGTTCAGAGAAAGTTGCGTTGTTTCAATAATGCTACGTGTGGTTTGCAGCAATGAATTTCTTAGGGTCTGAATACGATGATTGATGCGGATAATATTCGGGTTTTCTATATTGGTGTTAAATTGCAGACTTGACTTTTCCGCATTGAGAGAGGCCAATTCTCCAATAAGCTGATTTAATACCGGATCGTTAACCCCCATTGCTGAAGGGGCAACAATGTCATTGATGTCCAGGTTGTTTTCTATGTTGTTCAAAAGATAGGTGAGGTAATCCAGGCGTGCTTCCAGCGAAGCCTTTTCATTTTCCAGTTCGTTGGACTGGGTAATAATCATTTGTCCCTGAAAGGACACATCCATAACCTCATTGCGACTTCTGAATCCTTCGAGGACAGACTCTGCGGCAGCGAGTGAGTCCATGACTCCTACAAGTTGCCTTTCAATGAATTCAATGGTATTGGAGGCAATTTGATTCTTTTTGTCAAGGGTGTAATTCACTGAGTTCTGAGCCAGTTTGTTAAGGAAGTTTTTCCCTTTTTTGATATTGTTCTCAGTAATAGAAATCTCAATAATTGAACTTTCACGGGTTACTCTGTCAAGTCTGATTTTCGATTGATAATGCGCCGCCAGTGTTTTAATGGTTCTGGTTTTAAATAGGAATTTCCGTCCTATATATCTCTCTCCTCGTGAAATGATTTCCTCATTGGGAACAATTGTAAATACAAAGTTGGGAGTGCTGATTTTTTCGAAAAACTTATGGGTATCAGAGTAATATTGATTATCGTGGATTAAAGTAAGTGTGAACTGGTCTTTAGAATGAAATTCTACCGAAAAATCGAGGTTTGACAACTTAACTTCGGAAGTATCCGGAATGACGGTAAACGGACTTTCCTGATAAATTTCATTGGTTCGAAACAAATCATCTTTAAAATAGGAGATGGTAAAATCAAGTTGTTTTAGCACTTTCTCAATTTGTCGTCGGGAGGTAAGGATGATGAGCTGATTCTCAATGTTGCTTTGACTGCCCAGGTTAATTCCCGGAAGTGCATTTTCTCCACCGCCTGTCATGGATGATTGAGTTTCACTACCTTCGGATACCAATAATCTTGTACTTATTTGGTATTGTGGGGTGGTGGTTTTATTGTATAAAATTACTCCTGCTACTGTAAGCGTCAGAAATATTGGAAAGAAGTACCAATACTTCAGCATTTGCTTCAATAACTTTAGAATATTCAGATTGTTTTCTCTTTCGGTATCTTCGTTGTAATTGGTCATTCTTCAAATCTTTAGTTTTCTTCCCGCGAGTTCAGATAAGTAAGTATGGCAAAGGTGGCTGTAATCATGGAAACTCCTGCTGTAACAAAAGTGGTGTTCAGACTAAGTGCCTTGTAAGGTCTGGGTTCCACATAAATGATGTCGCCTGGTTGCAACCAGAAATATTGGGAGTAGATGGTTCGCTCGTCTGTGATGTCTATGATAAACATTTGAGGAATTTCATTCCGATGACGAATAAGGCGTACTTTTTTCCTGTTTCCAAAGTCTGTAAGGTCTCCTGCCAGACTGAGTGCTTCTATGATGTTAATTTTTTCACTGTTGAGTGGGAATCTTCCGGGCATATTAACTTCTCCAATAACAGTAATGTTGTCGTTCAATTGTTTCACGATGACATTGCTTTGCTCCAGATATCGGCTGACAGCAAGGGTGAGTTTGTCTCGTATTTCTTCCAACGTGAGGCCTGCAACAAATATTTTCCCAATAAACGGGTATTCAATTGATCCGTCCATGTCCACCCGGTATCCTAAAAGACTTGTTGCTGATGCTGATTCCGGCATGTTGGTATAGCCTGATTCATTATTCAGGAAAGCCGATGTTTGTTCATCAAGACTGGTTACACGTATGTAAAGCAGATCATTAACTTCAACTTTGTATTCGGGCGGATTCTGCAAAAAAGTTCCATCAATATCATTTAATTTCCGTGGCAGGTCTCCGTCCAGGTAGATGGATTTTTTCAGGGAATAGCATGAAGAAAAAAGTACTACAACCAGGCTTACAATCAATGTTCTTATCAATCCGTTTATCATTTTCTGGAATTTTATCAGATAGTAATTTTTTTATGACCTCAATTTCAACCAAAGTTACGGTATAATGCAAGAAAATAATCAAGGAAATATTTGCGCTGGTCAAATAAAATGCAGGGTTTGGGTATTTTGGAAGATTGGGAGAATTTTTGAGAATCAGTTTTAGTCTTGCGACGTTAAAAAGTATGACTTAAAATTCAGGCTGAAAAAACATAAATTTATGCCACTCAAATAAAAGTATAGCGCTTCTGTCAAAATACAATCGACAACGGTTGGCTTTCTACTTATATTTCAAAAACATTAATTGTTTTCAAAGTTAATTTTGTTGTTATGAGAATATTATTGTTTGTCTTTTCTTTATTATTAGTGGCAGGAGTTGGGTTTTCCGGTTGTGGTAGATCTAAAGTGGATAACTCTGATAAAGCAAAAAATGCCAAAGTTGTTTTTTTGCATCACAGCACAGGTGGAGTTATTTGGCGGGTGGAAAACAGCCTTTGGGCGAGAGTTAAACGGAAAATAGGTTTTGAGACAGGAATCCCGCGGTGGTTTGATAAGTATAATAAACAAAATGGAACCAATTATCAGATTCGTGAAATGAATTTTCCAAAACGCGATCCATATGGCTGGAATAATTATCCATATGACTATTATAATATATGGGTGAAAAACGGGCATCAGGATTATTTTATGGAGGAGCCCACATTAAAAACACTTACCGCCGATTATGATGTTGTCATCTTCAAGCATTGTTTTCCTGCAAGTGATATTGTATTTGATATTCAGCCTGATGTGAATTCGGATGTTAAGTCAGTGGAGAATTACAAATTACAATATGAAGCTTTAAAAAAGGAGATGTATAAATATCCTGATACAAAATTTCTGCTTTGGACGCCTCCAGCTCTTGTCGAAGCTGCAACCACTCCGGAGTCAGCCAGGGCAGCAACAGAGTTCTCATTGTGGGTGATTGAAGAGTGGGATCAGCCGGATGACAACATTTTTATCTGGGACTTCAGAACTCTGGAAACAGAGGGGGGAATTTATCTGGCTCCTGAAAATGCTGCTGGCGAAAGGGATTCTCATCCATCCTATTCGTTTGCAAAACGGATTTATCCGCTTTTTGCGCGCAGAATTGTTGAAGTGATCGAACATGCACCCCGGAATGTGAAATAAGTTAAACTAATAGATAAAATTGAAACAAATGAAGGAATCAGTTAAAAACTTTATTGCAGAAACATCTTTTACCGATCCTGCAAAAATAAAAGATGATACAATGCTTTTTGAGGAGGGAATTTTTGACTCAATGGGTTTGTTGAGTCTGATCTCTTTTTTGGAAGAAAACTTTGGAGTACAGACTGATGATGTGGATCTGATGGAGGATAATTTTAAAAACCTGAATGCTATTGAGGGGTATGTTAAGATGAAAAAAAGTTATTCAGAAGTCTAGGGGGTAACCGGATTTTACCTTTTTACAGCTCCAGCTCTCCTTTTCCCTGCCTTACAATTTCAAACTCACCCTCTGTGGTACAGTCCACAATAGTAGACGCTTCGTTTCCGCCATAACCCCCATCAATTACAATATCCACCAGGTTCTGATATTTTTCATGAATCAGTTCCGGATCTGTTGTATATTCCAGGATTTCATCCTCATCCTTGATGGAAGTACTGAGAATCGGATTGCCCAGTTCTTTGACAATCTCAATAGCAATGGGGTTGTCAGGGATTCTGAGGCCGATGGTTTTTTTGTTGCTTTTGAAAAATTTCGGAACGCTATTGCTTGCCTGTAAAATGAAGGTAAAAGGCCCCGGCAGATTCTTTTTTACAAGCTTAAATGTGGCACTTCCCAGGGGCTTTGTATAGTCCGAGAGATGGCTCAGATCACTGCAAATGAATGAAAGGTGATCTTTTTTGGGGTTGATGCCTTTGATGCGTGCAATTTTCTCCAGTGCTTTTGTATTATTTATGTCGCACCCCAGACCATAGACTGTGTCGGTGGGGTAGATAACAATGCCACCATTACGCAATACTTCAACCACCTTTTGTATTTCACGGGGATTGGGATTTTCCGGATAGATTTTTACGAGCATAGCATCTTTGATTATTGGTTCAGCAACAAACAAATATAAGCATAGATTATTATGAATGACAGGTTATAAATAAAAAAACGCCTGACTCAAAAAGAAGCAGGCGTTATTTTGAGCGGGAAACGGGACTCAAACCCGCGACCCTCAGCTTGGAAGGCTGATGCTCTATCAACTGAGCTATTCCCGCAAAAGTGGGGCAGAACAGGTTTTGTGTTTTCAAATAACAGAGGTCTTAATAAACCTGAACCATAAAAATAAGACCTAAAAAAACCTGATCGCATTACAATCAGGCTTTTTTATTGAGCGGGAAACGGGACTCAAACCCGCGACCCTCAGCTTGGAAGGCTGATGCTCTATCAACTGAGCTATTCCCGCAAAAAGTGGGGAGAGCAGGATTCGAACCTACGAAGGCTGAGCCAACAGATTTACAGTCTGCCCCGTTTGACCGCTTCGGTATCTCCCCGGTAATTTAAAAGAACGTTTACAGGCCTTGTAATGCCTTGCGTTTGGGACGACAAAGATAAATAAATTATCTTATCTGCAAACGAAATGTTGATATAATTTTTTGTGAGAGCCAATAGAGGGATTCGAACCCCCGACCGGCTGATTACAAATCAGCTGCTCTGGCCAACTGAGCTATATTGGCATTGTGCACCGTAGCTTAAGTGAAGGTGCGCTTTGTCCTCCTTTGCCAAGGCTAAGGAGGAGGCTGTGGGGAGAGCAGGATTCGAACCTACGAAGGCTGAGCCAACAGATTTACAGTCTGCCCCGTTTGACCGCTTCGGTATCTCCCCGGTAATAAATTTCACAAGACCCGCAATTTCAAAGATCAAAAATGGTGAGCCAATAGAGGGATTCGAACCCCCGACCGGCTGATTACAAATCAGCTGCTCTGGCCAACTGAGCTATATTGGCAGGGCGGGTAAGCTACCTATATCGCACCGCTACAACCGCCTACCCTTGCTGCCGTCAGGCCCTGGGGGAGTTCAGCAGGAGCTGGTCGTATAGGACTTACCCGGGGTGCAAAAGTAGAAATTTTACCATTGCCGGCAAATTTCCGGGTGAAAAAAATTTGTGGTTTTTGGGTAGTTTATAGCTAATGTGTTTGATTTCAATTTGTTTTTAAACAAAATTTTTTCAATTTTTCTTTTAAATGGTTGACTTCTGACATAGCACGAAGCAATTTGAATGTAATGGAGAAAGCAATGAGGCATTCTCATTTTTTTCTCGGTAAACAGGGACAATTTATGTATTTTAGCCGTCTATTAATTTGAAATAAGTTACATAAATGATGGATAATTTGTCAACAGAAAAGACAGACAGGGAGTTACAAAAGAATAAAGCCCGGTTTATCTTGAATCAGGGGGCTTTTATGGGCCTTGCACTTGCTGGTGTTTTCTGGTTTACACAGGTGACCGGACTTGAAACCTCTTTTTTGAATAATGTATTGACCTGGTTGGTTTATATAGGCTTTATTCATATCTCCATGGTTCGCTATCGTCAGAATTATTTGGGCGGTTTGTTGGGATACGGACAGGGAGTTTGGCTGGGGACCCGAATGGGAATGTTAGCAGGTATCATTTTAGGCGCCTGGATGTTTCTGTATATGAAAGTGATTAATCCTGGCTATACCGATGAGCTGATTGTCCAGATGCAGGAATCTTATCTTTCTATGGGAATGTCAGAGAATGAGGTTGCTCAAATGGAAGATCTCTTTTCTCTGGTTGCCAATCCGGCTTTAATGATTACATCAGGTGTTTTTGGTGCCGGTTTCACGGCTTTGCTTTTCTCTCTGATCATTGCCATATTCCAGCGCCGAAGACCGCAGGACCCGTTTTCTAATGCGATGAAAAACATTGAGTAATGGAGTTATCAGTTGTTGTCCCTTTTCTGAATGAAGAAGAATCACTGCCGGAGCTTATCCGGTGGATTGAGCGTGTATGTTCAAAAATGGAGGTGAATTTCGAAGTTGTTGTTGTTGATGATGGAAGTACAGATCATTCCTGGGAGGTGGTTAAAGAGTTAAAGAGAGAGTTTGACTTTCTGATCGGACTTCGTTTTCGCAGAAACTATGGTAAGTCTGCAGCATTAAACAAGGGGTTTGAGGCAGCACAGGGAGATGTGGTGATTACCATGGATGCGGACTTGCAGGACAGCCCTGATGAGATTCCCGAACTTTATGCCCTGATTAGCAAGGATGGTTATGATCTTGTGAGTGGATGGAAAAAGAAACGCCATGATCCTTTGAATAAGACGCTTCCAAGTAAGTTATTTAACAGGACGGCACGAATAATCTCCGGAATTAAACTTCATGATTTTAATTGCGGCCTTAAGGCTTATCGAAATGAAGTTGTGAAGAATATTGAGGTGTATGGCGAAATGCATCGTTACATTCCAATTTTGGCCAAACGTGCCGGTTTTTATAAGATTACAGAGAAGGTTGTGAACCATCGTGAGCGCAAGTATGGTGTTACTAAATTTGGAATTGAAAGATTTATGAAAGGATTTCTGGATCTCTTATCTGTGATGTTTATATCAAAATTTGGCAACCGCCCAATGCATCTCTTTGGGGCGTTAGGGACACTCATGTTTTTTATTGGATTTGGTCTTGCAATCTGGCTCGGAGCCCATAAGTTGTATTGTGTTGCTCATGGGGTGGTAGCTCCTTTGGTTACCAGTAATCCGTTTTTTTATATAGGACTGGTTTGTATGATTTTGGGTACGCAGCTTTTTGTTACAGGCTTCCTGGCAGAACTGGTCTCCCGGAACCGGCCGGACAGAAATGAATATTCAGTGTCTGAGAAATTTTAAAATTAAATCTTTTCCGGTGTTCTAATCTTATCTTAGAAATAAACCCGCTTATGTCTTTTTATCAATCTATTGCACCATATTACGATTATATCTTTCCTCCAACCCCCATGCATGTTGCTTTTGTTAAAAGCAAAGCAGGGGATATTTCCGGAAAACGAATGCTGGAGGCAGGATGCGGGACAGGAAATCTGGCATTGCAACTGGCGGGTCAAGGTGCGGTGGTTGAGGGAGTTGATCTGGACCCTGAAATGATCTCTGCTGCCCGGGGGAAGGCCGGTTTGTCAGAGAATGTACGGTTTAATCAGTTGGATATATTAAGGATCTCTGAAAAATTTGAACCCAACTCATTTGATGCAGTGGTTTCTTTCGGGAATACACTCGTTCACTTAAAAGATGCGGACCAGGTTATGCAATTTTTGCAGCAGGTAAAAAATGTTTTGAAACCCGGAGGTTCACTGATGGTTCAGATTATTCATTATGACCGCATTCTGAATCAGAAGATTAATGCTTTACCAACCATCGATAATGAGGAGATAAAGTTTGAACGGTTTTACGACCTCGATGAGACAGAAGGATTTATTGATTTCAGAACTGTTCTTACTGTGAAAAAAAGGGGGCAGAGGATTCAGAATTTAGTAAGGCTTTTACCTTTGCGAAAAGGAACCATCGTGGAACTCCTTCAAGAATGTGGATATAAGGATATTCGGTTTTATGGAAACTTTAAAGAGGATGATCTTACTGCAGATTCTCAGCCTCTTATATTCACCGCTCGAAAATGATCTTTTTCTATGGGGTTGGGAAATTGAGCTTTATCAGTTCCACAACTTTTTTATCGATGGGAAACGTCATCTCTTCCGGGTTTAAGTCACGAATAGCAATCCACCTGAAGGACTGACTTCCGTTTCTTTCATTTTCGAAATCAAACTTCTTACGGGAGAACTTCAGGTTGTGATGTTCAGGCAACTGAAACAGGTAATAAATGCTGATCAATTGTGTGTCTTTGAAGAATCGGGTGGGCTGAAAAAAATCTGTGGTGTAAAAGTGCCCTGTAACAGTAATTTCAACCCCCATCTCCTCCCGGCACTCTCTTTTCAGGCAATCTACGGGGCCTTCTCCATACTCCAATCCTCCGCCGGGAAGTTTGGTCATATAGGTGTCCATTACATATTCATCGGTAACCAGTAACTGCTTATTCCGGATGCAGACTCCATAAACTCTTATGTTGAAACAAGTTGGGTTGCTCATGCTGAAAGTAAAAAAAGCCGGAGCTCTTCTCTTTAGATTGTAAACCGCGAGAAAGAATCATTTAATTAAAATGGAGCTCCGGCCTGTGTTGAGTAAGTTTTTAGTATCCGTCATTAAGTTGTTCTTCAACAAATGTAATAACTTCCTCAGGACTTTGGGGGTCAAACCAGGTAATTTCTTTGTCACGTCTGAACCATGACAGTTGTTTGCGCGCATATCTTCTTGAATTTCTCTTAATCAGTTCAATGGCTGTTTCGCGGGATGTTTTTTTATCAAAGTAATCAAAAAACTCTCTGTATCCAACGGTATTGAGAGCATTTAAGTCTTTATGCGGGTAAAGATTGAGGGCTTCTTCTTCCAACCCTTCCTGTATCATTTGATCTACTCTCAAGTTGATTCTCCGGTGCAATTCGGCCCGGTCCATGTCCAGGCCTACTTTAATGATCCGGAACGGACGTTTTTTTCTGGTGTTTGTTCGGAGATCGGAATAGGGGCGTCCGGTCATCAGGCATATCTCGACGGCATGAATCACCCGTTTGGGGTTTTTCAGATCTACTTGTTCGTAAAAGACCGGGTCCAGTATTTTTAATTGTCTTCTGATGCTCTCGATGCCTTCTTTTTGGTATTTTTCCTGTAAGTTTTGGCGAAGTTCAGGGTCGATTGTTGGTAAATCGTCAATCCCATTGCAGAAAGCATCGATATAGAGCATAGAGCCCCCTGTAAGAATGATGGTGTTATTTTGCTGAAACAGTTTGTTGGTTAAAGCCAGAGCTTCCTGCTCATATTCGTATGCACTGTAATAATTAAAAATGGAATGTGTGCCAATGAGAAAGTGCGGTGCCTGCTCAAGTTGTTCTTGTGTTGGGGCTGCAGTTCCGATTTTCATTTCCTTGAAAATCTGACGTGAATCGGCTGAAATTACAGGGCAATTTAGTTTTTGTGCCAGATGGATACTTAGTCCGGTTTTTCCGATTCCCGTCGGGCCGGTAATTACAATGATTGTTTTATCGTTTAATACCATTCTTCTTCATCGTATGAGTCCTGTTGTTCTCCGAGATCCATGATGTCTTCGTTGTCTTCATCTCCTGTGAACTCAAGCAAATCGATGTCATCCAGATCTCCGCTTTCCAGAGCAGAACTGTCAAGTTGGAGTGGTGGATTGCCATGCCGCCTGGTGCATACCGTTTGATTGATTTCACCGTCACTTATTTCGAATAACTCCAGGAATAGCGCCCGTTCTGCAAACTGATCAAAAACATACAGTAGTCTTTGTTTTTTCTCAGTAATAAGCTCGCCTAGGTTGGTGTTGTCCATCACTTTTATGTCAGGATCCTGACCATCGGTCATGTCTATTAGTGTAACCTCTACCTCCTTGTGCCAGTTTTGGTCTGTAAGAAAGAAGGAGGTCATCTGGCTCTTGTCATAATCCAACTCTTTCACAAGAAAAGTATGTAAATCAAAGAAAGTTGCGTAGCTGTTGATGGCAATTTCTCTGATAAAATCTTCATTTTCACCGGATATGATCCGAAATTTGTATATCATATATGCCTGAAAAGTTCTGTTTTTTGATTGATTATGGTAAGGAAAAACGCAAAACTATCCGAATTGTTACAAAAAACCGGTATTTTTCTGCCTGAATAGAGCAATTATTGACTAAAGGAGCGTTTTGAGAAGATAAAGCAGGTTGAAAACTAATTGAATTTTGATATGATGAATGGTCGATTGATTGGACCAATGGTCTTTGTTTTTTGGATGGTCTCCGGATTGAATGGGGTATATTGCCAGGGAGTCAATAACGTAGGTGGAGAAAAGTCTGATTCTCCTGAAAAGGTTTCAGGAATAGCCGGATTGGGAGAAAAAGTACTTGACCTTGTTACCTGGGAGAAGGAGGGTGTTGTATATACTATTTATCCGTCTCTGAGTGTGAGTCCCCGCAATGGGTTTGTTTACGGGGTGATGCCTGCCGTGAAATGGAACAGTGCACATAAGGGAAAGTTTAACACCCTTGCGATTAATGCTGAACATTCTACCAAAGGGATGCTTCAGTTGCAGTTGGAGCATGAATGGTACCTTGGTGAGTCCTGGCTGACGACGGGCGATGCATTTTTGAATAGCCGGGAAGATCAGTTCTGGGTGGGAGCCAACGATGACGAGTTCTTTTTTGACAGGAGGGAGTTTCGGATAGAATGGGACTTTTTAAACAATCCAATTCCTTCATTTTGGATTGGTGGAGGGATACTTCTGAACAATAATCACTTTGAAGAGTCGGCTTCCTTAGTTTTTGGAGAGGAGGGTCTTAAGGGAGCCGAAGGTGGTTTCATTGCAGGGGTTGGGCCTAAACTGTTGATTGACACAAGACATCGAACACTGTCTCCTGAGAAAGGTACGTGGCTGGAAATTATCCCCTTGTTTGCAGGAGTTGCCGGCTTCGGAGATTACAGGTATCAGCGATATACTATTGACGGACGACAGTACATTGCATTGAAGGAGGAGGTTACATCTTTGGCTTTTCAGATAGTAGTTGATTATGCTGACGGGGATATTCCTTTTTACGAGGAACCTCAGTTGGGAGGGAAAGAAAGACTACGTGGAATCGGGCATCCACTTGAGGAAACCGGGAAGGCTGTATGGTTGGCAAGAGCAGAAATCCGGCAACATATATGGTGGCGACTGGGTGTGGTGGCTTTTGCAGGTGCAGGCAAAGCCGATAGCGGATATAAAAAGCCTTTTGCCGATATGGTTTCATCGGTAGGCGGTGGGCTTCGCTTTAGAATGCTTCCGGACGATCCGCTGAATGTGCGTTTCGATTTTGGGGTCTCTTCCATTGGAACCACGGGTTTTTTTATATCTTTGAAAGAAGCTTTTTAACCTGATTACTTCACAATTTATCAGGTTGATCTGATTAGAATATGTTTGCATACAAAACAAACCGCCCGATGAAGTTTTGCTCCTTCTGTACTTTGCTTCTTGTGGTGACTTTTTGGAGTTGCCAGACCCCTTTTCAGAGGGAGGCGAAAAGGACTTTGGTTGCCATAGATAGTCTTATTTATGAGGATTATGAAGTGGCTAATGATTCTTTAAGAGATATTGATGTTTTCCAGCTGAATTTAAAAAACAGAGGATATTATTATTTACTAAGTACAATTCTAAAAAGCAGATTGGATGAAAGCTTTGTAAGCGATTCGGCAATTAGTGTTGCTGTAGAAAGCTTTCGGAGTCCTTTGCCAAATAATAATATTGCCAGAGCTCTTATTTACCAGGGGATTGTAAGGTATAAGATTCCCAATATTCCCGATTCACTTGTATTCACTTCTTTGAAGGAGGTAGAGCCAATGGTAGATGCATTCCCGGGGTTGCTTCGTCTTGAAGAAGAAACGAAACTTTGGTTTTTCCTTGGCATCCTGCATTATAATAACAATAATTTCCAACAGGCTGAAAAGTACCTGGATATGGCTTTACGTAAAGCAGAGCAAATGGAAGATGTATCTGCGGTTGTGATTACCTCTCTGGCCGTGTTTTGGAGATACATGTCTATTGGGAACAGAGAGAAGGCTAAAGGGGTGTTGGATAAACTTGAGAATGTGGAAGGGATTTCTTTTGAAGATCAGTATGACATCATCAATGCCCGGGCGGCTTTTTATTATTATTATAAAGATTATGAGAATGCCTTGAAGGAGTATAAAATCCTTGAGGAGCAGATGTCTGAAGTTAAGCTTAAGCCGCGGCTGTCTAATATCTATTATTCAATTTCCCGTATTTATTCAGGTTTAGGAAAAAGGGATTCAAGCTTGTATTATGCAAAAAAATCGGTAGAACATTTTCCTGATTCTTTAGGTGAATGGCAGGATTATTATCTGTTTGTCAATTTGGGGAGTGAAGCTTCTAAGGTTGGTGATTATGAGTTGGCTGCCGCGCAATATAAAGATGCGGTAGATTTTTTGGTGGATAAATCCGGCGAAAGAAGTGAAAAGAAAATCCTGGAACTGGAGAAACAATATGATCTGTCTGAGGCCAGGGTGGAGACATTAAGACAGAAACAGAAGTTTCAGCGATTTGCCTTTATTGCCGGGGCCGGCTTTGTTCTTCTGGTTTTTATTGTTTTAATTTATTTTCTTAACCTTCGGAAAAGTCGTGTGGAGTATGAAAATGAACGTTTGATGAGAATCTCTGCAGAAAAAGAGGTTGCCGGGAAGGTGCGTGAAGGTTTTCAGCGCCGTCATCTATTGCGTTTTTATCAGTTGATTACTCAGCGGGAGATGGTTGCTCAGCAGCGTTTTGATATGCTTTCTCAAAAATACATCCGGTCAGATTCCTCAGCCTATAAGGAGTTGCAGACCGAACTGAATGCATTGAAAGAGGAATTCTCGGGAATGATGTATGATTTGATGAACGATGATTTATTCTATTCTAATGTAGATGTTCCCTCAGGTTTTCCACTTAGCAATACGGAGAAAGTTGTTCTTTTTCTGCTAAAGTTTGAGATTCCTTCTGTGGAGATTGCCACGGTCCTGGGAATTACCAATAATAATTTAAGGGTTAGGAAATCTAACCTGAAAAAAAGGATTCTCGAAAACCTCTCTGACTATCCTTCTCTTAATAATTTGCTTGCATTGTTTAATTGATGACGCAAGATTAATATTAAAACGCTGAATTTATATAAATCTGAAACTTCTTGTTGGTGGTTGTTTTAACTTGCTGTTTGCTAGTTTGTTCAACTGTTCATCCCATTGTTTTTTAGCATACTCCCATTTATCCCACTATTGTTAATATTTGTCTGATATTTACTTGGTAGGCAGGTTATTGTATTGTTTAATACCATTAAATAAAATGAGTGGCCTTAAAAAGTGTTGATTACGTGCAGTTTATCCATTTACTTTGAATTGTGATTTATTGTTGCACTTTTATTTGATGACCATGTTACAAAGAAATTATTTTTTAATTATAGCATTTCTTCTGTCAATGATTTTTTCGGGGATTGCTTTTGCCGATAATGATAACGAAGAAGAGTCTGAGCCTGAGCCGGTTGATTTGTTTAAGGTGCGGGACACCACCCTGAAATCCTTTAGTATTCTTAAGAATCTTTCTTCTCTGGCATCTGTAGATGCTGAAATAAGAGGAGATGATTTGGTGTTATTTGTAAAGGATTATATTGGTGTTGTGGATGTTGATGTGACGGCTGTTTCAGGTTCCGGAAGTGTTGGTAAAGCACTTTATGTGCATGGTTCCGACTATTTCGTGATTGATCTGTCAACTCTTGCTGCCGGAGAATATGAAATCGAATTAAATGCGGGAACTGTAAAGTTCGTCGGACAGTTTTCCATTGACTGAATAAAACCCGCCCCCCCTGATGTTTAAGCCCTCGAAAGCCCCCTGTGCCCGCAGGGGGCTTTTACTAACAAATGATGTTTTATGAGTGTACTGCATGATCAAGTCGGTTTTTTGCCTGCAACAAAGGAGTGTTTGGCTTCGGTTGATTTCAATTGGAGGTCGGGAGCTGTGGTAGGTACGTTTAAAGGAAAAGTTACCGTTGATGACATTCTTTCCTTTTGGGATGATTTGATGAGAGGAGGGGATCTGCCTGCGGAGACCAAAGGGGTGTTGCTTGATTTCAGTAATGCCAAATTGAGCTTTAAAGCCTCAGCATATCTTCGGATTGTTGATTATTTTGTTGAGAATATTTCATTTGTCAGGCGGTTTAAAATTGGAGTTGTGGCAAATACTCCGCACAACATTGTAGTGTTGATGCTAATTGCCCGCGAAAACTATATGTATGAATTAAGGCCTTTTACCACCAAGCGTGCTTGCCTGGTTTGGATTAAAGGATAATCAGATTTAATAGGAATAGTAAAAACCCTTTGACCTTTATTTTATTCCCGTTCTACCCGTGTTCAAAACGCAGAATTATTTTTTTGTGTTATGAATGTAAAGCCCCGGATGCCATATTCACGGTATCCGGGGTTTTTTGTGTTTTGTAACTATATTCGGCCTATTGCCATTGTGTTTTCTTCTTTTTTGTACACTGTTGTCCGTCGGTTCAAAAATGGTGAAATCATCTCTGGTTTTTGCTTGATTTTATCATGCAGTCTAAAGTCATATAAAAAAAACATGTTTAAATAAACCATTGCAACTCTTTGTTGTTATAGGTATAAGAAATATATTTGCAAATAAAGCATATTAAAAAAAGATGTTATGAGGTTTTCTAAACGCGTGCAATATGGGCTTGTGTTCCTTTTGCAGTTGCATTACTCCTGGCCTGAACATCGTTCTGTAAAAGAACTTGCTGAATCAGATGATCTTCCCTCCAAATTTCTGGAAGGTATTGCTGCTGATTTTCGTAAGTTTTCTATTGTGAATGTAAAAAGAGGTGCTCAGGGGGGATATAGTCTTGCAAAGCCATTGAAAGAGATTACTTTTCTAGAAGTACTGCGATGTCTCGACCCTGAGTGGGAGAGACAAAATAAAAATAGCAGCCGGGAAAACAGAACATCCAGAAAGGAAGCTGTTTCTTCATTTCTGAATCAGACATCTGGTTCTGTTGACAGAGTTTTTGGAGAGATTTTTCTTGATGTTCTTCCGGCTTTAAATGTTCAGGATGAAGGATTGATGTATTACATATAAAAAAAGAATGTTATGACAAAAATTGCTCAAAATATGACGGAACTGATTGGTAATACCCCTCTTGTGAAAGTTAATAAACTAACCGGTGAGGCAGGAGCTGAGGTTGTTGCCAAGCTTGAATTTTATAACCCCGGTGGTTCTGTAAAAGACAGACCGGCATTGTCGATGATTGAGGCAGCAGAAAAGGAGGGGGTACTTGATGCAGAAACTATAATTGTGGAACCTACGAGTGGAAATACCGGGGTCGGACTTGCGCTTGTAGCCGCAGTAAGGGGGTATAAATTAATTTTGACTATGCCCGAAAGCATGAGCATCGAACGCCGAAAACTCCTTAAGAAATTTGGAGCCGAGTTGGTGCTTACACCTGCTCCGGATGGTATGAAAGGAGCCATTGCCAAGGCCAGGGAAATTGCCGATAAGTATGCGAAATCTTTCATCCCGCAGCAGTTCCAGAATAAAAATAATCCTGATGCTCATTACCGTACAACCGCTCAGGAGATTTTGGATGATACCGATGGTCAGGTGGACGTCTTTGTGGCAGGCGTCGGAACAGGAGGAACGATAACGGGTGTTGGTCATCATTTAAAAAAGAAACAACCGGGTGTGAAGATTGTCGCTGTTGAGCCCTCTGCTTCTCCTGTTCTGTCGGGTGGACAACCGGGCCCTCACAAAATTCAGGGGATTGGTGCCGGTTTTGTACCTGACATTCTGGATCAGGATGTCATTGATGAGGTGGTAACAGTAGATAATGAGGATGCCATCCATTTTAGCCATGAGGCTGCTCAAAAAGAGGGAATTCTTTGTGGTTATTCATCCGGTGCGGCATTGTGGGCAGCAGTAGAACTAGCAAAGAGACCCGATTTGAAAGGGAAGCGTATTGTGGTGCTTTTGCCTGATACCGGTGAACGCTACCTGAGTACGTTTGAAATTTAGTGTTTTATCATTTTCCGAAGGAAAACCGCTCCCGACTATTAAGGGGCGGTTTTTTTTAGTGCCTGTTGGCACATTTTTTGTTAACCACAAAACAATGTGTATAAGTTTTAAATGATGTAAAGATGGCATTGAAAGTACTTGACTGTAACTGGTTTTGGGTGTTTTGTTGTTTTTATGTTTTGTTTCCTTCTTTTTCCGGAATTTTGACTCTTATGGTTACTTCCGGGCTCTGATTTTATTCCAATTCTTTTTTGCTTAAGAAAATAACACAATCCGTCAGCTTTGTGAATGCGAACCATTGGTTGTAAGTCCGATGGTCAGTGATTTAGTGCGTTCTTTTGATTGACAATCTTCCTGATTAATAAATATTTTCCGGTTCGGATTTCTGAATCCGATCCTGAGTGTTTTTATTCGTTGTCGAACTTTTAAAAAATGAATTGTTCATGAAAAATCGAATTGTACTTTTTTCAAAGTGGTTTGCAGTTTTGTTTTTTATTTTGGGTGCTTCCGCTTCCATGAGAGCAGACAATGGTATAATGCTCTATACCCCATACACCAGTGTTTCCGTTCCACCGGGTGAAACGATTGAATACTCTGTAGATGTCAAAAATACCGGCACTGTTGTCCGTAATGTGGATGTTTATGTGTCGGGTCTTAAAAAAGGCTGGGAAACTACCCTGAAGGCCGGGGGATATAAGATTCGTCAGATATCTGTATTGCCGGGCGAGACAAAAACAATGAAACTTACAGTGAATGTGCCAATGAAGGTAGATAAAGGAGGTCATTGGTTCAGGGTGGTAGCCAGAGGCTTTGCAACCCTTCCTTTGATGGTGGATGTTTCGGAACAGGGAACTTACAAAACAACCTTTACCAGTGATCAGATGAATATTGAGGGACATTCGGATGCCAATTTTTCCTTCCGGACCGAACTGAAAAACAGTACTGGAGAAGCTCAGGCGTATTCTTTGCTTTCTTCCGCTCCCCGTGGGTGGAAGGTCGTGTTTAAACCCAATTACAAGCAGGCTACAGCTGTAGAGGTTGCAGCTAATGCGACTACCAATATTACCGTCGATATTGAACCCCCTTACAACGTTAAGTCTGGAACCTATCAGATCCCTGTTCGTGCAGTAAATAAGAGCTCATCAGCTGAACTTAATCTTGAAGTGGTTATTTCCGGAAATTTCGATATGGAGCTCTCAACTCCTGACGGACGTTTGAATGCGGATATTACGGCAGGTCAGAAGGAAGAGCTGGAACTGGTGGTGAAGAATACCGGTTCCGAAACCCTGGAAAATGTGACGATGAGTTCAGGAAAGCCCAAAGGATGGAGTGTTTCTTTTGATCCGGATACCATTCCGCATATCGAAGCCGGTAAGGAAGCTCTTGTGAAGGCGGTTGTTGCCACTGCCGACAAAGCCATTCCGGGAGACTATGTGGTGAGATTGTCGTCAAAAACTTTGGAAACCAAGTCAGATGCTAGTTTCAGAGTTTCTGTAAAGACCCCTCTGTTGTGGGGATGGCTGGGGATTTTGATTATTCTGCTTACGCTGGGTGTTATTTTGTATCTGTTTCGAAAATATGGAAGGAGGTAATAAATGGAGCATATCATCGAAATAGAAGGACTTACCAGAAAATATGATGATTTTTTTGCTGTTGATCATCTGGATTTGAAAATCGGAAAAGGCGAAGTATTTGGTCTTTTGGGGCCTAACGGGGCCGGGAAATCTACTACCATATTGATGATGCTTGGTCTCACAGAGCCCACTTCCGGAAATGTAAGGGTTTGCGGTCTTGATCCCGTTCATCAGCCTATTGAGGTAAAGAGAAAGGTTGGTTATCTGCCCGAAGATGTGGGGTTTTATGATGACTTATCGGGACTTGAAAACCTGACTTATACCGGTCAGTTAAATGGTTTGAGCAGAATGGAGGCAGAAGAGAAGGCTCTTGGCCTGTTGGCTCGTGTTGGCCTGAAAGAGGAAAAGGATAAAAAAGCCGGTAAGTATTCTCGCGGAATGCGTCAGCGATTGGGGGTGGCCGATGTTTTAATGAAAAATCCGGAGGTAATTATTTTGGATGAACCGACGCTGGGAATAGACCCAACAGGTGTAAAAGCCTTCCTGCAACTGATAACCGATCTTAGTCGAAAGGAGGGAATTACTGTGTTGTTCTCGTCTCATCATCTTTATCAGGTTCAGCAGGTGTGCGATCGGGTAGGGATTTTTGTTTCCGGCCGGTTGTTGGCTTGTGGTGGTATTGATTCCCTTTCGGAGCAGTTGTTTGCAGATGAGTCGTTTATGATCGAAGGGGTGCTGGATGCAGGGGTGCGGACATCTTCTTTGAAAGAAGACCTGAAAAAGACAAAGCGGCAGTTACAGGATATTCCCGGTGTGGCAGAGGTGCGAATAGAGGAACATCGGTTCATGATCTCATCCAGCAAAAATGTAGCACCTGAGGTGGCCGCGATTATTGTGGGCGGAGGCCTCCATCTGAATAGCTTATCCAATAGGGAATATGGTCTCGATGAAATTTATACCCGCTATTTTCAGGAATAAAACAAGTACATCATGAAAGGAAACAGATTTTTGAAAATATTTAAGAATGCCAAAAAAAATGGAATCGCAGATGATGCTTTTGTGCATCAGAAATTGTCTCCTTTTTGGGTAATGGTTCGAAAGGAGATTGCGGATCATTTTCACAGTTGGCGTTCTCTAATACTGTTTGGGATTATCTTGCTCACCACGGTGGGGGCGCTGTATGCATCGCTCATTGATGCCCGGGAGGTTTTTTCAGCTAAATCGGATGGTTCCTTTTTCTTTTTGAAGTTATTTACCCAATCTGATGGTACTTTACCATCGTTTTTTGTTTTCATAAGTTTTCTGGGACCTTTGCTTGGCATTAGTCTGGGGTTTGATGCTGTTAACTCGGAGCAGAATAGAGGAACGCTGAGCCGTATTCTGGCACAGCCTGTTCCACGGGACTATCTGTTGAATGCCAAGTTTGTTGCCGGAGTGTTGGTTGTGGCTTTGATGTTTTTTTCGTTGAGTTTTCTGGTGATTGGTGCCGGATTGTTCGTGTTGGGCCATCCGCCAACTGCTGAAGAGTTTATGCGAATAATCGTTTATACTCTTTTTAGCGTGGTATATGTTGCTTTTTGGCTCAATCTGTCTGTGTTTTTTTCGGTCAAATTTCGACAGCCGGCCACCTCGGCATTGAGTGGTATTGCCGTTTGGCTGTTCTTTACCATCTTTTATCCCATGATTGTAAACCTAATCACCAAAGGTTTTGAGCCTTCGAAATTTGCACCGCCTCAAATGGTTTATTTTTATCAGAAAATAAAATTTGCGCTGGTGCAAGTGATGCCCAACGAGTTGTTCAGTGAAGTTACGTCCGCATTGCTGGTGCCTACAGTCCGGAGTGTCGGACCGCTTACCACAGAGCAGGTGAGTGGTGCTATACCGGGAGATCTTCCCCTGGGGCAGAGCCTGATGGTGGTTTGGCCTCAGATAACCGGTTTGCTGGCCCTGACGTTGCTTTGCTTTTTATTCGCTTATCTGGTCTTTATGCGAAGGGAAATCCGGTCAAGAGGATAATGAAATTTTACCTCCTGTCGTTACCGAGACGACAGGAGGTTTTTTGTATCTTATCATCAGTATTAATTTGAAATCTTACGAATGAAAGGTAGCTGTTGCATGTCGTTTTTCATCTAAAGTTCCGGCCAGATCCGGGATGTTTTTAATCGTTTCCCCAACGATAATCAGCAGAGGGGTGTCTTCCAGTAATTTCTCTCCGCAAAGCTGATCAAGCTGCGAGATTACTGCCCGCGAATTGGGATTGGAAATATTGCTCAGTAAGGCAACGGGAGTGGATTTGTTCCAACCCTCTTCTTGCAGTGCTTTCGATATTTCGCACTGGTATTTGGCTCCCATGTAAAACACAAGGGTGTCTGCTTTTGGAAATGGTCGCTGATTCATATCATGTCCCATCACGAAGGCGATGGAGGAGGAGATGTCTCTTTGCGTCAGCGGGATGCCAAACTGGGCTGATGCCGCAAAGGCACTGGTGATTCCCGGGATGACTTCCACATCAATGTGGTGGCTGTTCAGAAATTCCACTTCCTCTCCTCCGCGTCCGAAAACAAAGGGGTCTCCACCTTTCAGCCTGACTACCACTCGGCCTGTGAGTGCAGCTTTGAGCAATAATTCATTGATCTCTTCCTGTTTCTTGTAATGCTGACCACATCTTTTGCCAACAGGAATTTTCTCAGCAGAAAAGCGGTCAAGATAGGATACATCCAATAATGCATCGTGAAAAATAAAGTCGGCTTCTTCCAGGTATTGATTGGCTTTAAGGGTTAAAAATCCGGGATCTCCAGGACCGAAACCGGCAAGAATTACCTTCCCCTTTGGCTCAGGTATTGCCTGATGCAGCTTTGGAGAATGAATATTTCTGTCATATTTTTCAGGGGATGTATTTTTCAGGGAAATTTGTTCCTGTTTGATCTCAAGGTGGTTTTTTATCAGATTACGTATTTTGACCGACCTGGCCGGACTGTTTCCATTGGATCCTACGGCGACGGTGATATCGTCTTTTTTGTGAATGGCAGGCGACACAAAACCTCCTGATTTGGGCCGGTCAGCAACGTTGACCAGAATATTCCGTTCTTCACAATCGCGCCGAATGCCTTCATTGATTGTTCTGTCGTTGGTGCAGGCATACACCATGAAGGCACCTTGTAAATCTGCAGCCTCATATCTTTTTTTGTTAATGTTGATGTTTTTTATTGCCTGTAATTCAGGATTCACCTCTTTGCTAATGATTGTGATGGAGGCATTGAAGCGCTGAAGATTCTTTACTTTCTGAAGGGCTACACGCCCTGCGCCTATGATCAGGATTCTTTTCCCATTAATATTGATTGAAATGGGTAGAAATTCAGCATGAAGATTATTGGTGTTTTCCATGGGTTGCCTTTTTTAGGTTTGGACAGCTCCTGCCGGTTTATTGGTTAATTGAGGTTTGTTTTTCTAATGTCGAAAATCCTTACCCTGATTAGTCTCCGTGACATATTTCTGACGGATAACGAAATCGCCAAAAGACTCCTGTTTGACCCTGTTTTTGGAGAAATCTTCGATGATAGGTTCCAGCTCCGTCAGGATGTCCGTTTCGGTAAGTGTTTCTCTGTAAAGGGTGTTCAGGCGGTTTCCTGTATTGCTGCCACCCAGGTAGAGGTTGTAATGGCCGGGAGACTTTCCGATGAGTCCGATCTCGGCCAGGTACGGGCGCCCGCATCCATTGGGGCATCCGGTCATGCGTATCACAATCTCTTCTTTGATCAGGTTGTACTTATTTAAAATATCTTCAATTTTTGTAATCAGATCGGGCAGATATCGTTCGGCCTCGGCAAACGCCAGTCCGCAGGTGTTTAAAGCCACACAGGCGATAGAGTTCTGGCGTAATCCTGAAAGAGGCGTGGGCCACACTTTGTATTTTTTCAGTATTTGGGCCACTTTCTCTTTTTCTGTGGTGTTGGCAATAATCAGGTTTTGATTGCCGGTAAGAATAAATTGTGCATCATTCACTTCCCTGGCCAGCTCCCGCAATGCTGTTTTTAGAGCCACCTGCTCAGAATCTTTTATTCTACCTCCTTCAACGAAGAGGTTCAGACTCCATTTGCCATTGGTGCCCTGCTTCCAGCCATACCGGTCACCATTGCGGGTGAATTTGTAAGGTTTGGCCTCTTCCAGAGGAGATCCGAGCGCGTTATTGAGTTCTTTTCTGAACCAGTCGATTCCGTTGGTATCGATGGTGTATTTGAGCCGTGCCCGTTTTCGGTTTTCACGATTTCCATGCTCTTTTTGGATGAGGACAATTTTTTCGGCAACATCAATTACCTGGTTCGGTTTGCAGAATCCTATTACATCCCCAAGTCTTGGGTATGTTTCAGGTATTCCAAAGGTGGAACCCATTCCTCCGCCAGCTGCGACGTTGTAACCGATTAGCTTCCCTTTTTCTTCTATGGCAATGAAACCTAAATCTTGTGAGAATACATCCACATCATTGTATGGAGGAATGGCGATGCCAATTTTAAATTTTCGGGGCAAATAACGATCTCCGTATATGGGTTCTGTCTCCTCTTTGCTGGAAGAGACCAGTTTTTTATCGAGCCAGATTTCGTGATAGGCTCCTGTCTGCGGGGTCAGATGTCTGGATAAATCGCCGGCCAGTTTATATACCTGGGCATGTAGTGGAGATTCCGAAGGATTGGCATGTGACATTACATTCCTGTTGACATCACCACATGCTGCAATGGTATCCAGCAAGACTTCGTTGATGCCCTGAATGGTGGGTTTCAGGTTTCTCTTTATGACTCCGTGGAGCTGAAAAGCCTGACGGGTCGTTAGCTTAATGGTGCCGTTGGCATGACTGTCGGACAGTCGATCCATCTGTAACCATTGGCTGGCTGTGGCAATTCCCCCGGGCAGGCGCACCCTGATGAGAAAAGAGAAGGCCGGTTCCAGTTTCTGATGTTTTCGCTCTTTGGCGACATCGCGGTCGTGCTGCTGATAAATTCCATGAAATTTGGAGATTTGTGTGTCAGAAGGGGCAATGGCTCCGGTTACCGGATCTTCCAGGCTTTCTTTGAGTGTGCCACGAAGGTAATTGCTGTCATTTTTTATTTTTTCCACTTCCGAAAGTGTGGTCCAGTCTATTTGATTGCTCATGTCTTCGATGTTTTATTGGTGAAAGTATTGTTGCTGATTAATACACATCAGATTGGAATCTTCGCTCTTTCTTTAGTTTTTTGAGGTATCCCTTGGCTCTTTCGGGAGTCATTCCCCCTTGCTTTTCGATGATGGACAGAAGCGTTGCCTCCACATCTTTTGCCATTTTCTTCATGTCGCCACACAGGTAAAAGACGCCATCGTTTTCCAGCCATTTAAAAATCTTCTTTTGTTGCTTTTGGAGCTTGTGTTGAACATAGATTTTTTCTTTTTGGTCGCGTGAAAATGCCAAATCTATTTTACCGAGGTATCCCTCTTTCAAATATTTCTGCCATTCGGTTTGGTATAGAAAATCAGACGAGAATCGACGCTCTCCGAAGAATAGCCATGTCTTGCCTTTATGTCCTGTGGCCTCGCGTTGTTGGATAAATGCCCGGTAGGGGGCGATACCGGTTCCGGCACCCACCATAATGATGGGGCTTCCATTGGCCGGAAGTCTAAAGTTTGGATTTTTTTCGATGTAGATCAGTATTTGATCGTCCACTTCTTTGTGTTCGGCAAGGTGACCTGAGCAAGCCCCCAGACGTTGTCGTCCTTTATTTTCGTAGAGAACTTTAGATACCGTGATGTGCACTTCTTCTCCTACAGCTTCCTGGCTTGAAGAGATACTGTAAAGTCTGGGAGGCAGGGGACGCAGGATTTTAAGGAAATCAACCGCAGTGATTTTTGACGGAAATTCATTTAACAAATCGAGGACATCGTGACCATAGAGGTAGGTTTCCAGTTTCTGGTCGTCTTTTATGAGCTTCTTTACCTCCTTGTGATTGGTTTTTTCTGCATATTTTTCAATCAGATCTCTGGTTAGAATGGTGATTTCGTAGTGGTGCAACAGTGCCTCACGAAAGGAGATTTTTCCGGCATGGGTGTCGAGTGACTCCGAGCCATCATCTTTGAGCGTTGAAAGTATCTCATCAACAAGAGTGCCAGGATTCTGTGCGATTACCCCGAGTGAATCACCTGGTTCGTATTTGATCCCTGAGTTTTCCAGGGATATTTCCAGGTGATAGACCTCTTTGTCAGATTCACGCCCGGTGATGCGAACCTTGTCCAGGATGGTTGCTTCATAAGGATTTTTCCTTGAATAGGTAATGGTTTCATTTCCGGTTGATTTGTCCTGGCTCGTGGTGGGCAATTCTTCAACCGGTTCACTTTTCAGATTGTTGAATACCTCCTGTTTCCACTGATCTGCATCCGGCTGGTAATCCACATCACACTTCACCAGTCCGGCAATTTCGCTGGCTCCTGCTTTAAGTAGGGCTTGTTGGATATCTATCCCGGTTTGGCAAAAATGTTTATAGGATTTATCCCCCAGCGCAAGAACAGAAAAATTTAATCCTGTTAGTTTGGGGGCTCGTTTCCCGGTGACAAACTCATGAAAATCATCTGCCATCACCGGCGGTTCGCCTTCTCCGTGGGTGCTGACAATGATGAGCAGGTTTTTTTCATTCTTCAGGTTTCGCGGTTTGTATTGATCCATTGCCAACAGAGTGCTTTCAAAATTTTTTGTTGTGGCTTCAGAGTGGATCTCGTTGGCTATTTTTTCGCTGCGTCCCGTGTGTGTCCCGTAAAGTATGGTCAGGGGTGTTGCTGTTCTTCTCTCAACTGTAGCCGGAGAAGTTTCGGGATCAGCGGAAGCAAATGTGCTTGCCGAAAAGCCCTGGATATAGCCATTGAGCCAGATGGCTTGTTCTTTTGTCAGGTTAGTCGTTAAGTTCTGGAGCGACTTTAACTGAGCTCCGTTTAGAGGTGATAATTGATTACTCATTGCGATTTGATGTAATTAGTTGGTTAATGAGGTTTTACTTTTTTTGATTTCGGTGACAGGTTAACAAAGTGGTGCTTCAATGCCGATAACTGAACTTTATACTCCTGGGTGACTTGTGTTCAGGACTTAATTGTTAGCTGTTGACTCAAAATAATTTCTTATGATGTTTCTCGTTTCTATGGATGCATAAACATCCCTGGCATTGGAGCTCACGGCAATTCTCAGATGGTTTTTCTGGTAAATGGCCGGCGAAACAAACTGGCAAAGCTCCGGTTGATCGTGAATATTTACCAACACACCAGCTTCTTTGCCATCACGCGCTATTTGCTGATCCAGTTCAGGGTTATTGGTGCAGGAGTAGAACATCAGATAGCCCTTCAAATCGCTTTTTTCATAGGGCTTAATGCGATAGGGGACATCACTCTTTCTTAAATCATCGCATATCTCTAATGCAATGACTTCAACTTCCGCATCAAATCGTTTCAGAATCTGGATTTTTTTCCATGCCGACTGTCCTCCTCCTATTATGAGGATTTTCTCTCCGGTGATGTTGATGGCTATTGGCAGGTAATTTTTTTGTTTCATAGTTCCGGGGGTTGATAGTTATTGAAAAATCCATAAAAAAAGCCCTTCCACGTTATGCAGAAGGGCTTTCATTTTAGATTTAATATCCTGATTCAATTATGAAATTTTACCTTTCTGCAATACATAATGATGACACATACACATCATGGTACATGTCATTTCCATCATCATATTTGCAGAAAATATAGGTTGCATTTTGATTGGTTTTTCGTTGTTTCGGATTCAAATATAGGGGACTATTTTTTAAAATGAAATAAAATCGGATAAAAGTTTCCGAAATTATTTTTCATCTTGCGCTTAAGGGTCATTAAATCAGTGGTTTGTGTGGTTTGTAAAATTAAACATTTAAAAACTGTATGAAATGGTTTGTGTTTCATTTGTTTGTAAAGTCTTATTTTAAATGGGGTTTAAAGAGTTTTGTGTATTTGTTTTTCGGCAAAGCATATAAAATTGGAGGGTTTTTATTTCTCGTGAATTAAGTTTCATTAAATTAAGGTGTTGTGTTTTGTTTGTAAGATCATTGTTCGAAGATCTTCCCAGGTTTTCTATAGCTGAATTGAGGGGTATTGAGCCAGAAAAACGGGGGTTGAAAAGACATCTTTGCTTCAGCAGATTTGCCGAAAATTAGATACTTTTGTAAAGCATAAGAATATGACCTGCTAATTCCATGAAGAAAAATACATTTACGCATTTGTTCCCCCAAAACTATATCATTGCATACCCCGTGCGCGGAAGTTTGATCCTATTCTTGTTTAGTCTTTTGTTTACTGTTTTTTATCAGCCATTAAATACACATGAAGGAGAATTCCTGAATTTCGAATTAACGATGTTGATTTATTCAGGAGGAACTTCGCTTGCAGCATTGGGGGGGATTTATTTGCTTAGAATGGTTCCCTTTTTTAGAATTGACAGGCGTTGGACCTTCGGCCGGGAATTGCTTGCAGTTTTATTGTTGATGCTTTTGATGGGATGTGCCGTTTTTTTGCTGGCTTTTATTGTGGAGCCTCCGTCAATCACTTCAAGATGGAATTGGGCAACATTTTTTGATTCCATTGTCAGGACTTTTTTTATTGTCATTCTTCCATTTGTTTATTTTACTTCATTCAATCTTAAGGTATTTTTTAGGAGTGGGGATTTTACTCAAAAAGGGCTTACTGATGATGATTTTGAGAAGGGGAAAAAGGTTATTATTTCCTCTCAGTTAAAGAAGGAGTCATTGGAATTCTCCGAAGATGAATTTCTTTATGCGATGTCGGATGGAAATTATGTCATTTTCTACTTGTTTCGACAGGGAGAATTAAAGAAAATACCTATTCGTAACTCCATTTCACAGATCGAAAAGCAGCTTGAGTCATTTCCTGCTTTTGTAAGGTGTCATAGGGCTTATATTGTTAACGTGGACCAGGTTCAGAAGAAAAAAGGAAACAGTTTGGGCTACCGGCTTCATTTGTCTCATATTTCCGGAGAAGTGCCTGTGTCTCGTTCCAGAATTTATGATTTTGATCGCCGCTTCTGTTGATTTGGGGTCTTGTTCTTTATCACAAAAACTTGTTGCTGATCACAAAGGAGGAGTCTTCCTTATCATTTTATCACAAAACTTTTCTGTATATCCCAGTTTTTTTGGGCTTTCTGTATCCTTTATTCTCTTTGCATCAACGTCATGACGAAAGAGGGAGATCCTGAGTTTAAATAAATGTTCTCTTTTGTCGGGCGAGATGAACGCAGAATGTTTTACAAAACAAAAAAAGGGGATTATGAAAAGGATTATGAAAACTTTATGGAGTGGACTCTTCTTGTTTTTTCTTTTTGGCATTGGTTTGAATGCGCAGAAACAGGTTACGATTAAAGGAGCTATAACAGCGAAAAACGGAGAGCCAATAGAATTTGCCACCGTGGTATTTAAGTCATTGCCCGATTCTGGTATGGTAACAGGTGTTATTACCGGATCGGATGGTGGGTTTTCCGTGAATGTGCCAGGAAGTCAGGAGGGGGTGATTCAGGTTAGCTGTGTTGGCTACGAGTTATCATCTCAAAAAATAGCTTTAGCTGGTCGTGAGTTTTATGATATGGGAGAACTTACGCTTATTCCTGCTTCCTATGCTTTAGAGGAAGTAAGGGCAGTCAGGGATCGGATAAGAGCCAAAAGAACTTCTGGCGGAACTACTTATTTTGTAAATCGAAATATGAAAGAAGCTTCAGCTTCCGGAATCGATATGGTTAAGTTTGTTCCGGGCATTCAGGTGGATATGATGCAGAATGTGATGGTGGAAGGACGAAAGAATGTGGTGATTCTGGTGGATGGAATTGAACGGTCGGTTGCTTTTCTTGGGCAGTTGGATTCTGACCGAATTGATAAAATAGAAATTAACCATCAACCTGGGACACAATATCGCTCAAATGTTTCTGCCGTGGTGAATGTTGTTACCCGGAAAAACGAGGTTCGTGGTTTTAGTGGTCATTTGAATGGTGAAATTCCTGCTCGTTTGAACGAGATTTACTCTTTTCCCTCCGCAAGTGTTTTGTATAGTGCCCCGAACCTTAATGTATTCAGTTCGTACCGGGGGGAGTTTAGTTATTTTGATATTGAATCTGAAAATACGAAAAAGATTTTTGAAGACCCGGAGTTGGTGTTGAAAAACGGAGAATTGTTGAGTCAGAAGAACTGGTCCCATAAAGTGATGGCCGGAGTGGATTGGTTTCCGGATTCGAAGAACCAGTTTAATATTTACGCATTTGTAAATCCTTATTCAAACGAACAAGATGGTTTTGTGACTGCTACCCGGGAAAGTGCGAATGAAATTCATTTTGAAAAGTCATTGGAGAAGAATGAACTTGATGACAATTTTGCCTTTGGTGGTTCTTTGTATTTCAAGCATTTGTTTGATGGAGCAGAAAGTCAGTCGGTTGCTTTTGAAACCGGTTATTATCAGTTTGACGGGCGAAAGGGAACAAAATACATGGAAGATGAGGTTTTTTGTACCTCAGCGGATCCTTACGAAAGAGCCCTTTTGGGAAAAATGGAGTATCAGGTGGGGCTGAATTCACGCTGGCGTTGGATGGCCGGAGGAGAGGGGCATTTCCGGAAATTGGGAGATCCTGTTGATGAGAGTGAAGATTATCAGGAAAATATTTGGTCAGGTTTTACTTCAATTGTTGTTCAGGAGTCTGATTTTGAGGGGCAGGCAGGAGTGCGGGCTGAGTTTTTTCAAAATACGGTAGGCGGCAAAGAGCTTGATGGTGTATGGTCTTTCTTTCCGTTTGTCTCATTTTCTTTTAAGCCTTCAGCGAAACATCAGGTGAAATTAAGTTACCGCAGATCTGTGGTACGTCCTCACCTGATGCAGTTGATGCCCTCTTTGCTTTCAAGTGATTTTTTCACTCAAAAGCAGGGGAATCCTTATTTACATCCGGAGTATTTTGAAGAGTTGGCGCTGGAGTATTCTTTATTGACCGGAAATCAGTTCCTGTCTGTAGGACCATTCTATTCCAGGAGTACAGATGTGATTGCTGATTTTACCACAATGAAAAATCCGGAGGTGTTTTTAAAGCAGCCGCAAAACCTTGGAGATATCAAGCGGTTAGGTGTTCGCCTTAACGCAACACTCAAGCCATTCGAGGCCCTGATATTTAATCCGTATTTCCGGGTCTTTCACCTGGAAACCGCCCCCGAAGGAGATCAGGTTGAGTCGGAAAGAATGTGGACTTCAGAGTGGGGATTTGGATTGTCCTGGCAGATGAACCATGAGTGGTCTTTGTCGGCCACAGGGATGCAAAGAGCTGATCTACATAAAATCCAGTCTTCTTTTTATGAGGATTTTCTGTATTTCGTATCTCTGGACAAAAAATTATTTAAGAATCTTACAGCAGGACTCACCTGTGCTGTGCCTTTTGCAGAAAACATCACTTATCAGGGGCATTCCCTTATGGGAGAAGGTTTTTCTGAAAATGTTGATAAAAATATTCTGACATCGGAATGTCCTTTTTGGTTTAAAATGAAATACACCTTCTCATCAGGCAAAAGTAGGGGTAAAATACGTGCCTCAGATGTGTTTGAAGGAAAACGGGTGAGGGAGGGGTTTTCGCGTTAGGTCATATTTATTATTGTTTGACCATCACAAAGCTCTTCCAGTTCCATCATAATCTTACGTTGTTTTGCAGAGGGAATTTGTAAAGCATCCAGTTCTTCCCGGTGGCTGTATAGTTCGCTGCAGAGTACAATGCCTTTGTTGAGCAGATGTTGTTTGTGTGCTTTGGTCAACTGGGTCAGGGTGGTTACCGGAAAAGCGTGGTATTTTTCAATCAGTGCCTTAAGACTGTCTTTTTCGGGATAATCCCAACTCATGAGGTTTAGTCCGCTGCAGCGGCCATAATCCATGGCATCGGAGGTGAATCGTGTGTTGGTAACAACCCATCCGTGGAACCGAAGACCTTTATATTCTGGCAGAGCCTGTCGGGTTTCTATGATGTCGTTTACCCTTGAGCGGATGTAAAGCGGAACCTGAACGCTGGAGAACTTACCCTGGCTGTTGTGGTATTTGCACTCTACAAGATGTTGATTCTCGTTATCAGATGCAATTACATCAACCTCGTGAGTCACGCACTTTCCGTTTACTGTTTGACCAACTTCCACATCAAAACCTTTAAATCTGAAAATGTGCCCTATAAAATGCTCAAACGGATAGCCGGAGGGGCCCAGGTCCATAATGGCCTTTTTGAGGCTGTAACGGGCCGCCATGCTCCGTCTTTTTTTGCGCAACAGATTGAAAGCTCTTCGGTAGATCTGTTTGGTGGTGGTGCCATCCGTAAGCCAGGACTCGATCTCCCTGGTTATCTCATCGATGAGTATTGATTCGGCTCCTGCCCGATAAAGGGATGCTTTAAGTTTGGAGGGTAGAAATGGTTGGGATTCTCCTGATTCTTTTTGGATGAGTGGATATTGGTTCATAATTGTATTTATTGTTGTAAATCTTCAACAACAATGATAATAAAATTTTTTGGTCTGATATATAAAAAGCCCCTGAAGGAAAAATCCGACAGGGGCTTATATACTGTTTTAATGAACTAATTAGTGCCCGTCTTTAAACTAAGCAAAGTTGTTCAAGTTCGCTGTGTCTGTTCAGAAGGTTCCGTTTACAAGGCTTGCCATTAGCGGAAATGCGGAGTTTACTCGAGTAAATGAGCAATTTCCGCTAATGGCGTAACACAGTAAATGGGACTTTATGGACAGATACTAATTATCCAAGTAGTGAATTGAGCATCCAGACAGTTTTTTCCTGTTCGGAGATGAAATCACTTGCCAATGCATTGGTTCCTTCATCATCTGCTTTTTCGGCCACTTCGAGTAGTTCCCTTTCAATTTTTATAAGGGTGCTCAGGTTTTCCAAAGTGGCTTCCACCAACTTCATACCGTCGTTTTCATCCTTTACAACAGCAATTTTTGAAGTTTTCAGGTAATCCTCAAAAGTGTGAAGAGGAGTCCCTCCCAAAGTGAGAATGCGCTCTGCTACTTCATCTACTTTTTCTGCTGCATCGTCGTACAGTTCTTCGAATTTATTGTGCAGGGTAAAGAACATTTTTCCTTTTACATTCCAGTGAAAACCCCTCAGGTTTTGATAATATACCTGAAAACTGGCCAGCAGTTCATTCAGTTTTTCGTTTACTTCATTTGTGTTTTTGAGTCCTAAAATTTCATTTACATTTTTCATAATTCTATCTTTTTTGGTTTTTGTTTAGAACAAAATTACTCAAAAGTCCAAAGCCAATCAAATAGGATGTTTTTATTCAATATAGATTTGATTTATATTTTTACTGATAATAAAAAAAACTCCGCCTCGAAGATTTCGTGCGGAGTATGATAATTGATTGTTGTATTAATCAGGCATTTTTAGCAGCAATCAAATTAAGTGCTGAACCTGCTTTGTACCATCCAATCTGTTGGTCATTGTAAGTATGAAGCGCCTTTATGGTATCTTTAGTTCCATCGGCATGTTCTACCTCAATGGTAACAGGTTTATCAGGAGCGAAGGCCTCCAGATCCGTGAAGTTGAAAACATCGTCCTCCTGAATCTTGTCGTAATCGTTCTCATCTTCAAAGGTAAGCGCCAGCATTCCCTGTTTTTTGAGATTTGTTTCGTGGATGCGAGCAAAACTTTTTACCAGCACAACTTTTACGCCCAGATGACGTGGCTCCATGGCTGCATGCTCGCGGGACGAACCTTCGCCATAGTTGTGGTCACCCACTACTACGGTTGGAATGTTTTGGGCTTTGTATTCCCTTTGCACATCAGGTACTTTGCCGTATTTGCCGTTCAGCTGATTTTTTACTTTATTACTTTCCTGATTGAAAGCATTGATGGCACCAATGAGCATGTTGTCGGAAATATTGTCCAGGTGGCCACGGAAGCGCAACCAGGGGCCTGCCATAGAGATGTGGTCGGTGGTACATTTTCCTGCTGCCTTGATAAGCAGTTTTGCACCTGTAATATTCTTTCCGTCCCACGGTTCGAAAGGTGTGAGTAGTTGCAGACGTTTACTGTCAGGCTTTACCACCACTTCCACTCCGGTTCCGTCTTTTGCTGGTTCCTGATAACCGGCATCTTTTACATCAAAACCTTTGGGAGGAAGTTCGTACCCTGTTGGCGGCTCAAGCTTGATTTCCTCGCCTTTGTCGTTTTTCAGTGTGTCGGTCAAAGGATTGAATCCAAGCTCTCCTGATATGGCAATGGCTGTCACCAATTCGGGTGATGCCACAAATGCATGTGTGTTGGGGTTTCCATCCGCCCGTTTGGCAAAGTTGCGGTTGAAAGAGTGTACAATGGTATTTTTCTCCTGTTTGTCGGCGCCCTCACGCGCCCACATACCAATACAGGGGCCACAGGCATTGGCAAAAACGCGTCCGCCCATTTTCTCAAAGAGGTCGATGTATCCGTCGCGCTCAATGGTAAAACGAACCTGTTCCGAACCGGGTGTAACCGTAAATTCTGATTTTACCTTTAGCCCTTTGTCCACTGCTTGTTTGGCAATGGAGGCAGCTCGGGAGATGTCTTCATACGATGAGTTGGTACAAGAACCGATTAGTCCGAATTCCACCTTGGTGGGCCATCCGTTTTCTTTGGCTACTTCGCGCACCTTGGAAATAGGGGTTGCCAAATCGGGTGTAAACGGTCCGTTGAGGTGGGGTTCCAACTCGCTGAGGTTAATCTCGATGACCTGATCAAAGTATTTTTCGGGATCGGCATAAGCTTCCGGGTCTCCGGTGAGGTGTTCTTTAACCTCGAGAGCTGCCTCGGCAACATCATCACGTTTGGTAGCCCGGAAATAACGAACCATGGCATCGTCAAATCCAAAAGTGGAAGTGGTGGCACCTATTTCAGCTCCCATATTACCAATGGTTCCTTTACCTGTGGCAGAGAGTGACTGAGCTCCTTCACCAAAATACTCCAGAATGTATCCGGTTCCTCCTTTAACAGTAAGCAGTCCGGCGACCTTGAGGATAATGTCCTTTGGAGCGGTCCAGCCATTCAGCTTTCCGGTGAGTTTCACTCCGATCAGCTTGGGGAATTTTACTTCCCACGGCATCCCGGCCATCACATCTACGGCATCAGCACCACCTACGCCAACGGCAATCATTCCAAGTCCTCCGGCATTGGGGGTGTGTGAGTCGGTACCAATCATCATTCCGCCGGGAAATGCATAGTTTTCCAGTACCACCTGGTGAATAATTCCGGCTCCGGGCTTCCAGAATCCAAGTCCGTATTTGTTACAGACCGAACTCAGGAAGTCATAAACCTCTTTATTGGTAACTTCAGCGGTTTTTAAGTCGTCATTGGCACCTACCTTGGCCTGAATCAGGTGATCGGCATGAACTGTCGATGGTACTGCTACTTTATCTTTTCCGGCCTGCATAAACTGCAGAAGGGCCATCTGAGCTGTGGCATCCTGCATCGCTACTCTGTCGGGAGCAAAATTGACATAAGATTTTCCCCGCTCAAAAGGTTTTGCCGGGAATTCATCGGCCAGGTGACTGTAAAGGATTTTTTCTGTCAGCGTTAGTGGTCTGTTCAGAAGGGCACGAGCTGTTTTGATTTTCTCGTCCATTCCGGCATAGACCTTTTTAATCATATTAATGTCGAATGCCATGGTTAAAAGTATTTTTGTAAGATAATTAGATATTTTCGGTTACAGATTGACAAATTTAGTGAAAACTTGCCGGATTTCAGGGGTGTTCCCTTAGCATAATCTGTTTGATACAGTATTCTTTTAACAAATAATGGTTGGTTTTGTTTTTGACTTTCCATTTACATAGAGTTTGTCCATAAACTAAGCGTATTTCACGTGTTTGAGATAGAAAGTTCAAATTCAAGACGTGTGAAAAATCTAAACCGCAGTCCCGAAGTAGCTTTTGTAAGGTTTTTTGAACAAAAAACCAACAAAAAGCACAATCGGGATGAGGATTTGGATTTTGAGCAACAACGCAGAAGTTGGACTTTATAGACAAACACTACATAAGGGGTAAAGGAATAAAAATGGATCTTGTTTTCAGAATCATTATCTTGACAAATAATTTAGATAAAACTTCGACGAATGAAACGAGCATGGCAACGATTGCCTCAAAAGAACATGTATAAATTCTTGCATGCGAGTTCCATCCGACCTTAATTAATAAATTTTATACGGATGAATCAACCAAAACCTTTTGATTGTGAATATTCCCCCCAATTTGCCGAATTGTTGGGGAAACTGGGTATTTCTCTGGCCGTTAGTACATACCAGGCCGGTAAGGTGATAATAGTCAGCCCGGTGGATAATGACAGACTGATTCAGCTGCCCCGGACTTTCTCCGGCGCAATGGGGATGGCTGCTGATGAGGACAGGCTTGCCGTTGCCACCACTCATGAGGTTGTTTTGCTCCGAAATGAGCCAGGTCTTGCTGCTGGTTACCCCACAAAACCAGGGGTTTATGACTCTATTTATTTGCCCAGAGCTTCTTTTTATACCGGCAATCTTGCTTTACATGACATGGCGTTTGTGAATGGTAAGTTGTTGTCAGTTAACACCCTGTTTTCTTCGGTGAGTGAGATTAACAGTGAAAGCAACTTTACTTCTGTCTGGCAACCTCCCTTTATTAGTGATTTGCAACCGGAAGATCGATGTCATCTTAACGGAATGGCTGTTGCGGACGGGCAGATAAAATATGTTACAGCTCTCGGACAGGGAAATCAGCCTCATCAATGGCGTGATAATAAAATGAGTGGCGGTGTACTGATGGAGTATCCATCCGGGGAAATCATACTTGATAACCTTTCCATGCCCCATTCTCCAAGGGTTTATGATGATGAATTGTATCTCTTGAATTCTGCACAGGGCGAATTGATTAAAGTTGATCTCAGACAGAAATCCTATGAAGTGATTGTCAGCCTTGGTGGTTTTGCCCGTGGAATGGTTCGCTGGGGCGATTATCTGTTTATCGGGGTCTCCAAACTCCGGCACAACAGTCCTGTTTTCGCTGACTTACCCATTGCAAAAACCTCTTTTGCAGGTGTTATTGCCGTTTACCTGCCCTATAAAACGGTCGTTGGCTTTATGAAATACACCATGAGTGTTGATGAAATTTATGATGTAAAGATTGTTCCTTCTTTACGCCCTTCTATTATATCTGCCGATATGGATATCCACAAAGCTGCTTATGCGTTGGGGCAACAATCGTTTTGGAAAGAACCGGAGAAATCTCAGTCTCAGTCTCAGTCTCAACCTTCCCCAAAAAGTTATTCCACACAAGTCATCAAAAATGTTGCATTGTCGGTAATCAAAAAGAAGTTTGCTGCCTTAATAAACAACAATTTAGGCAGTAATGGTACTTATGGGAATATGGATATAATGACTGCTTTGGTGGTTGTGTTGGAGCAGAAGCCTGCAGCTATGGCTTTGATTCGCATGAAAGGGGAAAAAAGTTTTACTGTTCCTTCTTTTAAGGTGTTGCCTGATCATTATGGGAGAGGTGTGGAGCAATATTTGGTGCGCCAAATTGATATTATTGCAGGTCAGAATAAGATAAATTGGGATAACCGGTCTGATTTTTTTGACGAAAAGTGAAACTATTGTCAGAGAATCAAGTTCTTATAATAAGATTCAGGTTTGTGATGTAGATTTTGGAATTGTCTTCCACCCCAGGGGGTTTGTCCTGGGTTTGTGTTCTCAGACTTTCAGCCTGTTTTCACCTTTTGTGTTTTATCTAAATGGCAAGGTAAGAGACTGAGATTAATTTATTATCACTATTGTCCGGAGAAATCTTTAAACGGACACCAGTGGTTTCTTTTGTGTTTTTTGGGTTGTAATCGAAAATTTTGCTGATGAAGAAGAAACTACTTTTTATTCCAAGACACAGAGATTGGAATCGCCTGGTTGGTAAGTTTAACAAACTGTATCGTCGGGTTCAGCTGATTATTCTGGACGAGAATCACAGTATTGCTGAGTTTGAGAAATTGAGGCAGAAGCTTCAACATGTTTTTTCTCGTTTGGAAAAGTTGCAACATGTTGTTGGCGTTCGGCTGGCCGGCACAGCCGCTGCATTGATGCTTTCGGGGGCATTGGCCATGGGGCAGGAATTCACTGCCAAAGGAGAGCTGAATGTTCTTGAACCCGGTGTATTGCAGAGTTTTGGGAGAAGCATGTTTTATGATGTGGATGGCGATGGAGATACGGAATTGTTGCAGTCGATGATTTATACCGGAAGCAATACAGGCATTGCTGTTCTTGAAGAAGATGAATCAGGAGCTTTTATAAATGATGGTTTTCTGATGGCTGATGGGGCAGCTATTAGTTACTATGCGCTGGGAGATTTTACCTTTTATGATTTGTCGGGAGACGGCATTCCTGAACTGGTTGTTCAGGTAAGCAGCGGAATTAAAGTTTTTTCAGGTAACGGAGATGGAAGTTTTTCTTTTAACGGCGATTTAATGGTCGATGAAACAACTGGTTTATATCTCGACCATCTTAATTCCATTGAAATTGCGGATTTAGATGATGACGGAAACCCGGAACTATATGCGGGGCTGACCCAATTCAGGGAGGATCCGTATGATTATTCGAGTCCTGCTTATCGGTTGCCAATCAGGAAATATGAAATCATTGATGGGTTTGCTGTAAATCCAACTTTTCTTGAGGCTGAAGAAGGTGTTGTTCTCGAGGATGTTCGGGGCTTTTCATTTGTGGATATTGATGATGACGGGACTCTGGAAATGGTAGGGTCAATTTATATGGACGACCATTTAAAAGTTTTTCAAAATAGCGGGAATGATGTTTTTGCGGGTTCGGAAGTTCTTTTGGACAGCAATGGTGATGAGATTTTGACCAATAATGGATATTTTTCTTTTGTTCATCTGAATTCTTCAGATGATTTGTTGTTGTCGGTCAGTCAAAGTGGTGAACTGCTGCGTTTCCTGCAATCCACGCCTGTTACTACCTTTGTAAATGACGGTACAACCTCTTCTCTGAATCCTGTTGATATCGATGAGTCCTGGCCTTTCCATTTTGCTGACCTTGATAAGGATGGTTTTGCTGACTTGTTGATTTGTATGCCTGATGATTCCGACAGTGGAGGTTTTTTGGCTCCTTCCTCCGGTCAGCTGAAAAGCGGGACATCAAGTAATCCTGTGCGTTTTTTTAGAAACAAGGGAAACGAGCATTTCATTTTTGAAAAAAACCTGCAGGTTGATGGTGTTGATCTGAAAACAGGTGTTTTTGCCCTCACGGATCTGGATGATGATGGGAATATGGACCTTGTGTATTCCGATTTTGTTCTGTATGATACTGTTTCTGAAGAGATGTTATATGAGTATTTGCTGGTAGCTTCTTACGGCGATGCAGATGGAAACTTTAGTGGGTTGCAGTTGCTCCGGAGTACCGGTGGAGATGTTTTGCCTTCTTCCAAATTGTTCAACATCGCCTTCGAAGACATTACCGGAGACGGAACAGCCGATTTGTTTGCCGGAACTACCGATAACTCAATGATGCATTATGCCAATATGGGAAGCGGGTTGGAGAATCCTGTAACTACAACCGTTACTTATAGTATTTTTGGGGATTATCCAAATGCTGTGGCTATGGTGGATGTGGATGGTGATGGCGATTTGGATCTTAGCATATCTGATACATATTATAACAAAATTGCTGTATTTAGGAATGATGGAACTGGAGTTCTTGATTTTAGTAATGCAGTATCCTTTAATACTGAAACCTTGTTTGCTGATGGTGCTAAAATCCCTGTTCAGACAAGTGGGATGGCCACCGGGGTTCAACTAACTGCTTCCGATTTTGACAATGATTGCGGACGTGACCTGTTTGTCACCAAAGATGACCGCATTTATCGATATGCTTATGTAGATGTGACGCCGCTTTCCATCGATTGTGTGATGAATACTTCGCGTGATTTGGACATGGGAGAAAGTACATATCTGGTGAGTGGAACCGAGCTGGATCCTGTTCAGGTGGTGGATAAATGTGGAATTACGCTATCCAATAGTTTTAATGATGGGTCCACGCTGGACGGAGCTGAACTTCCGGTTGGTATGAATTCGGTTATCTGGACGGTAACTGACCAGGAGGGTATTGTTGCAGAATGCAGTTTTGATGTTGAGATAACAGGGGATGTTACGCTGGTTGATGAACCATCAAAAATTGGTTCACTTAGAATCTTTCCGAACCCTGTGGGAGCAGTTTTGAATATTGCCACTAAAGCAAAAGGAACTTATTCTATCTCATCCTTAAATGGTTCAGGGGTGGCAAATGGTGAACTTGGTGCTTCCGGATCAAAGATTGATGTGAGTGGATTGTCTGAGGGTGTTTATATTCTTCAGGTTTCAATTGATGGAGAGACTGAGTCTTTCCGGTTTGTGAAGCGGTAGGTATCTTATTGCTTTAATCGCTCAGTATGTCTCGTTTGGATATCACTGAAAGAGGCATGTTTTTTATTCAGTATCTCTGTTGTTCGGAACAACTGTATTTAAGAGATTGCTTCGCTTTGCCAACGTAGTGAAGCAATCTAAATTTGTGAACCGGACATCAAGGATTATAAACAAAAAAAGCCTCCCGTAAAGGAGGCTTTTTGATGTTATGATAAAACCTGAATTAGGCGTTATCTACAGAGTTCATGTGCTGAATGAGTTCAACAACCTTAGTTGAGTAACCCATTTCGTTGTCGTACCAGCTAACAACTTTTACGAAGTTGTCGTTCAATGAAATACCTGCGTCTGCATCGAATACAGAAGTTTTGGTTTCACCTACGAAGTCGTTGGAAACAACTGCATCTTCAGTATAACCAAGCACGCCTTTCAATTCTCCTTCAGAAGCTTCTTTCATAGCTTTGCAAACCTCTTCGTAAGAAGCACCTTTTTCCAGACGGCAAGTCAGGTCAACTACAGATACGTCAGGAGTAGGAACGCGGAAAGCCATACCAGTCAGTTTTCCGTTCAATTCAGGAATTACTTTTCCTACAGCTTTAGCAGCACCGGTTGAAGAAGGGATAATGTTTTGTCCGGCACCACGTCCACCGCGCCAGTCTTTCATAGAAGGACCGTCAACAGTTTTCTGGGTAGCAGTGGTAGCGTGAACAGTGGTCATCAGACCTTCAACAATACCGAACTTGTCGTTCAATACTTTGGCGATAGGAGCCAGACAGTTGGTAGTACATGAAGCGTTTGAAACGAAATCCATGTCTTTGGTATATTTGTCGAGGTTTACACCGCAAACAAACATAGGGGTGTCGTCCTTTGAAGGAGCAGACATAACAACTTTTTTGGCACCGGCTTTGATGTGTCCTTCAGCTTTTTCCTTAGTCAGGAAAAGACCGGTTGACTCAACAACGTACTCAGCACCTACGTCGCTCCACTTCAGGTCAGCAGGATTTTTCTCTGAAGTAACACGGATTTCGTTTCCGTTTACAATCAGTTTTCCACCTTTAACTTCAACCTCACCGTTGAAACGACCATGAGTAGAATCGTACTTCAGCATGTAAGCCATGTACTCAACGTCAATGAGGTCATTGATACCTACAACCTGTACGTTATCGAAATTCTGAGCGGCGCGGAACACCAGGCGGCCGATACGACCGAAACCATTAATACCAATCTTGATTTTTGACATATTATCGCTTTTTTAGAGATTATATTTATATACCTTCTCGTTTTCGCGGTACAAAAGTAAGAAATCATAGCAAAAACATCAAGAAATAACCCGCTGAATTTCTTAAATAAAAGTTAATTAGCTAAGTGGAGGTGTTTTTTTCCTTTTCCAAAAAATTTAAACACGGATTTTTGATCTTAAAAAATCAATCTGGGTTATTGACTTTGTCGGTTTTCGATAGATGATTTTTTGTTTTCAGTTCACTATTGTCCGGGAAAAACTATTATTATGAAAAAAGATTGCTTCGCTCTGCTGGCAATTACAATGTCTTATCGGTTTTAAGCTGGGTTGGTAGGGGTTGATTTTCGGCATTGCCGAAAATCAACCCCTACCAACCCTCAAGATCGTGTAAAATCCCGTCATTGCAAACGTAGTGAAGCAATCTCAATTTTTTAGCCGGACACCAATGTTTTCAGTTGTTTAAAGGCCAATAAATATAGGCAACTGCACAAAAAAGGATTAAACTAGCATGTCAATGACTGTCTCAAAGGAAATAGTGATCATTCTTGCTATAGGGGAAAATGAATGACCGATGTGAAATGAATCGCGGATTTTTTAAACCTGTGAATTTATATATGGCAATTGGACTAATTGAAGGTTTTTGATTGGAGTATTGATGGTGTAAATTTTTGTTTAAATAGTAGATAAATATTTTATCAGAAAGAGGAAAAAATTTATTCATGACTGCTTGGTGTGGTTTGTTGGGTGGTTGGAAGTGTCTGTAAGACAAATATTTGATTGGTGTGGGGTGATTGGGGTGTGTTTTTTTGAGTGTAAAAGCAGAACAGAAAATAACAGATGACTTTATTCTCTTTTGTTTTAAGCATTTGAAAACTGCCTTAGAGTAAATATCTTTGATTTTGCATTTTGTAACAAGTTTTAATACAATGGGTGTTATTGAGTGTGCTGATTTAAAGATGTTTAATTGAATTGTTATTAGATAAGTTTTGTAAAAAATTAATTATGAGCACGACAGAGAGAATTAGTTTAAAGGAGAAAATTGGTTACAGCCTTGGAGACCTTGCAGCCAATCTTATTTTCCAGACATTGATGACATTCCTGGCCTTTTTCTACACGGATGTGTATAAAATTCCGCCATCGTCAGCATCAGCCATTATCTTTGCAGGAGGTATGGTTGGAGCCTTTTTTACCCCTGTCATGGGTATGATTGCCGACCGGACTAAAACTCGTTGGGGTAAATTCAGGCCCTGGATTCTGTGGACTTCAGTGCCTTTTGGCGTAATTGCAATTCTGGCATTTTCCACACCGGATTTCAGCACAGGAGGAAAAATTGCCTATGCAATGATTACTTATATATTGCTGGTTATTGTTTATGCTGCCAACAACCTGCCATATTCTTCTTTGAGTGGAGTGATTACCGGAAATATGTCAGACCGTAACAGTATCTCCTCTTATCGTTTTACGGGAGTGATGATTGCCCAGTTTGTTGTTCAGGTGGTTTTGCTTCCATTGGTTTTTATTGTAGGTGATGGAGACCGGGCTGCCGGATTTGAAATCGTGATGGGTTTCTTTGCTGTTATCGGTATTGTCTTCTTTTTGATTACTTTTTTTACCACCAGAGAGCGAATTGTTCCTTCCAAAGAGCAAACCTCAAGTGTGAAGCAGGACCTTTCAGACCTTTTTCATAACCGTCCCTGGATCATGATGTTGATTCTTACCACTTTTATTTTCATTACGATGGCTCTCAAAAGTGGTGTTTATGTATATTATTTCGAAAACTATCTGGATCAGACTGCTTTGGCAACGTTCCTTACAGATGTAGGTTTCAACGGCTTTATAAACAGTGTGGACAGTATGTTCGAGAGCATGGGGTTTGTAGGGTTTCACTGGCCAAATGATGCACCAACTTCCGGCTTCAGTCTGTTTAATGCAGTAGCCATATTGATGATGTTGATTGGTATTGCTTTTTCTAAAGGTCTGGCAGATAAGTACGGGAAAAGAGATGTTTTCATTGTAGGCCTCAGTGGAGCTTTGATTACGCAGTTCCTCTTTCTTTTCCTCGCTCCTGATGCCATTGGAGCCGTTTATGTTCTGCAGCTTTTCCATGGATTCTTTTACGGCTTGACCATTCCTTTGCTTTGGGCAATGATTGCCGATGTGGCCGATTATTCCGAATGGAAAAACAATCGTCGGGCTACTGCCATTGTTTTCTCTGCCATGGCCTTTGGTTTAAAGGTTGGTATGAGTATGGGAGGTGCGATTCTTGCCGGACTTCTTGCATTGTTTGGGTACAATGAGCAGGCAGTTATCCAGCCTGATACTGCCATTCAGGGTATTAAGTTGTCCATGAGTGTATTCCCGGCTCTAACATTCCTTGTAGGTTTGGTAAGCTTGATTTTCTACAATATCGATAAGTCGATGGAAGTGAGAATTGAGAAAGAGTTGCTGGAGAGAAGAGGTAGTAGTGTGACTGAAGAGTAGGGAATCGAATTTCGATTTTTTTCAGAGATAGAATTGACATCAGGAAGGAACTCATATTTGTTGGAGCAGATCATCATAATGATCCGGAAAGCCGGGTAATTTAAAGAAGAAAGAGATAGTGGATTTGCACAGAAAACAATGGGTTCAGCCGACAAATAACCAAGAATAATATTTTTATAATGAAGACGTTGAAGGTTTCTTTTTTAACCGCATTTGCACTCGGAATTGTAATGTCCGGGTGTAGCGGTTCAAAGAGCAATGAAGAGCTGACATTTAAGGATGCTTTTGAAGGGAAGTTTCTGGTGGGAACGGCTCTTAATGTTGAGCAGGTCGCCGGTAACGAACCCAAAGCAATCGAAATTGCCAAGAAGCATTTTAATTCTGCAGTTGCAGAGAACTGCATGAAAATGGAGAACATTCATCCTGAGGAGGATATTTTCTTTTGGGATGAGGCGGATGCCTTCGTGGAGTTTGCTGAAAAAAACAATATGCACATCGTTGGTCACACCCTGGTTTGGCATTCACAGGCTGCTCCCTGGATTTTTGTTGATGAAAACGGGGAGGATGTTTCGCGCGAAGTGCTTATTGAGCGTATGAAGCACCACATTCAGACTATCGTAGGTCGTTACAAAGGAAGAGTTGATGGTTGGGATGTGGTAAATGAAGCTATTGAGGGCGATGGTTCCTGGCGTGAGAGTAAGTGGTATCAGATTATCGGCCCTGAATACATTGAGCTTGCTTTTCAATTTGCCCAGGAGGCAGATCCGGAAGCGGAACTGTATTACAACGACTATGGTGTTTCCGGAAAGGCCAAGTGTGACGGTATTTATGATCTTGTCAGCAATCTCCTCGAAAAAGGGGTGAAAGTTGATGGTATTGGCTTGCAGGGACATCTGAACTTTGATATACCGCTTATTTCAGAAATGGGAGCCTCTATCGAAAAGTTGTCTTCCCTGGGAGTGAATCTTATGGTTACTGAATTGGATATGACTATTGTGCCATGGCCCTCAGATGAAGTGACTGCTGAAGTCTCTTTGAATTACGAGTTGTCAAAGGAATATGATCCTTATTCCGAAGGTCTTCCCGATTCTGTATATCAAGAGGTGATGGATCGTTATACCGGATTTTTTGAAATGTTTCTTAGGCACCATGAGAAAATAACAAGAGTGACATTCTGGGGTGTTCATGATGGTAATTCCTGGAGAAACGACTGGCCAATTGAAGGTAGAACCGACTTTCCACTGCTTTTTGACCGGAACTACCAGATGAAAGAGGGTGTGGAAAACATCCTGGAAATGGCTAAAAACTGGGAAACTAATTAATTTCAATAAGAAAACTAAGGAAATTTAAGTTTTTGACAAGAAACGTTAATACAAGGCTTTCGTCCCGATTTATCGAGTTGGATCTAAAGAGTTTATTGCTTGTAAATGACTGATTTAGAAATAAGAAAATGTGCTGCATTGAGCTTGTTGAAATGCATTGATTGGCGTTTTCTTGCAAAGACAAACTAGTGTTTGTCCATAAAGTACCATTTACTGCGTTACGCTTGCCCGAAAATTACTCATTTACTCAAGTAAACTGCCTATTTTAGGGCTTTGCAAGCCTTGTAGCCGGCACTTTCTTGACAAACACATGACCAGAACCAAATTTTGCTTAGTTTATAGACGGAAATTAACTAAAAACATAGAATTATGATTAGAGATCATTTGACAAAAGACCTCTTCATTGCCGATCCGGCAGTGCATGTGTTTAACGGAAAGTTGTACATCTATCCATCGCATGATTTTGAGGCAGGAATCCCGGAGGATGATCTGGGGTCTCATTTTGCCATGGAAGATTATCATATCTTCTCCATGGATGATATTGATGCTGAGGCAAAGGATCATGGTGTTGCACTGCATGTGAAGGACATATCCTGGGCCGGACGTCAGCTTTGGGACAGTGATGCAGCCTATAAAAAAGGGAAATATTATCTCTATTTTCCTGTAAAGGATAAGACGGATATTTTCCGAATTGGAGTGGCCATCAGTGATAAACCTGAAGGGCCATTTATCCCGGAGCCGTTTCCTATGTTAGGAAGTTACTCCATCGATCCTTGCGTTTTTGAGGATGAGGATGGCAAGCACTATATGTATTTTGGGGGTATCTGGGGTGGTCAGCTTCAACGTTACCGAAATAACAAGGCCATTGAATGTGGTCAGTTGCCCGCCGATGATGAGCCTGCTTTGTGTGCCAAAGTTGCTGCATTGAGCGATGATATGCTCCAATTTGGCGAAGAGCCCAAAAATCTTGTTATTCTGGATGAGAACGGTGAACCCTTGAAGGCCGGAGATAACGATCGCCGCTTCTTCGAAGCTTCCTGGATGCACAAATACAATGGCAAATACTATTTCACTTATTCAACAGGAGATACGCATAAAATTTGTTATGCTACAGGAGACAATCCTTATGGACCTTTCACCTATGGAGGTGTGATTCTAAATCCTGTGGTGGGATGGACTACGCACCATTCGGTTGTTGAATTTAAGGGAAAGTGGTATTTGTTCTTCCATGATTCTGCAGTTTCAGGAAAGACATGGCTTCGAAGTGCCAGATATGCCGACTTGAATCATTTACCTGACGGCTCTATTGAGACCATTACGGTGGATTACAAGTAATTGTATTTTCATAACATTTATAGGTGTCCGTCAATATCGGGCACCTTTTTTTTGAGGCATAAAAAAAAGGAACAGATCATTTGTTCCTTTTTTTGGTTTTTCTCCCCTGATTCTGATAGCTTTTTAAGCAACCATTAAACATCCCGTGATGAAATGAGCATGGCAATGATTATTTCAAAAGAACATTTGTAAGTTCTTGCATGCAAGTTCCATCAGACCTAAATTTATATAAATTTTATACTGATGAGAAACAAACGGGAAATATAACGGATGTACAGTAAGAATCAATTAAAATATCAGGCTCTTACTTCTTCAGTTTCAACATCTGCCTGTCCATAAGCAGGACAATCCTGTACAGACTTGCAGGATGAAAACACCAAAGCTACTAACAACAACACAGAGGCAACAAGTGCTAATTTCTTCATGATTGATAATTTTTCAGTAAAAGTAAATGGTTTATCCAATAAACGCAAAATTTAATTTCAGATTTTTCATAAACGTTTTTTTTGGTGTGAGGGTTACGCAAAAGAATGTTTTTCTTGATGAGATTCTTTGTTTTTCAGATGAACTGATTCACAGAACTGACAAGAACAAAAATTTTCTCAAATAACGAATATGTATTACCTTTGAGTTTCAGACAATGCAATGAGTCAGCTTAATTGTCGTAACGGAAATGAATGAAGTTTGAATTTAATATAAAATAACAAACTATGCAGATTGAACAATTGCAAGGCTCCATAGTAGCCATTGTAACCCCTTTTAAAGACAACGGTGAAATCGATTTGGAAACCTTTGATGAATTGGTGGAATTTCATATCAGTAGTGGAACCGATGGAATAGTGGTGTGTGGAACAACAGGGGAAACTCCTACATTAAGCGATGCTGAAGATGCTCAGATGATTGAGCGTTGTGTGAAGAAAGTCAACGGAAGAGTTCCTGTGATAGCCGGAACCGGAAGTAACTCAACGGTCGATTGCATCAAATACAGTCGAAAAGCTGTTGAACTTGGTGCTGATGCCTTATTGGTGGTGGCTCCTTATTACAATAAACCTTCTAAAAGGGGTATGTATAAACATTTCTCGCAGGTTGCCAAAAATGTGGATGCCCCTATCATTTTATACAATGTACCGGGAAGGACAGGGAGCAACATTGAACCCGCTACAGCTATTGAACTTGCCAATAATTATAAAAATATCATTGCCATCAAAGAGGCAGGTGGTGACATGAATGTGTTTGCCGAGCTTTTGGCCAACCGACCCGACGGATTTAAAGTTTACAGTGGAGATGATTTCCTCTCATACTCAGCCAACTGTCTGGGTGCAGATGGGTGTATTTCGGTGGTTGCCAACCTGATTCCCGCTGATTTTCATCAAATGATGAAGAGTTCTATTGATGGAGATTATAAGGTGGCGCGTGAATTGTTTTACAAGTACCGGGCGCTGATGGAGCTCATGTTTGCCGAGTCAAATCCATTGCCGGTGAAAACTGCTCTTGCACTTATGGGCCGGGTGAATGAAGTATTCCGTGCTCCCCTCTGCGAGATGGAGGATGACACCAGGGAACAATTGAAAATTGAACTCAAAAAGCTGAAGTTGATGTAGTTCTTGACACATTTCGATAAAAGGAGAGACTTCTTTTCGGATGAGTCGTATTGGAGTCAACAAATGATATATAAAAACAGGCTGAATGATAGTTTTCAGTCTGTTTTTTTTTGTTTAAAATTACCTCTGCCAGCCTATAATTTCCCGGAAACGCTTGTCATTGAGAGCGTAGGGAAGAAATCTCAATTATTTAACCGGGCACCAATGATCTGTAACATACATAATATAATATTGTGAAATTGTACCTCTCCACAGTTGCTTTATTGTTTTTTTCTATATCTTTTTCGCAACAGGTAAATCCCAATCCCTGGGTGATGGCAGCTGATACAGCAGCCGAAATTACTTACACAAATCCTGTGATTCCTGGTTTTTATCCTGATCCAAGTGTTTGCAGGGTAGGGGATGATTATTATTTGGTAAACAGCTCCTTTGAGTATTTCCCGGGAGTACCCGTTTTTCATAGTAAGGACCTGATAAACTGTGAGCAAATTGGACACTGTATTACCAGAAATGAGCAGATAAATGGTGAGGTCAACATTTTTGCGCCCACCATCAGGTTTTACAATGGTACTTTTTATTTGATTACCACGAATGTTGCTCATGGCGGGAATTTTTTCATGACTGCCAAAGACCCCGCAGGCCCATGGAGTAATGCTTTCTGGATGGATATGTCTGAAATAGATCCGGACCTGTTTATTGATGACAATGGGAAAGCCTCGCGGGTACCTGCTGTTTATGACTGGTTTGAATATGCAGCCATAAATGAATAAAACAATGGTTTTATATATAATAGTTCGTTAAACTTTTTCAAAGCTCTGGAAATTAAATCTTTAAGTTCAAATGAGTATTTTTGATAAAATGCAGAGTGCCAATGTTTTACGATTTTCTCTAATCTCTAACTTCTAAAATCTAACGATCTATTGATATAGTAATTTTTATTATTTTGTTACATTTATCCCGTTTTATTGACTTCGTCGATAGTTGAATATTGGGATAGATTATTTACGAATAATCAGGTAATGACGGCAGAAGCTCAATTTTAATGAAAGGAGTCCCTTTTGCTCGGGACGAGTTTCATCCGACCCTGGCAAATGAATTTTTTACTGGGGCAAGAGACTCTGATATAATGGCGTTATGAGGTATATGTTGCGAAAAGTATTGGTCAGTGCGATTTTATCTTTTTTTTGTTTGTTTCTGACAGGGCAAAGACTGGATCAGGCCGACTATAAATTTCGCCACCTCAATAGCTCGCATGGACTTTCCAACAATCAAATTTCATCCATTCATAAAGATCGTTTCGGATTTGTTTGGTTTGGCACTGTTTCCGGACTCAACAGATATGATGGTCACTCGTTTAAGACCTACAAGAATATTCCCGGAGACACCACAACCATACCGTTCAATAACGTTCAACGCATCTTTGAAGATCATCGGGGCTTTTTGTGGGTTTTTTCTCAGGACAATCAACTGACTATTTTTAATCCTTACAAAGATGTATTTTCTTCTGATTATGACCTGCTAACCCGGGAAGACCACATTCCTTCTGATTATATCTCTTCGCTGGTGGTTGACCGAGACTCCAATTTGTGGGTGACAACCAATCAGTACGGGGTTTTCAGAGTAGATGCCCAAACTGAAGAGATTGAGCGGTTTCATGAGTTGAGAGGGAACGAATATGATATAAGTAGTGATTTAGTTACGGATATTATTGTAGATACTGATTCTACAGTGATGATCGTGAATGCACAAGGGCGGGTGGAACGGTTGGACATCGAATCCGGTAACGTTGTCTCTTCCTATATGAGCAGGATTTTATCCGATGTTCCGGTGAGTGACTATTATTCTGTTTTTGTGGATCAAAGTGATAATCTCTGGATTTATTCGGAACAAAGTGATCTTGGATTATTCTATATGGATGTGTCAAATGGCAGAGAATTGCACTTTTCCGTAAATGATACCCGATACAACCTGGCCAGCAATATTGTAACCGGTATTCTGCAGGATGAGAAAGGCCATATCTGGGTTGGCACGGATCATGGAGGCTTGCAGATCATTGACAAAGCTGACTTTTCTGTGATTAATGTAAGAACAACAGAGGGTGCCTCCAATAGTTTGTCTCAAAACAGCATCACATCCCTGATCCGGGATAATTCCGGGACTATTTGGATCGGGACCTACAAAGAAGGGGTTAATTATTATCATCCCGATCTGTTTCAGTTTAAACTTTTTTCGCACAATCCCTTCCTCGAAGGAGGGCTTCCGGCCAATGACATTGATTGTTTTGCCGAAGATGAAAAAGGAAATCTTTACATCGGGACCAATGGAAAAGGACTGATCTACCATAATCGAAGCAATGGGGAATTCAGGGTATTCAGAGCAAAACCCTCAAATCCGGACTCTTTAAGCCATGATGTGGTAGTGAGTTTACTTTATGATTCAAAAAATCGCTTATGGGTGGGGACTTATTATGGTGGACTGAATTGTTATGAAAACGGGAAGTTTAAGAGGTACCTGCACGATCCTGATGATCCGGGATCTTTATCAGATAACCGAATCTGGAAGATCCTGGAAGATGCAGACGGTCGGATCTGGATTGGTACCCTGGGAGGTGGACTAGACCTTTTTGATGAGGCCAATAACCGGTTTTTGCATTACCGGGATGGGGACCTGAACTCTGTAAACTCTAATTTTATCCTGACAATGGAGGAGGATCGTGATGGAAATCTTTGGATTGGTACCTCTTACGGAGTGAATGTCTTGAACAAAAATACCGGTCGGTTTTCTCATATTGCTGCCAATCCGGGCAAGCAAAATGCTTTAAGTCACCATATTGTGTTATCTATACTCGAAGATCAACGCGGAATGATGTGGTTAGGAACCCGAAACGGATTGAATATGTACAATCCTGAAACAAAGGAGTTTCGATTGTTTCTGGAACGAGACGGATTGCCTGATAATAATATTCTCAACTTGCTTGAAGATGGTAGTGGTAATATATGGATGAGTACTTTAAATGGTCTTTCGAGGTTGGAAATGGTTACTTCGGAAGATGGGGTTGATTATTCCCTTAGCAACTTTGATCTTCTTGACGGTTTGCAGGGCCGTGAGTTTAATGAACATGCTGCCTTTAAAACTACCGACGGTGAGCTGATATTTGGGGGACCCGATGGATACAATTTGTTTGATCCTTCAAAGATTCAAAAGAGTACACGGATTCCTCAGATAAGAATTACAGGTTTGCGGCTTTTTAATAAGAAAGTTGGTATTGGAGAAAAAGTCGGCCGACATGTTATTCTCCGACGACCGCTGTTTCTTTCTGATACGCTTGAGTTAAAACATGACCAGAATGTGTTTTCGCTGGATTTCTCAGGTATGGGGTATTTTCATCCGGAGAAAATTAAATATCAGTATATCCTGGAAGGGTTTAATGAGGAATGGGTGACTGCCGATGCTCAAAACCCGCTGGCGACTTACACCAACCTGAATTACGGAACCTATCGGTTTCGTGTTCGCGGTCGGATAGGAGATGACGGGCCTTATGGAGAAGAGGCAGCATTAACAGTGGTCATTCAACCCCCGTTTTATGCAACTCAGTATGCTTATGGTGCTTATATTATATTGTTTGCGGGCTTAGTTGTTTTCTTTGGCTTTATCATAAGGCGTCGTGAGCGAATCAAATATCAACGTCAGAGTGAGTTGACAGAGCATAAGCGGATTCATGAGGTGGATGAAATGAAAATCCGGTTTTTCACAAATATCAGTCATGAGTTCAGAACCCCACTGACGTTGATTATTACCCCGCTGGAAAAGCTTATGCAGGAAGTGAAAGATACAGGCATCAGGGAACAGCTGAAGTTGGTGACGCGAAATGCCCGACGACTTTTGGGGCTGGTCAATCAATTGCTGGATTTTCGGAAGATGGAGGTTCAGGGAATTGTCCTCAGCAGAACCAGAAGCGATATTGTCGCTTTTGTGAAGGAGGTGGCCATTTCTTTTTCAGACCTGTTTGACACCAAATCCATTCGTTTTTCTATTTCTTCGAATGTTGATGCTCTGACCATGAGTTTTGACCCGGACAAAATGGAAAAAATTGTTTTCAATTTGTTGTCTAATGCTTTTAAGTTTTCTCAGGAGTATGGAGAAGTGAAGTTGAATATTGAGTATGCGGAGACTTCGGAGAAAAAAACAGGGAAAGTAATACGCATTGCTATTAGTGACAAAGGTATTGGAATCTCGTCTGAAAAGCAGGAGAAAATTTTTGATCGTTTCTTTCAGATTAGAAACGATGATAACCAGATTCCCGGTAGTGGCATCGGACTTGCCATCACACGGGAGTTTGTGCGCTTGCATGAAGGAGAAATTTTTCTGGATAGTCATCCCGGACAGGGAAGTACCTTTATTGTTGAATTACCTGTATCTCAGGATGAAGATACCGGGGTGGCATCAGGCAAAAATGCAGAAGTTTACAGTGTTCACGAAGGAGAAAAAGCCATCGAAGAGACGCAGGAAACCGGGAACAACGATAAACCGCTTTTGCTGATTATCGAGGACAATGAAGATTTGAGATTTTATCTTAAAGAAAACCTGCGTCGCAATTATCGCATTGTTGAGGCTGCAGATGGAGACAGCGGAATAGAAAAAGCCCGTACAGTTTTTCCGGATGTGATTATCAGTGACATCATGATGCCCGGAACTGATGGCGTGGAGTTATGCCGTATTCTGAAAAGTGAATCTAAAACGTCTCATATTCCCGTTATACTGCTCACAGCCAAGGTCTCTTCTGAGCAGGAAGCAGAAGGATTGGGTGCCGGAGCGGATGATTACATTACCAAGCCTTTCAATTATGAGGTGCTGGAGCTTAAAATCGGTAAACAAATCGAGATTCGCCGGCAGTTCCGGGCTAAACTCGAAAAGCAACATTTCGAAATAGAACCCGGTGAAATTGGCATAACTTCCCTGGATGAAAAATTCATAAATAAAGCAACGCGGTTTGTGGAGAAAAATATTGCCAACACCGATTTATCGGTGGAAATATTTAGTCGCGAAATGGGGGTCAGCCGCGGACATCTTTACAACAAAATCGTTTCTCTGACGGGAAAAACACCTACGGAATTTATTCGCATTATGCGACTGAAGCGAGGCGCCCAGTTGTTAGGCAAAAGTCAGCTCAATGTGGGTGAAGTGGCCTTTAAAGTTGGCTTTAATGATCCCAAATATTTCTCCCGCTATTTCAAAGAGGAGTTTGGCGTTTCTCCTTCTGAATATGTGAAGAGAATCGAAAAGAATGGGTGATTGACTTTTTGTTTTGTTGTTTTTCTTTGGTCATCTCAGCTTTGAAATAAAAGATTTTTAACTTCGCACCACTGCCATACCGGCAAGTATGGATGATTTGTGCTGTTTTCCAGCTGCTTTTTTTTTATTATGGTTTTCTTTTTTTAGAGCCGGGGCCTGAAGGGTTCCCATGTTTATAGAAGTCATGATAATAAAGAAACCGACGCTGAAGGTATTGAATGTTCTTCGATGAGAATTTGTTTATTCTCGTTGGCCCCTTTCAGGGACCTTATGTAACAGGATTCTTTTTACCCCGGATGGCATCCGGGGTTACTCAAATTTGCCCCTTTCAGGGACAGGAGTGATACCTTAATTGGATGAAAAATGGGTTTTATTGTTTTATTGTCAGGAGACGAGGGATGGAAAACCCTTCGTGTGTGAAACGATTAGGGTAGGGGGCTTTTTTCTTCTGTCTTCACTCTTCTGACTTTTTCTGTTGGCTTAGCCCAAAAGGAACAAAAGGTCAAGTCCGCTTAAACCTATCCTCCAGCGTCATCCAAAATTTCCGGCCGTTGCGCAAGACCTTAAAAATCGCCCATTTTGGCCTCCCGCCATCGCCGGCCCGGCAAGCAAACGGGGTCAGCGCGCTGTTTAAATTGTCGGGTTCGGCTATTCATAGTTGAATTCTTTTGAAAAGATGATTGCTGACAGTTCATTTGAGATTCTATTCTCTAACCTCCAACCTCAATCTCAGTCTCAACCTCAGCCTTAATCTCCGTCTTTTTCTCTACTTGTCTGCTCGCTTAATTCTGCTACTCCCTGTCATTCCCCCCACACCCTTCGGCTTCCGTCCCCCTCCGCGTCGTACCTGCTTCGATCCTGGGTCGTACCTGCTTCGATGCTTCTTCGATGCTTCTTCGACTGTTCTTCGACCTTATAAGGTCGAAGAACAGTCGAACAAAGGCCGAACAAGACCCGAACAAGGTACGAAGAAGACCCGATAAATGTGTAGTTATCTCATTGAAAATCAAATATTTGAAAATGCTTTTATTTAACAAAATATTAAACAGCATTTAGATTTTTGTGGTCATCAGGCTTCTTCCGGGTAGATTCAGGCACCTCCGTTGGCCGAAGAATGCCGAACAAATAGACGTACGAAAGCTGAATTTGTGATCTGGTGAGCATTGATCTAACTTTATGTAAGCGTCAGCTAATTTGCTGCATACTTCAGATACCCGAATATTCAAATTTTCAAGAGGCTCTTCCTTTATTGTTAATAATATTTTCTATTTTTAATGTTTTAAAGATAGAAGGGATTATTGTGTTGGTTATCAATGATAAATGCGGGACTTTCTTATGTGCTGACTTTCGATTATTAAAACTTGGCAAGATATAGATATTGCAGGTATGAATAATTAGTGCCCGTTTATAAAGTCGGGAAACTTTGCAAAAATTCATGTGTCTGGTCAGAAAGTGACAGTTGCAAGGCTTGCGACCGCGTGCCGCCTAAAGCTTTAGCGGTGGCGCAATCCGCCAAAAACGGAGTTTACTTGGGTAAATGAGTATTTTGGCGGCAAGCGTAACGACGCAAATGTTACTTTATGGACAGACACTAATTAATGGCCCCACAAAATTGGATGGATTCCGCCAACAGGATATGAGCGATAAATTGGGTATTAATTTCCGTAGCAATCAGAGCCTCGAAAGGGGAGACCCCAAACTTGACATTGATGCTTAGGGTGAATAGCTAAAAATGTTGAAATAGAATGTGTCAGGGGTGTTGAAATAAAGATCTGTTACTATAAATTGAGAGATTGAGCTACTTAAAAACAGAGAATACGTATCTACGGGAGAAGGTTGATCAATTGATGGAGATGATGGGGAAGTAGGATTTATAAATTAGTTTACATAAAAAGGTACACAATACTTCCATATAGGGATGTATAATGCAATTTTCAGCCAGATTAAAGCGGTATAACAGCAACTGGTGCTTTTATAAATTCGTTAGGGCAAATAAAAAACAAACAAAATGGACTACTTAAAAAAACTTTCGCCTCCTTTTACAAGCAAAGAAAATGAAACATATATAACTGAGCTAAAGAATAAATTTGAATTTTTTAATAAATATTTGATTGAAAGTGATTTTAATAGAATTCTATCATCTGAAGATTACTCCTCAATTTCAACAATATCAAAGAGTATTCTTGACGCAATTGAGGAATATTTACAAGGAAATTCAGGTAACGCATACAAAAAAATTGAGAATTTACTAACTACAGAATACAAACATTTGGAGAATATAACATACAATTTAAGCAATAAAAATCAATTGATTAGAATAAGAAAGTCAATTACTAACCTAAACAAAAGGAAGGATTTATTCCATATCCCATTTAACTTGAGGCAGAAGGTTGCTAAACAAAGATACTCAATTGAAGGATTACCATGTTTATATTTAGCAGCATCTTCATATGTTACCTGGCTTGAACTAAATAAACCAAGCTTCAATGAAATGTGGGTTTCAGCATTTAGACCAACTAAACAAATCCCAATACTTGACTTATCATACACATTAGGTAAACTTGAAAACGATTACAAAAAATCAATTCAAAAAGAATACACTATTGACAAATTGAAATTTTTCCCTTTTGTACTAGCGACTTCCTTTAGAGTTAAACACCTAAATGATTTTTTTCACGAAGAATACATTATTTCCGGAAAACTTTTGCAATGGGTTACTAACAATACTACTTTTAAAGGTATCCGTTACTTAAGTACAAAACTTGAATCTTACGAAAATCTCGAATTTTTATGGTGCGCTTCTAACTTCGTAATACCTCCAGTGAAGCCGAAAAAAGAAGAAGTTTATAATGAAATCTTAAAAAAATCATTCAAGACTACAGAACCTCAGAATTGTTCAGTATTAATAGCATATGGTAATGCGGGTGAAGTTGCAGCATACCATGCTAATGGAGATGAATTTGAAGAATTTACAAATGAGAATTTAAAGGCAGACAACAGTCTTAGCAAGAATATTGATGAATTAATTTTTAAAAACTATTTAATTTCAGACTTTTATAATATAGACGGATATTTAAGAGACAAGTTTACTCTAGACTATATATGATTTAAAAACTACTTGCCCTAACACTTAGCCTCCGATCAAGCGTTGCTTGCACACGCTTGATATTGGAGGCTCTGTTGAACTAAACAATTTCCCGGGGCCTCACCATAACGATTTGAGAAGCATGTGATTATCTATAGTGTTTTGAATCGGTTTTTGAGAGGTGTTTTAAACCGGTTTGAGGGATGTTTTTTCGCTCTTTGACATATAAAATCAGTAATGATCTTCTTATTTGAGGTCTTTTTTCATTGGGTTGCTCTATTAATGTCTTGTTTATGGCAGTAATACTAAATGTAAGAACTAGTTTAAAGTTTTTCGAATTGATTCAAAACTTTGCTCCGAAAAAGAAATTTGAACTATCAGAAGGAGAAATCAATAAGCGTTTACTTAAAGTCTATTTGCTTTTAAATCAAAACTATAATTGTGAGTTTAAATCAAGAGAAAGTTTGACTGAAATGATTGTTGCTAATTCCCTGATTCAGATGATTTATTCTGAAACTAATTGCATTTATTTGAGAATAGCAGAATTGATAAAATCATGTTTGTTTCTTGAATACTGTAATTTAAACCTACCTGAACATTATTTGAAATTCTTAAAGGAATATGGCGTTTCAGACTGGCAAGAATATGTAACTTATGTGCATCAAATCGGAATGTTGGTGCTAAAAAAAGGAATGGATTCAATACCTATAATCAGTATTCCCAAAAATGACAATATATATGAAAAGAAAGTAATGTTTTTTGATAAATTTTGCTTGTCAGAAGTTTATCAAAATGATGAAGATTATACTGAAATAAAGGCAAAACCTGTAATTAAAAATAGCAAAACTGAGGAGTATTATATAATCTTTGAACAATTCTTTCTGGAAAAAATGTATAAGAGCTTATGTAGACTTACCCCTTATGTTTGAGCTTTAAGAGACTTCTGTCCAAAAGTCTGCATTAATTTCAATAAAATTCTGTATTTTTGATTTTATAGGAAATGAGGATATGATAAACAACGATTCAAATACATTTTCAATTATTAAAGAGACTGCCAAAAGGATTGTTCCTGACTCTAGAGTTCTTCTCTTTGGATCTCGTGCTCGCCATGACAATAGCAGCGATAGCGATTATGATTTTGTTGTTATCACCAGAAAGACAATTGATGTTCGTCAAAAAAGAAATTTAAAATCACAATTGAGAAAAGAATTAGCAAAACATAAAATTCCGGCTGATATTCTCATTCATAGTGAAAGTGAGCTTAACTCAAAAAAGCGAATAACTGGACATATTCTTCGTCAAGCAGCTAGAGAAGGAGTTGATTTATGAATAAAGATACCAAAGATTTCATTAAACAATGGCTCATTAAAGCTAATGAGGATTTGTTAGTCGTTAAAAGACTTGTCGACTATGAAATTATTGCTACTTCATCTGCCTGTTTTCATTGCCAACAAGCTGTTGAGAAATTATTGAAAGCCTTTCTTATTGCTAACAATGTTGAGATTAAAAAGACACATAATATTGAGTTTCTTCTTTCCGAATGTTCAGATATTGATAAAGATTTTGCAAATATTGATCCCAAAGAGCTTAGCGACTTTGGAGTCGATGTTCGATATCCGGGAGACATGTATATTCCCGACGAAAGCGAGACAATAGAGTATCAGGAACTAGCTCTTGATATTAAGGCAATTGTGGAGAATAAAATCATTCAGATATTAGAGTCTAAATAATTACTGTTAGTGACAATTTCTATATTGCAGTGCGGGTTTCTGCAAAATTGTTGCCTTTGCCATTTCTCAATCGCTAGCATCGATCGACGCTACCGCTCTTCGAAATTCGCACTGACTCCCTGAACATAGCAAATGCATACAAGGTTACTACGGAAACCTGGGAGAGCCTCCCACCTCCATACGAAAGGCGATTAACCCGGATCATATTCTCCCTCCCATTTGGAGATTTTGCTTATTTCATTGGAGTTTGCTGTCTTTTGTGTTTTCCTTAGTCGTCTATTTTTGCCTCATTTCGCCCTGGATTCTGAAAACGGACTGGATTTTATTCTGACCTGATATAAGGTCTTGGAATAAAGCTCCAAGGTCCTTCTTGAAAGTATCCACCCCAGCAAAACCTTATTCCTGGAGTAATTTTTTATCAATAAATTGCGGCAAAAGTTCTTTGAAATTTTCGGCAGGTGTGATGTGGATATTTTCCATGGCGTACTTCAGCCACTTCTG